>VFQP010000588.1_pt1 | contig 65177 bp, 73 predicted proteins | sample 3512351 | NCBI WGS metagenome assembly VFQP01 (sample SAMN10412372, study PRJNA504923) | tailings metagenome | isolation source: Relicate 1 Philex TSF1 revegetated site | place: Philippines: Tuba, Benguet | collected 2017-08-29
CTCTTTATACCCTTGTTTGATCTCTCCTTTATTATTCCCTTCTTCTATGTCAATAGCACCAAGTAATCTCAGCTCTGCAGGATTCTACCGAACCTGGTAACTGACCCCTTCATAATCCGTTGAGGAAACTAAAGACTGGTAATGTGATTTATACCATTCTTTAAAGCCTTCGACATTTCCTCTTTTCTCTTTCGCCAAAAAGGCAAAACATGGAAACCCCATTAATAATATGATCAGTCCACTTCTCACTATTACTTGTGTGTTTTCATATATTCAAGAACATCTTCTGTGATATCACAACGATCTGCTGCAAACATAATGTTACCATCTCCTTTTGCTCCCAGCACAAAGTCAATTCCCTTCTTTTTACCGTAATCCGCCAAAACCCGGTTAATTTCCCCCCAAATAATCTCATCGAATTTTTTCGACTTCTCCTGGTATTCAGCGGATAATTTTTCTTGCTTGACCAACAACTCATCTTCCAGCTCCTTAATAAAAGATGCTTCTGCTCCGGAAGCCTTATAATCCCGGATTCCCTTTTGAATACCTGCCAGTTCGTTGTTGCTTTTCGTTTCCAATTCCTTCAGATCCTTCTGAAATTTCTGATAATAAGATGATTCCAAATACAATTTGTTCATAGATACAAATCGAACAGAGTCACTCCCTTTGACAAAAAATCCGATTACACCGCCAACAGCAACCAGCAAAAGCATCACAATGCCCAGCAAAAAATTCCTTTTCATTAACTATTTACAACTTTAAACTTTAAATATTCTTTTCTACCACTGGCATCCGTCAATTCCAACAAATAGACATTCCCTATCACCAAACCGACAGAATTCAAATTAATTGTAATCCAGTTTGTGTTGGCATCTTTTGGAATAAGCACTAATAAAGGCATAGTGTCATCTGTAAGACATTTAATAGTATAATTTAAATATCCGTCTGCATCAAAATAATCCTTATACCTGAATCTCAAAATCTTATCCGAATTACGTAAATCCGCAATCTCCGGCCCCAGAGTTCCTTTCGGAACGTAAAATAAATTGGTATTTGTTCCGCAATTAGTTGATGTCAGATTCATTGTTAGGGACGGCTTTGTTCCTGAAGTAGCATCATATGAATAATACTGCATCAAAGTATTGGACCCTTCATAAAACGTTAATTGCATATGACAACCGTAATTCTGCGTATTATTCAATTTCCAGCTGTTGATCAAGCTCGCAATATTTACCGTTGAATTCACATTCCCGGCAGCAGTTCCCGGAATAGTAACCATCGGAGATGTTAGGGAAGAAGGTCTGTTGGTAAAGCTAACCGACATTTCAGCCCATTGATCATTCACATACTTCAAATAAGATGTGTTTGGTCGGTCCGTTGGGGTATGACCATTTCCGTAAAGTGTTAAATTGGCGGAATTAACCGTTAAGTTCGGGTCAAACCAAAGCCGGAAACGTAACAAACTTTCATAGTAAAGTGCACTTTGTTCCGCTGCCGTCATAGTAAGCGAAGTTCCATAGTTCCGCTGCGTATTAAAAACAGCTGTTGTTCCCGAGCCAGATACGTTGTTCAGAATTACTGCATCGTCAATATAATCACCATTTCCTGGGTTGAATGTAATGTTCACGGTTGCACATTTTACACCAACCACGAAAGCATAATACATCACATCACTAGGGTCTGTTCCTGTCACTTTCAATCCATACCAGCCATATTTTACACCACTTAGGTTCAATGTTGTCGCAATCGGTGTCGTTAAATTTGTAGAACTGAACCACTGATAGGTTTTACTCGCTGAAGATCCGTTTATAATTGTAGGAGATATTGCGCCATCCGTGGAAGTGGTTGTAGTAGCTTGAACAATCGTTGCTCCACTTACTGACATAGGGATGTAATAGCTGACATCCAGCATCGGAACCAAAAAGAATGAAGCTGATGCCGTTGATTCTTTTGAATGATAGATTGCCGGTGTCAAAAATCCACTTTCCGGGTTTCTCCTGATTCTCCATCCATGATTCGGAATCCGTTGTTCAACCAATGCCTGCACATGTGCCTTCACATCAAACTGACGATAATAAAATGTTCCTAAAAAAGTTGATTGCGGTACCGAACTTGAAGTTGTAACCGTACTGACAACCGTATTGTTTGAAATTCCGGTATTATGTATGATCGTCCCCTCGCTCCACGTAGAATTTGCTAAATCCAGGTATAACTCCGTTGAATTTGAAGCTGTGATCGGTTCCGAGTTTTTTGAACTTAAGCGCAAGTTCGCAGAAGTAATAATCGCATTTGACGGGATCGTAGATAAATCAAACTTCAGGAAAGACCTTGAAGCCGAATATGTAATTGGTGTAATACTGTTTAGAGAACTTGTAACAACTAAAGAATCCGCTGCTCCGAAATTCAAACCTGCCCCAGTACCACTTCTGGTATAAGCATCCTCTGTTGAATAAAGAGTGGTAGAAGTGATACTTTGTCCAAATGAAAGACTGGTAATAAATACCAAAAACAGGAGTACAACCTGATATTTTTTTTCGTTCATAAGTAAGTGGGTGATTAATTAGATGGATAATTCAAAGTTAAAGAATTCACGTAGATCATATCCGTATTCTGGGCCTCAACGAAAACAACATATGATTGATGTTTATCCAGGTTTGGAAATCGAATCAATACCGTTTGATCTGTAAGCAATCCTTGCGAAACAATCTCTGAACGGGAAGCATAAAAACTGAAGTCAGGATTTTCAGAAATGCTACGGGAAACACGAATGGTCAAAGCACCTAAATCACTGGCATCATTCATTTGAACTTTTACCTGCAAAGTACCTTGCGTCATCTGGATTGAATCTGAGATTACGACGGTGGAATCAGAAGTAAAAACTATTTCTCCAGAAATAGTTTCTAACTGGGAATAGGTGGTAGTACTGAATAGAAGTACAAGCCCCAAAAGGCAGTTTTTCATATAGAGTGTTTAATAATTTAGATTAAACTGTAGATCTTAGAGAATTAAAGAATCCATCTAAATCGGGGTCAAATATAATTAAGCTTTTCATATAAAATACTAATTTTGAAAAAAAATGAAAGATGTTTCAATCAACTAATTCTATCATCTTGAAATCAATCAAACTGTTTCTAATCATTAGTTTACTGTCCGTTTACCCGCTCATCGGTAAGGCACAGAAATTTGAAATTGAGAACAAATTTCATATCAAACAAGATAACAAATCCATCGTTTTTCATGTTTTGGATACGGACGACAGCCAGCTGAAAAAACACAACCCGGATAAAATCTATTTTTGGTTCAAATCGCAAAAGATACTCACCACCCAGGGCGGAAGTTCCGGTAGTTTGCTGGATGGTCAATACGAATCGTTTTACAAGAACAATCAATTGGCTGAAAGAGGAATCTTCAAAAAAGGACTGAAAGATGGAGTGTGGAAATGCTGGAGTGAAAACGGCGTATTGATCCACCAGGAGAACTGGTCACACGGGGTTCAGACAGGGAAACAGCTTTACTACAGCCCGGAAGGAATCATTCAAAAAACGGTGATCAACAAATCCAACCGCACTCAGATTATTTCACGGGATACGACGATCGTCAAAACAAAGAAAACGATTACGACCACCATCAAAGATTCCCTGGGAAGATTGATTTCACAGCAGCGCATGGAAAACGGGCAATTGGACGGAACCCAGATTACTGCCGGCCCGGATGGTAAAGCGGTGAAAAGCACCTATAAAAAAGGAGAATTGGTTCCGGAAAAAGAAAAAAAGCAAAAAGATTCCGAAACCAAAACAGAGAATGCGGTTAAAGAGAAGAAATCCTTCAAAGAAAAAATGAACACTTTCTGGGAAAAACTGAAGTTCTGGAAGAAATTCAAGAAAAAGGACAAAACAACATCCGCAGAGCCGAAAGCCAATAAAAAAGAGAAAAAAGTAAAAGAAGCCAAAGAGCCGAAACAACCCAAAGAGAAGAAGAAAAGCAACGGATGATCCGAGCTTCCGCCATATCGTACGCTATTGTATTTGCTTTATTTATAGGGCTTGTAGCATCCAGCGTATTTTTTATTTTCAGCACACAGAAACGAATCGAAATCATTCACACTTCGAAAGAACATCTTTTACTTGATTCGTATTACGGCATTCAGCTCGGATTGCAGCAGGTCAAAGTGAATGATTCGCTTCAATACATTCATCCGAGCGGGGATACCAGCTTGATCCGCAAATTCCTGTGGGGATCTTACTATTTGGTAACAACAGAAACCAGGAAGAACGAACGCAGTTTCGAACGGTCGGCTTTGGTAGGAAGCGAGTTTCAGGCATCGATTCCTTCTTTTGTTTTGAGAAGCGGTTCTGACGGATTGAAAGTGGCCGGTGAAACCAAACTGGAAGGAACCATTTACGTTCCCGGAAAACGCGTCGACCTGGCATACATCGGCGGGAAAAATTACACCAATTCCAAAACGGTTTTCGGAGAAATCAACGATATCAAAGAGTTGAAACTGAACCTTTCCAAAGATTTCGAGAATGTTTCCGCGCAGCATTTTGTAGGGAATTTACGTCCCGGGCCGTTTCCGTTTCAGGATACAAGCGTGAGTTTTTTGTCGGAAGGGGTTTACTTTCAAAACCTGAATGCCGTTCATGTGAAAACAAAACTGCAGGGAAAAATTGTCCTGCATAGTTTTGATTCCTTAGTCATTTACCCGGAAGCCCGGTTGAGCAATATCATTCTCATCGCTCCGAAAATTTACATCAAACACGGATTCAAAGGAACATTACAGGCATTGGCATCTGAAAAAATCATCCTGGAAGATTCCGTTACATTGAATTATCCGAGTACCCTGATTTTAAACGAACAGAATCCCGGAACTTTCGAAGAATTGCATACCATTCATCTTGGAACGAATAGTTCCGTGTTGGGTGGAATCCTCATCACAACCCAGCAATTTGATTTCAGACGGCAGCCCAAACTCATGATCGAAAAAGATGCTGTTGTAGCGGGAATTGTCTTTAATGCAGGTGTTACCGAAACCTATGGTGCCATTATCGGTAGTTTAAGTACCTCTTCCACCCTGACAAGAACCGGAGGAGGTTCCTATACCAATCACCTGCTGGACGCCATCATTTCAACCAAACGCCTGCCGAAAGATTTTGTTTGCCCGTCGTGGCTCGAATTGTTTGCTTACACCCGGAAAAAAGTTATTTCATGCGAATCAAAAAGTTAAAAGCTTCCAGCGTCGCAGAAATAGCGATTGCCCTGTCGATCATTGCCATTTGTTTTGCATTGGGTTCACGGCTCTTTACACAAAGTGCCCGTTCAACCGTTCAGTTCCAGGAAGTCATCGAACAGTCCGAATTTCAATCCATGCTGTTTACGAACTATTGCCTGGATTCGAATACCTATGATCCCAAACAATGGTACGATCAGTTAACAAGCATTGAAATCATCACTGAGAAAAAAGATTCGACCCGGAAGGAAACTTTCAGCCTCAAAAACAGCATTCAAACCAAATGGACGCAGGAATTTACCTGGCCCGACAGACAATGAGAAAGCCATTGAATCACATAGCAGCGTTTTCGATCCTGGAATTAGCCATTGTGCTTTCCCTGACAGGCCTTTTCATTTCGTTGTTTTTCCTGTCCGTGAACAGTTTCAACAAAACCATGTCGCAGGAAATTACGATTAAAGGTGAATTGAATAATTTCTTCCAGTTCCGTTCCAATTTCTGGCTGGATATGGAAAAGGCCGATTCTTTTCAGTTGTCCAAAAACCAATTGACCTGCTTTCATGCTTCCGTTCCGATCGTTTACAGTATTACGGATGAAAAATTAAGCCGTCATCACAAGGATCATCATACTTTATTTGAGGTTTCTGCACTTTCTATCGAAAAAACGAATCTGAACAATCATGAATTGGTGGAATTCAAACTGGAATGGAAAAACACACCATTTTCATTGAAATATCCGCTTCAAAAACAAAATTCCAATTATATCAACACGTATTTCAGCAAAAAATTATGGATGGAGTAAACAAAACGAGTTTTCTGAAAAAGGATATCGTTTTGGGGAAACCGTTAAACGATAAATTCAAGGAGCACTTTTACGGTGAATTTGCGACGTTGATTGAAAGTGGAATCGATATGCGCAGGGCTTTGCAGCTGATCATTGACGAGCAGGAGAAAAAAGTGGTCAAAGCGCAAATCGAAACCATGCTGGATGATTTGATCAAAGGAAACTCCTTGTCGGAAACTATGCAGAAATCCGGGAATTTTACGCCGTATGAATACCAGAGTATCAGGATCGGGGAAGAATCCGGAAGATTGAAAAACGTACTTTTTTCCCTTTCAAACTATTTTGCTTCGAAGGTCAAATTGAAACGTCAGCTGGTAAGCGTTTTTACCTATCCGGCATTCGTTTTTTCCATTACGGTGGGTGTACTTTATTTCATGCTGAACTTCGTGGTTCCGATGTTCAAAGATGTGTTTAAACAATTCGGACAGGAACTTCCCTGGCTGACCTTGAAGATCGTATGGCTTTCTGAAAACTTCGGCAGTTTCTTTTTCTATTTCCTGGTGGCGGCTGTGGGAATCGGGTCTTACTTCTATTCCCAGCGAAACGAAGAATGGTTCCGGAAAGCAAGCGGAAAATTCATTCTGAAAATCCCGATTTTCGGAAAACTGATTCAGAAAATATACATCGCCCGGTTTTGCCAGAGTATGGCTTTACTCCTGGAAGCAAAAACTCCACTAGTCAAAGCATTGGATTTAGTTTCTGAAATGATCCGTTTTTACCCGATGCAACAGATGATTGTAGCGACAAAAAAAGAAATCCTGGCAGGAAATTCATTGCACGAAGGACTTAGTCAGTTTGAAATTCTGGATAAAAGATTAATTTCGTTGATTAAAATCGCCGAGGAAATCAATCAATTGGACCAGACATTCCAACGCTTAACAGTGCAATACAACGAAGAAATTGAATACCGGACAAAGATGATCGGAACCATCATTGAACCGGCAATCATTGTCATAATCGGAGGAATCGTAGGAGTCATCATGGTTTCCATGTACCTGCCGATGTTTAACCTAAGTAATGTCATTAAATAGATATGAAATTGAACAGACATAAAAAATTAAAGGCTTTTTCCCTTGCCGAGATCCTGATCGTTTTGGCCATCATGGGAATTTTGCTGATGCTCGTGATTCCGAATCAAAGCGGGATTGCTACACGCACCAAAAGTATGGAAGCTCAGCAGGAATTGAGAATGATTCACAACCTGCAATACGCTTATTTCCTGCAGTATTCGAAGTACTCCATGGATACCAAAGAGATCAATTACATCCCGCATAAACTGATTACCGAAAACGGAACAGCACTTTACCGCGTTTCGATTATCGAAGCTTCTCCAACCGGATTTAAAGCAAAAGCAGAAGCCGTACAGGATTTCAACGGAGACGGAAAATACAATATCTGGGAAATTGACCAGGAAGGTCAGCCAAAAGAAACACAAGTAGATTAATGTTCTTTTTCGTAGTCATAGCCATTTTGATAATGATCGTCTACCAGGATTTCCGCTACCGGGAAATCTGGTGGTTCACTCCGCCCCTGCTTTTCATCGGCGGATTGATTTATCAGTGGAAACAACTCAACTGGGAACATTTCCTCTTCAATTTACTGTTTATCAGTTTTGTGCTCAGTTTCCTGGTAGTTTACATTCGAATCCGCTTCAGTTCCAAAAACCTGTTCAAAGAATATTTCGGATTGGGAGATGCCTTGGTATTACTGGCTTTAACACCGTTGTTTGCCTTTCCGTTCTTTATCTATTTTTTCACCGCGGGCACCATCATCAGCCTGGCCGGTTTCTTTTTGACAACCTTGTTTGTCAAAAGCACGAAATCCATTCCCTACGCAGGTTATATTTCGCTATGTACGATTGCTTTCCTGCTGCTCACCGAGTTCAAAATCGCACCAATCTTCAATGAATTATGAGTGACGTGAACAACATATCGGTTTCTGCAGAATTACAGCAGGTTATTCCATCCGATCTGGCGTGGCACTACCGTGTAATTCCAATGGAAATTACGGACGAACTGGCAACGTTTTACGTTGACAATACACAGAATGTCCATACGGTTGCTGAAGAACTTACTGCTCTGTTGGGGAAAAATGTCGAATTGGTTCCCGGGAAGTCAGACGTCATTCAGCGTTCTCTTGGAAAATTCTTCCGGAGAGCCAACCAGGAAAAACAACTGGTTTTCAATTCCAATACGGATTTCGTCGACCGGATTATCCAGGATGCAAACCATTTGGGGAGCAGTGATATTCACATCGAAATTTACGAAGACCGCGCACGCGTCCGCATTCGGATCGACGGACATTTGATCGAACGCTATTCCATCGACAAAACGGAATATTCGGAATTGGTCAACAAAGTGAAAATCCGTTCCAATCTCGATATTTCCGAAAAGCGTCTTCCGCAGGACGGACGGATTCAATACCAGAATTTTGACATTCGTGTGTCGATTTTGCCGACACTTCACGGGGAAAAGATCGTGATGCGTATTTTGGGGAAAGATGCTTCTTCGATCCAGATTACACAGTTGGGACTCACCGACAACGACCTGAGAAATTACCTCGAAGGAATCAAAAAACCGCATGGAATTGTACTGATCAGCGGACCGACGGGTTCGGGAAAAACAACGACGTTGTATGCCACGCTGAAACAACTCAATGACGAAAAACGAAACATTGTAACGGTCGAAGATCCGATCGAATATACGCTGGAAGGAATCAACCAGGTTCAGCTGAAAGAGCAAATCGGGCTGACTTTTGCCAGCGCGCTTCGTTCCTTCCTGCGCCAGGATCCGGACGTCATCATGCTCGGGGAGATTCGCGACGGCGAAACCGCCCAAATGGCGATTCGTGCGGCTTTAACCGGTCACTTGGTTCTGTCGACGATTCACACGAATTCTGCCTGGGGAACCATTTCCAGGTTGATCGATATGGGTGTTCCATCGTTTTTGATTGCAAGTACAATCAATACTTCGGTGGCTCAACGCTTGCTCAGAAAGTTGTGTACAACCTGCAAACAGGAAGTAGAAACGTCTCCGCTCGATTGGCCGCGGAACTTCAACCCGGAAAACATTCCGGCAAAAGTATTTGAAGCGGTTGGCTGTGATGATTGCCACTTTACCGGTTATAAAGGCCGGACGGCGATTTATGAAGTTATTCCGATTGATTTCGAATTGTCCGAAAGCATTAAAAACAATGACTCAACCGTTGAAGACAAACTGGTTGAACGGGATATTATTACGTTGAACAAACAAGCACTTGAATTAATAAAATCCGGAATTACTTCGCTGGAAGAAGCATATCCGATATTAACTGAAATCTAAATGAAAAAACACCTTCTGATACTTTTCCTCTTCGGCGCCGTTATGCTGCATCACCAGGTGAAAGCTCAATTATTCACTGAGCCTACGCTGCGTGCAAAGCTAGACAGTCTGAGCATCCAATCGAAAGGATTGAACAATACCTTTCAGCTGAATGTTTCGGGCTTGCCGCTTTCGGAATTGGTAAACTCCATTGCCCTTGAAAACAACCTGAACATCAGTATTGATCCGGTGTTGAACAATGCCGTTTCCTACAACTTTTTCGATGCGAAAGTAAAAGACGTTCTGGTATTCCTTTATGAGCATTTCGACATTGAATACCGTTTCGTAGGGAACATTCTTGCAATCACCAAACGGGAAATGAAAAAGGAAGCACCACAGCCGAAAGTCGAAAAGAAAATCGATGTGAAGTACAATCCTTCCAATGAATTTTTGTCGGTGGATCTGAAGAACGACAGTCTGTTCAGAGTGATGAAGGAAATCAGCTCGTTGAGCGGAAAAAATATCGTGATCGCTCCGGATGTCAGGGATAAACCGATTACCGGGTATTTCCTGAACCGGCCATTCGACCAGGTGGTTGCGATGACTGCAAAAGCAAACGGATTGGAAAGTTCCGTCGATGAAAACGGAATTACCTACGTTTTTGCTTCAACCAAAACGGAAAAGAACAACAATCCTTCCAATCCGGGTGGTGGATTCAAACCCGCAACGGATTTTGAGCAAACCGGGGTTCAGATCAAGAAAAACGATTTCGGAACACTGGATATTATTGCGAACAACGCCGACATCGCCGATATCATCAAGTTCTCGGCACAGGAACTTCTGACACCTTATTTCTTCTACAATAAACCGGATGGAAAAGCCAGCTTTCAGCTCCAGGACGTGACTTTCCCGGAAGTATTGAATCTGTTGTTCGTCGGAACGAAATACGCGTATAAAGAAGACAACAAGCTGTTCCTGATCGGGGAAAACAAGTCGGAAGGAATTCGTGTGACGGAAGTAGTCCGCATGGAAAATCGCACGATCGAGAATGTCAAAACGTCCGTTCCGAAAGAATTGACGCAGGACCTGGATGTCAACGAATTCCCGGAACTGAACGCCTTGATCGTAACCGGTCCTGCACGAAAAGTAGCCGAGTTAAAATCGTTTCTTTCTTCTATTGACATCGTTGTTCCATTGGTTCAAATCGATGTGATGATCCTGATTTCGGAACGAACCAGCACGGTGACTTCCGGTGTGAAAATGGGCTTAGGCGACAAACCGACCGTTACCAGCGGAACAGTTTTCCCGTCATTGGATGTGAATTTGGGAGCAAGTGCGCTGAACAACATTCTGAACACCATCAACGGTTTCGGAGTGGTAAATCTTGGAGCTGTAACGGAGAACTTCTACATGTCGCTTCAATTACTGGAATCCAACGGAATGATCGACGTGGAAAGTACGCCGAAGATTACGACTTTGAGCAGTCACTTGGCAACGGTATCCATTGGTCAGACGACCTATTACCAGGAGCAGCAAGTGAATTACCAGAATACGGTGGTGAACCAGGGAGTATTGACTTCCAAGATTTGGAAATCCGTTGACGCGAACCTGACGGTAAAAATCAAACCGTTCGTTTCTTCAGACGGAAATGTGACCATGGAAATTACACTTACCAATGACGATTTTGACGGAAGCCGCGTCGATTTAACCGCTCCGCCGAATGCTACGAAACAAACCTTCGAATCCATGATCCGTGTTCAGAACGGAGATGTGGTTTTGTTGGGTGGTCTGGACAAAAAACAAAACAACAACAGTGGAAACGGAGTTCCGCTTCTTTCGCGTGTTCCGGTACTTAAATGGTTGTTCAGCAGCAGAAGCAAAGCGAAAAGAAAGTATAAATTGCATATCATTGTTCGCCCAACGGTTACCTATTAATGAGAAATCCATTCAAACATAGCGGTCCTCAAAAGTTCAACTTCATTTCGATTCATCATCAATCGAACGGAAGTTTGTTCCGGTATGCCTGCATCGATGAGAAATCGACGGCGCATGAATTGGAGAGCTATGAATCAATCGAAGAAATTCTCAAAAAAGCGAACAAAACAGTTCCGTTCATTATTCATATCCGCGGTGCAGGTGTTTTGGCCAGAAGCGTGGAAAATGTACCGAATTACAAGGAACGTCTGCTGGTTTCGGGGCGGGAAGATGAATTTTATTTCAACAGCTACGAACGTTCCGGATCTGTTTTGGTTTCCTTTGCCCGTAAAAATGTTGTGGACGACTTTTTAAGCCCGATTGAAGCCGTCAAAGGATTTATTTGGGGAATTTACATAGGGCCATCGGTGTTACCGTTCAAAACGGAAAATCCCACAACCATTCAATCGGATTACGTGGTGTCTTTTCCTTCCAAAGAACAGGTCACGATTACTAAAAACGAACAGGAGCTTTCTGAAAAGCACATTCAGAGCAGTTACCTCGAATCCATTGTCCATGAACTGTTCGGGAAACAAACCCGAGAAGACGTCTTCCATCAGGGAATTTCAGACGAAGTTTTGAACCAAACCAAGTCGAATTACAAAGATTATTCGCGTTTTAAAGTCATCGGTTTGACGATCCTGGGGTTCTTCCTGGTTACTTTAACGGCCAATTATTTCCTGGTTAACCACCTGAACCAGGTGGCGGCAGATTACGAACAGGAAATTTCGGGATACCAGGACAATTTTGCGGTCATCGACCGGATCAAGCAGGAAAAACAACGGAAACTGGTTTTGTTCCAGAATTCCGGAATTCAGTCCGGGAACCTGTTGTCTTATTATACGGACGATATCGGGGCAACCGTTCCCAAAAACATCCAGTTTACCGAAATGGAATTGTTCCCGCTGGTTCAGCCCTTGAAACCAAAACACAAAGTAGAAACGGACAATTCAAAGATTACCATTCACGGCCTCACAGCCAACAGCAAGGTTCTTGACGACTGGATGGAGGATCTTGAAAAAAAGGAATGGATTCAGAGTGTGGAAGTCATCAATTATTCCCGGTTGAATGATAAAAGTTCACTCTTTCACATTATCATACACATACGGCAATGACGTTATTTGAAAAATACAGCTATAAACAAAAAAACTTCGCGTTACTGGTGATCGCGGTGTTGTTGTTTGCTGCATCCTACAAACGGGCATTCAGTAAAACCATTGAAACCAACTCGTACATCAACGAACTGGAGATCAAAAAGCAGGAGGCTTTAAACTCACAGAAAGAAATCCGCCAGCTCCAGAAAAATGTGGCACAACTCAATAAATTACTCGGAAAAGAAAATGTTTCCGTGGAACAGGTACAACAAGGATTCCTCAATTTTCTCGCACTGAAGTCTTCTAAAATAGAAGTCAAGCAAATAGACGAAGTATATGGTTTTGAGCATCCTGATTTTAAAATCAATACCTTTAAGATTGAATTGCGGGGAGATTTCATCCCGGTTTTGAAATTCATCAATGAACTGGAAAAATCCTTTGATGATGCCCGCCTGATTCATTTTGAAATGAATTCGGAAAAAGACCTGGTTACGAATAAAACAGATTTAACAACAACCTTATTAATTCAGAATTATGTCCAGAAAGTATATCAATAAGCTATTGTTGCTTTTCCTTTCCTTCAGTCTTTTCGGATGCAAGGATTTCATTGAAAAGAACATTTCGAAAGAAACTCCGGTATTGATTCTTCCTGCCAACCAGGATACGATTCCTGCCAACCCGGTTCATATCAAATGGGAAGAACTGGAAGGTGCAACCAAGTATCGCATTGAAATCGTGAGTCCGTCATTTGCAAATATTCAAAGCTATCCGCTGGATTCCATCGTTGCCGGAACCAATTTCTACTTCGGGCTGGATTCTGCACAATACGAAATCCGCATCACTGCTTTGAATGCCGGATACGGTTCGAAACCGTCGGAAATCAAACGTTTCTGGGTCGGAACTTCTGCCGGAAATTCCAATTCACAGATTCCATTGCTTAATCCGCTTGCCGGTGAATACCTCAATGAAGATTTTGATGGCATTTTTAGCTGGGGATCACCGAACTCCGGGAATGTTTCAAGCTTTACATTTGAATTACATAAAACAACTACGTTTGCCGGACAGCAACTGGACAATGCTCCGCAGTTAAACTCTGTTCAGGTCCAGTCATTAGACGGGACGCAACTTCCGGAAGGTCCTTACTGCTGGGGAGTAAAGGCATTCCTCACAGACGGAAGTGAAATCAATTTTTCCAAGCGGATTTTCTACATCGATAAGACTGTTCCTCCGGGATTTGCGGCTCTTACCGCTCCGGCAAACAATTCTACTGTTGTCAACGGTTCGGCTTTCTCCTGGACGCTTCCGGCAGATGCCGGAACGGTTCAATCTCCGAGAAGATCGACTATCCAGATTGCAACAGATCCGGCTTTTACCAATATTGTACAGACTGTTTCCAACCTGACGGCAAATACTGCGAACGTCACCTTTAACAACGGAAGCGGAACCTATTACTGGCGCGTAATCGTCAGTGATGTAGCCGGAAACCAGGGCGCAACACCAACCACTTACTACAACGTGATCATTCAGTGAAAAACAAGCGTTTTACATATGTCTTAATTGCGGTGGTAGGTTTTATCTACTTCAAACTGTTTGTGCGGATCAGTTCCAACATTGGAGACGATTCAGGTGTTCCTGCTCCTGTTTCGGATCAATTCAAGGTAGAAAACATCAAACCCAAGAAGGATTTTCATTTAAGAGCAAACTATCCCGATCCGTTTCTAAAAAATTCGGGAATGAGCACCGATCCGCAACCGGCTGCAAATCTTGCTCCCAATGAAAACATTCCGAAACCTCCGCCCCCGAAAAAGGAAAAACCGGTTGTTTACTGGCCGGCGATCAAATATTTCGGAATTGTACAGAAAACCAGTTCGAAGAAACCACGTGCTTTGATTTCCGTTGACGGAGTCATGTATAAGATTTATCCGAACGAAGAGTTATTCGATGGTCTGATGGTTAAATCCATTCAGCGGGAGAGTATTGTTGTCTGGTTTAAGAAGGAAACGAAAACGATTCCGTTGAATTGATTCAAGATAATCCAGCTTAGTTTGTCTTACTTTTTTCATTACCGAAAACCAAATCAATTCACGTGTTCAAAAAGTTTAAAAGATTCAATTTGAACATCTTGAATTCTGTCATATCGAGCTTGCAGAGATATGAACATTTGAACTATTTTGACATCATTTATTCTTCTATATGGCTAATAAAAAATACGGATAGACATCCATCTATTAGCCCAATGGGGATGCGGGTTTTCTACAAAACGTAACCCAAAGTCACAAACCAGGAAAGTCCCGAAAGTCCCCCGATTTTATTCGAATACGGCGTCAGGTTATTTTGATGTCGCGGCCCGAACCAGGTTTTCCGCCATTTATCCTTCGTCAGGTCGTAGCCGTATTCCGCCACAATTGACAAAGCAACCGGCCCCATGCGTACTTTGGGTTGCAGGGAGATTTTGGGGGCAAAATACAAGTTCCGTTGATGAATTCCGGGACTCGTCAATAGAATTCTTCCTGCATCAAAACCGAAATTAAAAACCAGGTCAAAATACTTACTCTTCGGAAAAGCATCCAAGCCTAAGAAGGTTACTCCGAAATTAAATCCGCGGGATTTAGCCGTTAAACTGTCATTGATGGAAATCTTTTGAGGCAGATAAGCCGCAATCTGAACATTTCCGATGAAAAACTTTCCCCCTGTGTCGATTGAATCTCCTAAAACGGTTATTCCGGCTCCCACAAACTGAAGCGGCTGCGACCATTGAAAATCGGAAAACGTACTGTATTTCTGTTTCACTCCTTCACCGAACATCGGGCGATGCAACGTACGGAAACCATAAATCAGATCGGCGGAAGAAATCTGCTGACGATTCCGCTGACCAAAGAGTGCCAGGAAGGAACAACACATTAAACAGGTGACTAAGTATTTCACGATTTAAAAGTACGGAAAAAGTTTTGTTTGCTGCAGGGACAAAAATGACGGTCAATCTGAATACATTCATTTTACGAATGTCTCACAATCATTTTTTGGATTTTACAATTCACTTTTGTAACTTCGATTGACTTACTATCACTTCATAACTCACGTGCGTAAGCTTTGTGCCTGGTAAATGTCTACCTCGCCACATTATCAAATATCTGAGTTATGAAAAAACTATTTCTTTTGATTACTATCGCTGTTAGCAGCATATCCCAATTAACAGCACAGGTAAAAATCGGGGATAATCCGAATACCATCAATGCCAATTCCATGCTGGAACTGGAAAGTACCAACAAAGGTTTTCTACCTCCAAGAGTTGCACTAAACAGTTACACAAGCACAGCTCCAATGACCGCCACAGTTGCCGAAGGAACGCTCGTTTACAGTGACGGCGGTACGCTTCCGGATGGTTATTATTACTGGAATTCCAGCAGATGGGTCATGCTCCGGGTAGGACGGGACAATTATGTGCTTGTAAAATCCGCTGCAGATCTTCCCGCTCCGGTAGCCGGTGTCATTACCTTGGTCAGCGGGATCGAATACGAAATCAATGGAACGATTACACTTTCCACTCCGATCAACCTGAATAACTGTACCGTAAAAGGCGATGATTCTTCCAACGACAAACTTGTTTATACCGGAGCAGGCGCATTGTTTACCGGGAACAAAACAGGAAGTCTCCGTTACCTTACCCTGACTACCGCTTCGGGAAGTCTTTTCAATATCGACGCATTGGGAACTTCCCAAAACATGCTCGTTCAGAATTGTTTCATCATCGGATGCAACAGCGTGGGAACAATTGCCGGAGTGGGTGGAACAGTCTTCTTCTCCACGATCGGTTACTTCTCCAATACAAACGGAATTACACTTCAAAATGACAACAATGTGGTGTTGAACAATATGCTTTGGGATGCATCCAATTCCAACATTTACGAACGGTTTATCGGCACCTTTAATGTGATTCAGCTTTTGGGTGGTGACCGGCTCACCTCTTCCGTAAACTCGGCAACTGCACTTCACATCAGCGGAATTACAAGTTTGAATGCCGGATCTGCGAAAGTGATCATGTTTATTGGTACGGGAACGTATGTAACCGGAACCTTTACCAACGCCTGGGAAGTGGAAGCCAGCGGTTTAAATACGCAAAAAGATGGAGTTGCGGGAGGAAACATGTATATCACCGTTCCTGTCGCCACCACCTTTGCCAGTGCCGCCACACCGGTAAAAGCACTAGGCACAACCGCTTCATCCAACCTCTTCCGGGTGACACATCCGACCAATAACCGGCTTACTTATGTTGGAAGCAAAACCCGCGCATTCATGATCTCAAGCTCGTTGAGCATCACACAACCAAGTTCTAACCGCTACTTTTCATTTTATATCGCCAAGAACGGAGTGGTTATTCCGGAGTCCCGCCAGGATGTGAAAGTCGTCAACAGCACGGACCAGGTGTCTTTGACTCTTTCCTGCTGGGCAACACTTGCTCCCAATGATTATGTTGAAGTATGGGTGGAGAATCAGTCGGCAACAACCACACTGACGATCCAAACCCTGAACCTTACGATGGAATAAAACCGGAATAGTATGAAAACGTTTATCCTCATTACTTTCGCAATGCTGGTCTGTTCCTTGAAAATCGACGCACAATTAACCAATTCGGGAAATATCCGGACATTTACCGGGGCAAATGTGACGATTTACGGCGATCTGACCAACAACGGGACAATCGATGATTCGGCAACACTGATTACACTCGCCGGGTCTAACCTCCAAACTTTCGGAGGAAGTTCCGTAACTACCTTGAAAAATCTTCGCCTGAACAACAGCAGTACAACCGGAGTTACACTTGCACAAGCTCTGAATGTACGCGGAACTCTGACTTTTACGGACGGGTATCTCAATACAACAGCAGCAAACATCCTGACTTTCACGTCTACCGCCTCTGCCAGCGGGGCAAGTAATAACAGCTTTGTTTCCGGACCGGCAGTGAAAACAGGAAATTCGGCTTTTACATTTCCCATGGGAAAAAATGTGTCCTATGCCCCCATCGCCATTTCAGCACCGGCTGTTATCACCGACCAATTCACAGCAGAATATTTCCAGGCATCGCCAAATACTGTTCCTTACATTACCTGGAGTCTTGAACCAACACTGCATCACGTATCGGAATGTGAATACTGGATGCTCGACCGCACAACAGGTTCTTCGAATGTATCTGTGACACTGAGCTGGGACACGCCGCGAAGCTGCGGAATCACACTCACCGGTGATCTGCGTGTAGCACGCTGGGACGGTACACAATGGACAGATAAGGGAAATGGCGGAACAAGCGGAACAACTACTGCCGGAACCATTATTACTTCCGCTCCCGTTACTGCTTTCAGTCCGTTCACGCTGGCCTCCACCACTCCGATGAATCCGTTGCCGGTAGAATTGCTGTCGTTTACAGCTCGCTGCGAAGACAAACAAGTCATTCTCAGCTGGAGCACTGCCAGTGAATCCAATAATGACTTTTTTACCCTCGAAAGCAGTTTGGATGCAAACAACTGGGAGTTTGTTGCCACTGTGGATGCCGTCGGAACTTCTTCCATGCAGACGGATTACTCATGGACAAATTCCGCCAATCCTGTCAGAAATGTATATTACCGCTTATCACAAACCGATAACAACGCGGCTACCACGATACACAATATGGTGTATATTGAAGACTGTCAGGCAGCGGAAACTGATCTCCGTATTTACCCGAATCCGACAAAAGGTCTTGTAACAGTTCTCACGGAAGAAACACTCAGCAGTCTAAGTGTTATGAACCCGGAAGGAAAAGTGGTGGGAAATATCCCGGTGGATCTTGCCAACAAACAAATTCGCTTCGATGACATGCCGAATGGGGTTTATGTGATCCGTATCAGCACTCCGACAAGCACCTTCAATCAAAAGGTAGTGGTTATGAGGGATTGAGTTGAATGGATTTCTACTTGCAATGTTCTAAAATCAGGTTGTCGACTTCGGCTCCGTACTTTGTAAAGAATTGAAGTTCCTGTGCTTTTTTCAAGTAGATACAAACATTTGTCAAATCCTTATTATCGATCGCAATAATCGCGAGATTCCGGTAAGCATAGGAATTATCCGGTTCCAGCTTCAGTGATTTTCGAATCATTTCTTCCCCTTCTTTCGAAAACCCCAATTTGTGTCGGATCAGGCCGTAATTATTGAGCAAACGGAAATTTTTCTCGTCATAGATTTGTTTGTAAATCAAATCAGCTTCCCGGTATTTTTCCAGCATGGAATAACAATAGGCGATATTGATGCTGATATTCAGACTTGGGTTCAATTCACGGGCTTTCAGTAAATCAGCCAACGCATCTCCGAACTCACTCAACGCATAAGATACATCTTGTCGTCTGATATAAAAACGCCAATCTGTTGAATCAATAGCAATTGCCTGATCATAATTTTCTTTTGCCTCTTTGAATTTAGTTTGTTCATACAGGATGATTCCTTTATAATAGTACGCATTGGAAGCCTTCGGGAAATTTTCGATGGCCTGCTCGTAATAATACAACGCACTGTCATTTTTATCCGTGTTCAGATAACAACTCCCCAGATTGATCAAAGCTAATTCCTGTTCTTCATCATTTACTCCGCGTCGTATGATTTCGTGAAATCCTTTTTTGGCGAGATCATACTTTTCCAACTTGAAATAACTAATGGAAATCCAAAATTTCACTTCAACAGAATGATTCGTCTTTGCCTCTTTGTTGAATACATTCAGTGCTTTCTTATAATCTCCTTTGGCGAACAGTTCTTGTCCTTCTCTGATCAATTTCGATTTTTCCTGGGATAAAGAAACAAAGGCGATCGGAATAAAAAGGCAAAGGATGAGTTGTTTGATCATGATTTAACTGGTTTCAAATTTTAAACAAAAATACAACGAAGTTCACAATGATGAGTCCCAAATCTTATTTCCCCGCCAAACTATCTGTTTGTTTTTTAATCCACCAATGAATCGAATCCTGATCGGCAATTTTCAAGGAATCCAGCAAGATATTATACCTGGAATACGGGTGATGCCGGTTCATCTTTTCATTCCGGTACAAACTTCGCGCAAAATAATAATCCTTCTTTTCCGGCCTGGGAGGAAGCACCGATTCCCGGTCGTCATACAACTGAACAATGTTCTTTCCATTCAATTTTCCAACACAGCCGTATTGCCGGATATAATCTTTTGTTTGCTTGAGATGTGTCACATCCAGGTAGTATTTTCCCAACGAATCGACAATGATTTTACCCAGGTTTTCCTGTCCGAGATACACTTCCAGCTGATCAAATTTCATCAGCGTATCGGATTTAAAGGGAACAAATTCCCTGTCACTCGAAGTCGTTCCGGCAAGAGGACTGGAATAACAAGTACTCAAACACGCCATCAACAATCCCCACAACACACTGCTCGCTTTCATAGGATCAAAATCTCCATTACAACTTACGACGAATTGACGAGAAGAACAAATGCGTAGGGTCGGATGTGGGAAAGATGCAAATAAGAATTTCTTTTGCTGACCCAATATGGGGAAATCGGGTTTGAAGTTCAACACCTCCATTCCTTCTCAAGAAGAGATGTCTAAGAATTGCAGAAAAGCGAGTGGTCAGAGCACCCGGAACCGTTCTGTTCCTGGAAAACACAACGGCTACGGACAAAATTTCAGGAAATTTTGTCAGAATTCCTGAAAAAATATCAGTCAATCCGCCATGGCATCTTATTTGATATGAGCACATTACAGGACAATCCTGTACGTTCTTTAATTCATTGTTTAACTTAAAATCTAGGTTATGAATCCAGTAAAAAGGAATGGGAACAGATTCCCGGTATTTCCCCCGATGTTGGAAGATTTCTTCGACCGAGAATTTTTTAACTGGGGAAACAATAATTATTCGTCAACAAGAACGACCATGCCGTCGGTAAACATCCGTGAGACTGCAGACAACTACGAAGTAGAAGTTGCTGCACCAGGTATGGAGAAAAAAGATTTCAAAATCACTCTTGACGGTAATCTGCTGACGATTTCTTCTTCAAAGCAGCAAAGCTCTGAAGAAACCAACGATCGTTATACACGCAGAGAGTTCAGCTATCAATCGTTTCAACGAAGTTTTCAGCTTCCGAAGGATGTAGTTGACCAGGACAACATCAATGCGCGTTATGAAAACGGACTTTTGTCTCTGTCGATTCCTAAAAAGGAAGAAGCGAAACAAAAAGAACCGAAATTGATAGAGATTGCATAATGCAAGACAACTTCCGGAAAATGGCCACTCAGAGAGTGGTCATTTTTTTATGATCGATTTCAGATTCGAAAATTCAGCCAGGATTAGCAATTTGCCCAAAACAAAAGCCTCAAAGATTCTGAGCCCCCTTTTCATTGCCATTGCCTTTGACCGGTGGGATTTCAAGAAATGATGGCGTCTTTATGATCTCAATCATCACTCCATTTGACAAACATCATTTCATTTCACGGCACATATTCATCTATTTGTAAGGTACTTAACTCCTGTAAAACCTTATGAAATGAAAACAATCGTTGCTTTATTACTCCTTGCCGGAACCAGCATCTATTTCTTTTTACCGCAAACAGATGGTTTAAACCCGAAGGAATTCGCTGAAGCACTGAAGTCTGATAAAGACAAAATCCTGCTTGATCTGCGTTCAGCTACTGATTTTGCCAAAGGACATCTCTTGGGTGCAACCAATATCGACTGCAACCTTTCGAATTTTAAATGGCGAATTGGTGGTCTGGACACCCAAAAACAGGTATTCATTTATTGTCAGAATGGAGATCAAAGCACGGAAACGCTTGCTTATTTGAAATCACGCGGATATCATTCGGTAACTCTCTTGGACGGAGGACTCAATCAATGGCTGGATGCAGGATATCCTGTCACCCCGGAAGAGTTAATCCCACCGTCAGAATTGACATTTACTGATTTTAGCAGAATGTTGGACCTGGAACACCTGGTGATTGTAGTATTTTATTTACCGGGAGATACCAATTGCCAGACAGTGTCGTTCGCTTTGGATGAACTGGCGCTTATTTACAAAGGAAAAATCAAAATTCTACGAATTGATATCGATACCTATAAGTACCTGGCCACAGAAATGGGAATCGATTTGGTTCCTACCCTCCAGTTTTATGAAAATGGAAACCTGAACGGAACCATTCAGGGAGTACATCGAAAAGAATACATTGATGAAGATTTCCAGTTAAAAGAAAACAGTGTCACAAGCTTTTCCCCAAAACAAAAAGACAACGAATATCCCTTGTAACGGATCAAAGAAACAGGCATAGAGGAATCATCAGCTCCATTTCATCGTGATACCGGTATCTCAGGTTAAGATGTTGGGTTCCTGTTTTCCCTTGCTTTAAAAGAAACCGACTACAATTTAAGTCGTTATCCCGCTTCACCGCTGTGAAATCATTTGCTTTAAGCAAATCCCCATGATAAGAATAAAAAGTCCGATTCCTGCAAATAGGTATTGCAACGGATGTATCTGATCAAAAAAGAATAACTCTGCAACAATCCAAACAAAGAGTATCATTCCCTGTATAATCACCAAACCGGAATAATTTTTCCATTCAAAAATCACAAAAAATGCGGTTAGAATACTTCCTACTCCATTGAATACGAATAAGAGAATCCCTGGAATTAAAAAGTCATCAAAAATTGACGGATAAACCTGGGTAATACTCATTCCCAATAATGATCCGGAAGGATCTGCTATCAGCAGGTAACCTCCTCCGAGTGCATTCAGTCCCACAAAGAGCAGTAGAATAATAGAAAGTAAACGGATCGTTTTCATCGTACACTATTTAAATTTCAAAATCTGTTGGATTCAAACCGGCCCGGTATATCTTATACCGAACCATTTTCTTTTAAAGTGTGGCTTCATTTCAAATTTCTTCTTCGGTCTGACCATTGCTTCCTTTCGGGCTCACAAATGAATACTCAAAAGGTTCAAAATTATTCATGAAGCGCAAGCAATGGAACATTTATATGAAAAGCCAGTTTTTTCGTATTCGCTTCGTGGAAAAGAGAGTAAAAAAACGAATGCTTTCTGGGAACGATTACAGCCATATCAATCGCCTGGTCTGTAATGAACCGGTTAATACCATATGCAACTTCCTCTTCTGCAAGGGTATGTTCAGTGTAAGGAATATCTTCCAGTGCACGCATTACCTGAACACCGGTTACGATTCCCTTATCCAGTTTTACCGCCGGTTCAACGACATAAAGCACATACAAATGTGCATCAAACATCGCAATGACATCTTTTAAAGGTTTTAATATTTTCTGATAGTCGGCATCCCGATGATCCGTTGCCAAAACAATTCGTTTAATCGGATTGAATTTCACGTCTTTACCAACTCCCAACACAGGACAAACAGATTCCCGCATTAAAGAAGTTGCTGTACTGCCTATTATTTTCTCAGACACAAATCCTCCTCCCTGCAATCCCATAATGATTAAATCAACCCCGTATTTTTCAGCAAATGCATTCACAGTGTCAATAACTGTTCCCGGCTCGCAGTGACATTTCACTACCAGTTGCTTACCGAACTGCTGTTGAATTTTTTCGCGGATAACTTCCAGTCGTTGCAGGTTTACCGCAACCAATTCATCACTCGACGGCACCCAAATATATGGATCCGTTGACACGAACGCATAATCGTAGACATTAAGCAAATAGATCTGACATTGTGATTTTTGTACGAATTTCAATGCATAATCCAATGCATTGTCACAAGCTTGCGAAAAATCGACCGGTACTAAAATTGTTTTCATCGGTTATCATTAAAAGAGGTTAATATGAACAGGAAAGATTTCGGAAAAACTCCGGCATCCCATCCCAAACAAAAATACCCGAATGCCCAATCCTATCTCTTGACCTCAGTCAATTCACCTGATGATTTTCATCACAATAGGATATTTACAAATCGCTGACACGTATCAATATGGTATTTGACAAGCGTCATTTTGATTCATTCATAGAATCCTTCTATTTACGGTATAATTTAAATTTTAGCTCTATGAAAACAGATGCTCAATTACAAAAAGATGTCATGGATGAATTGAAATGGCAACCTTCCATCAAGTCATCGGAAATCGGTGTGGCGGTTTCCGACGGCATCGTAACCCTTTCGGGTTCTGTTGACAATTATGCCGAAAAACGTGAAGCCGAAAAGGCCGCACTTCGGGTAGACGGAGTAAAGGGAGTAGCAGAAGATATCGTTGTTGATTTACCGTTTGGAAACAAAAAAGATGACTCCGATATTGCCAAAGCTGTAATCAATGCCCTCAAATGGGATACGATGGTACCGGATGAACACATTAAGGTGAAAGTAGATAACGGTTGGGTAACGACTGAGGGAAAAGTAGACTGGTTGTACCAGAAAAATGCTGTTAACAACGCAATCTCCAACCTTGCAGGAGTAAAGGGTGTTACCAACCTGGTTACGATTACACCGATAGCAAGTCCTGCTGATGTGAAAAAGAAAATTTCCGCCGCATTTGAACGAAGCGCAACCATTGATGCCAACAATATTCAAGTGGAGAACATCGGCAATAAAATCCTGCTGAAGGGTTTCGTACGTTCATACGCTGAAAGAATGGATGCCCAACGCGCGGCATGGAATGCTCCGGGAGTGGCACAAGTTGAAAATCAGCTTGAGATAAAAGTCCCTTCTTACGATGAAGCATAATCCTTCCGTTTCAACAAGCAAACCCAAGTGGCATAGTATGGAGTGTGCTGGTTCCTGGTCCGAACCGGCATTCTCCATACTGTAAAATTCATTAATTTCGGTTCATGGATACCAGTGTTTTTTCCGACAAAGAAATCGTACCCGGGGATCAGGATCTCTTCAACGAACTGAAGGAAAGCTACAATCTGTGGAATTCCATCCGGAACTACGTTCAAAAGATGGCTCCGGATTCAGTCGAAGAATGGAAATATTCCGGAAAGAAATTCGGATGGAGTTTCCGGGTGAAGGACAAAAAACGGGTCATTGTTTACCTGCTTCCAAGAGTATCTTCTTTCAAAGCCGCATTTGTATTCGGGCAAAAAGCTACCGATGCCGTGCTGGACAGTACTATTTCAGACGCAATCAAGAATGAACTTCTCTCGGCTAAAGCTTATGCAGAAGGACGCGGAATACGGATCGATGTGCGGGATCCTGAGGTTTTAGACGATGTCATGCAATTGATAAACATCAAGTTGACTCATTAAAACTCAATGACCTTGTTTAAGAAAATAACGGATTAAATCTGTAGCAGTCACAATTCCACCCACCCGATTATCGTCCAGAACAACGATCGAACTGAATTCCCCCTTTGCAAGCAGTGCTCCTACTTCAGCGATCGGAGTATCTTTGTCAACGGTCACCGGATTGTACGACATAATATCTTCTACTTTTTTCAAAGAATAAACAGGTTCATGATCATCGAGAGTTGCATCACCGATAGCATGCATGTAGTCTGCAAGGCTCACCATTCCTACTAAACGATCTTTTTCCACAACCGGAAAATGACGGTGAAAATTTTGCCGCTCATAAAGGTGTTTGATGGCCAGTATTTTATCCTGGGGACCAACGCATTCAACCGGTGCGATCATGATCGTTGATACGGGTAATTTCAAATCCATAAGTATTCCAATTAATTCCTCAAAGATAAAAGGGTGCAAGTAATATTAAAGGAACAAAAATCATCATTCATATTGATATTGATCACCTTCTTTTTGCATTAAATGTCGGAAGTTAGCAACATGAAAGCAAAAACATTTATAGAATTAGCAGCGTTGTCTGCAAACCTGTATGCGATCTCAAGAGAGACACATCTGATGGATAAATTAAAGGAATTATCAGAACAGGGCCGTGATAAAATCAATGAATTCATGTCTGAAAAAAGCATGGATGAGAATGGCAATGAAATTCCCTTTACAGAAAGAGTCCGGTTGAAAGCAAAAGAAGTACAGGAGGAAATGGAAGAGAAGATCCGTGAAATGGTCGCGGCATTCTACGAAAAAGTGAATATCGCCCATACTGATAAATTGGCCGAACTGGAACTCAAGCTGGAAGAGCTGAACAAAAATATGGCACTGGCAGAAGCGCGAATTCATCAACTGGAAAACAAAGACGAAATGAATGGCGCTGTTTGAGAACATACGGCAGCGCTACCGGTCTTTGGTCAGATTCAATCACATCCTTCGCATTTTTGTACGTTACGGTTATGAAGATATTGTTTCTTACCTCATCGAGACGCGCAGATTTTCCCTGTTGCGAAAACTGATTCCTCGCTCTACAGCCAGGAATGCACGAAAGTATACGAAGTATGAAAGAATGCGCCTGGTATGCGAAGATCTCGGACCTACATTTATTAAATTCGGACAGATTCTTAGTAACCGCTCGGACCTTCTGCCGGCAGAATTGATTATTCAGCTGGAAAAATTACAGGATAATGTACCTCCACAGTCAGCTGCAATCTCTCGCCAGGTAATTGAGACCGAACTGAAAAAACCGATGGAAGAGTTGTTTGCCTGGTATGAACCCGAAGCCTTTGCTTCGGCATCAATGGCCCAGGTTCATAAAGCAATTTTAAAAACCGGTGAACAAGTCGCAGTCAAAGTCCAGCGCCCTGAAATCCAGGCGATCATTGTTGAAGACATCAAAATCATGTATATGCTGGCTGGAATTCTGGAACGCAGGATTCCTTCCCTGAAAAGTTTCGATCCCATTGGACTGGTCCGGAACTTCGAAGAAAGTATTTTGAAAGAACTGGACTTTATCCGCGAATCAATCAGTATACAACGCTTTGCCCGGAATATACTCGACGATCCGCATGACACCACCACTTATGTTCCGAAGGTTCACAAGGAATACACTACCGGGAAGGTTCTCACCATGGAATTCATTTCAGGCATAAAAGTCACCGATAACAAGATCCTGGAATCGAATGGATATGATCGAAAAGAAGTTGCTCACAAACTTGCGATAACCTATATCAAACAAGTTTTCGAATATGGTTTTTTTCATGCCGACCCGCACCCCGGAAACATACTTGTCCTCCCGAACGGGCATATCTGCTTTATCGATTTTGGTATGATGGGGACTATTCTTCCGAGAGACATTGAAATACTCGGACATCTTTTTCTTGCCGTAAAATCCAAAGATGTCACGAAAATCATCCGGACTTTAATGCGCATGTCTGACATGACGATGATTCGCGATATTCGTTCATTGGAATATGAAATCAATGAATTTGTATGTAATTACAGCGTTATCAGTATCCATCAGAATGAAATGAGCACCGTATTACTTCAACTGAAGGATATTATTGTAAGATATGACCTGAAAGTACCGGCTCATTTTTTCCTGCTGGCACGATCCATGGTAACGATTGAAGGCCTCATCTATAACCTGGATCCCGGAATTGATCTATTGGAGATTGCCAAACCTTATCTGCGTTCCGCTATCGCAAAAAAACTTAACCCGTTCAAATTGGGAATGAAAGTTCTGAATGGCTTTTACGAGATCGCCAATTACATGGAGGAATTCCCCAATGATCTGAAAAATGCCGTTCGTAAAATCAACACCGGAAAAGTCAATGTCAACCTGAATCACCAGGGAATCGATCCGCTGGTTCATACTTTTAACCGTGTTGCCAAGCAACTTGCCAGCTCTTTGGTGATCGCCGCACTGCTGGTCGGATCTGCCCTATTCATTATACATAAAGTCGGACCATTCTGGTTCGGATATTCATGTTACGGTGTTATCGGGATCATGTGCAGTATGATACTCGGGTACGGCATGGTGAGGAACATTTCCAGGGGCGACCACGATGATTGGAGCGGATGGAAAGAAAAATGACCAATACTTTTCCTGGCTGGTCATCTGCTTATTAGATATATTGCAGCCAATCTCACTACACCGGTATCAAGCGCTCAGAACATCAAAAAAAACAATGGTATCGAATCCCATAAGCTTAAAGCTCGGTTCAATGATTACTTGAGATTTTTTACCGAATCCGACTCCATTTCGTGGAGTAATTTTTCCGGGATGGGTCTACATGTACAATTCTTTTGGTGCTCTAGGTGCCATTTAACCCGTTGTTCAAATGTTGCGTTTTTGGGCATTTTATTTTTTCTATGCCAATCCTTATTCATACTCATAAAGCGTCATTTTTAATCTTAGATTTCATGTTCTGATCAGTTCAAAAGCTTTTCCGAAATTGTCAACCACATCCGTGATCAGCATACTTTCCATACTTTGTTCATGCAACGTGATATCTGCAGCCATGCCATGAAAATACACCCCCATTTTTGCAGCAACAATCGGTTTATAACCTTGTGCAATAAAGGAAGTAATAACTCCTGTTAACGCATCACCGGAGCCGCCTTTTGCCAAACCGGCATTCCCGGTGGTATTATAACAAACCTCATCGGCTGTAATGATCGCCGTATTTTGACCTTTGAGAACAATGATGAACTTGTGTTCACCGGCTTTGGTCCTGGCTGTGTTAATCCGTTCTTCATTTGTCTGATGAACACCGAAAAGCCGGTCAAATTCACCGGTATGTGGTGTTATAATCGTGTCTTCCGGAACACAACTGAGGAGCTTCTTATTTTGGGAAATAATCGTCAGTGCATCTGCGTCTAGCACCAGCGGAATTTTTGACTGCACAATGACAGCTACGAGCATCTCTTCAGAGACCTCATCGACACCAATACCCGGCCCGACTCCAATGGCGGAAAACCGTTCCAATGGATAGTGATCTTCTTCCCTCATAAGCAACATGGCTTCCGGAACGGAAGTCTGCACAATGAATCGTTCTTCGGCCGGAACACAAACAGTCAGTAACCCTGTACCCGTTCGAACAGCTGATTTTGCGGCAATGACTGCAGCTCCCATGTATCCTCTGCTCCCTGCAATAAGCAATGCATGACCATGATCGCTTTTATTGGAAGCTGCTTCCCGTTGCTTTAAACAGGATTTGATATAGTCTTTTGTGAGTTGGTTCATATTTCTTCACAGGACAATCCTCAATTTATGCATTAAAATGCTCTTTTACAAACGCTTTCTTCTCGTTTTCTGTCATTTTATCGGCTGGTTCAACAGTTACTTTCACATGTTGAAAACGAGGTTCTCCATTTAGATAATGATGAAGTTCCGTCTTCGCATTTGTAGGGCCAAATAAAAGCACTTGATCGTACTCCATGATTTTATTTGCAATTTCTTTAAAATAAGTTTCCCGTACCTGCTGCTCTTTATGATGCATGTGTTTTTCACCTTTCTTTAAAGCTTCTTCTTTTATAGCTGGTGAAAATTTTGATCTGATAACCTCATGTGCATCCTGATCGGGATTCATTAAATCTGCAGATGAATAATCCATCCAGATTCCTAAGTTTTTATTTGATTTCATCTTTCTAGATTTTTTATTTAACTAAGTTGTATATGAGAATATCGGTGATAAAATATCAGCATTGGATGATGGATTATCTTTCCTGCAGATCACACTGATTTCGCAGATGATAGATGAAACTATATCTGTGTTCTGACTGAATCGTCAGAGTCTGCGTAATCAGCGGGCAATTAAAAAATTCATCTAAATTCTCAGACAAGGCCATTTAACTAAAAAGGTGGGAAGCAGTCTCTCCACCTTTTAAAACTCCTTAGTCAATCAAAGCGTATTCGTAATCAACCTCCAATTCATTTTCAACGTACCAGATACCCGGAGTTTTCCAGGCAATGCGACCTGCTTCTTCTTTCTGATACAATGAAGCAACCGTGCCGGTGAGTCTAACAGTTCTTCCCTGAACATGTACCTTGATGTGCTCGTCGTTGATCGCCCAACTGCGATGAAGCGCAGCTTCAATCTCTTTTTGTTCAATGGCATCGTTCAATTCAGATCTGATCTTTAAATGGTTGAATACCCCCCGTACTCCCGCAATATGCTCAATGGAGCGTTTAGCGGCTTCTCTTTGAAAATTCCAGTGTACCTCGCCTTCCAATGTAACCCAGCCATTTTCTACTTTAGCCTGTATCTTTTCATTAGGAACCAAAAGATCTGTTCTCAAAGAGAGAAGAACATCCCCGGCAATATCCGTATCATCTTTCTTTTTGGAATCTGCAAACTTTACTTCCAAATCTTCTGCAATGGCCTTTACACCGGCAACACTTTTGGCAGCTTTCTCGGCCTGCAGTTTTTTTGCATAATTATCTACCGTCCCGGTTAGAGTGACAATTCCATCCTTGACAATAACTCCGATTTCTGCTGCTTTTAATAACGGTTCCCATTTAATCGCATCCTGTACATCCTTTTGTAACTGTTCATTTGTTTTCATGATTACTTCATTTAAGATTACACAACAAAGAAATTCAATCAATCACACAGGTGAAATGAGCTTACTCACAATAAGTTATGACAATACTCAGAATTTAAATTGACAGATATCAGGATCAATTTTTCATACAAACCAATTGGTTGTAATCAAGAATGGTAATGGTGCTTCCTGAAATTTCGATATACTTATCCTCTTTGAATTCACTCAGGGTACGAATCACCGTTTCTTTGGCAGTACCAACCAAATTGGCAAGGTCCTCACGCGAAACATTCATGCTAAACTGCTGATCTGCTTCCTTATAGGTATCAGACAATTTTACCAGTGCTTCAGCCACCCGCTTTCTCACAGAATTATAGGCAAGGCGCATCAGCTGTTGTTCGTTTTCAAGCAGGTTATTGGAAAGTAATTCAATGAATTTTCGGGCAACTTCCGTATTCTTATAAATCAGCGAAAAGAAATCCTCTTTAGGAATCGTATAAATTTCGGTGTCTTCCAACGCAGCAGCGGAATGAATGTACTGCTCATCTTTCAGCAGGGACAGGAACCCGAAAAAATCACCTGCTTTATGCAAGGTGCTAATGAGTTCTTTTCCCTGTTCATTTTTCTGATAAATCTTTATTTTTCCTTTATGGATAAAATGAACTCCTTTGGGATAAGCACCTTCATGAAAAACAATATCCTTTTTCTTGTAGCGTCTCAGATCACGTGATTCGGACAATTCTCTCAAGGCTTCAAAGCTTTTGACTTCATTTAAAAAATCATGTACCCCTTCCAGACTCTTTGAAAATTGCTTCTTTAACAGGTCATTTTTATTCAATCGCGTTTCGATAGCACTGAGTAATTCCTGATCATTGAAAGGCTTGGTCAGGTAATCATCTGCCCCCATAGACATTCCCTTGCGAATATCCCCCCTGTCTGCTTTAGCAGTCAGAAAAACAAAAGGAATACCTGCTGTAGATTCATTTTTGGACAATAAATGTAATACTCCATATCCATCCAGAACCGGCATCATAATGTCGCAAACAATCAAATCGGGAAGTTCTTTGAGTGCAAGCTGCACTCCTTCTTTTCCATTTTCAGCAGTCAATACTTTATACTGTGCCAAATCCAGGATTTCCGCCGTATTTTCGCGAATATCCGGATTATCTTCGATGAGTAGTATTTTTTTCATAAACCTGTATTTTAACGTGGAATGAATAACCTGACGGTAGTTCCTTTATTCTGAGCGCTTTCTATGGTGACATTACCGTTCATAAGCTCTGCATATCGTGCAACAATATTTAATCCTAAACCGGTTCCCTGGATGTGTGTTGCATTACCTCCCCGGAAGAATCGTTCAAAGAGGTGCTGCTGATCTTGTTCACTGATCCCGATACCATGGTCATTTACCAGAATAGAAATTGCAGCTGCATCGACCTGCGTACTTAATTCAATTCTTCCGTCTTCCGGAGAAAATTTAATGGCATTTGAAATTAAATTGAATAGGATATTGCGGAGTAGCCTGGCATCAAGACACACATTTTCATCTCCTGAATATTTCTGAATAATGGTTTGCTTATCTGCCAACATTCCCTGCATTTCAGAACTGATCTCCGACAGGAATTGCCGGAGATTCATTTCTTCCGGAACATTTTCAACTTTCCCTTCCTCCAGTTTGGAAACTGAAAGAAAATCATTGAGAATATCTGTCAGGTTCACAATAGACTTTTCGATTTTACGAATGTGTTTTGCATGATTATCCGGATCGTTCAGTTTATGATACCTGGTAACCAGCGATAACGATGACATCATGGTAGTAAGTGGAGTGCGGAATTCATGAGAAGCCATCGAAACAAACCGCGATTTCATTTCATTCAGCTCCTTCTCTTTAGCCAGCGAAGCATCGAGTTCTTTTTGGGTCCGTTCCAGCTCCTTAATCGCTTCCTCCAGTACCAGTGTCCGGTTCCTTACTTGCTTTTCAAGATCCTCCGAATAATTTTTGAGTTTGAGTTCTGCTTCTTTCCGAAGCGTTACATCTACGATAAAAGCAATCACAAAATTCCCTTCATCGCTGTTGTATGGACTTAAGCTAATCTCAACCGGGAACTCCGAACCATCTTTTTTCAGGCCAAACAGCTCCATCCCCAATCCCATTGCCCTGGCATGTGGGTGATGTGCATAATTCATCCTGTTATTCTGATGTTTATGTGAAAACCTGGAAGGTACCAGCGTTTCGATTTTCAATCCGGTCAATTCCCCGGGACTATAACCAAAGAGTTTTTCAGCACTCGGGTTAATCCGTGTAATATACCCTTCCGCATTCGTTACCAGAATTCCTTCCGTAGCATGTAAAAACAAGGCATCAACTCCTTCTTTGCTTTCCATCTTTTTCAGTTCATAGTCCATAACGAATATACACTTTTTGCCCCGAGTTCAAAAGTAAATGATGACTTATGCCGGCCAGATGATTTTTATCACCTTTCGGATTGATCCTGATCACCAACGGATACAAAAAAAGCACCTTTTACAGATAAAAAGATGCTTACGATAACTCAAAAAAAAACGGTTTATAATTCCCTTCCCAGTTCTGCATAAGACGGAATCCTTACTTCCAGGTTATTCTCAACAGCAGTAACTCCCGGGGCATTCCAGGCTACTTGTTCTGCCTCTTGTCTTTCGGCATAGGAGCGCACTTTGCCCGTAAGGATTACCTTGCTCCCGATATTTTCTATGTGGATTCTGTTGGCATCAATGGTTGCACTTCGTCCAAATGCCGCGGAAATTTTCTTTTTCACATCAGCAGGATCCACCCGGGGCGCAAGTTTAACCAGGTTACTGATTCCTTTTACCCCAACAATACCGGAAATGGCATCCCGAACGGCATTTTGTTCGTAAGCCCATTCAACCACTCCCTCTGCCGTAACCCAGGCATTTTCTACTTTAATCTTGATTTTGTCGTTCGGAACAAGTACATTCCACTTCAAACCATTCACTACTGCCTGTGCCAATTCCGCATCTGTTTTTTGATCATGGTAGCTCAACTTGATTTCAATGTCTTCTGCAATTCCTTTGACTCCCGCAACTTTAAGAGCTGCTTTTTCTGCCGTTTTTTTCTCCGCATAGGTATCCACCATCCCGGAAAGAGTAACCACTCCATTTTTCACCGCCACACCGATTTCCGATGACTTGATGGAAGGCTGCCATTTCAATTCCTCCATGACATCTTTCTGAATTTCAGTATCTGTTCTCATACTCTGTGAATTAAAAGTTTACGTTGCAAAGGTTCTATTTGAACAGTTTGAAGGAAATGATCCCGGTCATTCTTCCGACTGAAAAAACTCATTGATATACATCATGTTGGATAATGACTCATCTCATTTCCAGCTGTTTTAACAGCACCTAATTTTGCCTTAAAACAAAGTCCTCATGGAGATAATCGAACAATATCATTACGCTTCTGCAATTATGATTGCACGCATATTCCTGGGTTTTCTTTTTCTTTTTCAGGGATACGATGCAATTGTCAAGATAGGAATGAAAACGGTCATTAATACTTACCAGGAACGGTTCGTTCGAAAAGATATCCCACGGTCATTAACCTCATTGGCTGCCTTATTTACTTCTTATACCGAATTAATCTGCGGAGGACTTCTGATCTTCGGACTATTCGAAATCTATGCACTTTACCTCCTTGGATTAAACCTGGTCATTGCCGGAATCGGTTTTGGAATAAATGAACCGCTTTGGGATACACGGAATGTATTTCCAAGGCTCGTTCTCCTCCTCCTTCTTTTAATGACCCCTACCGAATGGCATAGCTTCTCTTTGGATCACTTATTCTTTAAATTCTAAACTTCTGAAAGATGAAAAAAATACTTGTACCTACAGATTTCTCGAAGCTTTCTGATAATGCTTTGAACTATGCCGTACAATTGACCAAGTTAACCGGGGCAGAACTCCTGTTACTTCATGCTTATCAGATCCCCTTATTTGCAGAAGATTCCGCCTTTATAACACCCCGGGAATACCTGCAGGAAGAAGCCCGGGATAACCTGGAAAAATTAAAACAGACGATTGAAGAATCCAACCCGGATCTAAAAATCAGTTACGCTGCCATTGATGGGATGCCGGTCGATGCGATTATTTTCTATGCCAGAAAGCAACACATTGATCTGATTGTGATAGGTGCCCGGGGAGCAGGTAATCTCCAGGAAAAAATAGTGGGAAGCACTGCGTCGACACTGATCCGTAAAACAGAAACACCTGTAATGGTAATTGACGAACAGGTAAGATTCAGAATACCAAAAAAAATAGTCCTGGCAGTCGATTTTTCCGAAACCGATAACCGGGTTGTTTTGAGTCCGCTGAAGGAACTGGCAACAAAATTCAAATCACATATTTGCGTCCTGAATATATTTACCGAGGCCCAGGCCATTCCAACATTCGGAGAAATTGCCGAAAGCTTTAATATCGAAAAAACGTTGAAGCATACATACCATACTTTTTTCGAAATAGAACATCCCGATGTGGTTACCGGAATTAACGATTTTGTGAAAAAACACCAAATAGACCTGGTAACTGTTATATCGCGAAAACACTCCCTGGTTGGGCGCATTTTCCGAGAACCGATTTCAAAAGCCATGACGTTTCATAGTCTCGCCCCATTACTAATACTCCATGAGTAAATTAATTCCGAATCAAATGAAAATAATTATCAATGACCAGCAAAGTATCGCACAGATCCGTAATTCATTTAATAAAGCATTTCCTTTTTTGAAGCTGGAATTTTTTTCAAAAAGACATGAACCGGGACAAGCCTCTCCCCTCAATTTTCTAGTTCGTAAAGATACTTTGCTTAAAGATTGCCGGACGATTCATCATTCCAGTGAAATAACCGTTACCCCTGATATGAAAGTAGGCGAACTGGAACAACTTCTTTGGAATGGGTTCGGACTCGGAGTTCAGGTATTCCGGAAATCCGGAAAAGTTTGGCTGGAAACCACCCTAACGGATACCTGGACATTGGAAGAACAGAATTCGGAAGGAGAATTCCTGAGCAAAAGGATTGAACCTGACGAACCTGAGTATTACCAGGATTACGATTGAATGCATCAAGCGTATATGTTTAATCTTAAATTATATAGTTATGAAACCAGTAAAAACATCTAAAAATGAAGAGCTTGCTGCTCCTGATTGGTCCGATTTCTTTACGGATCGCGTTTTTTCAAACTTGTGGCCATTTCAAGGAATGGACTTATTCCCGGCTGTAAACATCAAGGAAAGTAACGACGCATTTCATACAGAAATGGCAGTCCCGGGATTCTCAAAAAAGGATTTCAAGATTGATGTCGAAGGATCTTATCTGACTATTAGTGCAGAAAAGGAACGAGAAACGAATGAATCGAACGAACGGTACACCAAAAAGGAATTCGAAAGCAAATCTTTCTCACGAACTTTCAATCTTCCCGGGAATGTAGATGAAGACAAAATCGAAGCCATTTACCAGGAAGGAATACTTCAGCTTACAATCCCCAAAAAGGAAAAGAGTAAACCAACCCTTAAAAAAAAGATCCAGATTTCTTAAGTCAATGACTGCCCGGAATGTACCGGGCAGTTTCCAATAAAAGTACCACATGCATTATTTACCCCTGTTTATTGTTCTTGCGCTTATTGCTGAAATACTAGGTACAGTAGGAGGTTTCGGCTCATCCATGCTGTTCGTTCCGATAGCGGGTTACTTTTTCGATTTTCATTCTGTACTGGGCATTACGGCACTTTTTCATTTATCGAGTAATGTGTCGAAAATCGCTCTTTTCAGAAAGGGGTTTGATAAAAAATTATTGCTGACAATAGGAGTTCCGGCAGTGCTTTTCGTCATTGCCGGTGCTTTTCTAAGTCGGTTTGTAAACGCATCGCTGTTGCAAATCATCTTATCCGTTTTTCTCATCATTCTCAGTCTGCTGATGATGGTGTATAAAAATTTCCAGTTGAAACCTACCACTACCAACTCGATTACCGGCGGAGCACTATCTGGTCTGACAGCAGGACTTTTAGGAACCGGAGGAGCCATTCGCGGATTAACTTTAGCTGCTTTCAACCTGGACAAAGAACGTTTCATTGCTACATCCGCCATTATCGATTTAGGCATTGACCTCAGCAGAAGCATCGTTTATTTTTCCAACGGATACATGCACAAACATGATTATTATCTCATTCCCATACTGGTAATCGTTGGTATCCTGGGAACGTTCATCGGAAAAAAATTATTGTCCCGCTTTTCGGAAACTCAATTCAAGTATGCCGTGCTCATCCTGGTACTTGCTACAGGAATAGCAACACTGGTAAATGGTTTTAAAAACAACTGAATGGTGACGAAAATCAGTTGGCGAAAGGATTCACATCATTCCCTGTAAACTGAAGCACCTGTAACTTTATGCCACGATACTAAAACTACTGGCATGAAACAGTTTAAGATCATTCGGAGACTTTCTCTGATTATTTCAGCATTGATCTGCCTGACAAGTTGGCAAGGCTTGACTTCACCGGGAATGTATGCCAAAGAGACAGAGTTATGGGCTGCGCAGGCAGCAGGACAGGATTTGATCAATCTATACATTATTCCATTTTATCTTCTAAGTGGTTTACTTATTAATAAAAAGGAACATTATTTCGGGCTAATCTGGACGGGAATCAGTTGTTATTTCATTTATACATTTTTCATTTACTGTTTTGATGTACAGTTCAATCGCATGTTTCTCTTTTATGTCCTTATCCTGGGGCTAAACATTTACTCTCTTTTTATTTTGCTTTACCATGACAGCAACAAATTCCGTGTTTCGAGCGTAAGTTCTTTCCTGGATCAATTAACAGGAGGTTATTTTATATTTATTGCCGTCCTTTTTTGCGGGGTATGGCTTGCCGTTATTTTACCGGCAAACCTATTGAATTCAACACCGGGGAACTTAGAACAACTTCCCACCAATCCGGTTCACGTACTCGATCTGTCTATCGTTTTGCCGGGAATGTTCATGGGTGGAATTCTATTGATCAGAAAGAAAAGACTTGGTTATTTTCTTGCTCCTGTAATCCTGACGTTTTCATTATTGATGCAGCTGACCATCGGTGTTCTCATGCTTTTTCTCAGTGATCACGGACAGAAGACTCCTCCGGAAATCATTTGGTTCATCTTTATTTTGGCTCTTATCAGCCTGGTCCTTCTTGGGTATAATCTCCGAAACAATCATGCAGACTTATGAATAGTGAATTTAGTGTTATAAAAGCTTCAGGGGAAAAGAGTCCGTTTTCCGAAGAGAAAGTCCGCAAATCGCTCCGTAAATCCGGAGCAGACGATGAGCAGATCAACCTGATCCTTCAGGAAATCAGAACTCAACTTTACGACGGTATGCCAACCCGTAATATATACAAGATTGCATTCTCCCTGTTGAAATCAGGTTCACGGCATCAGGCTGCCCGTTATCATTTGAAATACGCCATCATGGAATTGGGACCGTCCGGGTTCCCGTTTGAAAAATACGTCGCCGAATTATTAAAGATGGAAGGTTATAAAACTCGAACCGGGCAAATCTTCCAGGGAAAATGTGTGACGCATGAAATAGATGTTGTTGCCGAAAAAGACAATAATCAACTATTAATAGAATGCAAATACCACAATCAACGCGGAATATCCTGCAATATTAAGATCCCGCTGTACATTCACGCCAGGTTTAACGACATAGAGGCACATCGTTCTAAAAAACCGGATGATGCTTCCAAAAAACGAAAGGGATGGATTGTAACCAATACCCGTTTTACCGCAGATGCCATACAATATGCCGGATGCTCGGGGCTTGTTCTTTTAGGATGGGATCATCCGTTCGGAAAAGGCTTGAAAGACCGGATTGATCACTATCGGCTTTACCCGATAACCTGTCTTACATCACTGACAATTTCCGAAAAGCAAAAATTACTTGGCCTTGAAATCGTACTGTGCAGCGAACTTTTAAAAAAAGCCGAATTACTCGCATCCATAGGAATCAAAACAATTCGGACAGCAACAATTCTGAATGAAGCGAATAATCTGTGTAATCATACAATGACTACCAAATAACAAAGACTAATTGAAATAAATTATTAACCATGGAAACAAACTTAACGATTCATTTTTTCGGAGCAGCTTCAACCGTTACCGGTTCTAAATACCTGATTGAATTAGGCGGAAAAAAACTATTGATTGATTGTGGATTATTCCAGGGTCTGAAAGAATTACGTCTGCTCAACTGGCAGTCTTTACCCTTTGATGTTTCGACACTTGATGCAGTAATCCTTACGCACGGGCATTTGGATCACGTTGGATATCTTCCGTTATTGGTAAAGCAAGGATTCAAAGGCAAAATTCATGCTACGGCTCCCACTATTGAGATTGCCAAACTGATTCTACTCGATAGTGCAAAAATACAGGAAGAAGACGCTGAACGGGCTAATCGTTTCGGATATAGCAAACATCATCCTGCCAAACCACTGTATACTACCAGTGAGGCCGAAGCCGTTTTTCCTTTATTCCAAATAGAAACAATTGATCATTGGATTAAACTTTCCGATCTTTTCACTTTCCGTTTCCGATACAATGGGCATATTGTTGGTGCCACATTTATCGAATTAAAAGCAGCCGATAAACTGCTTGTATTCTCAGGAGATATCGGCCGGCAGGAAGACCCTTTATTATTTTCTCCCCAAAGACCTGAAAAAGCGGATATTCTTTTCATAGAATCAACTTACGGAGGACGGATTCACCCGTCAAATCCCGAAAACCGTCTCGCGGAAATCATTCATCAGGCAGCAACCAAACAGGGAACTATCATTATTCCCGTTTTCGCTGTAGAGCGGGCTCAGTTGCTCATGTTTTATATCTGGAAATTGAAGGATGAACACCTCATTCCTGATTTACCTGTTTATATGGATAGCCCGATGGGGCGGGAAGTTTTACAAATCTTCGGTAAACATCAATCCTGGCACAAATTATCTCCTTCGGAATCAAAGCAAATCCGAAAAGAAATTAAAGTCATCAGCAAACAAGATGAAACACTCAAGCTGGCAGAAAGCAACACCCCGAAAATTATTCTCGCAGCATCCGGAATGGCCACAGGCGGGAGAGTACTGACCTATTTCGAGCACTATCTCGGTCAAAAATCAGCAACTATTTTGATGGTCGGATACCAGGGAGAAGGTACTCGCGGACGGGCCTTACTTGATGGTGCGAAAGAAGTAAAAATGCGCGGGAAATTTTGGGAAGTGCGTGCCACCTGTTCGCTCGTAGAAGGATTGTCAGCACATGCCGATCAAAACGAACTGATCGATTGGGTCAGCGGGTTGGAGAAAAGTCCTGAAAAGTTATTTATTGTGCACGGTGAGCCGGAAAACTCCAAGTCGTTAAAACACAAATTGGAAGAAGTTTATGGTTACGACTGCATCATTCCCGAGTTGAATTCATCGTATGTTATCCCCGTTCACATTCCTGACGATGAAAAAACATTTGCCCGCTGAAAAATGGCCCTTCATTCCGATTATCGGAATAACAGTATTCGTTGTTTTGTATATTGTTGCAGCAATGTATTATCCCGGGGGGGTCAAATGCAAACCGGGAGATGAAAGGATTCGATTGGGTCAACAATTATTGGTGTGATTTACTGGCCGAAACAGCAAAAAATGGTCTCCACAATTCCGGTAGAATCTTTGCTTTAACAGGAATGATTATCCTATTTTTATCGATCGCTGTCTTCTGGTATTATTTACCCCCGTTTTTTCACGAACGAAGACGAAACACCCTCATGATACGTTACGCAGGAAGTTTGTCCATGTTTATCCTTATTTTCATTTTCACCCGGTTCCACGACAGCGCCATTGGAATTGGGAGCACGATCAGTATTATTCCCATGACTGCAACCTTGAGTGAATTGAAAAAGCACCGGCTGAAGATGCTCTATTACCTGGGATGGCTTTGCATTTTTTTAATCCTGTTGAATTTCGTGATCTATATTACAAACTGGTCGATTACATTTTTGCCTGTCATTCAAAAAATCACTCTTCTATTATTTCTTATCTGGATAACGCTTATTGATATCACATGTCTTTTGATAAACCAGAAAAAACATGTGCCCGCAACCTGAAAACCTCAGGCTATTTCCCGAAACATTTTAACTGGTAATGCAAGTCCTGAATCGAAAATGAAGAATGCAAACAGTGCAGGTTTCCACGAACAGCAGTTTACTAAAAAACAAACCCCTCAAGACATCGATACATCTTGAGGGGCGTATTATTTTCATTTATCTCTCACAAAAGTCATTTACTTGACAGTAGCTGAACCGATTGTTTCTGTTTCTTTCTTACTGCTGACAAAATACAGTTTACGATTATGAACAAAGGAATATTTCGGTCTGATTGGAATATCACTTTCCTGAAGTTTGCTTTCAATGGTATATGTTAAACTGCCATCTGCTGTGATTTTAGCACTGAATGGTGTTGCATCTAAAGGTTTAAGCATGATTTTACGCTCTTCATGGGTAGGTGTGTCTGCATTTTTTTGAGTATCTAAAAACAACAAAACCAAATCATTGTCTTCTGTCATCCAGGAACCGTAGGAAAGGTAATTTCCTTTGTCTGTAGATGTCAAATTAAAACTTGCAAATACGGAAACCGCTCCACCACCTACTGCTGGATTAATGCTAACGGAAACATAGCTCTGTTTCTTTCCAACCAATTGTTCCCATTTAAACTCCCCCTGGTTCGTAATTCTTGCAATCAATACATAACCGTAATAAACACCCGAACTCTCCGGATCGTGAATTTCATTTTCGGCAAGCAGCGTAATGTTATTGTCTGAATCCACGAACACTTCTCTTAAACGAACCGTGATCGGAATACCCGGTAATTTAATTCCCACTTTTTCTTCATCGAAACGCTTTTTGAATGCTTCTGAAAATTGAGTGCTGACAACATCACCGATTTCGCCCTCTTTATCAACGGAAACCAGCAATGTTCCTTCCAGGCCTTTTCCTTTCTTCTTGATTAGTTTCGTATAGAATCCGGTAATCTTCAATCCTTCAGCAGTAACAATAACCATCAGATCATTGGCAATCTGGTCTTCTGCCAGTTTGATTTCGGCAACTTTGGCTGAATAATGGTCTTTCTTTAAGAAAGTAGCTGTCATTATTTTTTGATTCGACAAACCATTTACCTGGTCTTCCTCACCGGAAGGATATTGCGACAACACAGCACATACATTTCCTGAATGATCCACTTTTGCGTCCATTACCTTGCAAGCGTTGAACAAATCTGTTTTTTCAACCTCAAATGATCCGTCTTTAATCTCTTCCAGTGTTTCATCAAGCAATGCAAATGTAAATCGATGCACTCCTCTTTCCTTCACATAATTGGATTGATAAATCAAAACCTGTTTGGTAACCGTATTCAAATGAAACCCGACAGATCCTAATCTTTTTTTCTTTTCCACAGGCAAATCCAGGATCAGCTTACCTGTACTTTTCATTTTACACTTCTCGTTCACCTGGTAAGCAAACGTTTGAAACGAATTCTTGGTTTTGTTAAACCCGGTCATAAATACCACAATCTCTTTTTCAAGCAAAAATATTTCCTCAATACTCAAATCGGAGATCCCTTCAATTTTAGGCAGGTCCATTTTTTCATGATTCTCAATACCCAAACTCTTATCATCATATTTTTGCACAAAGTAATCACTCTTGTTTCCTGCCAAAGCAAAGATTTTCCCATTCGATTCACCAAGAACTTTTAATATTTTCGTTTTTTGCTGGTTATCCGGACCAAACTGAACATTGGACACATCTTGCGCAAAGAGCACTGTACCAAGCATTAAAAAAAGAGGGAGTATAAAAGTTAATCTCATAATTTATTTGATTTTCGATAATTCATAAAAAGCAAAAGCCCTAGAGCATTGATACACTCTAGGGCTTTCTAATCCCACAGCCATATGGGCTTTTCTTTTTGCTTTTAAACAGTGGCGGTCTGGACGGGAAACGAACCTAACCTCATCAATTTTCATTAAATCCCTTGTAAACACTGAGGGATAGCGGTTTTTCACTATAAATTCTATTTAATGAAATTAGATGAATCTTAATGCAATCTAATGCTATTTAGACCGAAATTCAGACCGAAATTCAGGTCTAAATAAAAAATCCTGACAATTGATTTTGCCAGGATTGAACTTTAAAATTAATCATATTGCTAAACTAATTCGATTGGAAAATACTCATGATGTTCTTCACTTGCTTTTCGAACCTGGTTGCAAAACATGACTGCATTTTCTAATAAAGTCATTTTGTTATAAGCGAATATTATACTCTTATCAGCAAGCTTATGTCCAGTAATTTTTGTCAATGTTGGCAGCGGAATGAAGTTTATCAAATTAGTGATAAATGATCTACGACCAGTATGCGAGGATATGAATTCAAACAAATACTTTGTAAGCTTTTTTTTCTTCCCAGTAGAATCAGTATATGATACCGTTACTTGTTCATCTAATTCAGATTTTCTAGCTAACTCTTTGATGTACTTATTAAACTTTTGCTGAGAAATTTTTCTCGGTGGGTTTCCTTTGTTTTCATCAAACATTCTTTGTAATGGTTTAAGAATTGGACAGAGAATGTCAGCTTTGGTCTTTTGAGTTATATACCTAGCATAATTGAAACTTTCTCCTTTTACTGAATGATTTCCTTCGGGAACTATCTTATACACATCTGATTCTCTACATCCAGTAAAAAGCAATATCATAAAAATGAATTTCACATTGTAAAGGCGTTCTTCTTCCGGATCATAATCAATAAGCCGCTGAATTTGTTCCATGTTTAAGTAAACTGCATCAGCAGTTTCTGCCTGAATTTTATCTCTTGTAGAAAGTTCTTTACCTGGATCAAATACTGGAATTTTAAAAACCCGTGAGATTTCACTTAATGTAGATTTAAATGTTTTCTGAATTGACCAAACTGCATTTATTCTTTCTGCATAAGGGCGGTAAAACTCAATAAAATCTAAGAACAGTTCCTCATTAACATCATTTGAAAAAACATGCTTTCCTATTTGTTTTTCATACTCTTCAAGTTTCCCCATAAGGTTTTTATACACTGACTTTGAAACTTTTTCGATATTGTTTGAATCAACAAAATATTTCTGGATGAAATCGACTAACCGAACTTTCTCGATTACTTTTGGTTGCGCACTTCGTCCTAGTGCCTGATCAAGTTCATTTTTGAAATCATCATATACTACAACTTTGTTCTTGATCACTAACAGCTTGTAAACATCACTGATAATTTCTGCAATGCGTAATTGTTCAAGATAAAGTGTATCGTCAATTGGACGTTTTCTTGTATTATCCCAATTTGATTCTTCCAGTTTGATTCCAGTAGTTAAAATAATCGGTTTATATACGGGTTTTCGCGTTAATAGATCCATCTCTTTATAACCAAAACTAATTACTGCCAATAATGGCTTTTTTGGAGATTTCTCGTTTTTTAATTTATAGCTGATCTTCAATTTCGAAGATTCTTCCTTATTTGTTTTCATGATTTGATGGTTTCTGAATGGATGTAATTCAAAATTGACAATCGTGAAAAACGAATACGTCTTTCGTTGATTCGGATAGGTTTTATCTTGCCTTTGTCGATTAGCTTTTTAAGAGAATTGTAGCAAATACCAAGAAGCCCCTGAACTTGTTTTAAATCCAAGAGTTCATCTTCTACAGGCTTCAATTCCATTTGTGGAGTTAGAGGGCTAGTTTTAAGCCCTCTAACCTCATCACGCAGAATTGCTACTTCGCTTTTAAGCTTCTCATATTGATCCAACAGATTATTCAAAGCAAGTTCTAAAAGCTTTGCATCCATGATTTTTGATTTAAGTGATTTTATTTTGGTGGGACTTAATCTGAGTTAAAGCCCCAATAGAAAAAGCGCAATTCCGGATAACAACAACGCAACTCCTAAAACGATGTCTTTAGTATTGCTTTCAGGAGCGAATTTTATTCGTTCTAAACGGTTCAACCACCCTTTCAGGTATTTCTTCTTAGGAGAAGCTTCATAACGTTCTGTACGCACTTGTTTTAGAGTGAAGAACAAATCCTTTTGATTCAACCTGTTTAGCTCGCTAATTCCATCCGAAGTAAACACCTTGACAATTGGGTGCTTTAACCTGGTTAATGCCTTTTTAGCGATTGAAAGAATACCTCCAACTCCATGATTAACTGCTCCATCGTAAAGCATTGTTGCTACTGATTGGTTTTTAAGTTTATCAAAATGATTCTTTAACCAATAATTACGTTTTAAGATTGATTCGGCAGTTGCGCGAGAAAGATTCTTCATATCTGCAACGGATGGAGTTCTACCAAGGAAACTGGCCAAAGTTGGGGCAGCAATGCCCCAATTTGTGCCAATTAATACTCCTTTGTACCAGTTTCCGCTGTCATCAGCAAGATTCTGATACCCTCCTTCGTTTATGCCGACGATCTTCTGAGAAATTTCAAATGATGCCATGACATTAGAATTTTCAGTTAAAAGATTTAGACTTTGATGCTTGATCGAACCCGTGTTGAATTCTTTGGTTGATCAGTTTTTCATTTGCAGCAAGTGGGCTACCCAAATCGACTTCCGGATCTGGATTTATAATCAATGCTTCAAAACTTCTGATTACCCGACCATTTTGATTCTTTAATTCGATTTTCGATTCTTCTGATTGTCTTACCAGATCATTGATCCGAACAAAATGCTCGATGTCATTATTAAAGATCTCAGTTAATGTTAACTCATAAGCTGATCGGGCTGCAATTGCACCGATACCCTTATTCGAAAAGTTTTCGTATTTCGGTATCCCGGAATTACAATTGATTACAATTACACGGTACTTGCAATCTTCGGAATCTTCATCAATCATTCGGATCACATCACCTAATGGAGATACGTTCATTAATCCTCCATCGACATTGTTGTGCGAATTCTGTACGATCCCGTTCTTGATAAATTTCACTTTATCTACCGGTTCCCATACAAGAGGAATAGCGGTTGAAGCTAAAACGCCATTAATGAAATCTTCATTGGTTGCAAACTCACTATGTTTGACACTATTGTATGTCCCTGTGTTTAATGAAACAAATCCGGCAGTGAAAACTGTTCCTTCGATCTTGTTTCGATCCAGGTACAATTTTAGTTTTTCAAGCAATGGCTTATTACTTGCAATTGATCGGAAATTCCGGTAATTCTCTTTAAATGATTCACCGATCTTTTGAATTACTCCCTGGATAACTTCTTTTCTTTTTGATTTAGAAAAAATCATTTCAAGCTTCTGAAAGAAGTTCAGGTTAATGTCAATTTTGAAATTTAAACGTTTAGCCAGGGAAAGAATATCAAATTTGAATTTGATTTTATCCTCCTTTGAATCAGTATCAATAAACTCCGAAGTGTATATCTCCGATGCTCCGTTTTCACCAATTAGCTTCCAAATCTCTTGCAGTAATTCAAAACGATCCATCGCAAGCATTGAACCATTGATTGATCCGGCACTCACACCTGAAATAATGTCAAACTTCATGGGTGTTTCAACTCCTGTAATTTTTTGCCAGTTTTCCTTCAGGTATTTTAGCGCACCTACTTGGAACGCTCCTTTAAATCCTCCACCAGAAAGAACCAACGCATATTTGGTTTTCATGACCATTTTTGATTTAGTGTTATCTTTTTTTTCTTCTGGAAAGAGTGCTTTCCTCTATCCATCCGCTTTTTTTGGGATGTCCTTTCGCATCACTTAGTATTAAGCGGTATTTTGGTTTAACTCCTGGGGATTTGAATTGTTTAATTTCAAGGATTTGACGTTTTTCTGTCGGGTTTAACTTTGAGTAAACAAATTCCCCTTCCTTATAGCGAGGCTTTTGTATTTTCTTTACAACACCTCGTTTTGCAGTCGTTCTTCTTTTGACAACTGCTTTTCTTTTTGATCTTTTTTTGTACATGATTTGATGGTTTTAATTATTGCTAAACAAAAGCATTTCACCTCCTTGATTGAATCGACCATATTGGATCGCTCTACCACGTTCAGGAAATTCTATTATACAATCAACATCGTGAGCAAACTCATTTGAACCGCGAGCCTTACCAGATTTATTAACTTGTGAAACGAAAATGAACGATACACCAGGGTAGTTTTCTTTCAATTCATTTAGATCATAAGGTGATAATCTAAGTCGTGTAATACTATCTAAAAAGACATACTCGAAATCCTCTAAATTATCAGGCATATAATCGGAAACTGTCAAATTAGGATGAGCTACATTTTTTAATTTCGCTTTTAAAGTATCATCCAATCCTTCTTCACGAGCAACGTAAAGAACTCTTCCGTGATTTCTTGCCAAATAACCTGCCCAATTGGTACACAGAATAGATTTTCCAAATTTCGGTGGAGCAGAAACCAAAACGGAAAATCCTGGAGACGGATTACCGATGAAGTCTAACCATTTGCCTGTGAACCCAATCTTATCGAATTCCAATTGAACAAAGTCCATGCTGTTCATCATTCCCTTTGGGGATTGATTTGATGTAAAATCTTCATCGTAATAATCAAAATCCTCTAAGCCATTTAATCCATTCAATTCTCTAGTTGGGATCGTAAGAACACCTTGAGCCGGATTTTTTTGAACGAATGATTCCAACGTATTCAACATATCCGTCAGGACATTGTAATACGGATCTTTTCCTGTTATTCGGGATGAATTTATTGCTCGTGCAACGCGATTATGCAAGTTTTTTGCTTTGTTGTTATCAATAAGCTTTCCTTGTAAACCGATGTAACTTTTAATGAATCTTGTGGACAGCATTAACTCCTGTTTCCCACATAGATTTTGTAACAATGCCAACTTGGAAGCTTCTATTACAACTTTAATGTCATTATCTCGCTTAAAAGAATTCATTAATTGAATTAGTGAATCCTGTATATCTAAGATGGTTTTAGCATAAGATGATGTTTTACGAATCCGCTTTTCAGTCATTGCCCGTTGAAGGGAATTCAAAAACGATCTTATCTGATCCCGCCTTTTGGTTTTATTGTGCAATAAGGTATATCGCTTAATAAATCTCAATTCTTCTGAGATTCTTTCTACAGGTTCACCTGATCTTGAAACAACTCTTAAAGGTGACTTTGTTTTTTGGCGATTTACTTTTTCGCGTTCAGATGGTTTGTTTTGTTTGGGGTTTGATCCTGGTTGTTTTGCCTTTTCTTTGCGTTCGTTTTTCTCTGGATTCTCAGCCAGGTATTCATCTAACTTTTCAAAGAATAAATCAATTGTCTTCTTAATGTCCTGATCTTGTTCATAGAAGCTCCAACTTGATCCATTGGAGGTTACTTCATCAACAAAGTCTGCTGCTAACTTTAGATCAGGTGGAAACTTGCTACGATCAATCTTTTCAATCGTAGCATAATAATTCTTGCTATTGATTGTCATGACGCTTTCTTATTGAATGACAATAATTTTAATTTGATCTCCAATGCCTTTGCACGAAGTTTCATCAGCCGTAGTTTCTCATCAGTTGATTCGGCTGGTGGTGTGTCTAATTTTATACGCTGTTTTGGCTCTGGCTTTACTAATCCAACATGCTCTGCTTGATCCTTATCCAAACCGATTGTAACACCTAATTCATCAAGCTCTCTCACAAATGATTCGATAAACTGATATTGTAAAGTGGCGGTCATGTTTTTACCTACTTTTTCGAAATTGTTCTTCTCAACAATTTTCAATAGTTCAGAATTCAAAAAGATTTTTGCTCCATCATTTAACGAACCAGGAACTATTATCTTAAAATTTCCACTAGACTCTTTAAAAACAGCTATTCCATTTCTTGTAACTAAATTTCCTCCTTGTGGAATTGATTTGAAAAATCGTATTGCCATTCCTACGGGTACTTCGATTCTATTCCCAAGGACTTTATCTGCGTTCCAATACTCAGGCATTAAAATTCCTTTTCGTGTTTGGCCATCCAAAGTTGTGTAGCTAACTAATTTCCCGGAGAAGGACGAGAATGCTTGTAGAATATTTCCGGTCACGATGTACCGTATACCTCGGTCTTTTAAATTCTGTCCGATGGCTTCTTGCCAATTGTAAAGTATCTGATCAAAACTATTGGGGCGGATTCCGATACTAGATCCTTTTATGGAACTAATCTTATCTGTTACACTTGCAGGGATTTCCAGATACTTCTGAGAAGAAGCAAGTGCAAACCTCAGTTTAATTGCGCTCGGTGCATAAGGATTCGCAAGTTTGTAATCCAACTTAAACCCTAAAAAAACTGTCATTGTTTCAATCGGATGACCTTCAAATGACGGTTCCTGAGTGATCAGTTCTTTACCAACCGTGAAATACCTGAATAGTTCTTCAACGAATTTGCGTTTGTTTTCTGACTGCCTTTCGACCTCTTCAATTTTACGCGAACGTTCGATGTTTAATTCAAGGATTCGTTCTTCTATTGCTGGATCAACAAGTGTTGGACTTTCCTTTCTGAGTTTCTTAATCTTTCGTTCCTGGGGAACATCACGAATTAATTGAGTGTATTTATTTGCAACTGTTTCCTTCTCCGCTGCAATAATTGCTCCCCTGTGATTATGGTAAGTTTGAATGAGATCCTCAGTTACTTCTTCACTAGATTTTCCATCCAATGCTTGTTGAACTATGTTTCGAAGTTCCTCAACTTGATAAGGCTTTCGTAAAATATTGGCTTCAACTTTTTCAAGTATCGAATCCTCTCCGAACGATGAGAAACCTCCCTTCCCAATTTTAACAGCCGTTTCAAGTTTCGTTTCTGCCTGAAGGTTCATTTCTTCTACTTCAAGATCATATTCTCCGGTTTGTTTCAGATAGCCAACAAGGGTTTCATATCGTTCTTTTATGATCTCATAAAAGCTTTCTTGCCCCTTTACTGTTAGAACTGCAACTCGACCAGAGACTTTTAGGGCTGCATCTTGATTGGATGATTCACCAGATAGAGCCAAAGGATAACCCAATTGTTCGTCTAATAATGCATTCTCAGATAAATATTCATAAACAATTGAATCCCCGTATTTGTTTAGAAAGTCTGGAACTTCCAAAATCTTAGAACTTTGTTTTTGATTTGAAGAGGTATTTGCATCCAGACTTTTTAGCTTCTTTTGAAGCATCATCATTAAACGAAGTTCTGCCGGGATCGCGGAATTCAGATAATCATAGATTGGTTTTATTAATTGTCCGGTTCTGTTAATACGTCCTCTTTTTTGAATTTCGGTATTAATATCCAGTTCCGGCTGAACCACAATCATTACCCGTTGTCGAACTTCACTTTCCGGAACTTTTGCAGTCGAAATAGCATGGGCTGAAGCTCCGGTACTTCCTGATTGATTGATCAGCAAAACGTCAATTTCATTATTGTTGAACTGACGGAAAGCATCATTGGTATTTACTCGCTTTCTTACTTCGACAATTCCGCGACTTCGATTTTCATTGTATTGTACCTGAAGCTTTCTTCCCGTAACCTCTGCAACTTTATATCCGGCAGCACGTATTTTCTCTACAATAACGTCAATTGGAGAAATGGTAATTCCAGTTGATATGAGGCTGATTTCTTCACGGATTCGGTTATATTCTTTTGTAGCATCTGGACCGAGTTCAGCTAAATCAAATACCGCTTTTTCTTTCTCTCCTGTTGGTAACGTAATCGTATATCTTAAAACACCTTCAAGCCCTTTTTCCATCACAATAGAAAAATCAGTTTTGATGTGATTTCCGATTTTTACAACGAATCCATCTTCATCTTCCATTTGTTCCAGGAAGCTCCCCATTGTGCTTGAAAAAGCAATAACAGGTTTCTTGCCTTCCTGTAATCTCATAATTGCCCGATCCGCTACTGCTTCCGCTTTAATGGAAAACAACATTTGGTTAATGACATTGAACACCTTTGAGAAGTACGGCAAATTATCCACACCACCGCTTTCAGTTCCTTTACGGAGTCCGGCTTCTTTTCCTTCCTCTGCCATGATCTCATCCAACTCATTTACACGAGTGTTCACGTAAGTATTTTGAAAAGAGATTATATCCCGAAGAATTGTCGTAATGTTATCAGCGATTGCTTTGTGGCTTTCCGCATATTCCTCCAGGGTAATGTAGTTTACTTCAACGCCTTCGTAAGTCCGTTCCCTTCGGATCATTTGCCCCTCCAATACTAATTGAGAAGCTAAAACTTCCTGTAAGGCAACACCACCTTGCGAAATTGCATCGACCAATTGCCCATCGGACATACTTGCTTCCGAAATGACCGTTTTCATGGCATAGATTGGCATGTTATCCGGTCGTTTTGCAAACGTAGCAGACAGGAAAACCGCACCTTTTGCTTTCCTTACAACACTTTGCATAAACAGTCCTGTTTTGGATGATCCACTTGCGTTGTGACTTTCGTCCAGGATTAAAATGCTTCCCTCTGCAACAGTCTTCAAAAACTCAGGTTTTACTGGCTTTTTATCAGCAGAATTGAATTGCGTGTAGGTCGCTACCACATAATCATATTTGCTTAAATCTGCCGTTTCCAGGATGCGGTTTTGATCAATTGCAAATGGAGCTTGATAGACCACCAAACCATCCTCGTCCTTAATGTCTGTTTTACTTTCGCGGTTGTTAACAATGAACGGTTTTAAGTGTTGTGAACCGATTGCTTGTAAATCTCGGTATATATCTGAAAACAGGTTCGCTTTTTCAGTTATGAAAATGGGCTTTAATCCCTGGTGTGAAGCATACCTGATTACTGCTGCTGCTGTTCGTCCTTTACCAATTCCAGTTTGGTCTCCGATGATGATCCCTTGCCCTAAAGCTTCGATGTTATAGATTGCCATTCCAACGGCATCTATCTGTTCTGCAGAAAGCGCATTGTAAAGCATTTGCTTTGTTGGATAACCTAATCGGTGACGGACAAAATTGTCCATATCACCACCGACACTATCTGCAATTCTTTTTACTGCCTGGTGAATTTCAAAATCCATCGAATCGGGAACGTTGATCTGTAAAGACTTCCCTTGTGAAGAAGGTTGATAGGGTCCTTCTAATGTGTTGCCACTCATCATTTTTCTAAGCTGAATGGCTTTTAATCTTAATGAATCCATTGGTTTCGATTCTGTGTGAAACATTACCCGACTGTATAAATCATCGAATGAGCTAACCATTTGCTTTGTAGAATCATTTGCAAGTGGTGCAAATCCTTCCGGTCGCTGTTTGCGACCGGAAATCAATACAAGTCTGGTGTTAAATCCTGTTCCTTGTCTGGAATAAAGCTTCTTTCCATTGATCGGAATGACATCATCTACATGGTAGAAGTGATTGAGATAATTGAAAAATACCCGGTCTTTCGGGGAATTGATTCTTCCCATTTCATCAAAAGAAGAATGCCCCCCAATGATGAAAGCTGCTCTACCGCTATCCTTCATAGTATCCAATGCCAGGATTGCCATATAGTGATCCATATCTCGGATCTGATAGCCTTCAATAACTACATTGCTATTTCTTCCCAGGCTTCCGAATGGTGGATTAGTTATGACCGCATCGAAACTTTTCTTGTAATCTGGAAAGGGCTTTGAAGCATCCTTTCCAGTAACCTGGAAAAACGGTTGTCTTTCCAGGTTTGATCTACGGACTGAATCTATCTCGTTAACTGTAATAAGCTGTGGAGTTCCGGCAATGGTAAGTAACCCATTACCTGCTGACGGTTCAAAAACTGTTTTTCTTCCATCATCAATTCCACAGTACAACCCCATCAAATATCCGATTGGTGCAGGAGTTGAATACTGACGAAGCAAAATACTCATTGAAGTTCGGTAAGATTGGTTCGCCTGACGGTTATAAAGGTTCACAACTTTATTGTACTTCTCCCTTTGTGTTCCATTGCCTTTGACAATATTTCGAGCAGTATCAACTATTGCATACTCGGACAACTCTTTAATCAGGGTTTTGTCTTCAATCCCCATTTTACTGGCTGCCTTTTCGATTTGAACACGTTTTAGCGTTTTACCGCTTTGCAGTTCATTATTCAGATAATGAATAAAAAGTGATTCTTTTTTTGACTGACTATTCATTTCAGAGGTGATTGGTTTTTTGCATTCGTCTAATTGCTTTTGAAGCGATTTGTTCTCTTGCTGCAAATGCTCGATTTTCTGTTTTTCGGGTTTATCTCCGATAACTTCCCGAAGTACGCTGAAGTAGAACCCCAAACTCCCGATGAACCCAATAACGGACAATCTGAAGTTCCACTTAGCATAAGAATTTGGTTTACTCATTGGATTATTTTTCTTCTCCATCAATAAGAAAGACACCTCCGAACGCTAGGACAACTAATGCCATACCTATTGCAAGGGTTTTTAGATTCTTTCTTTCTTCCATACGCTCATCTACCAGCGTATATGTAAAGTAATTTCCGTGCAGGGATCTATGTAATTCGCACAGCTTCATAAAGAAGTCGAAATCACCTTCATTCTTAAACACCTGGCATCCTGCCGAATGTCTGTCGATTGTGTAGGTTGTTCCGGTTTTGTTGGCTCTATGAATATTGAATCCATAACCAGTTTCTACTTTACCATTATAAAAGTCAAGGATTGCATCCCTGTTGTAATCACGGGTAACGCTCACTTTTCCTCCAGTTTGTACCAAAGCTTTGTATTTGCCCCGATGCAAACCGATTTGGTAAGTATTCACATACTGTCCAGGATTAAGGATTCCCGTTCCTTGCGGATTCATTGGATTTCGAAGCCAATACGTTCCTGGATCGGTTGTACACTTAAAAACCATGTAAGCCCACACAGGTTTACCTTCTTTGGCAACGTTTGTGAAAACGTGGATCTCATCATCAAAAGCATTCGGGGTTGTGTTCTTAGAGCGGAAACCCCAAATGTTCAATTGATAGGGCTTGTCATAAATGACATAGCCCTTTCTCCTTGCCAATTTTGTGACTTCTGAAATCATTAGGCAGCATACTTGAGTTGGATTGTATTGGCATAAAGAATTCGACCATCTAAGGTTTCAAATTCTGTTATCCCATTCTTTGCCTGGATGAATGTTCCCAGGATCGTAGATCTCGGAACAGACATCCGGTTTCCTTTGGCATCCCAAACCTGTGCAGGTTGAATCGTAACCAGTTGTTCCGTTCCGGCAATCAAACCAGAAAGAGACCATTTCTTTCCGTCGAATTTCAGACCAATGCGGTACAACTCATCATTGATCTTCTTCTTGTATTCGGAAGAACCGAATTGATCCAATACTGCGTTTACCACGGTTCGTGAAACATACCCATCAGTTAAAGTCCAGTACTTTTCCTTTTTGAATTCCTCATTAACACTATTGTACTTAGACTTGTCCTTGATCTGCTTTAAAGCTGCAATAGTCTGGAAGATGTTATCCTTCTCAATGGATTCATGCAGCTTCCTTGAAATGGACTTTGCAGAAACGTAAACCGTAGCTTTGTGCTTTGTTGATTTCTTACTTTCTGACTTAGGAGAACCTGCAATCAATTTTGCGTAAGCCTGACTGTCAAATGAGGTGGGCAAATTGTACTTTTTTAGCGCACCTTCTGTTTGATCTTTCCAAACACCATCTACGTCAATCCCTGCTTTGAATCGTTTATTAAGTACCGTTTGAATATCGCGTACTAACGTTCCTTTACTTCCATATTTCAAAGGGAATTGGTTATAGATAGTTGGAGTTGAATTGTTTCTAACTGAACTTGCACTACCATGTGATTCAGGTAAATCAGAATCATCTTCATTCACCGCATCTTTGAGATCATCCATTGCTTTTTCATCTTTCTTTTCTTGGATGTGCTTAAATAAAAAGAAGCCTCCTGTTACTACTGCGACTGCTCCAAGCCCCCACAGTAGATACTTTGTTTTTGTTTGCATATTGATTTATTTTGGTGGTTTTTTCTTTAGAGCTGCTCGCCAATCCCACGACCAATCAAGGTCTCCGTCGAGATCAGTCCATAGGGCAACTCCGTACATTTTTCGATATTCTGTTGCTGTTTCATAGAATGCTTTACGCGTTCGGATTTCCATAAAAACAGTTTTGATCGCATCTAAATCTGTTCCTGGCATAAAGCCGATCCAGGTATAGCTGACCGCTGCGTGTATTCGCTTTGCCCAACCTTTTGGATCGTAGATTTTCGTTCCTGCGCTTCCTTTGGCTTTAAGAGGTTTAGCATTTTTAATTGCCATCATTTCCTGATATTCCTCTTTGGTTAAATCATCAGTTAGATCAACAATTAGGTTTGCACCTTTGTACATTCTTTTATAGGACTTAACAACCAAATCAAAGTCTTCCTTAGAAGGTATATCACGAATGGTTCGTCGAATAAGCGGAACATCAGTTCCCCACCATCCATCGTTATCAATACCTTGCCTTAAAAGCTTTGCCCACGTTGCGTGTTTATCGTTCCCGAATGATTTGAGCTGTTCTTGCTTGGCTCGTTTTTCATTAGCTTTTTTCTTGACATATAAATAGGTCAAGTAAAGAATCAGCGACATACCGGAAACCGCTGCAAATGTTGCAACTGCGCCTTTTACTCCACTTGGAAGCGAACTCCACCAGCCTTGTTTTTCAGTCTGAACAACGACTCTGGCGGAGTCTTCTCCCCGTGAAGGCCGTCTCTGAATCTGACCTTCATTTTTCATGGATTTGGTGGTTTAGTTCCCTGGGCTATTTAACCCCCAAGAACTGTTTAGCTAAAGCAACTTTTGCAGGATCGGTTTTGACTAAGTGTGCTAATGCGCTTATTGTCTCTGTCGAAAGGTGACTAGCTAAAACTGCCAATCCCTGCGCCTTTTCGGATGCTTCTTTCTGTGTTCCCGAAATGGTAATTTTAAAAACGTGCTTATCCATCTTGTTCTGAATTTTGTTGGATAATATCAAGGAACTCACTACGCATTTCAGGATGTTTGGCAAAGATTTTCCAGATCTTCAATGCGTTAATTAGTTTTTCCTCTCCTAATTGTTCTTTGAGGTCTCGAAAGAACTCGTCTGCTTCTGATAATTCCGGCTCTATCTCAACTTCGGTAGTTGGTAAACCCTGGACAGTATTCGGAACCGGTGGCTTGCCCTGGAAAGCACCGTAAAGCTGCATTCCGTGTGAAAGCAAATCTTTAACGTCAACTTGCTTTTCTTCTAATAGCTGCTCGGCTTCTCTTAGTCTACGCTTTGTCTTTTTGTATTTTCTGCGCAGTTGCACTAGTTCCGTTTCCATGCTCTGCTTTTCCAAAGCTTCCGCGATAAGATCGTTCACATTTTCCTTTCCACCTTTGAAACCATTCAACCCGTTGGTTGGCCGTTCTTTTAGGTGAAACAAGTATCGGTTTCCATTGGGTGAATCCCCGAAGTACATTCTAACCTCTACTGTATTTGTATGCGGTTCAACGTAATCCAGGTAATCATCAAATTGCTCCGGATCGTATGAATTATGAACTATCATTTCTCCGTCAACAAGGATCGAATAACGTTTCTTTCTTTGTTGACTTTGAAGCTTTTCAAGCAATCTTTTCAAGGCATTTAGGCGGTCTTCTGTGTATGATTCGTGAAACACCTTTCCACCGTTTCTAAATGCTTCGCCTTTTTCATAGTCTTCCATGACTTAGGTGTTTTTTGGAATGACTTGTAAGAACTTGACATGAACCAGCCCTTTATCCAGGTTCGTAACTGTAATCTCTCCTGAGTGAACGTACTGTGCTTCGTTTAAAAGAACCGTAGTATCATACACACCGGATCTTGAAAACACTCTTACCATGGATACTGGACTTAGTAAGAAGTATAATTCACCATTAGCAGATATTCCGCGTGTTTCATTACCGTTTAAAATCAGGTGTCGAAAACGTAATAAATAATCCTCGCATTTGATTCCACGTTCACGCATCATATTCTCCGCGATTTCGATGGCTAATCCCTCCGTCATACTTCAATTTTTAAGTAAATAGTCAGTATGTACTTTCCTTCCATGACCTGCTGATTCGAGTAAAACCCCTCAACGATTGTATCTGTGATCGGACGGTTCAGTGAATTGAATTCGATCTTCGTTCCTGAAACCCAAAGTGAACCGTTATCATATCCTGATTGCTCAATTTGGGGTGATCCCGCTACACCAAATTCTCTAGGTTTAGACTTTACGATGTCACAGAATAAAGTTTCTCCCATTTTTGGTGTTGAAAGCCATAGCCAACCTGCATCGGTTTGATTTCTTGCGGACTTCGTGCCACTAGCTGTTGCTAATACTCCGATTATTCGTTTACTATCTCGTGGTAAGCGGATCTGGAATAAAAGCTGCTGCTTCAAACTCACGATAAGGAATTGTTTTACGATCAACCGTTCCATGACGTTACTTATTTTCAAGGCTTGTTACAGAATATGTGTAGATCGTTACACGGTACTGCTCAAACAAAGCAATTGGACTTGCTGTGTCCTTGAATGAAACATCTAACGTTGCATTTCCGGTTGGAAGTTCACCCAAAGTAACCATTCGTTGATCCGGTGCTACGTTCAGCCCTGCCATGAGCAATTTGGATTCAAAACCTTCCGGAAAAAGCTCTTTATCACTTAACTGCATTCGGTGGCTTCCCCTGTGAAAAAGCAAATCTTCGCGGTTTGATGTGACGGAGATACCCAAAAGGAATTTCGCGCTTTTGTCTAATTCGAATTCTGCTTTGTACGTTTGGTTTTCTGCCGTTACAAGGATGTCGAATCGTTCTTTAATAATCTGCTGCTTGAAACACATAACTTTGATTTTGGTGGTTGTTATTGACCGTGAATGGAGTAAATAGGCGGGCAGTTTTACTACCCGCCATTTTACTTATCACGGTGTAGTTCCTGTTCCGTCCAAACCAACGTAAAGCCATTGGTTTGCAGGGATTCCTACTTGTGTTCCAAGCTCAACGGTGAATTCGATCAGTTCTTCATCACGGATCAATCGTGGGTTGTCCAACTTGTAATAACCGAGCGGAACTGTCATGTCATTGTCAGTTATAAACCGTCGAACCGCTTGATTTTCCGGGATGATCTGTTTACGGTTCGCTTTCAAGGAAAACTCACCATTGGTGATTGCAGGTATTTTACTTACGCTTGCAAAGTTGATTGCCTTGTGACCTTCAGGGTTTGATGGTTCAAGATTTGTCCCCGTAAGCAAGTAAATTCCACTTACAACAAACACCATGTTTTTCGGCAATTTTGCATTGGAAATGTTGCGAACTCCTACCTCCTTGTCATCCTGTGGCTCAAACATTTTGATTGTTTTTGAGTTAATCGGCTTCATGGAGTAGATCGTGTAATCTGCAAGGCGCACACCTCCTTTTTTCAATTCGGCTTGCACATGGGAAGGAACTTGTGAAAAGAACTTCTCCATGTCTTTGCGTGAACCACGTGAAGCTTGTACTTGTCCTTGTTGAGAAACCTTTTGAATGATCTTAGCACGTTGAATAGGATTCGCGCCCTGGAACATTCGGTTAATTGCGTCCAACCCGAACAGTTCACCTGCGTTGTTGAACTCTGAATTAATGAATTCGTTCATTTTGATTTTGATTTAGTACCTGTCCACCAGATAAGCGGACAGGCGGTTGTTGATTTTGATTTTTGCCTTACATGTTGTTCATATCCGGCACATCGTCGATAATGGCATAACTGAATTGCTCATCGTGATCGTCTTCATCCTCATCGTAAGGTGCAGCACTTATAGAATAGTCTGCCGAAGATTGTTGATTGATTTCAAATTCATTTGCCTGTTGGTGGTTGTAGTCTTCGAAGAAATCGAGTGCTGATAAGTCTAGCGCACCTACTGATTCATCGTCTTCATCGGCAGATCTCGCAGCAGTAGTTGTACCGCTCGTTTTCTTTTTGAAGATTTTGTCCAGGTAAAAGGCTGACATTAACTCATCTTTGTACTTAACCATTCGTTCTTTTACGCCTTCCGTGCCGGATAAGCCTTGAACGCTTTTGTTGGCTGTGTCTCCATCTTGAAGAACCTTTGCAACACCGTAAACTAACATCCCTGAACCAATTGATTTGTACATTCCAGTTCTGTCTGATACGAAGTTGCCAGTTACCAAAACTCCCAACCCGAATAGTGCGGCATACTTTCCGATGGCTGCTCCAAGCAATCCACCTGCTAATGCTCCACCAATATCCATTCCTGAACGAATCAGTTTTGTTGAGGTTCTGTTGTCTTTTTCGTCTGCCAGGCGTTTGAAGAATGGTGTCTTCGATCCGCTTGTACGTGACAGACTTTTACTACGTTTTGACATTTTGTTGCGTTTGATTATTAAAGCAACCTTACTTTTCGAACTCCAGTTCGATGCTTCGCCGTTGTTCGTCTCTTTTGTGGCGATTTGCGCTTAGTGGTCGTGGTACGCTTGGTGGTTTTTCTTCTTCTTTTTGTTCCATCCAATCCGTCCAATCCATCAAGACCGTTGACTGTTTTCGATTTACTTTTTGACTTACGATAAGCTCTGACTGCCAGTACCGTTCCACCGATAACTGCTGCTGCAATTCCGACCGAGGTTATTGGATGATCCTTAATCCATTGCCAAACACCTTTTTTATCTGAATCGGTGGTTGTACCTGTGGATTTTCCTACCTCTGCTGCTGCTCTAGCTGTTACCTGGGTTTCGTCCAGTTCTGTCAAATCAACTTGATTCGTTGCAGATGTACTTGGTTTTGCTGTTACTGCAACATCAGTTGTCATTGGTTCATCATCATCCGGCGGAGCAAGTGCCGCAGTTGGCAATGGTGAAGATGCTGCTGCCGTTGTCGGATCAGGTGCTAAAGCTCCTTTCGCTGCGTCCAGGTAATCACCAATTTCCTCCGTGCTGTACTTATCGGTTTTTTCACCGATTGTCTCCGCAGAGTTTTCAGCAATGATGTCCTGTTGCTCTTGTTTAGATCCTTTTTTGAAAATACCGCTGAGTTTTTTGATTAGCCCTGCAATTGTCCCAATGATTCCGGATGCTGCTGCTACTGCTGCTCCAGCAGTAATTGAGCCTAATCCATTGATTCCACTTGGATGCTGAACTGAATCGAACTCATCAAGGTACATTTCGCTTCCAACAATTGAGCGAACATTACTTTCGTCATACATTGGCACGTACCCTAGACCATTTAAAGAAACAGCTTTATCCCTGTTACCCCGACCCGTTAGAATCGCTTTTTTCATGTTCGCGGGTTTACCTCCTGCACCGAAAAAGACCTTTTCAATTTTTTCGCGGATCTTCTTCAGCTTTTGGAACTTTGCCATGTCTACGTTATTTGCTCTTGCTTGCTCATCCGTCCAATAGGTGTAACGCAATCTTCCGGCTACATGCATCAGATTCGTCTTTAGGCTGACCAAAACACCTGCTCGTAAAAGGGCAGTTGCCGGATTCAATTTGTTCACTACGTGTAACGTTTTCTGAATCCCCTTTTTGATCCGCTCCTTTAACGGTCCTTTTTCTTCTCTTTTGGCTTTTCGGGCTGCTTTCTTTTCTTGTCTTTTCGCTTTCCCATCAAGCCCTTCCAGATCATCATAATCATCGAAGTCATCGTCGTTATAGCCATCGAATCCGTCCACTTCTTCGAAATCGTCGAAGTCATCTTCATCAAAGCCGTTCAAATACTGCAATTCCATGTCGATGTTTTTAATTTGCAGGTAAGGTGCTTCAAAATTGAATTGATGAACAACACAATCCATGATTACCTCATCCTGATTTATAATTGCAACGGGATACACGTGTTCAAATCCTGTTGCCCTCTCACTATTCTTGGATAACCTTATTACAAAGGGAATTCCCAGGTTTAGCATAATCGAACCGATGAATACTGTCATACAATCACAATCTACGCCTTGCTTTCGGTCACGCCAGGTGCGGGCAGGACGTCTCACTTGCTCGATGTTTTCTTCATCTCTCCGATACTGCAAATGCTTAAAACAGAAGTTCCAAATATTTGCAAGCGTTTGCTTCTTGTTCCCCGATCTCAGTAAGTTCGCGACCTTACGAGTATCGGATAGAGTCTCTCGGATAACTCTTTTCATTAAAGCAACCGTGTCTTCCAGTTCAGCACGTTTCTTGATGCGGATGTTTTCTCCTTCAGAAGAAGGAAATAGGTGGTTGTACTGATTTCCGCTTTCGACTCGTCTTGCCCCGGTTCTCATACCTTCATCGTTGTAATCTGCTCGTAAGGGAATGCCCCGACCAAGGTGAATATTCGTGCTTGCGTTTCGACTTTGATTAAAAGCTTTGTTTTACCATCCTGGTTTTGCAGCTTAGTAAGCAAATCCGGTGCAACACCTAACAAGGAAATCCAGGGAATAATGACTTCGGATTCTATCGCTCCCGTTTCCGTGTTTGCACGAATAATGATTTTGTCTTTGTCGCGTGATTGCTCTGGTATATCAATCGTACGCATGTTACTAGTTGCTACCTGCTTGCCGTTTAGCGTTATCCGGATTAACGGTGGTGACATACGCATGGTGCTTGTTGTGGGGTTTTTGATGTTGTAATTGACTTTCAGAATTACCCCTTGTGCTGAAAGTTTGTGAATCCTTCCTCCAACCGCCAATACGATTTTGTATTGAGATTTATTAATGCCGTAGAGGTAACTTCCTGCTGCCAGGGCTAACCCTCCAATGGCGATGATCGCGAAGGTTTTCATTTGATTTGATTTAGATGGTGATTTACTTGTACTTACTTTTGTTTTTCCCGATTTCGGGCATTTAGCTTGTAGGATATGTCTCTTACCTGTCCGTCTAATCGTCCGACCTTTCTTGACATTTCTTTAAAGTCTGAATGAAAGTCTTTGACGAAGTACAGGCAAACGGCTACCAATATGCTGTTGATGATTAATAGGGCTTCCATTTTGCTGTGCTCTTATTGTTTTTCTTTGTTCTTTCTCCAAATTTCCAACTTCTGTTTCCGAACCCTTGCGGTATTGTTCGTTCCGGTGTCTTTCAGTTCGTTATTGTTCGTTCCAGTACGCTAGTTTTGGATCAATTCAGATAAACTTCTATCACAGCAAACGGTTTATCAGGTCTTGCTTCCAGTATCTTGTTTATTGTTCGCAAGTGTCTGGCAACATCGGCAGAGATATGTTTGTCGATCTTGGTAAGAATTGCTTCAAAGATCTTTTTCATTACAAACTCATCGGTTCCGTTTTCTTTGGCTAAATCAGCGTAGGATTTTTCCTTTACGATTCGATCCAGGAGAATTTTAATTTCAATATCTCGAAGTTCTCCCCATAATTCGGGGTCGTTTTTGATCCACAACATCAAGAAGATGTTGATGTCTTTTTTTTCTAATTGCATGACTAAATGATTTAAGTGTTTATCTATAAGGGTTGAGGTATGAAATGACATCTTCCTCTTTCAATTCCTTGTACTCGCAGAATTGTTTAAGTGTCAGAAGTCCATTTCCGATGCCTAGGGCATCGCGGATGCTTTGGTGTTCGCGCTGTGCGCTTCGGATGTTTGTCCATCCGAATAAGGTCTGAATGTCTTTGGGAGATATAAAGATTCCCCCTCTTAACTTTTCCATTTGATTTTGGTGGTGTTTCTGCAAAGATCAAACATGCGAATCGGTTGTAAAGACATGGAGTTCTGGTGCTCAGGTGTGGTGGGAACACTTAGGTTCAAAATTTGGTGAGCTTGTGTGAGCAAGGGAATACCGGAGTGGTCAGGGGTGGTGTCTACATGATTTTTAGGAATACAAGCACAAATTCTTGCAAATCCTTATTAACTCCATGTCACTCCATCTTGGAGGTAGGTTTTTCCATGTAAGGTAACAGGTTAAAAACAGGTCATTTTTAGTATTTTCAGCTACTTTTTATACGATAAAATCATTTTTAACAATTGAATATAAGTAACTCATTATCAGATTTCATGTTAAATTATAGAATGAAAATCTTTAGAAATTTTCTTTTTTTAACATTCACAGATTAAACCTTTTCTAATATTCAACGGTATTATTCGTTAATATTAAGGAATAGTTAAGCCTTAATAATCTGATAACCTCCCTGAAACCGCAACACACAGACTTAATTGATACAACAATTTTATTATTGCGTTATGGCCACCCTAGATTATTACACTCCAGAGGAACTCATGGAACGGTTCCCTCAAGTCGAGCGACTTGGTTGGAATGCTTCAAAAATTGGTATTTTCTTTAGTTCAGGATTATTAGTTGGGCATTCTGGTCGTAAAGAAAGAAAAGCATTAATCCTGGAATCAAGTTTTATTGAACTTATTGAATTTGCTAATACTATTTCCGTAAAGAAACAAGTATTTACTTATCCCAAACAATAGAATGATTTAATTTTCAATCTTTCCAAAATGGATTTTTGTGGTTATCTGTTTTCTAGCGATTTTGTTTTGGGCTTGAAAATCGCATTATTTTGTTTTTGAAAAGAAAAATAGAAAATTGCTTTTTTGATTTGAAGAGAATCATCAGCCCGGATAACTGTAACAGAGGTTTTTACATCAAACCTGCTAATATTCCTTTTACCTAATGGATCTAAATACTCTATTCTTAGTTTCGAATTTTCTCCTGGATCAATTTCAAATGTAAATATGTCATCCTTTTTCTCATTTGCCTTTAGCAGCGTTGATAACTCAATCATTTTCATAGCTGTTGGTGTTATGTAGAAACCTGTAGATGCTTTTTCTTTACCTAAAACAAAGTTTAATTGATAGTCAGAATCAGATTTATCAAATAGAAAGTTTTCTTCTCCATAAGTAACAATGATAGATTCGCCAATATCCACACCTTCTACAATTGATTTAGAGATTCTTTCATAAACATTATTTTCCCACATCACATTTATATCTTTAGCCGGTCCATTGCCAAGGTTATAAATATCGAATGCGTTTTCTTTTTTGTAGAAATAATAGGGATCTTCTTTGACAACTTTCCATTCGACTGAAATTCCTTTTTGTTCGATATAAAGATCTGGAGTAATCATATCCTTTCGTCCTTTTCTCATTTCTCTTACAGTTACAAAAGTGGCTATTGCTGCCAATGTTGTTGCAATCGAACTCATAAGTTCCCACATGGCTTTTTGATCCTCCGTAAACCAATGCTTAATTTCCAAAATCATACATACAACTGTTTTAAATGAGGTGAAATCTAAAAAAAAAGGACTGTTTTCTTCAAACAGTCCTTTAAAATTATTTTTTTGGTAAGTGTTCCCACGACTTCCGCCTGGCGGATTTCCGATTATATTTGGAGCGTTTAGCGGTCTCAGTGTACTTTTTTATTGTGTGATATTATTTGCTTTTTTTTGTTCTTCCTTCTTGCTCTATCCTATTGTAAAATTCATTGGTTCTCTCTTTATCCACGAGTAATTCAATAAACTCTAATGTTCCATCTTTAATCCCAGAATTGTTTAAGATTATATCACCTAAAGTGCGTAATCGTCGAAGTTGTGAAGCACCTTTTATTCTCCCTTTCAATGTTTTATCCTTCAGAATTGTTTTTACGAACGCTTCAGCTGAATTGTTGTCAAACTTTTCAAACATTCTGGAAATTCTAGGTGCAGCACTATTTGAGTAAAAGGCGGTTCTGCTCCAATTATAACTGCTTCCTTGATAGCCAACATAAGTTAACGTTAAAGCAGAAACATAACGCTCAATATATTCGTCAGGAACAACAGATCCATAATCCTCTAAAGCCATAACTGCACTCGCTTCCTCATCCCAATTATCTAAATTATCTTCAAGATATTTGATTTTAGGCTCATATATTAGTTTTCTGGTAACTGAACTAACATATCTTAATCCATCTACTAAAGACAATAATTCAGTTCCTTTTTGATTCTGATCGTTGTTTCCGGCCAGATAAATTTTATCAAAGGTTTTACCTAATTGTTGTCTTGATTCTTTTGGTAATACACGCCAGAGTACAGGATAACTCACTTCAATATTTCCTCTAAATCTTGTAGAAATTGCATCTCCGATATAATAAGTAAAAAGTTTATTTGCCATTTCATTCTTGTACACTTCAGGAAGATCAATAAATGCTGACTCAATTGCCAAATCCTGCTTTGTGTAGTTATCCGTATCCATTAAAGTAATGTATTCGTTAACATTAATTATTGGAATAGGATAATCAACTGCGAGTACATATTTGTTGCAATCAGCAATCATATTTAGAACCTTGAACAAATTTGGAGGACTACTATCTGGATGACCATCAAATATATTTCTCGTTTCTCTTGCTTGATGAATTACTTTTTTTGCTTCCCAACTAAGAACACCGATTTTATAAGCTCCTTCAATTAAATCGTGATCCGTTATGTTAGTTTGAAAATCTTCATAAGACTTTGCGTTTTTATTCATTTCCTTATTAAATAGATCAAGACTTCTATGAATTACTTTCTTACGCAGATCGTCACTAACTGCATTCCAATAACAACCAATCGCACTTCTCAAACCTCCTGCTTGAAGTACCTTATGTGCTTCGGAGATATATGTGTTGTCCACAAGATCTTCGCGAATGTTTGTCAGTTCTCTTTCTAAAAATTGTAGCTGTTCCTGGGGTAGTACAATTCCCTTTCCAGATTTTTCAGGTAAATCAGACATGTTTTTTTTTAGTTAATAGGTTAATAAATAAGCTTAATTCGATTACTTCTTCATTCTGAAAAAGCAGATAACATCTATTATCTTCATTAATGAATCCTATAGCTCCAAAGCCTTCACAAATAAGAGATACTTTACTGTTAGATTTACTTTTTTTGAACTCCTCTAAGTATGAAAAGTCAGGACTCAATTGAAGACCAATTGCATCAATATACTCTTTACTAAATTCTGCCATAGACAAATATGAATAGTGATCGGTTCCAAATATGAAAATAAATAATGAAATTAAGTCTCACAGCAATTAAAAAATAAGGGAGTAAAATAACTCCCTTATTCTTTACCGGCTCCCTTGATGCAAAAACTTTGCACAGAGTAGCATTCTGCAATGCTAAAACAAATATAATATTATTTTCACATTATTGAGAAAAAATTTCCCACAATTGCAACTAGTGTTTTTTTTTGATATTTGACAGGTAAAGATCAAATTCATCCCAGGGCTTTACTCCATCTAAATAGCTTTTTCCTTGTGTAACTTGAAATTCGCCACTATTTAAGTTTTTCATGAATACTTTAGGTTCTGATCCTCTAGTTATAGTTTTAATCTGATCTTTTAGATGAGTGATTTGAAGTACAAATCGCTTTTCTTGGTTCAAGCTTTCGTAGACTTTTAATTCAGCTTCAAGAAAAATGACATTCAAGAATGCTTGGAATGCAGCCTGTTCCAGATTTATAGTTCCATATTGCTTAATGATACTTGAAAAGTATCTAGTGTA
>VFQP010000589.1_pt1 | contig 65034 bp, 65 predicted proteins | sample 3512351 | NCBI WGS metagenome assembly VFQP01 (sample SAMN10412372, study PRJNA504923) | tailings metagenome | isolation source: Relicate 1 Philex TSF1 revegetated site | place: Philippines: Tuba, Benguet | collected 2017-08-29
CGCACGCCGCGCTCCAACCCCGCGACCTATACGGGCGCCTTCACGCCGATCCGCGACTGGTTTGCCGGCCTGCCGGAGGCAAAGGCTCGCGGCTACCAGCCGGGCCGCTTTTCGTTCAACGTGAAGGGCGGGCGCTGCGAGGCGTGCCAGGGCGACGGCGTCATCAAGATCGAGATGCACTTCCTGCCGGATGTCTACGTCACCTGTGACGTCTGCCACGGCAAGCGCTACAACCGCGAGACTCTGGACGTCACCTTCAAGGGCAAGTCGATCGCCGACGTGCTCGACATGACGGTGGAGGAAGGCGTCGATTTCTTCGCGGCCGTGCCCGCCGTGCGCGACAAGCTCGTCACGCTGAAGCAGGTCGGCCTCGGCTACATCCATATCGGCCAGCAGGCCACGACGCTTTCGGGCGGCGAGGCGCAGCGCATCAAGCTCGCCAAGGAACTGTCGCGCAAGGCGACCGGCAAGACGCTCTACATTCTCGACGAGCCGACGACCGGCCTGCACTTCCACGACGTCGCCAAGCTGCTCGAAGTGCTGCATGAGCTCGTCGACCAGGGCAATACGGTCGCCGTCATCGAACACAACCTAGAAGTCATCAAGACGGCTGACTGGATCCTCGATCTCGGCCCCGAAGGCGGCGACGGCGGCGGCGAACTGGTCGCCATCGGCACGCCCGAAGACATCGCCGAAGTCGAGCGCAGCCATACCGGCCGCTTCCTGAAGGAGCTGATGGAGCGCCGCCGCGAGAGCAAGCAGGTGGCGGCGGAGTAGCACGAGGAAGGAGGGGCGAGTGCAGCCGATCGGCCTTCGACGCGTTGTGCTGCTGACTTGATCGAGATCAAGGGCGGATGATCCCAGTGATCTAGATTGCGACAGCATCGAGAAGGAAGCCCACAATGGCAGACACTGTTACCCTCACCGACCACGACGCCGTTCGCGACTGGGCTGCGGCCCGCATGGGATCGCCGGCAGTGGTCGACGTATCGCCCGAGCCCGGCACGCAGCCTCTGCTGCGCCTAGTCTTCGACCAGGCTGTCTATCAGGATCAGGATCAGGCCGAGCGCCCGCCGAATTCGGGTGGCGTGGAGCTCGTCGAATGGGATGAATGGTTCGAGCTCTTCGACAAGGCAGAGCTTGCGCTCGTGGTCGCGGCCGATCGGCCCGGCATCCGCGACAGCTGGTACCAGATGATCCGTCGCGACGGGAAGGACTGACCTTGAAGGATGCGGGGGCTATTCGCTGCGGGATCGGAGGTTGGAGCTTCGAGCCCTGGGAGGGCACGTTCTACCCAGACGACCTGCCGAAGAAAAAGCAGCTCGAATTCGCCTCGCGCCATCTGATGACCATCGAGGTCAACGCGACCTATTACGGCTCCCAGAAGCCGGCCACCTTCGCCAAATGGGCGGAGGAAACGCCCGACGATTTCGTTTTCGCGGTCAAGGGCAACCGCTTCGTCACGAACCGCAAAGTGCTGGCCGAGGCGGGCGAGTCGCTGAAGAAGTTCTTCAGCCAGGGGCTTACCGAGCTCGGCGACAAGCTCGGACCCATCGTCTGGCAGTTCGCGCCGACGAAGAAATTCGACGCAGATGATTTCGGAGGGTTTCTCGCGCTCCTGCCCGAGACACTCGAAGGAAGGAGGCTGAGGCACGTTCTCGAGGTGCGCAACGCCTCCTTCGTCGATCCAGCCTTCGTCGCGCTCGCCGCCCGGCATGGCGCGGCGATCTGCTACGCGCATCACCACGATTATCCGGAGATCGCCGACGTGACGGCCGACTTCGTCTATGCGCGCCTGCAAAAGGGCGAAGACGACATCGCGACAGCCTATGCCGAGCCGGAGCTCGACGGCTGGGCGAAGCGGCTGGCGATCTGGGCGAATGGCGGAGAGCCAGACGATCTTCCCAAGGCCGAACCTGAGCGGTCGGCGGCGAGCGAACCGCGCGAGGTGTTCGCCTACATCATCCACGAGGGCAAGATCCGCGCGCCGCAAGGCGCCATGGCGCTGCAGAGCCGAGTCGATTCAGGCCGGTAGCGGCAGAACTTCGCGCAGGATGGCAGGGAGCAGTCCCGGCATGTCCTCGGCAATCAAGCCCGGGCCGAACCGCGTTCCGGCTTCCGCATGCATCCAGACCGCTGCACAGGCTGCTTCGAAGCCCGGCATGCCCTGCGCCAACAGGCCGGCGACGATGCCGGCAAGGACGTCGCCCGAGCCGGCGGTGGCCAGCCAGGGCGAGCCATTGGTGTTGATCGCCGCCCGTCCGTCCGGCGAGGCGATGACGGTATCAGGCCCTTTCAGGACGAGAATGCAGCCCGATCGCGCCGCTGCCTGCCGCGCGCGTACGAGCTTGGACGGTTCGTGCTCGACCGTAATGTCAGGAAACAGCCGCGCGAACTCGCCGTCATGTGGCGTAAGCACCGATGTCGTGCCGGCGGCAGCCTGAAACAGCGCCGCCGGGGCGTCCGCAAAGCTGGTGATCGCATCGGCATCCAGCACGATACCGGCGTTCGAGCTCATAGCTGCAAGCGCGAGTTCCCGTGTCGTCTCGCCGACACCGGCGCCGGGGCCGATCACGAAAGCACGCGGACCGCGCTCTCGGATAAATGCTTCCAGATCGGCTGCGCCATCGACTCGGCGCAGCATCGTGGCGGTGAGATTCGCTGCGTTGACCAGCACCGCGCTCGACGGGGACAGGACGGTGACGGCCCCTGCCCCGCTGCGCGCAGCAGCCATGGCCGAGAGGCGCGCGGCTCCGGTCGAGGTAACCCCGCCCGACACCACGCCAACATGGCCGCGGCGGTATTTGTGTGCATCGCGCTTGGGCACGGGCATCAGGCTCTGCCAGATGTCCGGCGCGTTCTCGAAGGTCTGCGGCGCAATCTTGGAGAGCACGCCTTCGGCGATCCCGATATCGGCGACCACCAGCGCGCCACACAGGCTGCGGCCGGGTTCGAGCAGATGGCCGGGCTTTGCGCGGAAGAAGGTTATGGTGCAGTCGGCGTGGAAGCAGGCGCCTAGCGGTTGGCCCGTGAGGCCGGACAGGCCGGATGGCAGGTCAACCGAGATGATGCTTGCGCCGGCTGCATTTGCGCGGTCAGCCGCAGCTGCCGCCTCGTCGTTAAGCGGACGCGACAGACCAGAGCCGAACAGGGCATCGATGATGATGCCGCCCTTTGACGGCGCGAATGCGGATAGCGGTAGGACGGCGCCGCTCCAGAGCGCGGCTGCACGGGCTGCGTCCGTGCCTGGTGTCGGCTTACCAAGGGCGTAAAGCGAAACCGGAAACCCCATTCCACCCAATAGCGACGCCGCGACGTAGCCGTCGCCGCCATTATTGCCCGGTCCGCAAAGGACGTCATACCGCGTCGCATCCCCATATCGCCCGAGTACGACGTCCACGATTGCAGCACCGGCCTTTTCCATCAGCGCCCAGGTGCCGTCTGCGTGGTGAGCGCCGGCTAGCCGGTCGGCTTCGGCCATTTCGTCCGGCGTGAGCAGAGCGCGGCGCATCATGCCGCTTGGCTCCGGAATGCGCAGCGCCGCCTGCTCTTTTTGTAGGCTTTATGCTGCATTATTGTGCACATTCTTGCCATCATAATCCTGTTGCCCTGCCCGCAAGCGTGCCTGACGGAGTTGAGCATGGAACGATCGATCCGCAAATGCGCACCCAGCTCGGATTTCCAAAAATCACGTCAGAATGCCTCGAGCATGCCTCCAACTGGCATGCTTCGTGCATTTTCAGACGTCGAAACGGGCAGGCGGCCTGTTTTTACCGTACCGGAGGCCAGTTTCTGATGAAAAAAATCGAGGCGATCATCAAACCGTTCAAACTGGACGAGGTGAAGGAAGCCCTCCAGGAGGTCGGCCTTCAGGGTATCACGGTTACCGAAGCCAAGGGCTTCGGCCGCCAAAAGGGGCACACCGAGCTCTATCGCGGAGCCGAGTACGTCGTCGACTTCCTTCCCAAGGTGAAGATCGAGGTCGTGCTCGGAGACGAGAACGTGGAACAGGCCATTGACGCCATCCGGAAAGCCGCCCAGACGGGCCGGATCGGCGACGGCAAGATCTTCGTCTCGAATGTCGAGGAAGTCGTCCGCATCCGCACGGGCGAAACCGGCCTCGACGCCATCTGACCAGCGCAGACCCTTCTGTCACTCACAGGGAAACAGGAAATGACCACAGCCAACGACATCCTCAAGCAGATCAAGGACAACGACGTAAAGTTCGTCGACCTGCGCTTCACCGACCCCAAGGGCAAGTGGCAGCACGTCACGATGGACGTTGCGGCCGTTGACGAAGACATGTTCGCCGATGGCGTCATGTTCGACGGCTCGTCGATCGGCGGCTGGAAGGCGATCAACGAGTCCGACATGGTGCTGATGCCGGATACCGAGACGGCCCACATGGATCCGTTCTTCGCACAGTCCACCATGGTCGTCGTCTGCGACATTCTCGACCCGGTCTCCGGCGAGGCCTACAATCGCGACCCGCGCGGCACGGCCAAGAAGGCGGAAGCCTACCTGCGCTCGGAAGGCTTCGGCGACACGGTCTATGTCGGCCCGGAAGCCGAATTCTTCGTGTTCGATGACGTCAAGTACAAGGCCGACCCGTACAACACCGGCTTCAAGCTCGATTCCTCGGAACTGCCGTCGAACGACGATACCGACTACGAGACCGGCAACCTCGGCCACCGTCCGCGCGTCAAGGGCGGTTACTTCCCGGTCCCGCCGATTGATTCGCTGCAGGACATGCGCTCGGAAATGCTCGGCCTGATGGGCGAGATGGGCGTGACCGTCGAAAAGCACCACCACGAAGTGGCTGCAGCCCAGCACGAGCTCGGCATCAAGTTCGACACGCTGACCCGCAACGCCGACAAGATGCAGATCTACAAGTATGTGATCCATCAGGTCGCCAACGCATACGGCAAGACGGCGACGTTCATGCCGAAGCCGATCTACGGCGATAACGGCTCGGGCATGCACGTGCACCAGTCGATCTGGAAGGACGGCAAGCCGACCTTCGCAGGCAACGAGTATGCCGGCCTGTCCGAGAGCTGCCTCTACTACATCGGCGGCATCATCAAGCACGCCAAGGCGCTGAACGCCTTCACCAACCCGTCGACCAACTCCTACAAGCGTCTGGTCCCAGGCTATGAGGCTCCGGTGCTGCTCGCCTACTCGGCGCGCAACCGCTCGGCTTCTTGCCGCATTCCGTTTGGCTCCAACCCGAAGGCCAAGCGCGTCGAAGTCCGCTTTCCGGATCCGACGGCGAACCCGTACCTCGCTTTCGCGGCAATGCTGATGGCCGGCCTCGACGGCATCAAGAACAAGATCCACCCGGGCCAGGCTATGGACAAGGATCTGTACGACCTGCCGCCGAAGGAACTGAAGAAGATCCCGACCGTCTGCGGCAGCTTGCGCGAAGCGCTGCAGAGCCTCGACAAGGACCGCGGCTTCCTGAAGGCCGGCGGCGTGTTCGACGACGACCAGATCGACGCCTATATCGAGCTGAAGATGGCCGAAGTGCAGCGCTACGACATGACGCCGCATCCGGTCGAGTTCGACATGTACTATTCGGTCTGATCGGTTCCGATCGACCAACAGATGAAGGCCGGGAGCGATCCCGGCCTTCTTCTTTTGCAGACGTTTCGAGAAATTCAGCGGCGGTCGAGCAGGCCGAGGATCACGTCCGTGGCGATCTCGCCGGAGGGCCGCTCGGTGCGAAGCGCTCGGCGGATCTGCTCGAAGCCCTGCAGCTGCGCACGCCGCGCGGGCGTATCCGTCCACAGCTGCTCGATAGTGCGGGCAAGATGCTGCGGCCGGACATAGTCGTTGTAATATTCGGGCACGACCGGCCAGTCGGCGACGAGGTTGGGCAGCGAGGCCGACCAGACCGTGATCATGCGCTGCGCAAGGCCGGTGATGAAATCCGTCTTGTAGCAGGAGATCAGCGGCACCCCGGCGAGCGCCAGCTCGAGCGTGACGGTGCCAGAGGCGGCGAGCGCCGCGTCGCCTTTCGCAAACGCCGCCATGCGGTCTTCCGCCGTCTCGACGATCTCCGGCTGGACCGGCCAGTCGGCGACACCGGCGCGCACGGCACCGGCGACATGCGGTACGGTTGGGATGACGACGTCGAACTCCCGCCCCCTGCCCCTTAGCACCTCCACCGTTTCTGCGAAAACCGAAAGAAGCGACGCTACTTCCGAGCGGCGCGATCCGGGCAGGACGAGAAGCGTGCGGCGGCCTTCGGCCTGCCGGAGAAGGCGGGCGCTTTGCTGGGCGGCGGCATCGGCGATCGTCGCATCGCGGGTCAGGCGGTGGCCGACGAAGGTGCCGGCCGGTCCATCGAGCCGCTCAAGCGCCGCCGGCTCGAAGGGCAGCAGGCAGAGCACGTGGTCGACATAGGCCGCCATCTTCTTCGCGCGCTGCGGCGCCCAGGCCCAGACGCTCGGGCAGACGTAGTGCACGGCCTTGACGAAGGGCAGCCGCGCCTTGACGCGCTCGGCTACGCGCAGGCTGAAGGCGGGGCTATCGATCGTCACCAGCACGTCCGGCCTGAAGGCGATGATCGCCTCGGCGGTCTGGCGCAGGCGGCGCATAAGGCGCGGCAGCTTGCCGATGACGGCCGTGAAGCCCATCAGCGCGATTTCGGATCCATCAAAGAGCGATTTGAGCCCATGCGCGGCGAGATGCCTGCTCCCGACGCCGGCGATCTCGATCGGGCCGTCGACGCGCCGGGCGAGCGCTGCCATGAGATCGGCGCCGAGGAGATCGCCCGACTCCTCGCCGGCAATGATGGCGATGCGAAGCGGTCCGGTGTTCATGAGGGCGTTCCCGCGGGCATGCCGTAGATGAAGATGCCCTCTCCTTCGGCGGCGGCAAGCGTCGCCGCATGATCGAGGATGAAGCAGCGGCCGGCTTCGACGGCGATGCCTTCGAGGCCTGCTGTCTTCGCGTCGGCAACCGTCTTGGGGCCGATCGCGGGCAGGTCGGCGCGCAACTCCTGCCGGGGCTTGGCGCATTTGACGAGAACGCCCCCGGTGCGGCCGGCAAGACGGCCATGGCTACGCAGGCCCGCCATCCGCTCCAGCAAGCCGTCCGTGCCTTCAATGCCTTCGAGCGCCACGGCGCGACCGCCGACCGCGATCGCTGCCTGGCCGATATCGAGCGCTCCAATGGCTAGCGCTGCATCCCGGGCGGCCGCGATATCGCGCATTGCCGAAACGGATGGCCCTGGGCCGGCAAGCAGCCCCTCGCCCGCCAGCAAATCCGGCGCAATTTCCTGCGCGCCGAGAACGGCGATGCCAGACGCTTCCAGATGCGCGATGATCGCCTTGAGGACAGCGTCATCGCCTTTGGTTCGGGTACGAAGATAAGCGGGCAGGATGCGCAGGAGCCCGAGGCTCGGCCGCATGCGCTTCAGCGAGGTGCGGCTGGCAACCCCGCCGGCGAGTACGCAGCGGGTGACGCCTGCACCTCGCAATCGACCGACCAGCTCGCCGATCTGCTCAAGGGCGATGGGCGCGGTTTCGCACCCGGCGAAATCCTGCGCCCGCGCTTCGCCGGCAATGGTCAGGACATAGGGTGCATCTTCACCCCGCGCGACGAGGCTTCGGGCAAGCAGGACGGGCAGCGAGCCCGAGCCCGCGACGAGGCCAAGGCGGCCCTGAGGCGCCTCAGCCCTCTTCGCCGACACTGCTTGCGCCAGCCTGTCGCACCGGCATCGTGTACATGCGCTTTCCGCGCTCGGTCAGGAAGGCGATGATCTCTTCGACCGGCTTGAAGCCGGCATATTCGGCGGCCACCGGCGCGATGTTGTCGGCAAGCGGCGTATCGGCCTCGAAGAGCTTGCGATAGGCCTGACGCAGCCGCGCCAGTTCCTTGGTGCCGAGGCCCGAGCGCTTGAGACCAACCACGTTGAAACCGCGCAGGCGGCCGCGCGAGCCTTCGCCCGGATAGACCATCGCATAGGGGATGACATCGCCGACGGCCGCGGCAAAGCCGCCGATGAAGGCGTGGTGGCCGATGCGCACGAACTGGTGCACGGCGGCATTGCCGCCGATGTTGACGAAATCGCCGACCTCGACGTGACCGCCGAGCGGCGCATTGTTGGCGATGGTGACGTTGTTGCCGACGATGCAGTCATGGCCGACATGCGCGCCGGTCATCAGATAGAGCTTGTCGCCGACGATCGTCTCGCCGCGCCCGTCGGCCGTGCCGGTGTTGAGCGTCGCCGCCTCGCGGATGATGGCGTCGGCACCGAGCATCAGCTTCGTCGGCTCGCCCTTGTAGCGATGGCTCTGCGGCGCGCCGCCGATGACGGCGCCGGGCCAGGCTTTGGCGCGCGGGCCGATCGTGGTGACACCGGCCACGGTGACGTGGCTCACGAAATGCGCGCCCTCGCCGATCACGGCCGTCGGCCCGATATGGCAGAACGGGCCGATATGGGAGCCGGCGCCGATCTCGGCGCCCTTCTCCACGACGGCGGACGGATGGATGAAGGTCTCGGCCATCATGCGTCCGGCGGAACGATCATCGCCGAGATCTCGGCTTCGGCAACCTTCTGGCCCTCGACCTTGGCCTCGCAGGCGAAGCGCCAGATTGTGCCGCGCTGCTTGAGCTTGCGCACGTGGATCTCCAGCACGTCGCCGGGCACCACCGGCTTGCGGAATTTTGCGCCGTCGATGGTCATGAAATAGACGAGCGAAGGGCTGTCATCCCCGAGACTGGCGACGCAGATCGCGCCGGCCGTCTGGGCCATGGCCTCCACGATGAGGACACCCGGCATGACGGGCCGGCCGGGAAAATGCCCGGTAAAATGCGGCTCGTTCATCGTCACGTTCTTGATGCCGACAGCCGAATTGTCGCCATCGACGTCGCGGATGCGATCGATCAGCAAGAACGGATAGCGATGCGGCAGAAGCGTCAGCAGCTTCTGGATGTCGAACGCTTCGAGCGTCTTCACCTCGTCGGTCATGTCATCCTTCCTCTTTCGCAGAGCCGTCCCTGCCAGCGCGCGCGAGCTTGCGCAAGGCCGCCATTTCACGGAATGCCTGCTTGAAGGGTTGTGCGGGGTATCCTGCCCAGCGCTCGCCGGCCGGAATATCGTGCATGACACCGGCACCGGCTGCGATCTGCGCGCCGGAGCCGACGGTGATGTGGTCGGCAATGCCGACGCCGCCGCCCATCATCACGCCATCGCCGACGGTGATCGAGCCGGACAGGCCGCACTGCCCGGCGATCAGGCAGAAGCGGCCGAGGCGGACGTTGTGGGCGATCTGGACGAGGTTGTCGATCTTGGTCCCCTCGCCGATCACCGTGTCGGAGAGCGCGCCGCGATCGATGGTCGTATTGGCGCCGATCTCGACATCGTCCTGGATGACGACACGGCCGAGTTGCGGCACCTTCATCGGGCCCTTGGGCGAACCGACATAGCCAAAGCCGTCCTGCCCGATGCGGACGCCCGGCCCGACGAGGACGCGATCGCCGATGAGCGCGACCTGCACGCTGGCACCGGCTCCGATCAGGCCATTGCGACCGATGGAGCAATCCGCACCAATGACGGCGCCGGGCTGAACGATCGTGCCCGACCCGATCGCCACGCGCGGGCCGATGACGGCGCCGGCTTCGACGGTGACGCCGTCTTCGAGCCGCGCGGTGGGATCGACATGGGCGGCCGGCGAGATGCCATTTGCGCCGAGCAGCGGCACAGGCTGCCAGGCCGGCGGAAACATCAGCCGGGTGAGCGTGACGAAGGCGAGCTGCGGCTTGGGCGTGGTCAGGACAGCGACGCCGGAAGGTATCCGCGTCGCCGCTTCGGGCGGGCAGATGATGGCCGCGAATTTACGATCGGCCAGTTGGGCCGCACGCTTCGCCGAATCGATGAATACAAGAGCGCCGGACCTGGCTTCGTCGAGCGCCGCGACGCTCTCGATCTCGACCCCGTCATGCGCGGGATCGACAAGGCTTGCGCCCGTCAAGCTCGCCACCTCGCCGGCGGTGAAGCGACGGACGGGCGCGAAGAATACGGGCTCTGCCATGAACACTTTCCCGTCCGGGCCAAGAGACGGCCCGGACGCGATCCCGCCGAGCCTTAGAAGCTCGACGAGATGCCGAAGTTGAAGTTCTGCTCGATGTCGCCGTCCTGCTTCACGACAGGGACGGAGTAATCGACGCGGAGCGGGCCGAAAGGCGACGCCCAGATGATGCCCGCGCCGACCGAAGCGCGCCATTCCATGTCGGTGCCTTCGGCGCCTGGGAGGTCATTGCCGAACAGCGTTGCCGTGTCGGCAAAAACCGCACCCTTGAAGCCGAAGTCGCGCGAGATGAGCGGCAGCGGGAATTGCGCTTCGGCACTTGCGTGGAAGTAGGTGGCGCCACCAATCTGGTCGCCGGAGACGCTATCCCGCGGGCCGATCCCGTTGAACTCGAAGCCGCGGATGATGCGGTCGTTGCTCTGGAAGTAATCGAAGATGCGAAGATCGTTGTCGCCGTAACCTACGACATGACCGCCACCGACCGTCAGCAGACCGACGAGATCATACTCGTCCGACAGCGTGTGGTAATAGTTGCCGCGGCCCGTGAACTTGACCCACTGCGCATCGCCACCGAGACCCGCAACTTCGGTCGTGAAGTTGGCGAAGAAGCCCTGGCGCGGATCGCGCGGATTATCGAGCGTGTTGTAGACCAGCGAGCCACTGACGGACGATTTGATCCAGGCACCGCGAGCATCTTCTGCGGCGATGAAAGAGGAAACGTTACAACCGACGGGATCGTTAACGGCCACGCATGGGATCGCACCGTCCTTCAGCGAGTACGTCTCACGGCTCAGATTGTAGGCAAGCTGAGTAGAGAACGTCTCGGTGATCGGCAGGCCAAAGCGGATCGAACCGCCCGTGACCTCGCGCTCATACCGCTGGAACTCGCGGTTCTGCCTATAAACGTCAAAGCCTGCCGAAATGCGCTGGCCGAGGAAGTAGGGCTCGGTGAACGAGACCGCGAAATCGCGGGCGTTCTTGCCGCCGGATGCGGAGACGCGGATGCGCTGGCCGCGGCCGAGGAAGTTGCGCTCGGTGATCGCGCCTTCGACGGTAACGCCGCTCGAGCCGTCAATGCCCTGGCCGAGAGTATAGCCTGCACCGATCGAGAACTCGCCGGTCGACTTCTCGACGACTTCGACAATCAGCACGACCTGGTCGCCGGCCGAGCCAGGAGCGGTCGAGATGTTGACGGTCTCGAAGAAGTCGAGCGCCTCGAGGCGACGACGGGCGCGCTGCACCATGACCTGGTTGAAGGCGTCGCCTTCGGCCAGATCAAACTCACGACGGATGACATAGTCACGAGTGCGGGTGTTGCCGCGGATCTCGATGCGCTCGACATAGGCGCGCGGGCCCTGGTCGATCATGTAGACGATCGAGATCGTGTTGCTGGCGAAGTCACGGTCGCCGCGCGGCGTGACCTGGGCGAAGGCATAGCCCTGCCCTGCCAGGCGCTCGGTCAGCGCAATGATCGTGTCTTCGATGTCCTTGGCGCTGTAGGTGCCGCCCGGGCGCGTCTTCAGGAGGCCCTGCAGGCCGGAGACGTCGACGCCCGAAACGGACGATTCGATGTCGACCGCGCCGTAGGAATAGCGGGGGCCTTCATCGATCGTGAAGACGATGTTGTACTCGTTGTTGACCTCATCGAGCGTGCCGACCGAGGACAGCACCTGGAAGTCGGCATAGCCGCGATTGTAGTAGAAGCGGCGAAGCGCTTCCTCGTCGGCGCGGACGCGCTGCTCGTCATAAATGTCGTTGCGGGTCAGCCAAGACAGTATGTTCGACTGCTTCGTCATGATGACGTCGCGCAGGCGGCCATCGGAGAACGCGCTGTTGCCCTCGAAGGCGATCGTGTTGATCTTGGTGCGGCCGCCTTCCTGGATGTTGAAGACGACGTTGACGCGGTTCTGGCCGAGATCGACAACCTGCGCCGTCACCTCGGTATCGTCGCGGCCGACGCGGCCATAGGCGAACTTGATCGCCTCGATGTCGCGGTCGAGAAGAGCCTGCGAGAAGGGCTGGCGCGGACCGAGCTGGGTGTTGGCCGAAAGCTCGTTGTCCTTGATGCGGCGGTTGCCCTGGAAGATGACGTTGTTGACGACGGAATATTCCGACACCTGAACGACCAGCGTCGAGCCGACCTGGTTGATGCGGACATCCGAGAACAGTCCGGTCGCGAAGAGCCGCTTAACGGCCTCGTCGATATCGGCGTTGGAGAAGTTCCGCCCCGGCGCGATGCCGACATAGGTGCGGATCGTCTCGGCATCCACACGCTGGTTGCCGCGCACATCGACGCTGTTGACGACTGCTGCATGAACAACGGAGATCGCGGCAACGCCTGCGACACCTGCCCCCGTGACGACCAGACCGGCCGACAGTGCGACCGCGGAAGCGGCGCTCTTGAAACGCGAAATGGCCCTCATGTGGTCCTCGAAACCCTTTTTTCTCGTTGTCCCCACGTCGAGAAATCCGAACGCCCCCGGTAAGGAAGTCTCACCGTAATAGCCGGATTTACCCTACACGCAAGGCTCCCGGTTAATTTGCGTTTACTAAAAGGCTGGCCGTGGCTTTCACGTCACGCCGAACGCCGATGATGGTAAACGCTTTGCAAATTTCCCCCGGCCGCGAAGCCACGATCCCCTGCCCTCAGCAGCCAAAAATATCGTTCCAGAATACGAAGGCCATGAACCCCATCACAAGCAGCACGCCCACCCGGTAGACCGCTTCCATGACCCTCTCGGAAACCGGCCTGCGCATTGCTGCCTCGGCAGCGTAGAACATCAGGTGGCCGCCGTCGAGCGGAGGAATGGGCAACAGGTTCAAGATACCGATGCCGACCGACAAAAGTGCAACAAGCTGAACCAGCCAGGTGAAGCCCAGCGAGGCCGCTTGGCCAGACATCTCGGCGATCCGGACGGGTCCGCCGAGCTGGCAGCGATCCTCGCGCCCCGAAACGAATCGCTGCAGGAACTGGCCCGTGCGCTGGATGATGTAGCCGGTCTCGATGAAGCCTTGGCTGATCGCCTCGACGGGCGAGTAGGTGACGAGCCGCGGCTGGCCCATCTCCTCGTTGTTCACGACGCCGATGGCGCCGAGGCGAATCACGTTGCCGAGCGCGTCCGTCTGCTCCATCAGCTCCGGCGTCGCGGTCAGCGTGACTTCCTCATCGCCGCGGAGCATCACGAAGGTCAGCTCGTCGCCGGCTCGGCCCGAGACCAGGCGCTGGACGTCGGCGAAAGTGGTCACGCGCGAGCCGTTGATCGAAACAAATCGGTCGCCCGGCATGAAGCCGGCTTCGGCAGCAGGGCTTTCGGCGCGCACTTCGGCAACCGTCGGCTCGGTGACGAACTTGCCGTAGATGCCGAACATAGCGGCGAAGACGACGATCGTCAGGATGAAGTTGAAGGCGGGACCGGCAAAGACGGTCGCGGCACGCTTCCAGACCGGCTGGGTGTGGAAGGCGTGCCTGCGCTCTTCCTCAGTCAGCTGCTCTATCTCGTCCTGGTTCGGTTCGCTGGTGACCGTCATATCGCCGAGGAACTTGACGTAGCCACCCAGCGGGATGGCCGAAAGTTTCCAGCGGGTGCCGCGACGGTCGTTGAAGCCGATCAGTTCCGGTCCGAAGCCGACGGAGAAGGCCTTTACGCCGATGCCGCACCAGCGGCCGACGAGATAATGGCCCATCTCATGGACGAAGACGACGACGGTGAGGACGAAGAGAAACGGCACGATGGTGCCGAGGATCAGGCCGTCCAGCCCGAAGATGCTGCCCAGGAATTCGCCCAAACCCTTACCCCAATCGCCGTGCCGGCATCAGTGTCTTGGCAAAGCCGGCATTTGCGTGGCGATGCGACTGCCTGTCTCGCAGATCAAGCGGTAATGCGCCAGTCGCTCAGTCGATGAAAAAGGCGTGTTCCACGGCGCGCGGCCCGACAGTACCGACGCCGACCACGAAGAGCACGAAAGCGGCTGCGACAAGGGCATCCACGCGGTCCATTACGCCGCCATGGCCGGGGATGAGGCGCGAGGAATCCTTGAAGGAGAAGCGCCGCTTGACCCAGCTTTCGAAGAGGTCGCCGATCTGCCCGGTCGTTGACAGGACGAAGGCGAGGCCGGAAAACCAGACTATACCGTGCACGGGTTCGGCGAACGCCCAGATGGCGAGGCCGGCAAGAATGCCTGCGATGGTGCCGCCGATCGCGCCACTCCAGGTCTTGCCGGGCGAGACCTTCGGCGCGAGCTTCGGCCCGCCGAGCCGCCGGCCGACGAAATAGGCGAGGATGTCGGTGCCCCAGACGACGGCAAATAGGAAGAGGATCGTGATCAGCCCTGCCCCGCCCGTCCCGCGCACGGCGGCAAGCGACACCGCCGACAGTCCGGCATAGGCAAGGCCGACGGTGCCCCATGCGCCAAGCCGCGCGAAACTGGCGTGGACGGCGGCGAGCACAACGCCGACGCCGAGAAGCGCCAGCTGGATCTCGATCGTGAATCCGAACACCAGCGCGAGAAGGACGAGCGCGAGCGCGCTCGCCAGCAGGACAACATGGGTCTGGTCCATGCGCGAGCGGGTCATCGTGATCCACTCATAGAGGATGGCTGCCCCGATGATGGCCGCGAGCAGGCGGAAGAAGACGCCGCCGAGCGCCGTCAGCGTCAGCGTCAGGCCTGCCAGCACAAGTGCGGAGGCGACGCGAAGGCGCAGTTCGGACGCCTTCGCAGGCTGCGGGGTTCCGCCGGTCATGATGCGACTTCGCGTGCGGTCAGACCGCCGAAGCGGCGTTCGCGCAAGGCGTAGGTCTCGACGGCCTCGGCAAGCCGCGCGGCGTTGAAATCCGGCCAGTAGCAATCGGAAAAGACGAGTTCCGAATAGGCGCTCTGCCAGAGGAGGAAGTTCGACAGGCGCTTCTCGCCGCTGGTGCGGATGACGAGGTCGGGGTCCGGCATGAAGGCCGTGTCGAGGAAGGCGCCGAAGCTGGGCGCGTCGATCTCGGACGGCGTCAACGTGCCGGCGGCTGCGGCCGCCGCGATGGTGCGGGCAGCGCGGACGAGCTCGTCGCGGGCGCCATAGTTGAAGGCGATGACGAGATTCATGGCGGTGTTGGCCACCGTCAGGCGCTCGGCTTCCTCGACCAGCGAAGCGATGTCGGCATCGAGCCCACTACGATCTCCGATCATGCGCACGCGCACGCCGCTGGCATGAAGCTGGTTGAGGTCATTGCGCACGAAGAGCCGCAAGAGGCCCATCAGGTCGCTGACTTCGGCCGGTGGGCGCGACCAGTTCTCCGAGGAAAAGGCATAGACGGTGAGCCAGCCTATGCCCATGTCGCCGGCGGCCTTGACCGTGCGGCGCAGTGCCTCGACGCCGGCGCGGTGGCCGGCGACGCGCGGCAGGCCGCGGGCCTTCGCCCAGCGGCCATTGCCGTCCATGATGATCGCGACATGGGTCGGCGGCGTCACCATCGGGCTTCCTTTCGCGCCGCGGTCCGAACCGGCTCAGACCTGCATGATCTCCGCTTCCTTCTCGGTCAGGGCCGAGTCGATGGTGGAGATCGTGTCGTCCGTCATCTTCTGCACCCGATCCGAGGAGACGCGCAAATCGTCCTGGCTGATATCCCCGTCCTTCTCCGCCTTTTTCAGAGCGTCCATGCCGTCGCGGCGAACATGGCGGGCGGCGACACGGGCGCTTTCGGCGTATTGGTGGGCGATCTTGACCAGTTCCTTGCGGCGCTGCTCGTTGAGCTCGGGCAGCGGGATGCGCAAATTGGTTCCGTCGACGATCGGGTTGAAGCCGAGATTCGATTCGCGGATGGCGCGGTCGACGGCGCTGACCAGCGCCTTGTCCCAGACCGACACCGAGATCATGCGCGGCTCCGGCACGGTGACGGTGCCGACCTGGTTGAGCGGCATGGACGAGCCATAGGCCTGCACGTTGATCGCATCGAGCAGGTTCGAAGAGGCGCGGCCGGTGCGCAGCGAGGCGAGGTCCGACTTGAAGGACGAAATGGCGCCATCCATGCGCCGCTGCAGGTCCTTGAAATCAACTCCGGTGCTCATTGGCGTTCTCCTGGCGTCGGTCGTTTCTTGAGTGGGGTGAGAATTGGAGGCGGAAGCGGTCAGGCGTCGGCGACGACCGTGCAGCGGCCACCGCCGCGCAGGATCTCGCCGAGCCCGCCCTTCTCGTGGATCGAGTAGACGATTATCGGAATGTGATTTTCGCGCGCAAGCGCGATGGCCGCGGTGTCCATGATGGCAAGCCCGCGGTTGAGGACTTCCTCGTGGGTGATCCGCTCGAAGCGGGTCGCGTCAGGCTGCTTCTTCGGGTCGGCCGAATAGACGCCATCGACCTGCGTGCCCTTGAACAGTGCGTCCGCGCCGATCTCGGCTGCGCGCAGCGCCGCTGCGGAATCAGTCGTGAAGAATGGATTGCCCGTGCCGCCTGCGAAGATCACGACCTTGCCCTGGTTCATGTAGGCGGTCGCCTGGCGCTGGGAGAAGCTCTCGCAGAGTTCCGGCATGGCGATGGCCGACAGCACGACGGCATCGACGCCGAGCTTGGTCAGCGACGTGCGCAGCGCCAGCGAATTGATGATCGTCGCCAGCATGCCCATGTGGTCGCCGGTGACGCGGTCGCCGCCGGCAGATGCCACCGCCACGCCGCGGAAGATGTTGCCGCCGCCGATCACGACGCCGACCTCGACGCCGAGCGATCGCGCCTCGGCGATGTCGGCTGCGATCTGGTCAGCGACCGAGACGTCGATGCCGAAACCCTGCTGGCCCATCAGCGCCTCGCCGGAGGCCTTCAAGAGAACGCGGCGATAGGCTGGCTGGTCGGGCATCGGCAGTCTTTCGGGTCGTTGGAGCGGCAGTCTCGATACACGACGGGCGCCGCGATGTCACGCGGCGCCCGTCGCAAGCACTTGATGATGCGAAGGTTACTTCTTGACCGCAGCAGCCACTTCAGCCGCGAAGTCGGACGTTTCCTTCTCGATCCCCTCGCCGAGCGCAAAGCGCACGAAGCCCGTGATCTTGGCCGGCGCGCCGATGTCCTTCTCGGCATCCTTGAGCGCCTGCTCGACGGTCACGTCAGGGTTGATGACGAACGCCTGCTTGAGGAGGACGACCTCCTCGAAGAACTTGCGCATGCGGCCTTCCACCATCTTCTCGATGATGTTCTCGGGCTTGCCCGACTGGCGCGCCTGGTCGGCGTAGATGGCTTTCTCGCGCTCGACGGCCGAGGCATCGACCTCTTCCGCGGTCAAGGCGAGCGGATTGGTCGCCGCGACGTGCATGGCCACCTGACGGCCGAAAGCGCGCGCGGCATCCGCATTGCCCGTCGTCTCGACGGCGACGAGCACGCCGAGCTTGCCGAGATTGTCGGCAACCGCGTTGTGGATGTAGGTCGCAACCGCGCCCGAGCCGACCGACAGCATGGCCGCGCGACGCAGGCTCATGTTCTCGCCGATCGTGCCGATGGCGTCCTTGATGGTGTCGACGACCGACTTCTCGCCGCCCGGATAGGTGGCGGCGCCGACGGCTTCCGTCGACCCGTCGGTGGTCAGCGCGACCTCGGCGATGTTGCGGACGATCTGCTGGAAGGCATCGTTGCGGGCGACGAAGTCGGTCTCGGAATTGACTTCCACGACGACGGACGAGGTGCCGCCCGAAGCAACGCCGATCAGGCCTTCGGCAGCCGTGCGGCCGGCCTTCTTGTCGGCCTTCGAGATGCCCTTCTTGCGCAGCCAGTCGACGGCAGCCTCGAAGTCGCCATTGGTCTCGGCCAGCGCCGCCTTGCAGTCCATCATGCCGGCGCCGGTGGCGTCGCGAAGTTCCTTAACCTGTGCAGCGGAAATGCTCATCGTCTCGTTCTTCCCATGTTCGAAAATGGTCGCGGCGCAGCCCGGATTACGCCAGGTGCGCCGCCAGTGACCAGAATGCTCCGGCGCTCGTGGCCGGCGGATGATGGGTTTCCCCTCAACCCTGCCGGCCCGAGCGGGCGACGGATCAGGCCTTGCCGGCCTCTTCGGACGGTGCGTCGAGCGCAGGCTCGACAGGCGTCTCGGCCGAAGCGCCGATGTCGACGCCGAGTGAGCCCTGCTGGCGCGCAATGCCGTCGATGGCAGCGCGCGAGATCAGCTCGCAGTAAAGCGCGATCGAGCGGGCCGAGTCGTCATTGCCCGGGATCGGGTAGTCGACCTTGTCCGGGTCGCAGTTCGAATCGACGATGGCGACGACCGGGATGCCGAGGCGCTTTGCTTCCTGCAGCGCGATCGCTTCCTTGTTGGTGTCGACGACGACGAGCAGGTCCGGGATCGAGCCCATGTCCTTGATGCCGCCGAGCGCGCGGTCGAGCTTCTCGCGCTCGCGCTGAAGGTTCAGGAGCTCCTTCTTGGTGAAGCCCTGGCCCTCGCCGGCGAGCAGCTCGTCGAGCTTGCGCAGGCGTGCGATCGAGTTCGAGATCGTCTTCCAGTTCGTCAGCATGCCACCGAGCCAGCGGGCGTTGACGTAGTACTGGGCCGAACGCTGTGCAGCCTCAGCGATCAGGTCGGAGGCCTGACGCTTGGTGCCGACGAAGAGCACGCGACCGCCGCGCGATACGGTGTCGGACACGACCTTGAGCGCCTGGTGCATGAGCGGCACCGTCTGCGACAGGTCGATGATGTGAATGTTGTTGCGCTCGCCGAAGATGTAGGGAGCCATCTTCGGGTTCCAGCGGTGGGTCTGGTGGCCGAAGTGGACACCAGCCTCGAGGAGCTGGCGCATGCTGATATCAGGCAATGCCATCGTTCTTTTCCTTTCCGGTTAGCCTCCACGGACCATCGGCATCGGGACAGTTCCCTCTTGCCACCGGAGGCCGGAGCCGGATTTCTCCCGGTCTCAAGCCCAAAGCCCGTGTGTGGAATGGGCGCGCATATAGCCGCTGCTGCCGCCATGCGCAAGCTTTGCCGCCCTATTCGGCGCAATCCCCGCTTTCGAGCGGAAACATTTCCAAGTCGACCAGCCGGCCGGCAATGGCGAATTCGCCATAGTCCATGGTCAGGCTGCGGGTCAGGCCGCTTTCGTGAAGCTTGAAGGAGATGTGGTAGCTCGGCATCTCTTCGCCGCCTGCCTCGGCGTCGGAGAGATCGAAATAGGCCATGTCGACCGGCCAGTAGCGCTCTTCGCCTGCAGCGAGCACGACTTCGCGCTCGGGGTCGTCGCCAGCGACTTCGGTCGGCTTGCCGATGACAACGGTGGTCGTCATGATCTTTTCGCCGCCGTCGGAGCCGTCGAAAATCTGTTCCTCGTAGAAGGTCTCGTTGCGCCCTGCCCGCTCGATCAGATCGACGAGATGCTGGGTCGGGAACATCGCTTCGCCGAGCTCGACGCTTTTCGGCTCGGGCTTCTCGACCTCGACGGCAATGCCGCCCTCGCGCGGCGCGGCCGCGCCGACCGTCTCGCGATCGAGATTGTCGTCGATGTAGGAGAGCGTATCGAAGCGGAAGGTCGATCCGTCGCCCGCCTCGAAGGTCTCTGACTGTTCATCGATCAGCTGGGAATTGTTCTCGGTGTCGAACTGCGTCACGTAGCGGAATTTGACCGAGTAGCCTTCGCAGGCGGAGCCGGAAAACTCATAGACCATGCGGCCGGAAATGCCGGACACGGCGCTGCCTCCGGTGCCGGGCGCAAGCGTCAGGTCGTAGACGGCGCGGTGCGGCTGCAGCGCTTCGGCGGCGAGCGGGAAACCGGCCAGCACGGTCGAGGCGGCGATGAGGTGACACAGGCGCTTCACGCGCATTGGCTATTCTCCATGAGTGCCTGGCAACCCAGTCTTTTTTCGTGGCGGAAGCGCGGCAAAGATTGCACCTTGCGCCCCCGACCCATACCGGCAGGACAGAAGATAAGGAAGACACGATGAGTGACACGATCGACGCACGCCTGGCATCCATGGGCGTGACCTTGCCGCAGGCAGCCTCACCGGCGGCCAATTATGTTGCCTATGCGGTGACGGGCAATCTGGTCTTCACGGCCGGCCAGCTGCCGCTCGTCGACGGCAAGCTGATTGCGACTGGCCTCGTCGGCCGCGACCTCGATACGGCCAAGGCGAAGGACGCGGCGCGGGCCTGCGCGATCAACATTCTTTCGCAGGTGAAGGCCGCGCTCGGCGGCGATCTGGAGAAGATTTCGCGCGTCGTGAAGCTCACGGTCTTCGTTGCTTCGACGCCTGACTTCACCGAGCAACACCTCGTCGCCAATGGCGCATCGGACTTCATCGCAGAGGTGCTGGGCGAGCGCGGCAAGCATGCGCGGTCGGCTGTCGGCATGGCGAGCCTGCCGCTCAACGCGCCTGTCGAAGTCGAAGCCATCGTCGAGTTCAAGGCCTGATCATGTGCGACATCGCCTGGCTCACGGCGCGGCCTATCGCGCATCGCGGGCTCCATGACCTGAACAGGACGCGCTGGGAAAACACGCTGGCAGCATTCGCCGCGGCCGTCGAGCACAACTACGCGATCGAGTGCGACGTGCATCTGTCTGCCGACGGCGTCCCGGTAGTCTTCCACGACAGCGAGCTCGATCGACTTGCTGGCCGGCCCGGCAATGTCTTCGAGCAGACGGCCGAGAGCCTGAGCCGCATGGCAGTCGGCGGGACGCCGGAACGTGTGCCGACGCTGCGCCAGGCGCTCGATCTCGTCGCCGGGCGCGTGCCGATCGTGATCGAGCTAAAGGGCGTCGAGGGCCGCGACGACGATCTCGTGGCCGCCGTTGCGCGCGATCTCGCAGGCTATGCCGGCAAGGCCGCGATCATGTCCTTCGAGCATCGCTACATCCGCCGCTTCGAGACGGACGCGCCGGGCGTTCCCGGCGGGCTCACCGCCTATGGCAAGGCGCCGGCGGAGCTGGAACAGCATTTCTCGATGTTGGCCTATCCGATCGCGTTCACATCCTTCTACGTGCAGGATTTGCCGAACCGCTTCGTCGCAACGGTTCGCGAAACGCTGGCGATGCCGGTCATCACCTGGACGGTGCGCGACGAGGCCGCGGTCGAGCGGACCTTTACCCATGCCGACCAGATGACGTTCGAGGGCTTGCTTCCGGATTGATCGTCAGCCGCCATCTTGCATTGCACCATAGCCGCCGTATCTAGGATGCGATGAGCGACTTGCGGGATGGCGGCGGCGACAAGAGCGGGGACGAAAGCTTCGTCATCCGCATCTGCCCGGGCATGGGCGAGTTCTCTCCCGGAGAATGGAACAGGCTTTCGGGTTCGCACAAAGAGTCCGCCCGGCCCTACAATCCCTTCATTTCACACGCCTTTCTTTCGGCGGTCGAAGACAGTGGCTGCGTTGGCGAGCGGTCGGGCTGGATCGCGCAGCATCTAAGGCTCGAGACGGGCGATGGCCGGCTCGTCGGCGCCGTTCCCTGCTACGTCAAGCTGCACAGCCAGGGCGAATACGTCTTTGATCATGGCTGGGCGGACGCCTATGAGCGAGCCGGCGGCCGCTACTATCCGAAGCTTCAGGCCTCGGTGCCGTTCACGCCCGCGACGGGGCCGAGGCTTCTGCATGATGAGACGCTCGACGGCGAGCCGATCCGGCATGCACTCGCCGAGGGGCTGAAGACGCTCAACGAGCGGCTGGGTTCATCCTCCGTCCATGTGACTTTCGCCGAGATGCCGGACGTCGAAGCGCTTGAGGCGTCGGGGTATCTGCACCGCACCGACCAGCAGTTCCATTTCCACAATGAGGGCTATGGCTCCTACGAGGATTTTCTCGCAACGCTGGCGTCGCGCAAACGGAAAGCCCTGCGTCGCGAGCGGCGTGAGGCGCTCGAAAACGGAATCACCTGTGAGTGGCTGACCGGGCGCGACCTGACCGAAAGCGTCTGGGACGACTTCTACGCCTTTTACGTAGACACCGGCTCGCGCAAATGGGGCCGGCCCTACCTCAACCGGACATTCTTCTCGCTGATCGGCGAGCGGATGGCGGACGATATCCTGCTGGTGATCGCCAGACGCGAGGGCCGCGCGATTGCCGGCGCGATCAACTTCATCGGCTCCGAGCGCCTCTACGGCCGCAACTGGGGCTGCATCGAGGACCACCCCTTCCTGCATTTCGAAGTCTGCTACCACCAGGCGATCGATTACGCGATCGCGCATGGGCTGAAGGTCGTCGAGGCGGGCGCGCAGGGCGAGCACAAGCTGGCGCGCGGCTACATGCCGGTTACGACGCATTCCGCGCACTACATCGCTCATCCGGGCCTGCGCAACGCGGTCGCCGACTATCTCGAACGCGAGCGCCGCGACGTAGAGGCGATCGGCTCCTATCTGGAAGAACGCAGCCCGTTCCGCCGCGAGGAATGACCGCCAAATCTTGATTTCGCCATGCCTGCGCCGCGCTTTCGCGACCTTCATGCGGGCATGAGAGGGTGAGAGACCAAGCGAGACGGCGATGATCCCTGCCCTTGTCCTGATGACGATCCTCGGCTGCGATGACGCGGCCACGCAGTGCCACTTCGTCGCCCAGCCCGAGCAGAGCTGGGAGAGTGTTGCGGCATGCCATGCCGACGCCGAGGCGCGCATCCGCGCCTATGGCGATGTCAGCTATCCGGTCGTCGTCGCCTTCTGCGAGGAGCAGCGCGAGCAGACAGCATCGGTCGAAAATGCGGAACAGATCGCACCTGCCGTCCCTGTCGTGGAGCCCGCCCCTCAGGCGGAGCCGAGCCCCGGTCTTGCGGTAAAGGCGCTTGCGCAGATTCGCGCGGTCCTGCCGGAGCGCGACACCGTCACCTCGCTGATCCAGCTGCCTGCCGATTATCTCGGCCATGGCTATTCCTGGGTGATGCGGCGCTTCTGAGCCGTTGATGGCGGCCTTGCGATTGATTATGCCGGACCTCGACAGCCAAGGGAGACCGGCATGAGCGCGGCCTATGACGACAGCAACGTGTTCGCGAAGATCCTGCGGGGCGAACTGCCAGCCCACAAGATTTACGAGGATGCCGACACCTTCGCCTTCATGGACATCATGCCGCGCGGTGACGGGCATGCGCTGGTCATTCCGAAGAAGCCTGCCCGCAATCTCCTCGACGTCGACCCCGACAGTCTCGCAGCCGTCATGCGCACGGCGCAGAAGGTCGCGCGAGCGGCGATGAAGGCGTTCGACGCCGACGGCGTGACGGTTCAGCAGTTCAACGAAAGCGCTGGCGGCCAGGTCGTCTTCCACCTGCATGTTCACGTCATCCCGCGCTTCGAAGGAGTAGGTCTGAAGCCGCATACGGGAAAGATGGAAGAGCAGGACAAGCTCGCCGCTGACGCCGCGAAGCTGCGCGCTGTGCTCGAGGCCTAGAGGTTGGTGAACGCGAGCATGCCGCCAATCAGCACGGCCTCGCCGACAAGCACGCCGACGATCACGCGCTTGCCGAGCGCCAGATAGGCGACGAAGCCGAGTGCAAGCGCTCCGATGCGGACGAAGACTGGCGCCTCGGCAAGCGTGCCGGCCGGGAACACGACCAGATTGGCGATGACGGCCGCAACAAGCGCCGTCGCGATGGCGCGCACGAGCACGAGCAGATCCGAATCGTCGCGGATGCGGTCGCCGACGAAAACGCCGAGGAAGCGCCAGACGTCGGTCGCGACCCAGCCAGCCACGGCCAGGAAGAGGAAGGGCCACCACCAGGCGTCGATCCAGTCATAGGTCATCATGACCGGCCGCCCCTGAGCTTCATCCGGTGCCAGCCGTAAGCCAGTCCACCTCCGATCAGGCCCGTCGCGAGCAGCGCACCATCGGGCCAGGCGAATTGCATGACCGGGCCGATGACGAGGCCGAGGAGCATCGCGACGTGCGAGGCACGTTCGCGCGCCGATCCCCAAAGCGACGTCAGGAAATAGAGCGGCGTCATCAGGAGGAGCGCGGCGGACGCAATCGGCGGCAGGTCACCAGCGAACGCGTAGACCAGCGCGACGACGACAAGGTTGACGGCAAGCAGAGCGAGCGCGAGGCCGAAGAAATAGGCCGTGCGCCGTTCGCGCGGGATGTCGCGCACATTCTGCAGCGTCACCACCCACGATGTCACGGCGACGAAATGGGCGAGCAGATAGAGCACCCATCTGGGGGTCTTGTCCGTGCGCACTTCCGGGATCAGCGCGACAACCATCGGCATCAGCCGGACCGACGACAGGGTGACAAGCAGAAAGGCGGCCGGGAGGGAGGCGCCGGCAAGGATCGCGCCGATCAGCACGACGTTGGCTGGTAGCGCCCAGACAAGCGCCGACATGAACAGCGTGTGCGACAGCGGCAGGCCGGCCTGCATGGCGAGTGCGGCGAAACCAACGAAGCTCGATGCCAGAATCAGCCCGGGCAGCCTGAGCGCGTGGCGGACGCCGACGCCAAACCAGTGCCGTGTCGATTGCAGGGATTCGCTGCCAGGTTGCAGCGCTTCGGGAGGTTGCATGTCGAACCGGGAGTAGCGGATCACGCGTGTCGTGAAAAGGCACGCCAGACGCATGGCTGCTAGTCCAGACGCGCGACCCTGCCCCCCTAAATGCAATCGGCGGCCCGGAGGCCGCCGATCGATGATCCTTTCAGATCAGGACTTGCGTGGTAGCTGCGGGACGATCGTCCGCTTGCCATCGCCCTTTGGCGGGGTCTTCGGCTTGGCGGCGGCCTTCTTCGGCGCGGCAGCCTTCTTGGCGGCGGGCTTGCGGCGCTTGGGCGCGTTGTCCTGCTCTTCCTTCTTCGGCTTGACCGGCGCGTCGTCGGCAATCGCGTCGAGCTTGAGGCCGGTGACGCCGGTCTCCTTCTTCTCGACCGTGATGCGAACCGTGCCACCCTTGCGCAGCTTGCCGAAAAGAACCTCATCGGCGAGCGGCTTCTTGATGTGCTCCTGGATCACGCGGCCGAGCGGACGCGCACCCATGCGCTCGTCGTAGCCCTTGTCGGCCAGCCAGGCGATCGCGTCTTCCGACAGGTCGAAGGTGACGCGGCGCTCGGCGAGTTGGGCCTCCAGCTGCATGACGAACTTCTGCACGACCTGATGGATCACCGGCACCGGCAGCGAGCCGAACGGGATGATCGCATCGAGGCGGTTGCGGAATTCCGGCGAGAAGAGGCGGTTGATGGCCTCCATGTCGTCGGTGTCACGCTTGGACGAGCCGAAACCGATCGCGGGCTTGGCCAGATCGGATGCCCCCGCATTCGTCGTCATAATCAGCACGACGTTTCGGAAGTCGATCTTCTTGCCGTTATGGTCGGTCAGGCGACCATGGTCCATGACCTGCAACAGAATGTTGAACAGGTCCGGATGCGCCTTCTCGATCTCGTCGAGCAGCAGCACGCAGTGCGGATGCTGGTCGACGCCGTCGGTGAGAAGACCGCCTTGGTCGAAGCCGACATAGCCGGGAGGCGCGCCGATGAGACGCGAGACCGTGTGGCGCTCCATGTACTCCGACATGTCGAAGCGGATGAGTTCCACGCCGAGCGACGTCGCAAGCTGCTTCGCCACTTCCGTCTTGCCCACGCCCGTAGGCCCGGAGAACAGATAGGAGCCGATCGGCTTCTCCGGTTCGCGCAGGCCGGCACGCGCCAGCTTGATCGACGAGGCAAGCGCCTCGATCGCCATGTCCTGGCCGTAGACGACGCGCTTCAGCTCGGCCTCGAGGCCCGACAGCACCTTCTCGTCGTCGGCCGACACGGTCTTCGGCGGGATGCGCGCCATCGTCGCGACCGTCGCCTCGATCTCCTTGATGCCGATCGTCTTCTTGCGCTTGGCCTCGGGCACCAGCATCTGCGACGCGCCGGTCTCGTCGATCACGTCGATCGCCTTATCCGGCAGCTTGCGGTCGTTGATGTAGCGCGCCGACAGCTCAACGGCCGCCTTGATTGCCTCGCCCGTGTAGCGAACTTTGTGGAAATCCTCGAAGTAGGGCTTCAGGCCCTGCATGATCGATATCGCGTCCTCGACCGACGGCTCGTTGACGTCGATCTTCTGGAAGCGCCGCACGAGTGCGCGATCCTTCTCGAAGAACTGGCGGAACTCCTTGTAGGTGGTCGAACCGATGCACCGGATCGCACCAGACGACAGCGCCGGCTTCAGGAGGTTCGACGCATCCATAGCGCCGCCCGACGTCGCGCCCGCACCGATGACGGTGTGGATTTCATCGATGAAGAGCACGGCGCCCGGATAGTCCTCGAGTTCCTTGACCACCTGCTTCAGGCGCTCCTCGAAGTCGCCGCGATAGCGGGTGCCGGCAAGAAGCGTACCCATGTCGAGCGAGAAGATGGTGGCGTCGAGGAGCACCTCCGGCACGTCACCATCGACGATGCGCTTGGCGAGGCCTTCGGCGATCGCGGTCTTGCCGACGCCCGGATCACCCACATAAAGCGGGTTGTTCTTGGACCGGCGGCAGAGCACCTGGATCGTGCGGTTGATCTCGGTCTCGCGGCCGATGAGAATGTCGATCTTGCCGGCGCGCGCCTTGGCGTTGAGGTTGACGCAGTAGGCCGTCAGAGCGTCCTGCTGCTTCTTCTTGCCGCCCTCCTCGGCCTCGTTGCCGGGAGCCTGCGCCGCCTGCTCGTCTTCCGCGCCGCGCGGCGAGCGCGATTCGGAAGCGCCAGGGCGCTTGGCGATGCCGTGCGAGATGTAGTTGACCGCGTCGTAACGCGTCATCTGCTGTTCCTGCAGGAAGTAGGCGGCATGGCTCTCGCGCTCGGCGAAGATCGCGACGAGCACGTTGGCGCCGGAGACTTCCTCGCGGCCGGAGGACTGCACGTGGATCACGGCGCGCTGGATGACGCGCTGGAAGCCCGTGGTCGGCTTGGAATCCTCGTCGTAGCCGGTGATCAGATTGTCGAGCTCGCTATCGATGTAGTTGAGCACGGTGCGCTTCAGCTCATCGATGTTGACGTTGCAGGCGCGCATGACAGCGGCTGCGTCCTGGTCCTCGATCAGGGCGAGGAGAAGGTGCTCCAGCGTCGCATATTCATGGTGCCGCTCGTTGGCGAATGTCAGCGCCTGGTGGAGCGCCCGTTCGAGACCCTGCGAGAATGAAGGCATTCAGAACCTCATTTCTTTTCCATCACGCATTGCAGCGGATGTTGATGCTGTCGGGCGAAATCCATCACTTGCGTGACCTTCGTCTCGGCGACTTCGTATGTGAAGACGCCGCACTCCCCCACGCCGTGATTGTGGACGTGGAGCATGATGCGCGTCGACTCGTCCCGGTTCTTCTGGAAGAAGCGCTCTAGGACGTGAATGACGAACTCCATCGGCGTGTAGTCGTCGTTGAGAAGCAGGACGCGGTAGAGGTTCGGCTTCTTGGTCTTGGTCCGCGTCTTGGTGATGACAGCGGTCCCGCGACCGGGTCCGCCACCGTCGCCGTCACCTTCGTCACTCTGCATTCGTGCGGCCGTGGCCAGCATCGCTTCCTGCCGTCCTTGCATGGGAAAAATCGCCCCGTCGTGGACATAGCATGTAGGCGTCATTGCGAGAATTTTAAGCCCTGCACCCGCACTGGCAACATGACTTTGGGCAAGCGCACCGACTTTTCGTCCAACCGCGTGGGATGCTCCCGAAAACGTGAGCGGCCGGCCACATGCCGGCATCGAGCGGAAAAGCTTTGCCGTCACCTGCCGCGCCATAGGGTGGTCTCGAACGGGCGATAAACGTCTCGGGCAAGCTCGGCATAGAGTTCGGTCATGCGCGCGGCCTGCGACACCATGGCCCGGTAGGATTCGCGCGCGAAGTCCGTCTGCAGCTTCAGAGCTGCGTCTGGCGTACCGGCGCTGGTGATTGCCTCGATGAGGCTGGAGTTCCGCTGAGCGGTTTCGCGGGCGAACTCGCCGGCCTCCGTCGTGATGACGCCCAGTTTCTCGCTCATCGCCGATGCGCTTGCCAGCCCCGATTCGAGAACCTTGCGGCTGGCCTGGCTGACGTCGTCCATACTCTTCCCCGAGAGTTCCGGCGGCGCGAAGCCGGCTACGATTGTGCGCTGCAATGAAGCTATGCCTCGCACCACGCAACGTCAACGGAGCGTCCGCTCGCGCTGCCCCCCAGAATGCCGGGGATGACCCCAAATCGAGCGAATTCGTGAACCTTCCGCTTACCATAAACGGATTGGTAACGCGGCCACCCTTATCGTTTCCAACGGTGCGGCGGGGAAGGTCGTCGCGATGTGCGAACCCAAGAACAAGATCGAAGGTGAAGTTATGCGTCAGGCGTCAGCGGTACTGCAGATGCGCGTCGTTCAAGGCCTGGTCTGGGCCCTCGTGATGGCTATGGCGATCAGCCTTGGCCAGACTGGTCAGGCATCGGCAAACACGCGCTATGCTGCCTATGTGCTCGATACGAATACGGGTCAGGTGCTCTTTTCGCGCAATGCGGATGCGCAGCGCTTCCCGGCATCGCTCACCAAGATCATGACGCTCTACCTCGTCTTCGAGGCGATGGAGGCCGGCCGCATCACCAAGGACACCCGCATCCCGATCTCGGCCAAGGCTGCCGCCGAAGCGCCGTCGAAGATCGGCGTACGCGCCGGTTCAACGATCACGGTCGAGCAGGCGATCCTCGCGCTCGTCACCAAGTCGGCAAACGATGCCGCGACAGCTGTCGGCGAGTTCCTCGGCGGTTCGGAGCAGAACTTCGCCCGCATGATGACGAACAAGGCGCGCCAGCTCGGCATGGCCTCGACCACCTTCCGCAACGCGCACGGCCTTCCGAACCCGCAGCAGGTCACGACCGCACGGGACATGGCAGTCCTCGGATACGCGATCCGCGAGCACTTCCCGCAGCAGTACACCTATTTCAACACCCGCTCCTTCACCTTCGGCAAGCAGCGTTTCGGCAACCACAACCGCCTGCTTGGCCGCGTCAACGGCGTCGACGGGATCAAGACCGGTTTCATCCGAGCCTCGGGCTTCAACCTCGTGACGTCGGTTCGCGACAATGGCCGCAGCCTCGTCGCCGTCGTCATGGGCGGCCAGTCCGGCGCCAGCCGCGACAACCACATGGCGGACCTCATCCGCGAGCACCTGCCGCGCGCCTCGCGCAGCCGCTCCAACCCGATGCTGGTGGCACGCGGCGCCGTCACGCAGGGCACGGCCGCCCGCACGGCGACCGCCTTCGCCCTTCCGGAGCGCGTGCAGGCCCCGTCCTTCCGCCCGCAGCAGCCGGTGACGGCACCGGTCCAGCCGGAGCCCCAGATGGCCTATGCTCCGCAGGCACCCGTCCAGGCAGCCGTCTCGGCGCCTTTGCCGGCTCCGATCGAGCGCCGCGCAGAAATCCTGCAGGCGCCGGCCTCCAACGCCTATGCGCCGGTTCCGGAGCGCTTCGCCCCGCCGATGCCGTCCGTTCCGGTCGGTGGCGGCAATCCCGGCGTCGACCCGATGCCGACCTCGTCCGTGCCCACTGGCTGGGCCGTGCAGGTCGCCTCGGTCGGCTCGCAGCAGGAAGCGCTTCAGGTTCTGTCGCGCATCAAGAGCAATGGCGGCCCGGCGCTCGCCAACGCCTCGCCTTTCACCGTGCCGTTCAACCGCAACGGTGTGGACTATGTACGGGCGCGCTTCGGCGGTTTCGCATCGAAGGACGAAGCCTGGGCGGCCTGCACGGCGCTGAAGCGCCAGAAGATCGACTGCTTCGCGGAGCAGATGTGAGCGGAAGCCGGGCGACCGGCAGGGGTAGCAGCGTTCAGGGGGAGTACTAACCGTGACCGGACAGCAGAACGTCCTTGGCTTCGTTGATCCTCGCAGCGAGAAACGAGGAACCGCCAACGTCGGGATGCAGGCGTTGCATCAGGCGGCGATGGGCCTTGCGGATCTCGGCCGCGCTCGCCCCCGCTTCAAGACCAAGGACCTGGTAGGCCTCCTGCTTGCTCATGCCTCCCGCTCGCGGCGCGGGGCTCTCCCCCACGTCGTCATCGCGCTGCGCGTCTCCGCGCCAGACGGGAAAACGGCTGTCCAGATACGTCTCTAGAAGCTGGATACTTTCGGGGTCGGACTGAAGATCGGCCCGCAGCACCAGCAACTCCTCAAGGTCGAGATGGGCAAGCTCCCGTCCCTCGAACCGACCGGCAAGTACGATCCCCGACAAGCCGCCGCTGTCATGATCGAGTTCCATCTCCAGCGCCGCCGTACGGACTGAAGAGCGCTGGCCCGGCGTCGGACGTGCCCGGGGGGCCACCCGGTTCGACAAATACCAGGCGAGCGCGCTGGAGATCAGCATCCCACCAAGACCGGCGCGACCCGCAAACAACATCCCGGTTCCAAAGACGCCAAGAACGATCGGCCCGACCAGGCGCAGCGACGCAGCCAGACGCGAAGCATCCAGCCTGACGAAGGCAAGAGCCATCAGGCCCAGGATCAAGCAGATGGCGGCAATGACGAGAATGAACGTCATCGCCCGCCGCGCATGTGCTCGATCAGCATCCGGTCCTCGCGACGACCACGGCTTTCGAGCGCGGTGAAGCCGCCCGTCGCATACACGGCGATGGCGGACAGAAGATTGGCGAGCGTCGAGGCAGCCGAGCGATCGAAGCGGAACCAGGCGCCGCGCGACAGGCGCGCGATCTCGCGAAAGGCGCGCTCGGCTGTCGCGTCGCTGCCTTCCTGGAAGACGAAGACCGGCGTTCCGGCGAGGCCAAGCCGCCCCGCCTTGTCGGCCAGGTCGTCGATCTCCTCCTCCATTGCGTCGCCGATATAGACCAGTGCATTGACCTTCTCACGCTTGGTCTCTTTGAGGCCATGCGTGAGGACCTTACCGAGTTGCGTGTGGCCCGCCCGGCAATCGATCTTGACCATGAGGTCCTTCAGCTCGGCAGTATCCGACACGAAGCGCGAGGCGCGGCATTCGCCGAACCCTCGGAAGTAGACGAGCTGAACATCAAGCCGCCCGGTCTTGCCGACCGCGTCGAACATCTCGGCCTGGAGCGAACAGGCAAGATCCCAGGTGGGCTGGCGGCTCATGGTCGCATCGAGCGCGAGCACCAGACGCCCCTTGCCGCCGGGCGCCGTCGTTCCGGTCGCAAGCGAACGGGCCTGCTTGAGGAAGGCGGCCACCTCCCCTGCCCCGCTCGGCTTGGTCGCGGTTGTCTGCTTGCCTTGGATCGGGGCTGGTGTCTTGCGCTCGCTCATGTCGGGAAACATGTGGCGCACCGGCTGGCCTTGCAAGGCCGGCAGACGGTCACAACAATCCGAGTTCGGCAAGCTCCCGACGAAGCGGAGCGGGAAGGTCGGCAGTACCGCCGCCGGCGCCAAGATCAGCCGGCACGTCGTCAGCAAGGAGATAGCGCCAGCCCTGGAATGGACGGCGTGGCTGCCATGCCGTGCGGACGACCTCGCGGTCGAGCACGAGGTCGCAGCGCGAAATGCCTTCGCGGTCCGTGAAGGGCCGGATCTCGACGATGCGCTGGCGACACTGCACACCGCCCTTGATGACCCAGTAGAGCGAGCCGCCCGTGGTCAGTTCGTCGACGCGCTTGGGAACCATGCGGGTGGTGTGGATGTGCTCCGGCGCTGGGCCTGAGCCGCCGGTGCGCTGGAAGCGCTGCTCGATCCACTGTTCCAGATCCTCGACGCTTTCAGCGCCGACGCAGAGCTTGAGCATGTGAAGGGCCATGCACGAGACCTAGGCGCGGTGTCGCCAGACGTCAATCGATGTGCGCGCTGTCCACAGGCAGGCGCTCAGCACTCCACGACGTTGACGGCGAGCCCGCCGAGGCTCGTTTCCTTATAGCGTTCGTTCATGTCGAGCCCGGTCTGGCGCATGGTCTCGATCGCGGCGTCGAGCGGCACGAAATGGGTGCCGTCGCCTTTCATGGCGAGCGAGGCGGCGGTCACCGCCTTCACCGCGCCCAGCGCGTTGCGCTCGATGCAGGGCACCTGGACGAGGCCTGCGACCGGATCGCATGTCATGCCGAGATGATGCTCAAGCGCTATTTCTGCAGCGTTTTCCACTTGCGGCGGCGTTCCGCCCATGACGGCGCACAGACCCGCGGCGGCCATGGCCGATGCCGAGCCGACTTCGCCCTGGCAGCCGACTTCGGCACCGGAGATGGAGGCGTTGTGCTTGATGATGCCGCCGATCGCAGCGGCTGTCAGGAGGAAGTCGCGGATGCCTTCGCGCTCGGCGTCGATGTGGAAGCGCAGCCAGTAGCGCAGCACCGCCGGGATGACTCCCGCCGCACCATTGGTCGGCGCGGTCACGACCCGGCCGCCGCCGGCATTCTCTTCGTTGACGGCCATGGCGTAGACGGACAGCCAGTCATTGGCGAGAAGCGGGTTCGGGCGATTGAGCCGCAGTTCCTCTTCCAGCTTGTCGTGGATGGCGCGGGCGCGGCGGCGGACCTTGAGGCCGCCGGGCATAATACCGTCCTGCGCAAGACCGCGCTCGATGCAGCCGGTCATCGCTTCCCAGATGGCGTCGAGGCCGGCATCGAGCTCGCGGCGCGTGCGCCGCGTTTCCTCGTTCTGCCGCTTCATCGCCGCGATGGAGAGCCCGCTCGCCGCGGCCATCGCCAGCATCTCCTTCGCGTTTCGGAACGGGAACGGCACGTCGCTGGCCTGCCCTTCTGGCCCGCGTTGCTGGAGGCGCTGCAATTCCTCGTCCGACACGATGAAGCCGCCGCCGACCGAATAGTAGACGCGGCGCAACAGCACGCGGCCGTCAGCATCCAGCGCGGAGAAGCTCATGCCGTTGGCATGGCCCGGCAGCGGCTGCTTGCGGTCGAAGACGAGGTCGACTGCGGGATCAAAGGCGTAAGGCGGATGGCCGGCGGGTGTGACGGTCTTCGTCCCGGCAATTTCGACGAGCAGCGCCTCGGCGCGATCGGGATCGACCGTCTCCGGCCTGTCACCGGCTAGACCGAGGATCACGGCGCGGTCGGTGGCATGGCCGATGCCGGTAAACGCCAGCGACCCATGCAGGCTCGCCTGCAGACGCGCGACCCTGGCGCCGGCAGGGCGCGGCCAGTCGCCCGAGGCGATCTCGTCGAGGAAACGGCCGGCAGCGCTCATCGGCCCCATGGTGTGGGAACTCGAAGGGCCGATGCCGATCTTGAAGAGGTCGAAGACCGAAAGGAACATGCCCGGCATCATCGGCGTCGCGGAGCGTTGCTGCAAGCGCAGCCCCGACATGGCGTGGCGCGGCGGCGACAGGAGCGGACGCCGGAAACGAAAAAGGCAGGGACGAACCCTGCCTTTTCGAACTCGGTGCAGCTCTTTGAGAAATCAGCTCGCTGCCACCAGAGCGGCGGATTCACCGCCAGCGACAAGCCAGGCCAGAAGAATGAGGCCGGCAAAACCGATCACTGCCTTGGCGGTCACGCCCCAGCAGGATTTCTGAACGCTATCGTCCATGATGTCCGTTCTTGTTGCGCCCCGTGCGAACGTTTCGGTACTGCAAAACGCGTTCGCCGCGAGGTCTGGATACTAAACGCTGGGCGCGCGAGCAACACCGAAATGGGGCTGAAAAGTGGCGACCCTCGGCCCAACTTCTGCGGTGCTCGATAGGGGTCCAGCAAAATCAATCATTTGGCGGATGACCAACGGTAACGTCTCGGAAGGAGCTGCGGCTTTTTTCGGGCGAGACTTTCGTCTTATTCCCGCGCCGGGAGGATGGCGTCGGTGCGCCCCGTGACCCAGTAGGCGACCAGGCCGATCCACTCGCGAAGGGCGACACCGGTCGTCTGCAGCGTGTGGACGACATTGTTGCGGCTGAGCCCGAGCGTGTCCTGGCCCGTCGTCCGGTAGTCGACAGGCCATGGCACGATGCTAAAGCCGGCACGACGGAAGAGCATCACCGAGCGCGGCATGTGGAAGGCCGAGGTGACGAGCAGCCAGGTCTCGCCCTCCTGCGGCTCGACCAGCTCGCGCGTGAAGACCGCATTCTCGTAGGTGTCGCGCGACTGATCTTCGAGAACCATGCGCCCGCGTTCGATGCCGAGCGCCTCCAGCAGCCGCGGCGCGGTGGCCCCATCGGCCTCGCCGTCCAGCAGGAGGGAGCCGCTGCCGCCCGTCACCACGACCCGCGCCTCCGGATGTCGCCGCGCGAGGATCGCCGCCTCGACGATCCGGTCGGCCGAGGAATTCAGCTCGTAGCCGCCGCGCGCGAGATTGATCGCACCCTCGAAGAAGCCGCCGAGCACGATGATGCCGGCAACGTCATCCGGCGGTTGGCTCGGCCGCTCGAAGCGGTCTTCCAGCGGATGCAGCGCCATCGCGCCAAGCGATGTCCAGCCGGAGGCGAAGGTGACCAGGAGAGCGAGCACGACCAGGCTGGTGCCGATCCTGCGCCAGCCGAGAAGCAGAACGATGACGGCCAGGACCAGAAGCACCAGCAGTGCGCCGAGCGGCTGGACGACGAACCAGAAGATCTTGGCAAGTGTGAAGAACATCGATCAGCCGCGCCCGATCTCGGCGCTGATCAGGATAGATGGCCGAACGGCTACCACCACTTCTCAGGCTCGAAGCGGCCGGCGGCCTGCTCGATGACGTGCGCCGTGCGGAAGAGCGTCTCTTCCTCGAAGGGACGTCCGATCAGCTGAAGGCCGAGCGGCAAGCCCTTGGCGTCGAGCCCCGCAGGCACGGCGATGCCCGGAAGGCCGGCCATGTTCACAGTGACGGTGAAGATGTCGTTGAGGTACATCTTGACCGGGTCGGACGCCATTTCCTGATCGGCGATGCCGAAGGCCGCCGACGGGGTCGCCGGGGTCAGGATGGCATCGACTCCGTCGGCGAAGACTGTCTCGAAGTCGCGCTTGATCAGCGTGCGGACCTTCTGCGCCTTGAGATAATAGGCGTCGTAGTAGCCGGCCGAGAGCACATAGGTGCCAATCATGATGCGGCGCTTGACCTCGCGGCCGAAGCCGGCGGCGCGGGTCTGCTCGTACATGTCGGTGATGTCCCTGCCCGGCACGCGCAGGCCGTAGCGGACGCCGTCATAGCGGGCGAGGTTGGACGAGGCTTCGGCGGGGGCGACGATATAGTATGCAGGAAGCGCATACTTCGTGTGCGGCAGACTGATGTCGACGATCTCGGCGCCGGCGTCCTTTAGCCAGGCGATGCCCTGCTGCCAGAGCGCCTCAATCTCATCGGGCATGCCGTCGACACGGTATTCGCGCGGAATGCCGATCTTCATGCCCTTCAGGGACTGACCGAGTGCGGCTTCGTAGTCCGGCACCGGCAGGTCGACCGAGGTCGTGTCCTTCACGTCGACGGAGGCCATCGACTTCAGGAGGATCGCCGCGTCGCGCACGTCGCGAGCGATCGGGCCGGCCTGGTCCAGCGAGGAGGCGAAGGCGACAGTGCCCCAGCGCGAGCAGCGGCCATAGGTCGGCTTGATGCCCACCGTGCCGGTGAAGGCCGCCGGCTGGCGGATCGAGCCGCCGGTGTCCGTCGCGGTCGCACCGGCGCAGAGCCATGCGGCAACGGCAGCTGCCGAGCCGCCCGACGAGCCGCCGGGAACGAGCTGCTTGTTGTCGCCGCGCGCGCGCCAAGGGTTCACCACCGGGCCGTAATAGGACGTCTCGTTGGAGGAGCCCATTGCGAACTCGTCCATGTTGAGCTTGCCCAGCATGACGGCGCCGTCGGCCCAGAGATTGGCTGTGACGGTCGATTCGTAGCGGGGCTCGAAGCCGTCGAGGATGTGGCTTGCAGCCTGGGTATGCACGCCCTCGGTCGCGAACAGGTCCTTGATGCCGAGGGGGATGCCCTCCAGCGCACCGGCCTCGCCGGATGCAATCCGCGAATCCGACTGCCGGGCCATCTCCCGCGCCTTGTCCGGCGTCACGGCGACATAGGCGTTGAAGGTGGCGTTGTAGGCTTCGATCGCGCCGACATAGGCGTCGGCAAGCTCCACGGCCGTGAAGTCGCGGGCGGTCAGCCCCTTGCGGGCTTCGGCGATCGTCAGTCGGGTCAGGTCAGTCATCGGGTGAGCATCTTCTCATAGAAACGGGAATAGCCGGAGTCCGGATAGTCGAGCACCGCACCGCAGACCGTAAAGCCGCCGCGCTCATAGACGCGCCATGCCTCCTCGAATCCGGGCGCTTCGCCGGTCTCGAGCACGAGGCGGCTCAGGCCCTTCTCGGCGGCGAGCGCCTCGATGCGCTGGAGAATGCGCGAGCCGACGCGCTGGCCGCGCACGCTCGGCAAGGTGTACATGCGCTTGACCTCGCCAAGTTCGGCGTCATGAGCCTTGAGCGACCCCATGCCGACCGCCCTGCCCGTCTCGTCACGCGCAACAAAGACCGTGACGGAAGGCTCGGCCATCTGCTCGACGGTCAGCTGAAACTGGAACTCGCGCGGCGTCAGCGGGATCATAGTGGCGTTCAACTCCGCCACCATGACGCGCACATCGTCCTGAAGCGGCGTCTCGGCCGCGATCGTCAGGTGCACCGCCTACTCCACGACCTTCGGGACGAGGAAGAAATGGTCTTCGGTGGCCGGCGCGTTGGCGACGACGTCCTCGGCCTTGCTGCCGTCCGTGACCCTGTCCTCGCGCTTGCGCATCTCGATAGGGATCACCGACGTCATCGGCTCGATGCCGGACACGTCGACCTCGTCGAGCTGCTCGACAAAGCCGAGAATGCCGTTCAGCTCGCCGGTCATGCGCTCGGCATCCTCATCGGTGACGGCGATGCGCGCGAGACGGGCGACGCGCTTGACGGTGGCGAGGTCGACGGACATGGCCGGCTCCAGATGGCGGATTGAAAGGCTTTGCGCGGCTATAGCCGGGCCATCCGCCGCGTGCAACCGCGACGCTTGTCTGGCGCCTCCGGCGGGATCGTCTGCCGTTGCGCAAAGAACCGTGCCCTGTCCATTCTCTACAAGGGCACGGATTTTGCGGCGACCGACCTCGGCTGATCAGACCTCGAAGGCTTCGCCGATCTTCGGCGTCAGCACCTTGGTCGCGCTGCCCTTCATGCCTTCGACGAACTTGCTGGCATCCGGGTCGATGATCGGGAAGGTGCCGAAATGGCAGGGCACGACCGCCTCGAAGTTGAAGAAGCGCTGGCACGCGAGTGCCGCGACCGCGCCGCCCATGGTGAAGCGATCGCCGACCGGCACGAGCCCGATCTGCGGCTGATGCAACTCGTTGATGAGTGCCATGTCGCCGAAGATGTCGGTGTCGCCCATGTGGTAGACGGTCTTTTCTTCCGGGAAGTGCAGCACAAGACCGGCCGGATTGCCGAGATAGGTGTTGAGCCCGCCCTCGCCGCCGAAGGACGATGAGTGCCATGCCGGCACGAAGGTCGTCGTGAAGCCCCCGCAATCGACCGTTCCGCCGAAATTGCCCGGATTGATCTTGTTCTGGTCGACGCCATGCTGGCCGACGAGGAACATGCAGAGCTCGAAATTGGCGACCAGCATCGCGCCGGTCTTCTTCAGGATCGGGGCTGCGTCGCCGACATGGTCGTTATGGCCATGGGTGAGGAGCACATGCGTGATGCCTTCGGCGGGCCCTTCCCAGCCCTTGTCCCAGGACGGGCTGCCGGTCAGGAAGGGATCGATGAGGATGTGCGCGCTGCCGGCGTCGATCCGGAAGGCCGAATGGCCGTACCATGTGATTTTCATGAGCGTTTTCTCCCTGGGGCAATTGCGCCGGGAACATAGAACGGCCATCCCTGATGTCAAAGCAGGCGGGAGATGGCCTTTGGGCGAAGTTGCGATGGCGGATCTTGGCGTAATCTGCGCCGGCGGAACGCTGGCGGGGATCGATCTCGGCACCAAGACGATCGGGCTCGCCGTCTCCGATCGCGGGTTTTCCTTCGCCAATCCGCGTCCGGTCATCACGCGCAAGAAATTCACGCAGGATGCCGAGGCTTTGCTGGCCGCCTGCGACCGCGATCAGGTAAAGGCGCTCGCCGTTGGGCTGCCCGTCAACATGGATGGCAGCGATGGGCCGCGCGTGCAGGCGACGCGGGCTTTCATGCGTAATCTCATGCGCTTGCGCGACGTGCCCTATGTGCTCTGGGACGAACGGCTATCGACCGTCGCGGCCGAGCGCGCGCTGATCTCCATGGATGTCAGCCGCGCCAAGCGGGCAGACCGCATCGATTCGGCGGCGGCCGCCTTCATTCTGCAGGGTGTACTGGACCGGCTGCAGGCAATGCTGGAGCCGTGATCTCACGCCGGGCACGCCACCATGCGGCGATCTCGCGGCGGCGGCGGAAGGCTAGGATGCCGAAGATCAGGAATGTGTCGACGACAAGAGCGCGGACGACCAGCGGCGGGATCGTCTCGGGGTCGATGCCGAGGATGTTGCCGTAGGTCTGGAAGACGAAGTCATACATCGCGCGGGACAGGAAGAAGAGCCCGCCGCTCATGTCCTGCGATGCAAGCAGCATCCAGGCGACGAGGCCGCCGACCGGCAGCGCCCAGAAGATCAGGATATAGCGCATCAAAGCATCTCCATTCGGGGCCTTTGGCCGGTGGATTCGGCCGAGGCGCACATGGTGGCGAGCCGCCCTGCTCCGGCAGCCATCAGGCGCGCGCCGAAGGATTTGTTGTCGTTGACGGCCTCGAGCCGGCGCTGGCGCGCGATCTCCAGCCGGAACACGGCGTAGCTGCCCGCAAGTGCGGCAAGCGGTGCAGCCAGTCCCGTGCCGATCTCGACCGGGCCGCGAAGCACCGTTTCGAAGGTCAGGAGCACGACGGCGCCGGCAAACGAGAAGGACAGGACGTCCTCGCGCGGAATGCGGCGCTGGCCCTGCGCCACGACACACTCGACCCCCAGCACCATGAACAGCGTCGCCGATACGGAAGACGCAGCGGCCAGCAGCAGCGATATGGCAGCCCGGCCGCCCTCGCCCGCCAGCGGTGTCGCCATCAGCTCGGCCGCAGCGGTCGCGCCCAGGAACAGGGCCCAGTGAAATGCCAGCACGGCGAGCAGGATCGAGCGCATGAACATGATCTCCTGAAGCCAAAGTGGACTTCGGGCATTGCCACGGCAACGTAAACCCTTTGTTAAGGTTAACAAGACGTTAAGTGTCTGATTTCTTTACCGAGGGCTTTCCACTGGACCATTGGACCAGCCGTTTACAGGGACAGGCGGCACACGTAAGGCGGGAGCCAATAACCGGACCCGCGCCATGCTTGCCGTTTTCGAGAGCAGTCTCCCGATTTTTTTGCTGATCTCCCTCGGCGTGGCGCTGCGGCGGCTGCATTGGGTCGAAGATGCAGGCTGGACCGGCATCGACCAGCTCTCCTATTGGGTGTTCTACCCTACCCTGCTCTTGGTCACCGTACTCAATGCCGATTTCTCGGGGCTGACGCTGGACACGATGATGGTGGCGCTACTCGTAGCGCTCGCACTCATGATCGCGCTCAGCGTCGCGATGTGGGTGCCGGTTCGCAATTTCGGCCTCGCCGAGCGGCGGGAATTCTCGTCCATGTTCCAGAGCTCGATCCGCTGGAACGGCTTCATGGCGCTCGCTATCGCGCAAAGCCTGTTCGGAACGGTCGGGGCAGCGGTCGTCGCGCTGGTGATGGCGGTCATCATCGTGCCGATCAACGTCGCGTCCGTCTCCGTCATCTCCTACTTCGCCGGCCGCGACATGGCGCTCGGCAAGGTGATGCGGCAGGTCGTGACCAACCCGTTCATCATCGCGATCCTGATCGCGATCGGGCTGCGCCTGACGTTCGGCAGCCTCTACGCACCGCTCAACCAAACTTTGGTGCTGATCGGCAATGCGGCGCTGGGGCTGGGTCTCGTCGCGATTGGCGCAGGCCTGCGGCCGGGCGACCTTGTCACTACCCGTGCCAGCCTCTGGCTTCCCGTGATTTTGAAGCTCATCGTGTTCCCGGTCGTGCTTGTCATAGTCGCCTTGGCGCTCGGGCTGTCGGGCGACCAGCTTCTTTACCTGACGCTCTGCGCGGCCGTGCCGACGGCGATGAACGGCTATCTGCTGGCCAAGCAGCTCGGCGGTGATGCCGAGCTCTACGCCGCGATCACCACGCTGCAGACGGGCCTGTCGTTCTTCACCATCCCGGCCGTACTCGCCGTGACGGCTCAGCTTGCCTCTGGATAGAGAAGGTCGACGATGCCGCGTGCATTGAAGCGCGCGTCGAGCATGCCGTAGGTCGTGCGCCACTGGCCGGCTAGACGGCTTTCGACGAACGCATCCGCGATCGGCCCGGCGCCCAGACGGCGAAGCTCGGCGGCGGCGGCGGCGAGAGCAAGCTGTTCGGTGAGAATGCGGGCAGAGCCCTCGTCGGAGCTCGCCACCTGCAGCGCGGCCTTGAGCACGTCGATCGTGCCGCGCGACTGCGGTCCAAGATCGGCTGCGATGCCCGCAAGCACCTCGTCGAACAATGCAGGCGCCCGCTTCAGCACGCGCAGCACATCGAGCGCCATGACGTTGCCCGAGCCTTCCCAGATCGCGTTGACCGGGACCTCGCGATAGTGGCGGGCGAGCGGGCTCTCCTCGACATAGCCATTGCCGCCAAGACACTCCATCGCCTCGTAGACGATTGCGGGTGCGATCTTGCAGACCCAGTATTTCACAACCGGCGTCATGGCGCGCGCAAACGAGGCGTCGGCGCGGCTCTGCGACGCGTCGTCGAAGGAGCGGGCAAGGCGGAAGGTGAGCGCGGTGGCCGCCGCGACGTCCAGCGACAGGTCGGCCAGAACACGCTGCATCAGTGGCTGGTCGATGAGCTTGGTGCCGAAGACGGACCGATGGCGCGCATGATGCACGGCCTCGCCCATGGCGGCGCGCATGATGCCGGAATTGCCAAGCGCGCAATCGAGACGTGTCAGCGTGACCATGTCCATGATGGTCTTCACGCCCGCGCTTTCTTCGCCGACCAGCCAGCCGACCGCACCATCGATCTCGACTTCCGACGAGGCGTTGGAGCGGTTGCCGAGCTTGTCCTTCAGGCGCTGGAAGTGCAGCCGATTGGCACTCCCGTCTTCCAGGATGCGCGGAACGAGGAAACAGCTCAGCCCCTTGTCGGCCTGGGCGAGCACGAGAAAGGCGTCGCACATGGGCGCCGACATGAACCATTTGTGGCCGGTGATTATCCAAGTGCCGTCGGCATTGGCGGTGGCGACCGTCGTGTTGGCGCGGACGTCTGTGCCGCCCTGCTTCTCGGTCATGCCCATGCCGATCGTCATGCCGGTCTTGTCAGTGGCGGGCTTGTGGGCCGGGTCGTATTTGCGGGTCGTGACCCGCGGCGCCCACTGGCGGAAGAGCGCGGGCGTCGCCATCAGGGCAGCGAGCGCCGCGCTCGTCATGGTGACGGGGCAGAGATGGCCGCATTCGAGGCCCGCCGTCAGGTAGAAGCGCATGGCACGCGCCTGATGGCGCTTGCCGGACTCGGCCTCCAGATTTTCCCAGATGGACGAATGGATACCCTGCGAAATCGAGCGGCGCATCAACGCGTGGTAGGCGGGATGGAATTCGACCTGGTCAAGCCGGTGGCCCTGGCGGTCGTGAGTCTTCAAGCGCGGCGTGTGCTCGTTGGCAAGCCGCGCCAGATCCTGGGCCTCGGCCGAGCGCACGAAGCGCCCCAGCAGTTCCATCTCCTTGCGCACAGGCTGCGAGAAGCCCGCGCCGAGTTGCAACAGCAACGAATCGTCGCGAAAGGCATTGCTGCCAGCCATCGATGGCGTCTGGTTCGTTATATCGTGTGCCAAGCCCTTGCCTTCCCCTGCCCCCGCAGTGCGCTCTTCAGCCGAATCCGCGTCTAGCAGCGCCACCCTTTTCTAACAGCAAACAATGACATGACCGCTCCAATCCCCTGAAATATTTGGGCAGAAGGCGTCTTCGCCTTGCCGAGGCACCCGGCCTTGCCTATAGCACCCCCTCAATATGAGCGACCCGGCGGCCTTCCCCCTCTATCCCCATCGCCACCTTCTGGGCATCAAGGGGCTATCGCCGCAGGATATCCGGCTGCTCCTCGACCGGGCGGAAGCTGCCGTCGCGATTTCTCGACAGTCCGAGAAGAAGACGTCGACGCTGCGCGGGCGCACGCATATCAATCTCTTCTACGAAGCCTCGACACGCACGCAGTCGTCCTTCGAGCTCGCCGGCAAGCGGCTCGGTGCCGACGTCATGAACATGTCGGTCGCCTCGTCCTCGGTGAAGAAGGGCGAGACGCTGATCGACACGGCGATGACGCTCAATGCCATGCGGCCGGACATCCTCGTCATCCGGCATTCCTCGGCGGGTGCCGCGGCCCTGCTGGCGCAGAAGGTCGGCTGCTCGGTCGTAAATGCCGGCGACGGCGCGCATGAACATCCGACGCAGGCGCTGCTCGACGCGCTGACGATCCGCCGGGCGCGCGGCCGGATCGAGCGGCTGACGGTCGCGATCTGCGGCGACATCGTGCATTCGCGCGTCGCCCGTTCCAACATCCTGCTCCTCAACGCATTGGACGCGCGGGTACGGGTCATCGCGCCATCGACGCTGCTGCCTTCCGGCATCGAGCAGATGGGCGTCGAAGTCTTCAACCGCATGGAAGACGGGCTGCGCGACGTGGATGTCGTCATGATGCTGCGTCTTCAGCGCGAGCGCATGGCCGGCGCCTTCGTGCCATCCGTGCGCGAATATTTCCGCCATTACGGGCTCGATGCCGCGAAGCTTGCGCTCGCCCGGCCCGACGCGCTCGTGATGCATCCCGGCCCGATGAATCGCGGCGTAGAGATCGCGTCGGAGATCGCGGACGGGCCGCAGAGCGTCATCGAGCAGCAGGTCGAGATGGGCGTGGCGGTGCGCATGGCGGTCATGGAAGCGCTTCTCGACCCGCGGCGGGACGGCAGCGCTGCCGGAGGAGCGTCCGCATGAAGCCGGTCCTCCTGAAGAACGCCCGCGTCCTCGACCCTTCGCGCAATCTGGACGAAGCCGGCAGCGTCTTGGTCGTCGATGGCAGCATCGCGGCAGCGGGATCAGGCGCGCAGAACCAGGGCGCGCCGGAGGGTGCGGACATCATCGACTGCGCTGGCCGGCTCGTCATCCCAGGCCTCGTGGACGCCTGCGTCCATGTGGGTGAGCCGGGAGCAGAACATCGCGAGACGATCGCGTCGGCGAGCCAGGCGGCGGCTGCCGGCGGGGTCACCTCCTTCATCATGATGCCGGACACCGATCCCGTCATCGACGATGTTGCGCTGGTGGAGTTCATCCAGCGATCCGCGCGCGACACGGCGCTCGTCCATGTCCATCCGGCAGCAGCCATCACCAAGGGCCTGCACGGACGCGAGATGACGGAGTTCGCGCTCCTCCAAGCTGCTGGCGCCGTTGCGCTCACCGAAGGACGCCACAGCATCGCCAGCGCGCTCGTGATGCGCCGCGCGCTGACCTACGCGCACGATTTCGGCCTCGTCGTCAGCCATGAGGCGCGCGACGCGGACCTCGCCGGCGCGGGCGTCATGAACGAGGGGCTGTTCGCCTCGTGGCTCGGCCTGCCGGGCATCCCGCGTGAGGCCGAGACGATCCCGCTCGAGCGCGATCTCGCCATCGCGCGGCTGACGCGCGGGCGCTACCATGCGGCCAAGATTTCGACTGCCATGTCGGCAGCCGCCATGCGCCGGGCGAAGGCTGACGGCGCGGATGTGACGGCCGGCGTGTCGATCAACAATCTGGCGCTCAATGAGATCGACATCGGCGAGTACCGAACCTTCTTCCGCCTCGACCCGCCGCTGCGCGCCGAGGAAGACCGGATCGCGACCGTCGAAGCCCTTCGCGACGGGACGATCGACATGATCGTCTCGGCGCACGATCCGCAGGACGTCGACACCAAGCGCCTCCCCTTTGCCGAGGCTGCTGCCGGCGCGATCGGGCTGGAGACGCTGCTTTCGGTCGCGCTGCGGCTGCATCATGACGGCTCGGTGCCGCTGATGCGCGTGATCGACGCGGTGACGTCGGCGCCCGCCCGCCGTTTCGGCATCGAGGCGGGAACGCTCGCTCCGGGCGCGCCGGCCGATCTCTCTATAGTCGATCTCGAACAGCCCTGGATCGTGCGCGAGAGCGAGATCCGCTCGCGCTCGAAGAACACCGCCTTCGAAGGCGCGCTCCTGACCGGTCGCGTCTTGCAAACGATGGTTTCAGGCCGCATCGTGTTTTCCGCCTGAGTTGAATCCGGACCTTCATGTTTTCCACGACAGCCTTCTTCGCGCTTGCCTTCGGCTATCTTCTTGGCTCCATCCCGTTCGGCCTGCTGCTGACACGGGCGGCCGGGCTCGGCGACGTGCGCAAGATCGGTTCGGGCAATATCGGCGCGACGAACGTGCTGCGTACCGGCAACAAGAAGCTCGCCGCGCTGACGCTGCTCCTGGATGCCCTCAAGGGCACGGCGGCGGTGCTGATTGCCGACATGCTCGGCCCCGGTTTCGGGCTCATCGCCGGTCTCGGCGCCTTTCTCGGCCATCTCTTTCCGATCTGGCTCGGCTTCAAAGGCGGCAAGGGCGTCGCGACGTATCTGGGCGTGCTCGTCGCCGTCTCCTGGCAGGGCGCTCTGGTCTTCGCAATCTCATGGCTTGCCGTTGCCTTTATCCTGCGCTTCTCCTCGCTTGCCGCGCTCGTCGCCGGCATTGTCGTACCGCTGTTCCTTTGGGCGACGGGCACCGTCGATGCGGCAATCCTGTTTGCGATCATGAGCGTGATCGTCTTCGTCAAGCACCGCACCAACATCGGCAGGCTCGTCGCCGGGACCGAACCCCGGATCGGGTCGAAGTCCTGACGGGCGTCGCCGCCAGACCACCCGGCCTGAGCGAGCGCCAGCGCATCAACTGGCTGCGCCTGATCCGCACCGACGGCATCGGCCCCGGCACGTTCCGCGATCTCATCAACCGCTTCGGCTCGGCCGAAGCCGCCATCGAGGCGTTGCCGGAGTTGATGAGCCGCGCCGGCGCTCGGCGGCAGGCGAAGATCGTCAGCGTCGCTGAAGCCGAGAACGAGCTTGAGGCGGCAGACGCTGCCGGCGCGCGTTTCATCGCAATCGGCGAGGCGGATTATCCAACCGCCCTGCGCCGTACCGCCCTGCCCCCGCCGCTGCTGGCGGTGCGCGGCGACACGTCCGTGTTCGCAAAGCCCGTCGTCTCCATCGTCGGCGCCCGCAACGCTTCGGTCACGGGCAGCCGTTTCGCAGCGATGATTGCGCGGGAGATCGGTGAAGCGGGTTACGCGATTGCCTCGGGGCTGGCCCGCGGGATCGATACGGCCGCCCATCGCGGCAGCCTCTCCACCGGCACGATCGCCGCCTATGCGGGCGGTCTCGACCGTCCCTACCCGCCGGAAAACATCCGGCTCGCCGACGAGATCGTCGAGCGTGGTGGTACGCTGATCTCGGAGATGCCCTTCGGCTGGGAGCCGCGGGCGCGCGATTTTCCGCGTCGCAACCGGCTGGTGGCGGGCCTCGCCCACGGCCTCGTCGTGGTGGAGGCTGCGATGCGGTCCGGGTCGCTCATCAGCGCTCGGCTTGCAGCCGAGATGGGCCGCGTCGTCTTCGCGGTGCCCGGCTCGCCGCTCGATCCGCGGGCGGAAGGCGCGAACAAGCTTCTCAAGGACGGGGCGGTCCTCGTCACCGAGGCGCGGGACGTTCTGGCCCATCTGGCGCCGATGACGGGCGGCATCGCCGCGCAGCCCGCGCAGTCATCCCTGCCCCTGCCGGATCTTGCCGAGAGCGAACCGGCCGGCGACGATGATCGCCGCAAGGTGCTGGAGGCGCTCAGCGCCACGCCGACGGAAATCGATGCGCTGATGGAGCATAGCGGTCTATCCGCCTCGCGCCTCGCGATGGTGCTACTGGATCTTGACCTTGCCGGTCTTGTGGAGCGCCATGCCGGGGGCCGTGTCAGTCTTGTTCTCGGACAGGCGTGAAGGGCGCTCGCCGCGGATGATGTCTCCGGCCTCGATATAGGCCATCTCGATCAGGTAGGCGAGAAAGTCTAGCCGCTCCGCCTCGGCCATGGTGCGCAACTGGCCCAGCATGGACTGGAGATAATCGAGCGAGTCCGTTCGCTTCTGGCTGAGATGGGGTCTTGCCGGTGATCGCATTGTCCGCTCCAGTCTGCACACGGATGGGCAATTGCAGCGCATGAGGTGAAGGCAGGCAGGCAGCGCAGCTAATCCACCCTACAACCATAGCGTACTTTAGGTTTTCGTCAATAAACCCTTGATTGCTTCTCATTTTGTGGCCAGCACGTCTGCGTCAGGACCGTTGGGAGGGTGCTGCACTTGACCGGAAGCGAAAGCACCGCCATGTGACGGCGCTGCATGAAGCGATTGAGGATGCGTCCGGGGATGGCGCAATCCGGAAGGGAACAAGTCTCCGATATGGATGTGGTCATCGTCGAATCGCCCGCCAAGGCGAAAACGATCAACAAGTATCTTGGCCCGAACTACAAGGTTCTGGCGTCCTACGGCCATGTCCGCGACCTTCCCGCCAAGGATGGCTCGGTGCGGCCCGACGACGATTTTTCCATGTCCTGGGAAGTCGACGGTCCCTCCTCCAAGCGGCTCTCCGACATCGCCAAGGCGGTGAAGGACGCCGATGGCGTCATTCTCGCGACCGACCCGGATCGCGAGGGCGAGGCCATCTCGTGGCACGTGCTGGAAGTGCTGCGGCAGAAGAAGGCGCTGAAGGACAAGCCCGTCAGCCGCGTCGTCTTCAATGCGATCACCAAGCAGGCCGTGACGGAAGCGATGCGCAATCCGCGCGACATCGACGTTCCGCTGGTCGACGCCTATCTCGCGCGGCGCGCGCTCGACTACCTCGTCGGCTTCACGCTGTCGCCGGTGCTCTGGCGCAAGCTGCCGGGCGCACGGTCAGCCGGGCGGGTCCAGTCGGTGGCGCTGCGCCTCATCTGCGACCGCGAGACCGAGATCGAGCGCTTCGTCCGCGAGGAATACTGGCAGGTCGCAGCCCATCTCGACACGCCGCGCAGCGACCGCTTCCAGGCGCGGCTGACCGCGTTTGAAGGCAAGAAGCTGCAGAAGCTCGACATTGCCAACAAGACGCAGGCCGACGACATCAAGGCGATGCTCGACGGTGCAAGCTTCCGCGTGGCCTCCGTCGAGGCCAAGCCGACGAAGCGCAACCCGGCACCGCCCTTCACCACGTCGACGCTGCAGCAGGCGGCCTCCTCGCGCATGGGCTTCTCGGCCTCGCGCACGATGCAGATCGCGCAGCGTCTCTATGAAGGCGTCGATATAGGCGGCGAGACGACGGGTCTCATCACCTATATGCGAACTGACGGCGTGCAGATGGCGCCCGAGGCGATCGAGGCTGCGCGCAAGCAGATCGGCTCCGGCTTCGGCGAGCGCTATCTGCCCGAGAAGCCGCGCTACTATTCGACCAAGGCCAAGAACGCGCAAGAAGCGCACGAAGCGGTGCGCCCGACCGATTTCGGCCGGACGCCCGACCAAGTGCGCCGCTACCTCGATGCCGACCAGGCGCGACTCTACGAGATGATCTGGAAGCGCGCGATCGCGAGCCAGATGGTGGCTGCCGAGATCGAGCGCACGACGGTGGAGATCGAGGCTGCGAATGGCGCGCGCACGGCCGGCCTTCGCGCGGTCGGCTCGGTGATCAAGTTCGACGGGTTCATTGCGGCCTATACCGAGCAGAAGGAAGAGGACGCACCGGAGGGCGACGACGAGGACGGCCGGCTGCCCGAGATCCGCTCGGGCGAGACGCTCAAGCGCCACGCCATCAACACGACCCAGCATTCGACCGAACCGCCGCCGCGCTATTCGGAAGCCTCGCTCATCAAGAAGATGGAAGAGCTCGGCATCGGACGGCCTTCGACCTATGCGGCGACGCTGAAGACGCTCGAGGACCGCGAATACGTCACCAACGAGAAGCGCAAGCTCATCCCGCACTCCAAGGGACGGCTGGTGACGGCCTTCCTGGAAAGCTTCTTCGACCGCTATGTCGAGTATGACTTCACGGCGGCGCTGGAAGAGAAGCTCGACCAGATTTCGGACGGCAAGCTCTCCTGGAAGGACGTGCTGCGCGATTTCTGGCGCGACTTCTCCGGCTCGGTCGACGAGATCAAGGAGCTGCGCGTCACCGACGTTCTCAATGCGCTCAATGAGGAACTCGCACCGCTGGTCTTCCCGGCGCGAGAAGACGGCTCCAACCCGCGCATCTGCCCGAAATGCGGCACGGGTGACCTGTCCCTCAAGCTCGGCAAGTATGGCGCCTTCGTCGGCTGCTCGAACTATCCAGAATGTGGCTTCACCCGCCAGCTGGGCGAAAATGGCGATGGCGACGGGGCCGATGGCGAGAATGGCGACAAGCTGCTTGGCAAGGACCCCTACACCAACGAGGAGATCTTCCTGAAGAACGGCCGCTTCGGACCCTACGTCCAGCGCGGCGACGGCAAGGAGGCCAAGCGCTCCAGCCTGCCCAAGGGCTGGGCACCGGCGGAGATGGACCATGAAAAGGCTCTGGCGCTGCTTTCTCTGCCACGGGATATTGGCAAGCATCCCGAGAGCGGCAAGATGATCTCGGCCGGCCTCGGGCGCTACGGTCCGTTCGTGCTCCATGACGGCACCTATGCGAACCTTGAATCGATCGAGGACGTGTTCTCGATCGGCATCAATCGCGCCGTCACCGTTCTGGCCGAGAAGCAGTCCAAGGGCCGCGGGGCGCGCAGCGCACCGGCGGCTCTCGCAAGCCTCGGGGATCATCCGGACGGCGGAGCGGTTACGGTGCGCGACGGTCGCTATGGCGCCTACGTGAACTGGGGCAAGGTCAACGCGACCCTGCCCAAGGGCAAGGAGCCGGCTTCGGTAACGCTCGAGGAAGCGTTGGTGCTGATCGCAGAGCGCGAGGCGAAGACCGGCAAATCCGGCAAGCCTGCACGCAAGGCGCCGGCCAAGAAGCCCGCTACGAAGAAGGCTGCCGCCAAGAAGGCCGATGCGCCGAAGGCAGCGGCAGTGAAGAAGAAGCCGGCAGCCAAGAAGGCTGCGGCGAGCAAGGGCTAGAAAGCGGGACGACTTGGCACGACGGATCGGCGGTACGGGAAAGAAGGCTTCGGCATCGGGCAAGAGCGTCCCGGTCGCGAGCGGCGCAGACTATCGGCCCACGCGCGAGCAGCTTCTCGCCTTCATCGCCGAAAATCCGGACATGGCCGGCAAGCGCGAGATCGCGCGGGCGTTCGGGCTCAAGGGCGAGAGCCGCATCTGGCTGAAGGACATGCTGCGCACGCTGCAGGACGAGGGCGTGGTGGAGAAGAAGGCCAAGCGCCTCGTCCGCCCCGGCACGCTGCCGCATGTCGTCGTCCTCGACATCTATGATCGCGACAGCGAAGGCGGTCTGCTCGCGCGGCCATCGGAACTGGCTTCGGAAGACGGGACAGGCCCCGTGGTCGCTATCCGCGCGCCGCGCCACGAAAAGGGCCCTGCGCCTGGAATCGGCGACCGGGTGCTCGCGAAGGTCTTCCCGACCGACGAGGACGAAGGCCCCGACTACACTGGCCGCGTCATCAAGGTCTTCGAGAAGCGCCGCGACCTCGTGCTTGGCGTGTTGCGCAAGCTTGGCGACGGGTCGTTTCGCCTGGAGCCGACCGAGCGCCGGCAGCCGGAACTGATCATCGAGGCCGATCATCTTGAAGGTGCGGCGGCAGGTGATCTCGTGGAGGTCGAGCCGTCGCGCCAGCGCTACGGGCTGCCCAAGGGACGCGTCGTCACGGTCATCGGCTCGATGACCAACGAAAAGGCGATCTCGACGATCGCGCTCCATGCGCACGAAATCCCGCACGTCTTCCCGCGCGAGGTGATCGAAGAGGCGGAAGCCGCGAAACCCGCAACGCTTTCCGGCCGCGAGGATTGGCGCAAGCTGCCGCTGATCACCATCGACCCGGCCGACGCCAAGGACCATGACGACGCTGTCTACGGCGAACCCGACACGGCCGAGGACAATCCGGGCGGGCATGTCGTGACGGTCGCCATCGCCGACGTCGCAGCGTACATCCGGCCGAATACGCCGCTCGACCGCGAGGCGCAGAGGCGCGGCAATTCCGTCTACTTCCCCGATCGCGTCGTTCCGATGCTGCCCGAGCGCATCTCGAACGATCTCTGCTCGCTGCGCGAAAATGAGGACCGTCCGGCGCTCGCCGTGCGCATGGTCTTTGCCGCCGACGGCCGCAAGCTGCGCCATTCCTTCCATCGCATCATGATGCGCTCACACGCCAAGCTCTCCTATCAGCAGGCGCAGGCCGCGATCGACGGTCAGGCGGACGAGAAGACGGCGCCGCTGCTCGAGCCGGTCCTGAAGCCTCTTTGGGAAGCATACGAGACGCTGAAGCGCGGCCGCGAGGCGCGCCAGCCGCTGGAGCTCGACCTGCCCGAGCGCAAGATTGTGCTGAAGGCCGACGGCACCGTGGACAGGGTTATCGTTCCCGAAAGGCTCGATGCGCACAAGCTCATCGAAGAATGCATGATCCAGGCGAACGTGGCCGCGGCCGAGACGCTGGAGGCCAAGCGCCAGAAGCTCGTCTACCGCATCCATGACGGCCCGTCGCTCGCCAAGCAGGAAGCGCTGCGCGAGTTCCTTGCGACTGTCGGCATCACGCTTGCCCGTGGTGCGGAGCTGCGCACGCGCCAGTTCAACACGATCCTTGCCCGCGTCGAGGAGACCGAGCACGAGCAGCTCGTCAACGAGGTTGTGCTCCGCACGCAGAGCCAGGCTGAATACTCGCCCGACAATATCGGGCATTTTGGCCTGAACCTGCGCCGCTATGCGCATTTCACGTCGCCGATCCGGCGCTACGCCGACCTCATCGTCCACCGCGCGCTGATACGCGCGCTCGGGCTAGGGCCGGACGGCCTGACCGATCGCGAGGAAGAGCGGCTCGAGGAAGTCTCGGCGCTGATCTCGCAAGCCGAGCGCCGTGCGATGGCGGCAGAACGCGACACGGTCGACCGCCTGATCGCGGCGCATCTGGCCGACCGGGTGAACGAGAAATTCGACGCCGCGATCTCGGGCGTCACCAAGGCCGGGCTGTTCGTGCGCCTGCCGCAATTTGGCGCAGACGGGTTCATCCCGGTGTCATCGATCGGAGAGGACTATTATATATTCGACGAGGCTGCGCGGGCGCTCGTTGGCGAGCGGACGCGGCGCGGCTTCCAACTTGCCGACCGGGTCGAAGTCAGGCTGGTCGAGATCGCGCCGCTTGCCGGCGCGATGCGGTTCGAGATGCTGAGCGAGCCGCGGCCGATGGCGGTCGCGACACGATCGTTCCACAAGTCCAAGGGACGCGGAAACCCCCCGCGCGGTCGCCAGCGCGGAAGGAGACGATGACCATGCCTGTCAGCTACGGCCCAACCACCGTGCCTGAGGAACGCTCGCTCTGGAAAGCAATGGGACGCGGTCTTCGCTGCCGCTGCCCAAACTGCAAGCAGGGTAGGCTTTTCTCGTCCTTCCTCAAGGTTGCCGACCGCTGCGACGCATGCGGCGAGGATTTCCATCATCACCGCGCCGACGATCTCCCGGCCTATCTCGTGATCTTCATCGTGGGGCATATCGTGGTTGCCGGCTTCATGGGTGTCGAGGCTGCGGTTGCGCTGACCACCTGGCAGCATCTGGCGGTCTGGGTGCCGGTCACCATTGTTTCGTCGATCCTGCTCCTGCAGCCGGTCAAGGGAGCTGTGGTCGGGCTGCAATGGGCCTTGCGCATGCATGGCTTCGGCGGGCACGAAGACGAGATCGAGGACCATCCGGAACGCTGATCGCGTTCCTGGTGCGGGAGGGCGGCATGGAAGGGATGACCCGGGCTGAGATCGACCAGCGCGAAAACAAGGATTTCGCGCTCGGCAAGGGTCCGCTGCGCCCGCGCGATGCCGCGACGCTGATGCTTGTCGAACATCGCGGCGGCGTGCCGCACGTGCTGATCGGCCGACGTCACCGCAACCACGCCTTCATGCCCGGCAAGTTCGTCTTTCCCGGCGGCCGCACGGACCCCGCCGATGCGCGCATTCCGGTTGCAGAAGGACTGCATCCGACTGACGAGGCCAAGCTGATTGCCCGCGGCCGGCGCAAGACCCCTGCCCGCGCGCGCGCCATCGCATTGTCTGCGCTGCGCGAGACCTATGAGGAAGCCGGCCTGATGATCGGGCGCATGGCTCCGTTTGCGACACACCGCGCCGACTGGCAGGAATTTGCCCAGCGCGGCGTCTACCCGTCGCTCGACCGGCTGCGCTTCATCGCGCGCGCCATCACGCCGCCTGGACGGGTGCGTCGCTTCGATACGCGCTTTCTTGCCGCCTGGCGCGACGATGTCGCGGTCGCGCTGCCCGAGGGCGGGCCGACGAACGAGCTCGAAGAGCTGATGTGGCTGCCGATCGAGGAGGCTCAGGAGGCTGACGTTCCGGCGATCACCAAGCGGGTGCTCGGCGACCTCGCGGAGCGGCTTAAAGCCGATCCCGAGCTTACTCCTGGCGCGGACGTTCCCTTCTACTATCTCCGCAACAACACTTTTCGTCGCGACATCCTCTGACTACGAGGGACATTCCCGTGCACAGCCCATCGGCACCCTCCGTCGGCGGCGACGACGATATTCGCTGGCTGTCGATCGCAGCGGCAATCGCGGCGATCAGCGCCGTCGGCATCGCCATCGGGCTCGGCATGCCGCTCCTCAGCATCATCCTGGAGAGCCGCGGCCATTCGGCGACGATGATCGGGCTCAACTCGGCCATCGCCGGCCTTGCCTCGATCGCTGCTGCGCCCTGCGCGGCGCCGCTCGCCGCGCGCTTCGGCACAGCGCGCACGATGATCGCGATGATCCTGATCGGTGCAACGGCCTTTTTCGGCTTTTATTTCGCCAGCCAGTTCTGGATGTGGTTTCCGCTCCGGCTTGCGCTCCACTTCGCGATCACCATCCTTTTCATCCTGTCGGAGTTCTGGATCACGGCCTCCGCCCCGCCAGCCAAGCGCGGGCTGGTGCTCGGCATCTATGCGACGGTGCTGTCGCTCGGCTTTGCGGCCGGGCCGCTGATTTTTGCTACGCTCGGGAGCCAAGGCATCGAGCCCTTCCTCGTGACCTTCCTGGTGGTGCTGGCCGCCGGCATCCCGATCTTCATCGCGCGCAAGCAGAGCCCGGTGATCGAGGGCAAGTCGGAGGGCGGCCCGTTCGTCTCCTACATCTTCATGGTTCCGATGGCGACGGCAGCCGTTCTCATCTTCGGCGCGGTCGAGACGGGCGGCTTTGCGCTCTTTCCGGTCTATGGCGCGCGGCTCGGCTATTCGGAGGCCGAGGCCGCGCTGCTCCTGACGGCCGTCGGGCTTGGCAACGTGCTCCTGCAGATCCCGCTCGGCCTCATCAGCGACCGGATGCGCGACCGGCGGCACCTGCTTGTCATCTGCGCGGCTACAGGCCTGGCGGGCATGGTGATCCTCCCCTTCGTCGCGGCAAGCTGGTGGACGAGTGCGGCGCTGCTGTTTGTCTGGGGTGGCGTGGTGGCCGGCCTCTACACGATCGGCCTTGCGCATCTCGGCTCGCGGCTTTCGGGCCGCGATCTCGCGGCAGCCAACGCCGCCTTCGTGCTTTGCTACGGGCTCGGTATGGTTGTCGGTCCGCAGGCGATCGGCATCGGCATGGACCTTTTCGGGACCAACGGCTTTGCCTATTCGCTGGCGATGTTCTTCATCGGCTACCTGATCCTGGCCGCCGCGCGGCTGGGGCGATAGCCGCCCAGGCTTGACATTCGGGCGGCTTAGAGTATCAGTCCGGCCAACTGCACGGCCGGGCCCAGCCCCTCGAGCGAAAGCGGCTGGCGTAACCCTTCAGAATACGGACCCGAGCAATGGCCAAGGCAACCACCATCAAGATTAAGCTGCTGTCGACGGCAGACACCGGCACGTTCTACGTCACGACGAAGAACAGCCGCACGATGACCGACAAGATGGTCAAGCGTAAGTACGACCCGGTCGTCCGCAAGCACGTCGAGTTCCGCGAGACGAAGATCAAGTAATCTTCGCGTCGAGCCGATTTCGAAAGGCCGTCCCTCGGGGCGGCCTTTTTCGTTTGCGCACGCCGTGACATCGCGACACGGCGTTGCTTGCTGAGACTGGTCTCGGGAATGGGGGTCGGCCGGCAACCGACAGCGGTACGAGGAGGCCACTGAACGCCGGCGCCGGCCGACCGACCCCACGGACCCAGGAGATGCGGCGGACCTGAGCATCATGGGGTGTCATCGGCGGTTGTTCGCATTGGGTGCGTGCCCACCGCCCGATGGACCGAGATTTGCCCATGGCCCTGGGGAAATCAACCTTTTCTTAACTAATGCCGCTGGCTTTGCACCATTAAGGTAAATCTCCGCCCTGATTCGCAAATAGCGGGAGCAGTCACGTACGGGACTTCTACTTAAGCGGCATTGGCGACGACGCGATTGCGACCGCCCGTCTTTGCTTCATAGAGCGCCAGGTCGGCCCGCTTGAGAAGCTCGTCGACGCTATCGCCCGCCTGCCGCAGACCGGTGACGCCGATCGAGATCGTCACGTCCACCGTCTTGCCGTCACGACCGATGCGGAACGGCTCTTCGGCGATCTGGCCACGGAGGCGCTCGGCGACCTTTTCGGCGAGCACGTGATCGGTGTCCGGCATCACGATCACAAACTCCTCGCCGCCGAAGCGACAGGCGAGATCGATGCCGCGGACATTGCGGCGCAGGCGCGCAGCGAACTCGCGCAGGATCTCATCGCCGGCATCGTGGCCGTGGCTGTCGTTGATCGACTTGAAGCGATCGATGTCAGTGATGAGCAGCGACAGCGGACGGCGGCGCGAGACGGCGCGCTCGAAGAGCGTCGCCAGATGGCTGTCGAGGTAGCGGCGGTTGTGAAGGCCCGTAAGGCCATCGGTAACGGCCATCTCGATCGTCTGGGTGACGCTCATGCGCAGATGGTCGTTATAGCGCTTGCGGCGGACCTGCGTGCGCAGACGCGCCGTCAGTTCCTGCTGGTCGAGCGGCCGCACGAGGTAATCGTTGATGCCGAGATCGAGGCCGCGAATGATGCGGGCGTCCTCGCCTTGGTCGGCCAGAAGCACGACGGGAAGGAAGCGCGTGCGGTCGAGCGTGCGCAACTGCGAGCAAAGCCGCAGGGGATCGAAATCGCCAAGCGTGGTGGAGATGAAGATCGTCTCGTAGTTGCCTTCGGCTGCCTGAAAGAAGCCCTGCTGGGCGTCGCTTGCGACATCGACGTCACAGACGCCGTGGAGCATGCGCTCGACCTTCTCGGCAGGACTCTTGCGGCTTTCGATGAGAAGCACCCGCGGCCTGTCGTCGCTCAGCGTCGTGTTGCGGCTGAGCAGCTCCTCGATGCCGATGTTGCGCGTCGTGGACGCTCGCAGGCGCAACTCGTCCGTCAGCGTCTTCAGCCGCACGAGGCTCTTCACGCGCGTCATCAGCTGCAGGTCGTTGACGGGCTTGGTGAGGAAGTCGTCGGCACCGGCTTCGAGCCCCCTCACCCGATCGCTCATCTGGTCGAGCGCGGTGACCATGATCACCGGGATGTGCGAGGTCGCGGGGTCCGCCTTGATGCGGCGACAGACCTCGAAGCCGTCCATCTCCGGCATCATGACATCGAGCAGCACGACGTCGATCTTGCCGTTCTCGCAGGCTTCCAGCGCCTGGCGGCCGCTATAGGCGGTCAGCACCTCGAAATACTCGGCCAGCAGCCGCGCTTCCAGCAGCTTCACGTTTGCAGGAATGTCGTCGACGACGAGGATGCGGGCGGTCATGTGGCCAGATGGCTCCGGAGGACAGGCGCGCGGCTCATCAAGCGTCGCCGAGGTAGGATCGGATGGTTTCCATGAAGCGGGTCACGGAGATCGGCTTGGAGATGTAGGCCTCGCACCCACCCTGGCGGATACGCTCCTCGTCGCCCTTCATGGCGAAGGCCGTCACCGCGATGACGGGGATCACGTGAAGCTCGTCATCTTCCTTCAGCCATTTGGTCACTTCGAGCCCGGAGACTTCCGGCAGCTGGATGTCCATCAGGATGAGGTCGGGCTTGTGCGCGCGCGCGAGATCGAGCGCCTCCAGCCCGTTGCGGGTGCGCACGGTTTCATAGCCGCTTGCCTCGATGAGGTCGCGGAAGAGCTTCATGTTGAGCTCGTTGTCCTCGACGATCATCACCTTCTTGGGCATTGCCTTACCTTGTGCTGCCTTGCGTGACGGGCGGGTATACCCCCGTCTGCAATGGCTTTCGATTGCGCATAACCTAGCGTGATTTGATTGACGAAACGCAAACCGGGCGCGTCACGGCTCTTGCCGACCGGGTTTGCTTGCCTCGACTGGACTGCGCCTGTATCGCTCGCGGCCAGCGGAAACGGGGCCGGAATCGATGCGCGAAAGACAGAGCATAGACCCTCAGGCGGTGGCAATCGCAGCCCTTTCGCATGTCGCGGCCGATCCGGTGCTCCTGCCGCGCTTTCTGTCGCTCACCGGCATCGAGGCGTCCCAGATCCGCCAGGCGGCCCGGGAACCGGGTTTTCTCGTCGGCGTTCTCGATTTCGTTCTCGCTCACGGGCCGACGCTGATGGAATTCAGCGAGGCGAGCGGCATATTCCCCGAGGCCGTCGCCACCGCGCGCCAGAAGCTTGGCGGCACATCCGATCGTTATGAGGTTTCCACATGAGCATCGACCCCGAGACCCTGCGCCAGATCGAGGAGCTGTCTCACGATCCGCGCCCGCTGCTGGTGCTCGACGTGGACGATGTCGTGCTCGACTTCATCGGCCCGTTCCCGCGCTTTCTCGAAAAGGAGGGCTTTGAGCTCCGGCTCGGCTCGTTCCGGCTGAACGGCAACATCTTCCACCTGGAGAGCGGCGCAGAAGCCGGCGAGGAGCAGGTCGAGACGCTCATCGAGAATTTCTTCCACAGCCAGGCCGACTGGCAGACGATCACCGTCGGGGCCGCCGAGACCATGGCGAAGATCGCGCCGAAGGCCGAGATCGTGATGCTGACGGCGATGCCGCATCGGTTCCGCCAGGCGCGGCGCGCGCATCTCGACCAGCTCGGCCTGCCCTACCCCGTTCTGACGACGGAGATGGCCAAGGGGCCGGCGATCAAGCGGCTGCGCGGCGAGCATGCGCGGCCCATCGCCTTCGTCGACGACCAGCCACGTAACCTCGTTTCGGCGCATGAATGGGTAAGCGACATCAGCCTCTTCCATCTGATGGCCGACAACCGGCTGCGCGAATTCATGCCGACGCCGCCCGACTACATCCACGTCGTCGACGACTGGCAGCAGGCCGGTCCTATGATCGCGGAATCGCTCGGGCTCTGACGCGACCCACGGAGCCGCTTGAAGGCGCGCGGAGCTTGCTCTAGGGTCCGGACGTTCTCAACATGTTCCGGGCCATGGCAGCCGATCCGTCCCTCAAGGCCTTCTGCCGCGACTGCCTGACGCCGCAGGATGCCGGCCGCCAGCGCTGCGTCGCCTGCGCCAGCCCGCGGCTGGTGCGGCACGAGGAACTCGGCGCGCTGTCCATCGCCCATATCGACTGCGACGCGTTCTATGCGGCCGTCGAGAAGCGCGACAATCCCGCGCTGCGCGACAAGCCCGTGATCATCGGCGGTGGGCGGCGCGGCGTCGTCTCGACCGCTTGCTACATTGCCCGCATCAACGGCGTGCGCTCCGCCATGCCGATGTTCAAGGCACTGAAGGCCTGCCCCGAGGCCGTCGTCGTCAAGCCGAACATGGAAAAGTACGTCGCGGTCGGCCGGCAGGTGCGCGAGATGATGCTGGCGCTGACGCCGCTCGTCGAGCCGGTCTCGATCGACGAGGCGTTCCTCGACTTGTCCGGCACGGAAAAGCTGCATGGCCGGTCGCCGGCGCTGGTGCTGGGGCGGTTCGCGGCGGAGGTCGAGCGCGAGATCGGCATCACCGTCTCGGTCGGGCTCTCCTACTGCAAGTTCCTCGCCAAGATCGCGTCGGACTTCCGCAAGCCGCGTGGCTTCCACGTGATCGGGCGGGCGGAGGCCGTGCAGTTTCTTTTCGACAAGCCGGTCTCGATGATCTGGGGTGTGGGCAAGGTGTTTGCGGCAGGTCTCGAGAAGGATGGCATCCGCACCATCGGACAGCTCCAGACCATGGACCTCGGCGACCTCATGAAGCGCTATGGCCAGATGGGCCAGCGCCTCCACGGCCTGTCGCGCGGGCTCGACACGCGACGCGTTTCGCCGGAGCGCGAGACGAAGAGCGTGTCCGCGGAGACGACCTTCGACAGCGATCTCGCCACGATGGACGACCTCGTGCCGGTGCTACGCGGGCTTTGCGAGAAGGTTTCGGGTCGGCTGAAGAAGGCCGACCTGGCCGGCCGCACCGTGGTATTGAAACTGAAGACGCATGATTTCCAGATCCGCACCCGCAACCGCCAGCTCGCCGACCCGACGCAGCTCGCCGACCGGCTGTTCCGCACAGGCATGCAGCTTCTCGAAAAGGAGACGAACGGCACGCGCTATCGCCTGATCGGCATCGGCGTCTCAGACCTCTCCGATCCCGCCCGCGCCGATCCCGCCGACCTCGTCGACATCCAGGCCACCAAGCGCGCGCTCGCCGAAGGCGCGCTCGACAAGGTGCGCGCGAAGTTCGGCAGGACGGCACTCGAAACCGGCTACACCTTCGGCCACGGCCGTAAGGTCAGGCCGGACGTTGAAGGCTGAGCGCTCAAGCGCTATCTTGACCATGTAGTTGGTCAGGTTGAGATCATGAAGACGGTCAATATCGCGGAAGCCAAGGCAACGCTCAGCGAACTCGTGCGCCTCGCTTCGGCTGGCGAGACGATTACGATCGCGCAGCGGGGGAAGCCGGTGGCGCAGATCGTGCCGCTGACGACGGAGAAGACGCCGATCGATGTCGAGGCCTGGAGGATAATTGCGGAAGCCGCTGGTCTGCAGCCGGAGGACGCCGGCACGTTGGTCCGCCGCATGCGCGACGACGAACGGTACTGATGCTCTACCTGGATACGTCCATCCTCGTATCGGGATTGACCGACGAACTGGGGTCGCCGCGCATAAGGGCTTGGGTTGCAGAGCAAGAACCGGGCGAGCTCCACATCAGCGACTGGGTCGTGACGGAGTTTTCGTCTGCCCTTTCGCTGAAGCTGCGTAGTGGCCAGATCGCGCGCGAGACGCGCGACGCTGCCTTGGCCCGGTTTCGCGCCGACGTCGTTCAATCGCTTCGGTGCCTGCCGGTTCTAACCCATCATTTCGAACGGGCTGCTTGGCTGGTGGACCAGGACGGCGCGGGGCTGCGCGCGGCAGATGCCCTTCATCTGGCAGTCGCCCGCGACCACGGGCTCATGCTTTGCACGCTGGACAAGCGGCTTGCGGGTGCCGCTGCACAGCTCGGTTGTTCGGCCAGTCTGGTATAGCAACTAAACCAGCTCCACCTCGACCACGCCCTGCACGGCCCGGATCGCCGAGGCGATTTCCGGGCTGAGGCGGTAGCGGTCGGGGAGTGCGATCTCGATCTCGCCGTCGCCACCTTCCTTGACCACGACAACGCTGACAGCCCCCTCCCCGCGCTGGCCGAGCCGCGCCGGCAATGCGGCGAGCGGCGTCGCGTCGCGGACGAAGATGCGCAGCGCCTTTTGCATGCGGCTGGCCTCGTCTTCCAGCGACTGCATGGTCTGGATGCGCACGTTGACGCCCTCGGGCCGGTCCTCGGCGGCGACGGTCACGATGACCGATCGGCCGGCATCGAGCATGTCGCGGTACTGCGCGAGCGTCTCGGAAAACATGACGGCTTCGTAGCTGCCGGTCGCGTCGGAGAGCTGCAGCACGCACATCTTGTTGCCGGTGCGGGTTTTGCGCTCCTGCCTGGCGGTGATCGTTCCGGCAAGCCGCCCGGCCGTGGCGCCCTTCTTCACTGCGGCCTGGAACTCGATCCAGCCCTGCACGCGCAGCTTGCGCAGCGTTTCGCGATACTCGTCGAGCGGATGCGCCGAGAGGTAGAAGCCGACGGCCTGAAATTCTTTCATGAGCCGCTCGGCTGGCATCCAGGGCTGCACGTTCGGCAAGACGAGCTTTTCGGGCTCGACACCCATTGCCAAGCCGAAGATGTCGGCCTGGCCGCTCGCTGCGTTCTCCTGCGCCCGCGACGCCATGCCTATGATGCGGTCGAGTCCGGCGGCGAGTGCTGCGCGGTCATGGCCGAAGCAGTCGAAGGCGCCGGCAGCAATCAGGCTTTCGATGACGCGCTTGCCGACGATCCGGGGATCGATGCGCGAGCAGAAATCTTCAATGCTTGAGAAAGGCTTCTCGTTGCGCTTGGCGACGATGTGCTCCACGGCCGCCTCGCCGACGCCCTTGATCGCGGCGAGCGCGTAGAAGATGCGCTTTTCGCCGACCTCGAAGGGACGATGGCTGGTCATCACCGAAGGCGGCACCACCTCGATGCCGAGCCGGACGGCGTCCTGCCGAAAATCGTTCAGCTTGTCGGTGTTCGACATGTCGAACGTCATGGAGGCCGCGAGGAACTCTGTCGGGTAATGCGCCTTCATCCACGCGGTCTGGTAGGAGACCATGGCGTAGGCGGCGGCATGCGACTTGTTGAAGCCATAGTCGGCGAACTTGGCGAGCAGGTCGAAGATGAAGTCCGCCTGGGGCTTGGCGACGCCGCGCTCGACCGCGCCGTCGACGAAGCGCACGCGCTGCTTGTCCATCTCGGCGCGAATCTTCTTGCCCATGGCGCGGCGAAGGAGGTCGGCTTCGCCGAGCGAGTAACCGGCGAGCTCCTGCGCGATCTGCATCACCTGTTCCTGGTAGACGATGACGCCCTGCGTCTCCTTCACCAGATGGTCGATCTTCGGATGGATCGAGGCGATCTCCTCGTCGCCGTGCTTGCGGGCGTTGTAGGTCGGGATGTTCTCCATCGGGCCGGGGCGATAGAGCGCGACCAGCGCGATGATGTCCTCGATGCAGTCCGGTCGCATGCCGATCAGCGCCTTGCGCATGCCGGCCGATTCTACCTGGAACACGCCGACGACTTCGCCCCGCGACAGCATCTGGTAGGTAGGCGCATCATCGAGCGGGATCTTGGCGAGATCGATCTCGATGCCGCGGCGCGCGACGAGCTTCACGGCTGCTTCCAGAACCGACAAAGTCTTGAGCCCGAGAAAGTCGAATTTCACCAGCCCCGCCTGCTCGACCCACTTCATGTTGAACTGGGTCACCGGCATGTCCGAGCGCGGATCGCGGTACATCGGCACGAGTTCGGTCAGCGGCCGGTCGCCGATGACGATGCCGGCGGCGTGCGTCGAGGCGTGGCGGTAGAGGCCTTCGAGCTTCTGGGCGATGTCGAGCAGGTTCTGGACGACCGGCTCCTTCTCGACTTCCTCGGCGAAGCGCGGCTCGGCGGCGATCGCGTCCTTCAGCTTGACGGGGTTGGCAGGGTTTGCCGGCACCATCTTGCAGAGCCGGTCGACCTGTCCGTACGGCATCTGCAGCACGCGGCCGACGTCGCGCAGCACGGCGCGCGCCTGCAGCGTTCCGAAGGTGATGATCTGGCCGACCTGGTCGCGGCCATACTTCTCCTGCACGTAGCGGATAACCTCCTCGCGCCGCTCCTGGCAGAAGTCGATGTCGAAATCCGGCATCGAAACGCGCTCTGGATTGAGGAAGCGCTCAAACAGAAGCGAGAAGCGCAGCGGATCGATGTCGGTGATGGTCAGCGCCCAGGCGACGAGCGAGCCTGCACCTGAGCCGCGACCCGGCCCGACGGGGATGCCGCGCTGCTTCGCCCATTTGATGAAGTCCGAGACGATCAGGAAATAGCCCGGAAACTTCATGCGCGTGATGATGCCAAGCTCATAGTCGAGCCGCTCGGCATAATCGGCCTCCGTGTAGCCGGGGGTCATGCCTAGCGTCTCGATGCGCTGGCGCAGGCCTTCGCGCGCCTGGCGCGCGAGTTCGTCGGCCTCCGCCGCAATCGCAGCTTCGGGATCGTCGGCGTCGCCACCCGTGAAGCGCGGCAGGATCGGAGCGCGGGTGCCGACATGGTAGGAGCAGCGCCGCGCGATCTCGATCGTGGAATCAACCGCTTCCGGCAAGTCCGCGAACAGGCTCGACATTTCGGCCTGGCTTTTGAGATGGTGATCGGGCGTCAGCCGGCGCCGCTCATCGACGGCGACGACCGAACCTTCGGCGATCGCGAGCAGCGCATCGTGGGCGTCGTAGTCTTCCTCGGCGACGAAAAACGCCTCGTTGGTGGCGACCAGCGGCAGATCATGGCGGAACGCGAGCTCGACCGTCTGCGCCTCGATCTGGCGGTTGTAGTTCCGCGGCCGCTGCAGTTCGACGTAGAGTCGGTCGCCATAGATGTCGCGCAGGCGCAGCAGCCGCTGCTCGGCGATGTCGGTGTGGCCGGAGCGCAGCGCCTGGCCGATCGGGCCGCGATCGGCGCCCGTCAGGCAGATCAGCCCTTCAGAAAGGGGGTCGAGCCAGCCCTCCTCGACATGCGTCGGCTCGCCGGGCGGTACGTCGAGATAGGCGCGCGAGACGAGGCGCACGAGATTGGCATAGCCCGTTTCGGTCGAGGCAAGCAGCACGATGGGCGCCACCGAGACGCCCTGCCGGCGCGCCGACCGATCGGCATCGGCTGCGCCATAGGCGACGTCGATCTGGCAGCCGATGATCGGTTGGACCTTTGCCTTCACCGCATATTGCGAGAATTCCAGCGCGCCGAAGAGGTTGTTGGTGTCGGTGACGGCGATCGCTGGCGCTTCGTCCTTGGTGGCATGGCCGACGATCTTGCCGATGGGCAGCGCGCCTTCCAGCAGCGAATAGGCCGAGTGGACGCGCAGATGCACGAAGGGGCGCACGGCAGGCGCCGGCGTCCTGGCTGGGGCGCCTTTCGAGGCAAGCACGATCGGATCGCGTCTGGACACGGGCTGTCTGTCTTCCGGCTCGGTGAGAATCTGGCTCGATTGTCCGGCCTATGCGGGGTCGTGTCCACCCCGCGAGACCTTGACCTTCAGAAATGTTCGCCGGCGCGGAACGGACCGATGCGCATGCCGGCCGCAATCAGATAGGCGGTCGACCAGCCGATGAGAAGGAAGCCGTTGATGCCTTCGAGCGCGGCGAAGATGCGCCATTCCTCAGGCGGGATGACGTCGCCATAGCCGAGTGTCGAGAAAGAGACGATGGAGAAGTAGAGCGCGGTCTCGAAGTCGGGAAAGCTGCCGATAACAAAGTGCGCCACTGCCCAGAGCCAGACCTCGACGGTCAGCACCGCCAGCGTTCCGAGAACGATGATCACCATTGCCACGATGCGACTGCGACGTCCGTCGAGCCTCACGCGGTCGGTGATGCGGCCGACGAGGCGGGTGACCTCGATCAGGCCGACGGCGTGAATGATGACGGTGGCCGAGATGATGACCGCACCGAGCGCAAGATTCGCAAACATGATGAAACTGGCCTCGTCCGAAGGCTCATGTTGAACCGCCCCGGCTTTCCTGAAAAGAGTAGCCACCTTTTCGCAATCCGAGGACTGTCCACCATGAGAACCCGAGCCGCCGTCGCCGTCGCCGCTGGAAAGCCGCTGGAGATCATGGAAGTGGACCTGGAGGGTCCGCGCGCCGGCGAAGTGCTGATCGAGATCAAGGCAACGGGCATCTGTCATACGGACGAGTTCACCCTGTCGGGCGCGGACCCGGAAGGCCTCTTCCCGGCGATCCTCGGCCACGAAGGCGCGGGCATCGTGGTCGATGTCGGTCCGGGCGTCACGAGCCTGAAGAAGGGCGATCACGTCATCCCGCTCTATACGCCCGAGTGCCGCTCCTGCCCGTCCTGCCTGTCGCGCAAGACCAATCTCTGCACCGCGATCCGCGCCACGCAGGGCCAGGGCCTGATGCCCGACGGCACGTCGCGCTTCTCGATCGGCAAGGACAAGATCTTCCACTACATGGGCTGCTCCACCTTCGCGAACCACACGGTGCTGCCGGAGATCGCGGTCGCCAAGGTCAATCCGGACGCGCCCTTCGACAAGATCTGCTACATCGGCTGCGGCGTGACGACGGGCATCGGCGCGGTCATCAACACGGCCAAGGTCGAGATCGGCTCGACGGCCGCCGTCTTCGGCCTCGGCGGCATCGGCCTCAACGTGATCCAGGGCCTGCGGCTGGCGGGCGCCGACATGATCATCGGCGTCGACATCAACAACGACAAGAAGGAGTGGGGCGAGCGCTTCGGCATGACCCACTTCGTCAATCCGAAGGAGATCGACGGCGACGTCGTCCCCTACATCGTCAACATGACGAAGCGCGGGGCCGACCAGATCGGCGGCGCCGATTACACCTTCGACTGCACCGGCAACGTCAAGGTCATGCGCCAGGCGCTCGAATGCGCGCATCGCGGCTGGGGCGAATCGATCGTCATCGGCGTGGCGGGCGCCGGACAGGAAATCGCGACGCGCCCGTTCCAGCTCGTCACCGGCCGCACCTGGAAAGGCACCGCTTTTGGTGGCGCGCGTGGCCGCACGGACGTGCCGAAGATCGTCGACTGGTACATGGACGGCAAGATCGAGATCGATCCGATGATCACGCATACGCTCAGCCTCGACGAGATCAACAAGGGCTTCGACCTGATGCATGCGGGCGAATCGATCCGCTCGGTTGTCGTCTACTGAGACCTTCTTAGGTTCGGGTCGGGGGCGGGATGCGCGGGGTCACCAAAGTCGTTCTGGGTATGCTGGCAGCCGGTCTCGTCGGGTTCGGCGGCTTCGTCGCCTATGCCAGCAACGAGGCCGCGAAATTCCTTGAGCACTCGCTGACCGTCGGTGGGGAAACGGCTCAAGGAAGCGGGTGGCCCGAAGCCGAGGGGCCGGCCGACATCGGCTACGTTGGCGATCCGCAGTCCGCATATGGCTACCCATTCGAAACGGTGGCGCTGCCGACGGATATCGGCGACGTGCCCGCCTGGCTCGTACCGCCGCCGGGCGGCATGGCAGGGGCGGAACGCTGGGCGATCTTCGTCCATGGCATCGGCGGGCGTCGCGAGAATGGCTATCGCTTCCTGCCGACGCTGCGTGAGGCAGGGCTGCCCGTTCTCATGCTGTCCTACCGCAACGACGAGGGCGCGCCTGCGG
>VFQP010000591.1_pt1 | contig 64629 bp, 114 predicted proteins | sample 3512351 | NCBI WGS metagenome assembly VFQP01 (sample SAMN10412372, study PRJNA504923) | tailings metagenome | isolation source: Relicate 1 Philex TSF1 revegetated site | place: Philippines: Tuba, Benguet | collected 2017-08-29
TGTGTGTGTGTGTGTGTGTGTGTGTGTGTGTGTGTGTGTGTGTGTGTGTGTGTGCTTGGCGAGCAGTTGTGCGTGTTAAGACGTATATTTGCAACATCATCATCGTCCACACAGCTACCATTGTAGAGGAAGTGAAGAACAGTAGACACACACCCTGCGGAGTGTATGTGTTTTGCGTATTGGTTTTTTTTATGGTTCAGGAAGGAATGCAGGGAGTGATAAGCACCTATACACCCACAGGCGTCCCGGTGTACCTGCTGAGCACATCCCAGCCGGTGGACAACATGCGCCACATGCAGCACAGCGACCAGACGCTGTGGCTGCGAGCGGTGCTGGTCCCAGGAGCACAGGTAGCAACACCAAAATTGTCTGTGTGTGCAACCTCAACTATGACCGGCCACCCATGATCCAGTGTGGCTCACCATCGTGTGGCACATGGCAGCATGCTGATTGCATGGGACTGTCGAGGTCCAAGCCCCATCCCAAGCATTATCTCTGTGTCCAGTGTCGTGTTGCAATGGCTGATCCCTTTTGGGAGGCGGTGCCAGGAGTGGGACGCGCAACCATACCGCTGAAACGGCAGGGCTACCAAGTATGTACAATGGTTGTGTGTGTAGAAGATACAAACGTGTTTCTTCTCTCCATGGTCCTTTCTCACACACATTCGTCCTACACAGGGCACCCAGCGCCTCGAGTACCGTTTTGACATCAACAACGAACACATGTACAAAATTCGACACGCGGACGCCAAAAACGAGTATCAGCTATGGGTGTACTCCGTGCGGGGAGATGACGACATACCTGCCCGATTTCTGTGGCCTGCTGGCACATTTTTGCTCGTCAACAATACACGGTGCCAGGCGACCCACCGTTCAGGCACGTATGCGCCCAAGAACAAGACGCGCGATGCACCTGTCATCATTGGTATGCCATTGGTGGTGGTAGGCATGGATGGGCATGGTCCTGTGCATCACTGCATCACACACACCGCAACAGGCAACTTGGTTTTTGCAGGACCAAACAGTGTAGCCATGACGTGTGCCGAAGACGGTTCCTTTATTGTTGGCGTGCAGTTGATGAAGCGTCGTGCAGTGGAGGATGTTCAGCGGGCTATGAAGACCAAGGAAAACCTTGAGGACGCTGTGCAACGTGTCGTCAACATTATCCGGGGACCGGATGCAGACGACGAATTAGTGGCTCTCAGTACAACGGTATCTCTTCGCTGTCCCCTGACTGGAGTACGAATTAGCAAACCAGCGCGATTCACAAATCTTCGTGGATTGCAGGTTCGCGCGGATGAGCGCTTGATCTGGCTTGCATCTGTGTCTTGCATGTGTGTCGAACAAGACAATGCGTTCCACACAGGCTTTTGATCTTGACGCATTCCTGAGCACTGTGCAGAGAAGCCGCAAATGGGTGGATCCCTTTTCGGATCAAGCAGGGTCAATCAGCGATCTGCAGGTAATGCTCGCAAATGCATGTGTTGACGTACACTGCGTACCGCACATGCATTGCCAACACACCAACAACATAGGAGGACGTGTATTTGAGCAGGATAATTGAGGCACTTGCGCACCATCCCACCGTGGACGAAATAGAAATTTCCCCAGAGGGTTTGTGGCGACCATGTGGTCTGAACACCCAGGAATGGTTTGACGTGCGGCACGATGATAACGACAAGCGCCTGCCAAAACCTGACGGGCAGGGCGCCACCAATGCAGTGCCAAGTACGTAAGTTGTGTGTTTGTATGACGACATGAAATACCTATTGACTCATCATGTGTCATGTATCCACGCAGTTGATCTTGATGACGACACGGACGACGTTAAAGAGGCTGCAGAGTTACCGGCAAGCAAGAAGCGCAAGCTTTCATCACCCGTGTACATCAACCTCATTAGCGACGATGAAGATGATCAGGCAACATCTGCCACGCCAGTTTCTGTTCGTTCTGCTGCTCCTCAACAACCTGCTGCTGCTCCTCAACAAGTTGTTGCTGCTCCTGAACAAGCTGTGGCTGCTCCTCAGCAAGGTAATAGTCATTGTGGTGGAAGGCGCTTTTTGTCCCAATTGTACACCTGTCGCCTTGACAACAGGTGCGCCCCCTGTTGGCAATGCAGTAGAGCCTGCAGTCGCAGAGTCCAACCTGCAGCATTCTCCATTGGGTCCAAGCGCAACAGCAGCGCCGTCCATGGGACTTAGATTGAAAAGATTCAGAGTGATAGAGGATGACTCACAGGATGACATGGAAATCCTGTCTGCTATGCTTATTCCTGAGATAGGCCAGGTTCCACGAATGCCACGTACCAACGGCAACATACGCTTGGATGACCCAGGGCGTCCTCGTGTATTTGCTCCAGAAACTCTGTCTCTGCATCTGCCAGAAGCAGCTGCGAGCGTCCCCCCCCCCATACCTAGGGGTTTGCTTTACAGCCCTCCAACAGAACCCCAGCTAATAAGTGCATCCGGTGTGAGCAATGAAGCATGTCCTGCAGCACACTTACCTCCACAAGGGCCATAGCATTCATTTGAAGCGTCACGGACACTGTAGCAAGAAGTAAATGCTCTACATGCAATGTACAATGTCTTGTATTCCTTGTTTCACGATGATTGTTGCTTCCGCAAAGTAAATGACTGTTCTTTACAGACCGTCTTCCTTCTTGTCCGCTTCTCATATCGCTCGCTCCGTCGTCAATGTTGCTGAAAAACATGACAAACCTCAGAATGCATGCACGCATTATGGTTGCGAAGCAAGCAATGTCTGCATTGCTGGAGCCCTTTCCAATGGCGCTAATCCGCTCGTTCTACTGACGACACGCGGAAGTACCGCTCAGCCACACCTTGTCCACTCTTTGACGCAACGCATGCAGACACCGAAACAGGACACGTGCACCATTTCCTGGTCTTTGCTCGTACGAAACTTTTGTCAATGTAAGAGAAGCTTTTCGTGGTTGTGTGTACGTTTTTTCTATAGCGCATTTGCGATTGTCAATCAGGGCGTTATGAACTACGCAATGAATGCAGAGTACGTCATTCACGAACTGTATGTATCAAACTCCGTTTTTCGTCTTACACGTGTGGGGTGATTTCTCATCGAGCCAAATTCTGCATGGTCCCCCTGGAATCTGCGTGGGCGAATCTTTGCAACGGACGGGGACAGAGCTTGACTCTGCTTCGTCCTGCACACCGCTGGGTGTTTCGGTTTCTTGCCAAGGAATATTTCCAAATCGCTCATGTAAAATGTTACTCTACCCCCCTTTCCCATAAACCGTCATAAACCATATACCGACGCATTTGTTCACGCATGGCGTATCCAACAAAGAAAACTTGTGTGTGAGTTGTGTGCCTGATGCAAGTTAACCAAACTCAGCACATGTGTAGCATTAAACACGTAGACAAATGTGAATCCTTTGCCACGTTTCAGCTTACTCGCACTTGATCGCCCTGTGGTTTTAACGAGTGAATTTCATGTGCTATGTCGCTTTTCCAACCCGCCAATCTTGCACACAAGCATGCACCCAACACACCTGTAGATATGGCGAACAAACAAGAGCGATGCACGGTAGCCGACCATCCCAAGCATCAAGAAAAACGCATAGCAGACCATAAACATGTAGCCAAAGAAGAAGGATGTCTGCATGAATGCCGACATGTCTGATCGTGCAAAGTAGTAGTAGAAGCAATACCCGTAGACAAAGAAGGCCGTTGCTCCACCACACATCATAGACCTCCACCACCACCTGTAGTCCTCCACTGCTAGCTGAAAGTACGTCAAGGCAATAGTGATAAACGCCGTGACGATGAGCAGAATGATAAACACGATGAACAGAATGGGGTATATGGGACCCACATAGTCCTTGTGGCCCCACATGCTCGCAAAGATGTAGTACAACTCGATGTAGATGGCACTAAATGGCAGAAACCCGGCCATAACCATCTGTGGTGGTGTGGTACGATACCAGGGCAATGGAGGGATCTCACGGGGATACTTGGTTGTTCGGCATGGTGCATTAAACTCTGCCTTGGTGTTTTTGCCTGTGCAAGCAGGGGGCGTGGTGTGTGACAACAACACATGCAGCATATTTGGCCAAGGTGTCCACTTATACCTGCAATGCCACCAAGGACGGTCAGGGGAAACGTCACCAATGCCCACAGCAGGATGATGATGACAATGGTTTGCCATGGCAGTGCTTGTGTAGAGCCATATGCAAACGCCACCGTATTTAGGAATGAAAACATGACCAACATGGGCCCACAGAAGAGCACACAGGTGAGTAGCACATTGCGCACCCAGTTGGTACCACCCATGACTTTGTAGCTTGCACCGGCAACGTACCCAGCAACACCTGTGGTGGTGGTCAAAGATGTGTGACAATGATGTGTGACATGCCCTTGCATTTGCGCCCTTGCATTTGCCATCTTTTTCCCATGACAGCATGTACCTGCAGTGAGGGCATAGAGCACAACACATGCAGCAAGCAATGCACCACGGTTGGTTGGATGAAACGTTTGCAGCAAGCCCAGTGCAAAAATGCACAGAGCCATCACAAAAATCTGTGTGCCTGTCCCAATCGCGGCACAGAACAGGTTGAGATGCGGTGGAAAGCGGAATACATCACCATGAATGTATTTCCACCCCGTTTCTTCCTGATCTTCGCCTGAGGTGTGAACGAAAGAGGTGAGTGCTTGATGATTGATGGTGGAGGATTGATGATGGACCACACACACCCAATGATGGGACCACACACACCCAATGATGGGACCACACACACAATCACACACACCCAACAAAAGATAACCATGACGCACCTGCTTCATCATCGTGGGTGTACTTGACAAAGTCATGCTTGAGCACACGCATTAAGATGGTTGCTAGAAAGCCCGTGAGCAACAACACAGTGACGCACGAGTTGACAATGGAAAACCAGTGAATCTGTGTTTGTACAGTGTAGGATACACAGAGGTCATGCCCGCACAATCCTACACCTTCTCCTACATCCTCCATTGCAACATACACACACCCTCCATTGCATCACACAAACACACACACCTCGAGGTGGTGCTTGTTGACTGCATATCGCTGGTACTTTTCCATGCGGCGCTCAAAGGTGACGTTGGTTTCCTTCCACTTGACCGAGTAGGTGAAATCCACCGTGATGGGTTTGTCCTCGGTAATGTCCACTGTACGGTGTGGGTCTGTTGCCACGTTGACCTCAATCACGCGATCACCGTTGTACAACACCTCAAAGTGGATGTGTGTAAACAAGTAATAGGCGACACCACCGGCCACTTTTTGTGCACGGCCGATAAAGCCCCAAATGGGGAGTTCATCCAGAAACATCTGTGTTGGTGAAAGTGAGTTGCTGTGAGTGAATTGCTGCATAATGATAATGCTGTATTGTGTGCTCCTGCTGACCACAGTGTTGTCAACCAATGGCTGTCAATGCAGGCGTTGACATCACCCCCCCCACACACACAATCACCTGGTAGTAGTAGTCCTTTTTCACTGCCTTGCGGAAGCTCTGGATCTCATCGTTGTTGAGCTGCCGTGAGCACAGCACCTCATTTTCCTTGTCCCCTCGAAAGAGAATTGTGTAGGGCGTGTTTACCAAGCGGTCACCCTCCAGTACCTCACCCAACCCCTCTGGCTTGTATTCCACTTTTGTCTTGGGGGTGCAAAAGGGCAGGGTGTAGTACTGATACGTTTCACTGTGGGGTTTTGGGGGGGGGAACTCGTGATCAAAGACAATGGTGCAAGCTGATTAGTGTGTACAGACCACAACATCCAAGCACATTCGCTACCTTGGGTTGGAGAATGGTCCAACTTTGTTTGCCCACAGCTTTACGTCCTCATCAGGTGCATATTTGTGTTCACTAAGGCCCTGCAGTTGCCTCGATGCAGTGGGAGTGGCTAGCAACGCCAGCACAGACAAAGATGCAACCAGTAAAGTTCGACGATCCATCTGGATGCTCTGTTTCATGCAGGTATCACGCGTGCTGCGTCAAGCGCAGGAGAACCATGGGAGGCAAGGTGGATCGACCCTATTTGTATTAGTTTCCTCTTTTACCCGATGTGGAACAAACTAAACGTACGATCCTACACGTGACGAATGTGTTTCTGTGATGCATACAAATGTTTACCACAAAACCACAACAAAGACGGTGCGCGTGCAGCATACAGCATGGCCTCACCCTACAGTGGCCAAGGACGGCACCGTCACTACACCCACAGTATGCAGGTGCTTGAAATGAGCACTCAATGCTGACCAGAATGTGGGGTACACAGTGTATGGAATATTAAATTCACGGCATGTTTGCTGCACAATGGGGGCCAGCGCAGGGTAGTGTGCATGGTTAATTCCAGGGAACAAGTGATGCACCACTTGATAGTTGAGGCCACCACTGATGTGTGTCCAAAACCATGAACCATGTGCAAAGTCGGCCGTGGTGGCGATCTGCGCCTCTGCCCATCCCATGTCCACGAGCCCAGTGGCAGGGTCACGCTTGACAAAGGAAACATCACTCGTCACATGCGCAACCTGGTGGTGGTGTCAAAGATGGTTGTGAATGCAGCACACAAGACACAAGGCGACCTGATGGACAACACACCTGAAACATAAAGGCGAGCATCCATCCAATGCACAATTGGCATGTGAGCCACATGAGCAGCAAACGTGGCACGCTGTGTGGGCTGTAGCACAGAGGCAGCACCACAAACCATGTTGCAAACAGGGCTTTGCCACCCCAGAAGATGAGGGCCTCGTGCCACACCATGCGTGACAATTGCACTGCACCAATCCACCCACGCACAATGGCAGTGAAATCATCCACAAGCACACTCTTGATGGACAATAAACCGTACAACACACCCAGATACAAGTGTTGGTGTTTCTGTGATAGTCAAGTGGTGTGAAGTGGTGGTGGTGTGGATAGGGGGCCATCAGTCAATTAAAACAAGCTGAGTAAAACAGCGAATGCAGTGTTTCACCTTCAACGTACATGATATGGCTGCCATGGTTGCTTGGGTGTCACGCGGCGCACATCTGGGTCACTCACACGAATGTCAGGGTCTACATCCTCGACATTGGTAAAGGCATGATGGCCAACCACGTGCTGCTGCCGCCACATGAATGACGAAGCACCCACAATGTCAAGGGTGGTACTCATCAACCATGTCACCCAGGGGTTGGTGCTGTATGCCCCATGGTTGGCATCATGCATGATGCTCACCCCCACCTCACCCATGGCGAGCCCCAACACCACGGCACATGCTACACACCCTTGCAGGGTTGTACACCCATAAAATGCTCCATAATATGATGCTGCAATGCTGCTAAAGATTATTGCAGTTTTTACATACATACTCATCGCAAATCGTGGGTTGAGCTGTGTCGTTTTATGGGGTGGGGTGGGGTGCATTGGTTTGATTGTGATGGATGCTGATGCCACATGCACACACCTTGTTGGCCTTGAAGTAGCCTTCCACACGTGTGCGCAGTGTGGAATAGAAATCGTCACCTTCTCGATAGGTGGTCACTTGCACGTCACCCTCCCGCGTGCTGAGGTCACCTATGTAATACTTGTCCAGTACCCGCCTGTGTACAATACATCATTTCAAGTAGGTATTCATGCCATGCATCTCCACACAGCATGCATACCTTGCAGACAGGGGATGGTAGCTGTCGAATAGTTGAGTACAATCCTTGCCGGCATGCACATAGACCAGGGGTCCTCCTGGGTGCTTGGGCACCCATTCTGTCACGTTGTATACAGATCCTCGCACGACCACCCAGCAATCGTCTGGATGGTTGTGTTTGGCAACCTCATCGGCTGTGAAACAATCCCTAGCTGCTGCCATAGTAAACTGCAACAACCTGCAAATGAAATGACGATTGTTATTTACACGCGCGGATTCCTATAGCACATCGCATATTTATGAGGGATCAGGGTTTTTTCACCACACAAATTCCCTGACAAATTCATCAACCAGCCAAACGCTTTTTCCTGTCCTTGAGCCGTTCCACCTTGCTTCGCTTGAGTGATGCCTTGTGCTCGATGCTATCATACACCCTCTTTTGCTTGCGGCTGAGCAACCCTGCAGCCTTTTTCTCTGCCTCGGCATCCTCCTCTGCTTCTCGCTCTGCCTGCTCCTCAGCAGGTTGCAATGGCCCCTCACCCTCTGCTGCTGTTGCTGCTGCCTCGGCATCCATTGATCGGACCTCCTTGGCAAGTTCCTCATGATACTGGCGCTCCATTTGCGCTGGCTGCAGCAACAACATGCTCTGTTGGTGCCCATCATCCTGGCCATCCTCCACAGTGTCCGCACCACCACCATCTGCTGCTGCTGCCTGTGCATCGTGCAAGCGGCGCAACTCCTCTGCATAGTCTGGCACGTAGCCCTCCTCTACATCATCCACAAATGGTGATACATGGGGTGGGGGCTTGGCACCGGGTGCATAGGGCGCACAGGGGGCAAGCACACGAAAGTTGATGCTGTCAAACACCCATTGCGGCTGTACATATTCACGCCCCTCCTTGGGTGGACCCACAATCGCAGGACGATCCACAAGCTGGATTGAATGGTGTAAAATGGTGTTGTGAATGGCGTTGATGATGGTGTTGTTGATGATGGTGTGGGGCATACAGGTGGCACATGCACTGCAGCGTGTGTACAGCAACAATGTGCGGTCAGCAATCTCGTGTGGAGCATCAGGGCCACAAGGGCTCAAGAGGAAGGCAACAGATACGAGAATCATCATTCGCACTCGTATACAACGTTATTCGCACTCATACAACATTCGCACTTGTACAACATGCACACAACAGTGCTTTACATGGACACTTCAACGCTCTGCACAATTCAGCAACAAGCATGCATGAAGCACGTCAATCAATGCAAGAGCACACGTTTATACAAGAGCACACCTGATGGGTGATGGTGGGTGCATCTGGGTCTATGGGGGAGCCCTCCCCCTCCCAGCCAACAGTACCCCCAAAGCTGCGAATGACAAATAGCAACTGCTCACGAGGCACCTCACGCCTGATTGTATGTGTGTGAATTTGTGTGTGAGAGTTTGCATGCACATGTGTGTGTGTGAATGTGTATGCAAATATGTGTGTGGATGTGTGTACATGCTGTGTGTTCTGACACATGCAATGGTATGCTAGCACACGTCAGACATACGTCAGACATACGTCAGACATACGTCACACATACGTCACACATACGTCTCACGCACATACGTCATACACAGTAATCACACCTACCCGAGGAAGAATGTCAGTCCCTTGAACAACTCCCCAGCCTGAATGTTTTCCTCTGGCAGTGGCTCTGCAGTGGAAACCCCCTCAGCATCATCCAATAACAATGCAGAAAACCCTGATGTTGTGTGCGTTGATGTTCGCGATAAATGATGATACTGCTCGTGCAGATATTTTATACACACACAACAATGCGCAGCACCCTTGTCAATCAAAAAATTCACACAATTCTCACCAAGAAACTATTCACAAAAATCCACCACACCATACCAGCAGCAGCCTTGTCCAAATGTGTGTCTGCTGGGGGTGGGTATCGACACCCAGCTGCGTGGTAGAGCTTGTAGTTGACAAATGCAAGCAGCACCTCGTAAAACTCTAAAAATGTAAGCATCACACGATAGTCTACATCTGCTGGCAACACCTGCCCAGTCGCATGAGGCACCAACCAGGTAATAGCCTGTCCCTGCACGTCTGCCTGGTAATAATACCCCTTGACAGACACAAAGACCTTGCGGAGCGCGTGGGTTCGGACGACATACGCCTGCCACTCGAGGGCGAGCTGTCGTGCGCGGAGCACCAGTTTTGGTGGAATGTGGTGCTTGTGGTCGGCAGGAAGCACTGCAAAGAGGTGCACCAGGGTAAGGGGGTCTGCTAGGTCACGCAGCGCGTCCACAAAGGCGGGGTAGCGCTCACGGACCAGGTGGTCGAGGCGGTACGTGGGGCTTCGTGACAGCAGGCGTTGCAAGAGCTCTTCGTTTTTGCGTGCACGTGCACGGCGCAGCTTTTTGCGGTATGCGTGTTGCTCTCTGTATGGGTTGTGTGATTGGGGTGGGTTGTGTGTATGCGCGCAGAGTAGTGACAACGAGCTGTTTCATACCGTAGCACTTTGATGATGGGTTCGTGGAGCAAAAAGTTGATGTCTTTGACGTGATAGTATGTCTTGTGCTGCCCATGTGGCTTCTTCTTGGGTTCTCGTGGGTGGATGCCCTTGAGAATGCACAGACGCCTGTGGTAATGCGGGTGTTTGTGTAGTATTGTGGTGCAAAAGCACAATATACAGCAACCTACCGAAACTGGGAGAGCGGCAACTGCAGCTTTTTCAGGGCTTGATTACGAGTGGCATATTGGGCGGCATTGCCTGTTGTACCCTGTGGAGAACATGCGTGCACGGTGGGAACTGCGTGTTGCAGCAGAGGCAGCCGCACATCAACGTACGCGCTTGACTTTCTTCACCATCCTAGTTGCACTGTGTTTGCTATGGCTTTGCCTTACTACTATGGTAATGAAAAACCACGCCTAGTAAATGCTGCAACGAAATGTGTGGTGGGAAAAGAAAACAACACAATGAAAGACAACGGCAGCACTGCGCAGCCGACTGCAGTCAACACACCGTTTTTTCGACGTGTTTTTATTTCGACCTCTGTGTCTATACATGTTGTAGTATATGTACAACAACAGCTGTGCGCAACGTCAAATGGTGTATACGTGTTGGTTGCTTGATCAACTGTGATTTTCCATCAACATCGAGCGTGCATATGTCAAAAGTATAGAATGATCGAGTTGCATGACAAGGAGAATGAAGCGGTCAATGTCGGTGATCGTGCAACAGGTCCGTGAACGGACACAAACAGCATACAAATGCAAGATTGAATCAAGATGCACACTGACTAGCAACAAATCACGCCCATACAGACGATCGATTGGGTGCCAAGTTGCAGGCACAGAGGAAACAGGCGTTGAGAGGTGCCAAGAGAAAGTTGGACTCGATCAACGTCCCAGTACCAGGGAGGCGACGCGTGCCTGTGCAACAGCGCACCCCAACCACTCGCACGCATGCATCTGGCAGCAAACGTGCATCACAGCGACCAACTTCATCTCCTGCAGTGCATGGTATTGCTGGGGTATTGGTGTACATGCGTGTTCTTTCCTGTGTGTATTTCAGGTCTCAAGGGCCAATCCAATACAACACCTGTACACCTGTGCGTTGTACACACGTTTCAGGGGATGCCCATGGCTGGCATGATGTGGATGAGCAACTAGCTAGGTATGTGTGTGTCATGTGTTGGAGTAGCACATATACATACATCAGCACACGTACAACACAATTGCATGCACATCTCCGATGACATCTTGTTTTCATGTGTATATTTCCCATGTGCACATGTATCCAATGCACCACACAGGTTGGCACAGCCAGTAGGACAAGCAGCAGCATCACCCACCACAATGCACACTATCATCACACAGCAGCTTGACATGGTGCAGAGTGCCATGTCTGCCCTCCAACAAGCCATTGTCTCGTACGTGCACTGCATAGGGCATACATACATACACTGTTGTGAAATTGTTGTGATGCTGTTGCTAGACATTGTAGGTACAATATGGTGCATGTGCACACATGCACCTTCTCCCACCATCCTGTTCCATAGCGCACCACCATCACCATGACATACAGCACACACCTGTATCCTCTTTGTACTTTTCATATCAGGCATCTCCACCACCACCATTTTTTCATGTATCATCTACACCTGTACACCAGGCACCACCACCTACATACACCTACTACCACAGGCATCATGGCAAGGCTGCTCCTGGGTCTGTTCTCGTACAAGTGCTCTCCACACATGCATCACCTGCACTTGTACAGCTACACACACTCAATGAGATGTACCCACGGGTGGAGAGGGATCGCAGGCAGCAGCATCAGTTCATGGCGTGGCGACAGCTCTTTGTTCGTATGCAACTTGCACACCTTCTGCTGCCAGGTGTGTGTGTGTATGTGTGTGTGTGTATGTTGTGTATGTTTGTGTGTATGTATGTGTGTGTATGGGCATATATGTGTATGGTCTAGGGTATCATAATTTCATGGTCTTGCCGTTATTGTTGTTTTGCCATGGTTGTGGTGTGTGCATGTTGCAGTATGTGCGTCATGTGTTTCCCATGATCACCCTATGATCACCATGATACACACCACCATGATACTCAACACACTCTCTACACTCAACACACTGCTTCTACAGCGGGTGGGCATGCAGCAGCATGGATTCAGCAGTTACAGCAGCAGGCAGTTGCTCTTATGGAACGCCTCAACCTGCTTCATGTCGGGGATGCACATGGCAAGGGCGTGCGACCATTATTTGAGCGATTTGTGCGCCAACCATATGGTAGTGTGTGTTGTGGGGTGTATTTGTGGGCTGTTGTGCATGAGAATGTGCACGGGAATGTGCATGAGAATGTGCACGAGAATGTGCATGAGAATGTGCACGAGAATGTGCATGTTGTGTAGCTGGTCATGTTGCTGATCATGGTTGTTTGACCTCAGTCGTGTGCCTCTGTAGCAATACACGCACAACAAAACAAGCATATGCATACGACCATACACACTGTACACGCACAATACCACCCCCGATCACACAGGGAGCACACACCCCTTTACCAAGGTGTTGTACAATGTGTTTGATATCACAGCAGATATGCAGGAATCAGCACAAGAAAACTACAACCAGCTTGCCAAGATCATTGGATTGGTGCAGCGCATTGATCGTGCAGCAGACCAGCCAATGGGGGGGGCCCCAGAGGGGACCGCGACGAGTGGGGAGCCCCTTGCTGCAGGGGATGCTGGCAACAGCAAACACACCACTGGGAAGACAAGGTACACTATTGTATATTATACTATACTTTGCTTATTATGTATGGTGGTACAATGAGATGGTGGCCAAAACAACATGATGGTGTTGTTGCTGTGAATTTGGGGTGGATTTGGTGTGTGCATGTCAATGTGTGTCGACGTGTACGTGCACAACACATGCGTGTCACACAGCATATACCATATACACATACAACAAAACACACACACAAAAACAACAACAGGGAGGCTGAACCTACATGCAGTGGTACCAATTCCATAAATGAACCTACCACACAACACACCAGTAGCACCGCAGTCACACAACAGCCACGTAAAAAAGGAGCACGACATGCCCACGCACACAAGGCCATGCATAAACTCAAAGAGTATGTGTAGTAACATGCAGTCAAAACAGTGTACATGGGAGTATGATGATTTTCTGATGGTTGGGGGGTACCAAATGACCAACCTACTCCTCATCACAAAACCCATATCATCACAACCCATATCATCACAACCCACACCATCACAACCCACATCATCACAACCCACATCATCACAACCCACATCATCAAACACCCCCACCCCAGGGCCAAGATGCTGTTGCAAGTGGGTCCCTCTCACCGACTGGTACAGCTCACCAAGCCAGGGGGGGGGCCTGCTGCTGGTCGCCCCAGCAAAAAGCCCAAACATCCCCCACCACAGCCACCCGCACCTGGACAAGAAACACCCACCAGCAAACGTGCAGCACTTGCAGTGCAACAGCGCCCACCTGCAGCCACACAGGGGGTGGGGACCAGTCCTGCATGGCAACACAAGGTAGAGGCAACACCCCAGCAGCAGCTGCAGCGTGACAAAACGTACGTGTACATACTGTGTGTGAAGAAATGGGGATAGTGTTTTTTTTGGCGGTAATGTGCAGCATAAAGCAACGTGTGCACCATTACATGTATACACATGCTCTTTGCTCTACATCTACACACCCTCTTGTACACTCCCCCAACACACACGCACCCTCACACATCACCACAGCAAGGGCACCCCCTACTCGGAGGAGGCAATACCAGCTACAGGTGGCAAGAGCACCGCCAACAGACCAATCATACCTGGTGGCCTGCCTGCCCTGTTGACTGTGATGTCACCTCAGGCGAGCCCTGGTGTGGATAGTCACGCACTGCTGGTGCAATCAGCACGTAAAAGTGCAGGTGTGGGTGGTGCGGATGGGTGGGTGGTGTGGGTGGGGGGTGGGCAGCAGGTTGTTGTTTTGTTGTACGATTTCTTGTGTGTCGCAGACAGATGTATGCTGCTATGCATGGTGTTGATTACATGATGCACATATGCTGTTGTGTACATGATGCACGTGCATGGTACGAATTGTATCATGAGCATAATACAACAACAGATGCCAAGCCAAAGCCGGGTGCTGGTTGGATGCAAAATGCAGCACGCAAATCCAGCAGACAGCTCTTTGGGTATGTTGTTGTTGGGTGTTGTTGTTGGGTGTTGTTGTTGGGTGTTGTTGTTGGGTGTTGTTGGGTATGTTGATGATGCTGTGGATGATGGTTACCATCATGTCATGGAGTCGCATGTGTATCCATCATGTGTATCATGTGTAATGGACAATCTGGTTTGTAATGGTGTACACACCTACAATTGTGGTATACAGATGGTATACACACCTACACACCTATACAGATAGTATACACACACCTACACACCCACACACAGGATGACTGTCAATGCCCACCACACAACAGCAATGGCACCACCACCACAGCCATCCACTGCACTACCACCATCAACCCTTACCCCTGTTGCGGAAGATGCTGCACACCCATCTCCTCAACCAACCCCCCCACCTGTTGACCCAGAAGCACTCTCACCAGCACACTCACCAGCACACTCACCACGGCCCCCATGTGCTGCTGTTGCTGCTGTACCACATCCTTGTGTGATACACAATGCTCCTCCTGTAGGACATGCTTCTGCAGTAGCACAACATACGTCTTTGCAGGTGGACTCCTTGCGCCTAGCAGATGTGGTACAAGACAGCTCATGTACCAACCATGCACACACAACCTGCACAATAACAACTACTGCAGCTGCAGATCAAGCACAAGAGGATGGTGGAGGGGACTATGCTGCTGCTGGTGACACTGTAGAGCCTAATGGTGGTGAAGAAAAACAACCGAGTGAGCAGAACAACTCCCTCATGCCCACACGACGACGAGGACGGCAGGCAGCAGCACCAACCACCACCACCACCAAAACAACAAGGGGTAGAAACACAGCAAAAGGGGAGAAAGCAGCAGTCAAGAGCACAAAGCCAGCACCACGACGAGGACGGGCCAAGAGGGCTGGTGGTGCGCATGGTCAACGCCCTACAGAAACAGCGGATGACCATGCAGGGGTTGGAGAGAGCACAGGGCAGGATACCATCACTGCACCAACACGCACCACCACCACTACCACTGCTGCAGCTGCAGCACATGCAGCCACCACTGCAACATCACCACCCATGTCACCTGCAAGCATCCCCATGACCATGATGACCTTGAACACCACAGAGGACACCTGTGGTGTGGGTGGTGTGGGTGGTGCACAAGCACGACGCTCCCAGCGCACCACGCGTGGTACAGCACCAAGTCGATATGGGCGTGAGGGGCAACGTGAAGGGCAACGTGGGGCCAAGGAACAAGGGGGGGATGTGCAACCAACAGCCAAACCCACACGTGGTGAACGAGCATTACGACGAAACGCAGCAGTCATGAATGCAGAGGCAGCAGACAAACCTGTGGGGCAACAGACGATACGAGGTGGTGGTGGTGGTGGTGGTAGTGGTGGTTGGGCAGCAGGGAAACGACGAGGGAGGGGGCGCAAGGCAACCGCATTGGAGTTGGTGCAAGAAGGTGGGCAAGAGGAGGGTGATGCGATGTCGCTCGCTGCTGATGTGTGCCCGACAACAGCAGGCGTGGTACCTACACATCTGGTAGTAAATGCGGATGATGTTGCAGGGGGGGTGCCCAACATGGACATGCATGCTGTTGCACATGTGCCAGTGCAGTCATCCTGTCATCCGGTGCCCCCCGCTGCACGTGGCCCCCCCGCTGCTGCACATATACCAACAACAGCGGATCCCCCTGCTGCTGATGGTGCTGCCGACATACACCACACACACCACACTGCTTACATACACGAGGCAGCGCATGCGCCGCTGTGTGAACCTGTGGGCACGTCGCAGGTGTTTGTCACACAGCCAGACACAGAGACCAACCCCCCAGGAAACACTACAGAGCCAAGTGCCCGACCATCCCTGGGTGTGCTCATGAATGGGTCTCCCCCAGATGTGGATGCAGATAGCCCACTGCTGTTGGGGGGGGCTCCAGAGGTGGCACCGGGGGGGGTGTTGGAGGCCCCCACACCTGCGCCGGGGGGGCTGCACAGGGGGGCCCCCTCGGGGGGGTCGTGTCTCCCAAGCATACTGTGTGCACCACCGACGAGTACGTGGGTGGGTGGTGGGTGTGTGCGTGTGTACGCTCGTGCACCATTGTGTGTTGTATCGTGTTGTGTGTGCAATGCTGCTGCTCTCATGTGGGGAGCACCCATGCACATCATACTTGCAATGCGCATCATGCTTGTCATTATTTCACCAACAGGCACCAAGAATCGCCGCATCTCGGAGCAGTTTCATATAGAGGGGGTGTTTGACCCAATACTGTCGGAATTCTTGGCACCCAGTCAACACATATAGGAATACACCCAGTCAACACATATAGGAATACACATAGTCAATAACACATGTAGCAATACACCTAGTTAGCACATGTAGCAATACGTCCAGCCAGCATATGGAGCAATACAGATGTGTTGTTTTCAGCTGGATATCATGCATGTGTGCACACACGTGCATCATTTTTGTGTGCTTGAGTTTTTGTGTGTGCTTTTTCTGTGTGTTTTGTTTACGCAATGGTAGTTACACCATAGTGACAGTCAGGCAATACAAGTACAACATAGTGACAGTGTTGTCATCATCATCATCAAGCAATACTATCAGCATGCACTACTACAAGGTGTACACACAGCAAATACGTTGATGCTATATAACACATCAAAAACATAATCAGTATACGCATACACAGCACCATACTCCATCATCATGGCATCATTGCAGTGAACGCAGTCATGGTATTATTGTGGTCAACGCAGCAGTCAACGCTGCAGTCAATGCATCATGGCAGTCAATGCATCACAAAACTGCACACCATGCTCTGCCGCCACCTGCACATGCTGTGCTGTGCGCTCTACAACAAACCGGCACGTTGCATCACTACCACCATGCCCACATGCTGGCATGTCAAGCACACTTTTGAGCACTTGGTGTGCAGCAGGTGTTGCAGGCCATACAACATGTGAGAGAGCCTGTATCAACCGTGTGCTTTGCTGTGCATCCACTATGCGCTGCTTGTTGTGCTGCAGCCAACTGATAATGAGGGATTCAGGTGTAGTATCGTTGGTATAGGTGCTGCGCTGTAGGCTCAGCATGCGCAGCATGCCTGATGTGTGCTTGACAGGTGGGGGGGGCATGTCGAGATCCAAGCCAAATATAAACTGTGTAATGGTGTAATGATGTGTGTGCATGTGTGCATGTAGCGTGTGCATGTGGTGTTTTTTTTTTCCTCACAATTGCACCATCCTACAATTATTGACAAAACATGCATTACAACACACCCGTATACAAATACACCCTACCTCGAGCGTCTTGTTACGCAGCGCATCATCCCGTGTCGTTGTCAATCCATACATACACCGAATCCTAGGGTTGATCCCACCCCTGGTGGTGGTGCTGTTCCAACACGCTCGTGCTGCATGCCATGCTTGTTTTGCGTCCACCTCAGCAGCACAGCCCCCAGCAACGTGCAGCTGCCACATGCCAGCCTCTGCACTCACACAGGCACTGTCACTGTTGGTGCTGTTGGTGCTGCTGTTGCTCCCGGTGGCATACCATTCGCATACGCTGGTGCGGTTGGGGTGCGCAGCAGTGGTTGTGGTGCTGTTGCTGGGGAGGGAGCATGTCCATGCAGCATGAATGAGAGGGGACTGTTGTGTGGGCGTGTGGGTGTGTGGGTGAGCACAAGGGAGCGTGGGAGTGTGAGTGCATATGAAACGGATGATGTATTGTGTGGGTGTGCATGAAACACCGTCAACACATCCAGCACACAGTACACGCAGCACACAACACAGCAAACAATACAGCAAACAACACACCCATACCACTGCCAGTCCAGCAGCATACACCCCAGCTGCCTCCCCCCCCCACCCATGTTGCGCATTCCACACCCCCTTGTGCTGCACATCAAGTGCCTGTAACCCAGCCTGGCCCCACACCCCCATGAGGCGATAATGTGCATCCAAGCAGGTTGTGTTGGTGGTGGCTATGGGTAACAGCGTGTTGAGGGCCGTGAGCATGGGCAGGAGGGCTTGCTGTACATCATGAGCAGAGGTGGGGAATGCACCTGCTTGCATTGCTGTTGTAACCTGTGTGTGTGGTTGGTTGCGCGTGTGTGTGTAGGTATGAAAAGTAGGGATGTGTAGGTTGTACTGCTTTGATTGTGGTTATGGCAGTGTAAACCTGCGTACATGCATGCATGTACATGTACACGTATGTGTGTACTTGTATGCACACACCCACCGCACACATCCACACCATTCCACCCACCCACCCCACCACCATACCGTGTGGAGCACATCCACCACATCTTCCAATGGCACCGCACCCACCATCCCTGCATACACAGCATCATCCACTAACCCCGCAGCCTGTGCTGCATACAGCTGCACACATTCCATGCCTTGTGGTGTTGATGTGTCACATGCACCCACGCTGCGTAGCTGTGCATGCAACACCGCACGTGTGCGCTGTGCATCAGCATACACTAGTCGATAATGGTTGTTTCCATCATGGTTGACCACACACCCACCATCCACCACCGCGGCACCAACATCCACACTCATAGTGGTTTCGGTAGTGTTGTTGATGTCGGGGGAGGACCCGTTGTTTGTGTTGGGTGGTGTGGGTGGTGTGGGTGGTGGTGTGGCAGGGCAGGATAGCAGTGGCCCCTGTGGCCCCTGTGGCCCCTGCTGCCCCCCTCCCCCTGGGTGGGAAAGGGCCACCCAGGTACGATTGCTGGGTGCAGCTGCAAGTGCGGGTGTGTAGAGTGGCGCCTGCCGTGTGTCTATGTGGTTGGGTGTTCCTAGGCACACTGCGTCGGCACATGGTGCTGTTTGCAGGAGCACCTCCACTGTTGATGATGATGATGATGAGGTGGTGGTGGTGGTGTTGCTGTGGATGACAAGGAGAGGAAACCCTGGTTGCATAAACCACCCACGTAGTGCGTGCCATTGCATGTTTTGCTGCAGTGCTTCCCCATGAGGTGTGGTATCCTGTGTGCCACTCGTGCTGCTGTTGATGTCACTACTACTGTTGTTGGTGGTGGTGGGTGTGCCCAGCAGGGCTGTGAGGAGGTCATCAATGCCAGCGGTACTATATGCATGTGTTGAGACAAACCGTTGCAAAACAGCCTGTGTGTGTCCATTGTGTTTATTTGTGCGTGGAGGGTCGTTGCACGACTGTTGCTGCAGTTGGTGGTTCCGCGGTTGATGAGTGTGTAAAATCATGTAAACACAACATCCTATGTCTGTAATAATGATGGGCATGATGCATGAGTGGGTGCACATACAAACATATGCATGTTCACATCAACTCATGTGGTGCGTGTCCAACCACACACATCCATGTACATACACATCCATGTACGTACCTGCATGGATTGCTGGTCAAAGTCAAGCACCTGTTGAACCATGGTCAACAACGCAGCGCCCTTGCTGTACGTCACAACACCCCCAGATGCGCGTCCCTGTGCTGGAACCACTGGCTCACTCAGCTGTGGCAGTGCAGGGGCCAGCGCTTGACGCAGGGGGCCCTCATGGGAACCTAGTGGGGCCCCTGCGTGCGTGTATGGTATGTGTGTGTGTATGGCTTGTGTGCGCACGCTCCCACACAAGTCAATATGAACCAATACAAGTCAATACAAGTCAATACATGCCACACAGTAAACACATACAACCACTGTAAACCCCCCCCTATCTACCCCCCTATTTTACCCCCCTACACACCCCACCTACATACCAGTCGGTGCATGTGCAAAAAACCTCAACGCCTCTGCTGGTGCTGCATGCATGACAGCAGCAATACATTTGTATTCTACATAGCTTGCCACCCCTTCATTCACTGCCAACTGCCTCCAGTCGGCACACGTTACAAGGTTGCCAAATACTTGATGTCCTACTTCGTGACAGATGACATCCACCATGCGATAGGCATCCCAGGCATCAGCTGTTGCCTGGGGGGCGGCGATATTGTTATTATCATCATCATCATCATCATCATTATTATCATCATTATCATTATCATATAACCGTGGCCTTATTGTAGGTTGTTTGTACACATGCAATACGTATCATGATATATGTAATACACACACAGGCCATATCATACCGGATCAAACAAAAAACGTTCCTCATCGAATAGCAACAAACCCCAATTCTCCATTGCCCTGCAGTGATGATGATGGTGATGATGATGATGATGGGTAGCATATCAGTGATGAGAATACAGCAGTAATGATTACAAAAACGCATACGTTGTGTACACAACTACCCCCCCAAACACCACCATCTCGCGCCCCTTCCCCCCCCCCCACACCCCCACACACCATGTCATGCCAGGCACAGCCACAGCTTGAAACACAGGCAGTGCAGGTGGCATATCCACCCCCGCATACTGCTGGTAAAACTCCAATGCAGCCCCTGCTATACGCACTGGCACGTGCAACTGTTCCCCCTTGCCTGGGGCTGCATGGGCCACCCACCGTCCCTCCTGCACAGCCTCCATAACCCCCACAGCTAATGCCATCGTATATGGGCTCATGGTAGGCGTGGGGGCAAAGGACAGCACGGTGCAGCGAGTGGTGTTGTGGGAGGGTGGGGTGGGGGAACCCTCTGCGGGGTGTATGGGGGTGGTGCAGTTGATGTCATGGTGGGTGGTGAGGGGTTGGGTGTTGAAGAGGGCTGTTGCCCATGCAGGTACCTGTGTGTTTGTTTTTGTATACAAGAAGGTTTTGAAACTGAATGAAACTGGTCAAGAGGTGTTTGAGGGGACATGTGAGGGTCCTCTTAACACACACACATTGTGCATGCATTGTATATGCACACGTCTGCAGGGTACCATACACACATTGTACACACACAATACACAGAGTACAAGCACTACCAATACCACCAACTTGGTATATACATACCTGTAGCCGCTCCAGCACAAACACAGCCTTGGCAGCAGGCAAATCAACACAAGGCAGTAGTCTACGTGCCCCCAGTGCCTCAAATTGACTCACCACCATGACTGAGAATGATGGTACTGATGATGATTGATTGCCAGAGGTTGTATTGGTGGTATCCATGGTATCATCCCCCAACCTTCTACCATTCCCCACCATTGCAATGCCATTTCCCCTCTCATTTCCCTCAGGGCTCCCCTGTTCCCCAGCCCCCCCTGTCATGTTTGGTGTGGCAAAGGGGTGCGAGCGATACAGACCAGTGCCCTCCCCCATGGGTCCCAATCTGGCGCTGTAGGTGATGCTGAGCATGGCTGTTGCATTGTGTGCCAGCATGTGGTCCCCTAGGCTGATAACAAGACCATGCTGATCTGCGCCAGCACTGTGATGTTGTTATTGTTGTTGTTGGTGGTGGTGGTGGTCGTGGTTGTGGTGTTGGTGTTGATGGTGGTGGTGGTGGTGGTGGCAGTGGTGTTGTTGGTGGGATTGGGGAGGAATGCATGGGCACGGACATGTATGTGCTGTGCACTGTACACTGTACATGGGTGGGAAACCTATGCAACATACATAAAGCACCCATCATTCAAAGAATGTCAGCAATATCACATTACAACACACAACACCAACACATGTTGAGTTTTTTCCCACCAAAACGGGGAGACACACATACTTGACATGTGTGATGAGGTCGGTGCAGTTGTGCACATGACATGACGCCTGCCCACATAAACAATGCGCATGTGTATCACGCTGCCGCTGCAGTACAACACCGTGCACTTGCATTCCCACAGCATGTAGAAACACGCATGACAGTGTTTGGTGTGCTGTGAGTGACACCACCACAGCTGCATGGGGTAGCACGAGGGGTGTGGAGGCGAGTGATGCTTGAAAGTGGGTTTCATAAAGTTGCAATGAGAAATTGTATTGGGTAGGTGTGTACATGGTTGGAAGCATTGCATCTGTGCGTGTGGAGAGTGGGTGGGTGGGCTGGCTGGCAAGTATGTATGCCTACATGCATGCACAACCACGCATGCACAACCGAACGCATGCACAACCGAACGCATGCACAGCATACCTATAGCATCACTGGTGTTGTGCCCTGGATAGACCCAACATGGTATTGATGTATGCTGTTCATGCCCAGCATCCATTGCTTGTGCATCATGTGCATTGGGAGAAGACAACATAAGCCAGGCGACAACACCAGCTATGAAGATGATGATCAGCCCCAGCAACCAGATGTGGCATTGGTGGCATGTGTGCTGCACACGGGTGAAGAATGGCTTGCTTCCTGCAGATGCGTGATCTGGGTGTCTGGATGGTGCTGCTGCCAGTGGTGAGCGGCCAAAGAGAGGTGCGAGCTCCACCTGACGCTGATCATGCTGTGCATCATCTTCATCATCATCATCATCTGTGTTGCATATCTCATACACTGCCTTGGGATGTGCCTTCATAGATGGCAACATGATGTCCTATATTGTGTGCTATGACACTGTTTGAGGTGTGTACATGTGTGCAATATGTGCTGTGTTTTGGCTGGAGTGATTGCTTTTGAGTGATTGCTTTTACGTTTTCGCTGCTATAAAATAACAAACTACATTTTACATCCAACTGCAAGTATGTTGAGTCGAACATCACGTGCGTTGGCACAGCGGGTAACCCACATCGCTACTCCATCTGCGTTCAACATTGTTGAGCAGGCAACTGTCGCACACAACACATGGTTGACCCACAATGAACCAGCCTCATTATTGTGCCACCATCAAGGTATTCCTTGATATCACCAGCACTGTGAATTGATCGTCACACGACCCCACAGGGCCTTCTACCCCACCTAGGTTTCAGCACACACCTGCTCATACGCTGCTATAGCCAAGGAGCACGTGATGCCCCATCTACAACACCAGCATTCGTGTATGAAGGCCCCTTTGGCAAGACAGTCACCAACCTAAAGCGTCTGTCCATTGCCAGCTGCGCGGCCACCACCCTCACCAGCCCCCTCTTGGTTGCACTCACCTCTGATGTGGCCACACCCATGACCATGAAAGCAGCCATTGCAGCAACAATCTGCAGCTTTGGGATGTTTACCACTGGCCTGTTGCACTGGTTTACGTCACCCTATGTACAGCGACTGGTACATCATGCAGGGACGAATGAGGTCACCCTCGAAACAAAGGGCATGTTGGGGGGGACGGTTACCACTGTTGTCCAGCTGGACAAGGACATACAGCCTGCCAATACAATGCAGCCACTGTCCACATTTCAGGTATTGTTTGTTTGGACAATAATTTGTGGCAACAAATCAGTTATGGCTTCATATATCATCAACACACAGGCCAAGGGGCGGGTGTTTTATGTGGACGCAGACAATTTCGCGGACAAACAGCTGCTGATGAAATTGACCCCGCTGCCTGAGGGTGCCACAGAGGGTGGGTAATAAAGAAATGGGGACACCAACCCATGGGTGTTTCGTGTTTTTCATGTGTCATTGTACATTCTTTCATGTGTGATTTCGTGTGACAAGAAGGGCATGCAATGGCAATACCAAGAATATACCAACAAAATAATACAAAAATATAGTACATGTATGGGAAAAAGTACATCATCAGCTTTGTATGTGCTTGGCACCAGCTAGGGCACCACCTTGGCACTGCGAAATGTAGCAGTGCCATGCAGCCAATCAAAAAACCCTGAAATGCCATAGTTGACTGAAAACAGCGAGTGATGGTCATCATGTCCTTGTGCAGCTGGAAGATGGGGTAAATTGTACCCCGAGTGGCTGTTTATTGTATTGATGGTTGCCACAGCAAGCCACAGCCAGGTTGTGAGTAGATGGCTCCGCATAAGCAATGGCCCAAGCAACAGGGGTGTCAAGTTGCACACAAGGTGCTCCACAGGGTGTGCGTACACAGCAGCCAAGCCACAGGGAGCAGTAAACTCATGATGTTTTTTGTGTATATGCTTGTACAGTGAACGATGGTGCAACAGGCGATGCGCATAGTAGAATCCAATGTCTTCAATGATGAAAAATACAAGCAAATGTCCCAACACCTCTGTGATGTGGGGGAGGGTGACGTGGGGTGGGGTTGACAAACACTACACACTGGTGGTGGTGCTGCGGCCCAACAGGGCGCCAACAGGCACGCGCCCAATGGCATAATGCAGGGGCAAGCCGAGAGCGAGTACCATCTACCCACCAATGCAACACCATTGCAAGGCGCATACCAGGATATTCAGGCAGCTCCCGCCGCAGCGACCATCCTTGAAAGTGCAGTAGGTGGTAGAAAGCAACACTCACTGGCACGGCCACAACGATCTGATTGATCAGGACCACACGTGCAGCTCGCTTATAATCCGCCCATGATGCTTGCTTTTCTTTCTGTATCTTGTAGCGTAACACCTGCTTTTTCCCCACACTTGTCAAGTCGAGCACTGTGCAATCGTGCATACAACGCATCGTGAAGTGCAGGGAAGTTGACTATTTGACTGGTGCACCCAATACTACCTGCGTAACATCCTGCAACCACCCAGTATAACAATGTGCCCAGCAACCACGTCCATAGTATCACAAGTGTTGCCTGATCAGATGGTGCGACGTTGCGAGACACTACCCGCTCCCATACATTCCCAACCCACGTTGACATTGTCTTAAGGAATAGTACGATACAGAGCGCATTTCTGAATGCGTTTTTGGCTGCAACTGAAGTCATTTTGTTTCTGATGATCAGGGTGACACATCATTGACACTGACGATATTCACCATGACACGGTGCACACGACGCCACGTAGCACGTGGCAACGAGTTTTTGGCAGGGGAAGGGGTGCCAAAGGGTAGCCCACACGAAAAGCGCAACACGCTGCCTGCAACGGTGGTCAACGCTGTGGTGTGACCACCAACGTGTAGACGTGACCATGCCCATGAAGGCTCAGTAAGTGGCCACTACACAGCATGTTGCCATGGTTGTCAGGTGTATGGTCAGCCAACCCCAACCGTGCGGGTGTGTTTTACTGCCATCTCCCCTTATTGCCATCTCCCCTGGTTGTAGACATAATTATTGTAAAATAATTATGGAGGAAGTGATGTCCCCTGCACTCCCCTTGGATAATGGAGTGAGCCTCAGGGCAGCTTGTACACACAATTGAAATTTGATGTGAATGCACTCTCAATAATGTCCTCGTCAGATGACGATGCTGGCCTCCCCAGCACATCTAGACATAAACGTCGTCGCCTTGATGGCACACAAGGGTGCGTTGCTGCTTGTTCTGGTGCAACACCCGTCATCATCACGACAACTAGTCCCGACACCTTTCTGCTTCAGATCATATGCCAGGGGTGCTGTTATGCGCATCACTGCACACAATTTTATGGTACGATTTTTGGAGAGGTGCAGTGCCAAACTGCCCCATCGCCTCATCGCCCCATGCACACCTTGTTCCTGGCGCCCACACAGACGTATGAACATGTCACAGTCGAGCCAGGTCCCAGTCTCAACTTGATCCTTGGACCCAATGGTATGGTGCAGCAGCTACAGCACAGTCTGCAGCACAGTCCTCCTCACTGTGCAGACACACCCATGTTCCCCCCTTTCCACCATCCCACCCAGGTACTGGCAAGAGCTCCCTTGTCTGTGCACTATGCATTGGCCTTGCAGGCAGCCCAAAGGTATACTCACTACGTGCACCACAGTACAGCATTGTTGTTGCACCATCACACACACACACACCCAACACATAGATACTGAGTCGTGCAGATTCTGTCAAGGACTTTGTGCGGCGTGGACAAATGGAGGGCTGGGTAGAAATCACGCTCTCTGATGGTAAGGGCGCACGTGGTCCTCGCACAGTGCGAATCAAGCGCCTGATCAAAACTGACAACAGCTCCAGGTGGTATATAAATGGTATGTGTTGTACCCATGCAACCATCATGATTGGTGCGCGGATCCATGTGTGTGCACACCCTCCTGCACACACACCCTCCTGCACCTGCACACACATACAAGTCCTACACACACACACACACACAAATCCTACACACACACACACACACACACACACAACAGGGTCAGAGGCAACCATGACTGCTGTGCGTGAAAAAGTGTCGTCATTCAACGTGCAGCTAGACAATCTGTGTCAATTTCTTCCACAAGACCGTGTTGCAGCCTTTGCCAGCTTGCGCCCACATGAATTGCTTTTAGAAACTGAAAAGGCCATTGGCAATGCACAGTTGTATGAACAGCACATGGATATGGTGCAGCTCAAAACAAGTGTGCAGGAAAAGCAAGCGGTATGATGGTGCCACACTGGGTGCCACACATGGGCTGTACGTACACAAATACTATACACACAAGTACCACACAGACAAATACCACCACACACACGCACACAGGCACTTGCTGCGACAAATGCGTTGTTGGTGCGGGAAGAAGCCGCTACCCAGATGATGGAACGGGAAGTACAGCGTGCACAGCAACGGGAGGAGCTGCTTCAAAAGGTAAGACAAGGAGGGGGTCACCTGTGTCCCCCCCAGCTGCCACTACACACACTATACCACACACAGCTGAATGTGGTGACCAACAAGATCAAGTATACAGAGTGGACCTCTGCCGACACCAAGCTGCAAAAGCTCACCACTGAGCATGAAGCATGTGCTCAGCTGCTGGATACCAAGAAAAAACAACTGGACGAGGAACACCGCCCATATAGAAAAATGGAGGACAGGGAGACGCGTGCCCTGCAAGCAGCAGAGCGTGCCAGAAGCGCGTATAGAAGCATGTCACAGGGCACCACATCTAGTGTGCAGTTGTTTAATGCACTCAAACAAAAGGTTGTAGATCTTTTGTGGTGGTGGTGGTGGTGGTGTAGGGCTGGTGCATACCAGCTTTGTTACACCTGATCAATATTACTCTGCTGCACTACACCTGATCAATATTACTCTGTTGCACCTGATCATATACCCCCCCACACACACAGTTGGATGCGCTGGAGAAAGCCAAGCGCAACCTTGACAACTTGGAGATGGATGACCTCGAGCATCGAGTGGCAGTGGCTCGCCTTCGGAAAGTTGCACAGCAGTGTGCCAATGCGATGTACGAGCTTGCTCCCCTGCGGCCCACACTCAACGAGGAATTGGCCACCGCCCGTGCAAAAGTTGGTGAGCTGAGTGCCAAGGTACGGGGGGTGTTGTGGTACGGGGGGTGTTGTGTTTCTTATACATGTATGGGGGTTCATATATGTGTCATACATGTATGGTGTGTGGCATTATACATGTATGGTGTGTTGCAAACCATGGCGGTACAGTGATTGAGTGCTCGTGCCCCACCCCACAGTTGAGCACCAGCCTCAGTGAGATTAATTTTGCAACCACTGATGTACAACGCATCGGGGAGCAAAGGCAAGCCGTGCAAGGTATGTGTATGAAAATGTATATGCAAGTGTACATGCAAGTGTACATGCAAGTGTACATGCAAAGACATGAAACACACCAAGCACACATCATGAGGGAGTACCCATGCCCACAGCCCAACTGCAGCAGTTGAGCGATGTCAAGCTGCAACGCCTTCAGGCCCTCAGCCATCAAAATGCAGGCATCATGGAACAATACAAGTGGGTACAGGAGCGTGTAAATGTACCCAAGAGTGGCTTTCATGCTCCTGTGTTGGGGCCAATCGCGTTGGAGATTGATGTGAAAAACATGCAGCATGCAGCCATGCTGGAACAAAACGTTTCCCGCACGTGTTGGGGCATGTTTGTCGTGCAGCACCCGGACGACCAGCAGCGGCTCATCCGCAAAATGCAACAGGAAATAAAGCAAAAACCAGCAGTGACATGCATTGTGCCAGAAGATGCTGCACAGCCCATTAGTCATCCAGGGGGCCCTGCAAGTAGCTTGGCAACATGGGGCATCGCGCATACGCTGGATGAAGTGTTTGATGCATTGCCACCAATCAAACACACATTATGCAATGAGGGCAACCTGCACAGGGCCTACGTGGGGACCGAGTATGATTGGATGCGTGGGTGATACCTGCAATCATTGCCTGTTGGTTGCAAGCAACCCCTCATCACCCATCATGTGCACAGGGCTACAGAAGGGCGCATGCAAGAGCTGCTGGATGCACACCCACGGCTGGGTACCATTTACACACCCTCCGAGCGACACATTACGCGCACTTCGTATTACAACAATACCATCAGTGTGTCCAGTGAGCGAACCTGGCGCCGACCACAGTATGTGTGTGGTAGATGGGCTGGAGGGTTTATTACGAATTTTGCAGGGTTTGCCCACACTGTCCCTTGTTTTTCCACACTGATACCACGTGGTATTGGACACACACACAGGATCTTGCTGGGTGACTTGAAGGGTATAGAGGTCACACGTGCACGTTTGCAGGAACAGCTGGACGCCTTGAATAATGTATGATTAGTTCATATTCATCAATTCATATTCATCGACTCATCATACATTGATTGCACGTGCTCCTCCATACATGTGTGCATCATGGTACATCATTTTCATCATATTGCCACACACATCGCCACACATATTGCCACACACACAGAATGTGGCTGAAATGGAAGCACGCAAAGAAGAGCTGCTGAAAGTACAAGCGCGTCTCAATGAGGAGCAAGCGGCTGCCAAGCATGTGTTAAATGCATTGACAGAAGGGCAAAGGCAATTCATTGAACAGTATGTTATGTGGCTTGGGTCGGCGCATTTGTAATACACACACACACACACACACACACACACTCGATCCGCAGGAAGCGCAGGGCGGAAGGCAAGCTCACTGTAGCAAGAAACCAGCTACGCACACGTGAGCAGCAACCAAGACCCATTGACAAGCGCGACCAATTGGAAGCGGATCTGGTCAGGTGCCGTGCAAAAGTCATTCAAGCAGTTGACAAACTCACAGAGGCCAACGACCAGGAGATAGACGTCCTGATAGAGTACATGCAGTGCCACTTGAAGAGCAAGGAGTGTGTAGCACAGCTCAAGGAAGTGAGTGTGCGCAGCGTGGAGCTGCAGACGAGCATCAGGGACCTGGGAAGGGCGCTGGCAAGGATACAAGCAGAATTGACTCGCGAGGAGAAACGCAGGCGGTACGTTTGGGAGTGTCTCTCACTTCTTGTGTCTTGCGTGAGTGTGTGTTGAGGGTGTGTTGAGTGAAAGTGTTTTGAGTATGCGGTGTGGACAATCATTCTTGTGTGCTGTGTGGACTATCATTCTTGTTGCATGGTCAATACACAGGGAGTTTGCAGAGGGGCAGTCCATCACAGAGGAGCAGATTCAAGCATTTGCCTCCCTACCTGACAGTCTGACTGAGTTACGCGCTGAAGCTGCCACACTGAAAGCACAGGCAGACAACATCCTGGTCTCATCTGGTGTGCTGCAGCAGTATAGGGAGCGACAGGTGCAAATTCAGGAACTGAGAGGGCAGCAAGAGGCACAGACATTGGCACTGGAAACTGCACAGGTGTGGTTTGGAAAAGGATGTGCACACATTGTATACTGCTGTATGTATTGTATACATGGATTGTATTGCATGTACATGAATGTACGTTGTATACTGCTGTGTATATTGTATACATGGATGTTGTATGTACATGAATGTACGTTGTATACTGCTGTATGCATGGATAGCAACCTTGCATACTGTTGCATGGCAACCCACCAACACTCACAGCGTGAAATGGATGAGCTCAAGCAGCAGTGGCTCCCAGAGCTGCAGCGACGTGTTGGCATGATTAGCAGCAGCTTTGGTGAGAGCTTTAAGCGTGTGGGGTGTGCTGGTGAGGTGGTGCTCATCACGCCTGATGATGATGTCAACAAGTTTGCCATCGAAATCAAGTATGTCTTGTTGATGTATATCTTGTTGATGGTACACAACAGCGTGGTGGTGTGTGTTGTGGTTCTTGTAAAAAACAAAATCATGCATGCGTTAAAATCACAGGGTCAAGTTTCGAGAGGAAGAGGCACTGCATGCCCTCACTGCCAGTAGGCAATCTGGTGGTGAACGGTCCCTGTCAACCATCCTCTACCTCATCTCCCTGCAGGTGCGTTGGGTTGGTGGTGCACACTCCCACCTTGCCCCACACCACCACCATCACCGCCACCACCACCACAAAAACCAACAGGGTGTCACCAAGGTGCCATTTCGTGTAGTGGATGAGATCAATCAAGGCATGGATGCGATCAATGAGCGCAAGGCATTTGAGCAGCTGGTGGAATCGGCAACCAATGAAGACACCCCCCAGTGCTTTTTGCTCACCCCCAAGTTGCTGCCCAACCTCACATACTCGCCCAATGTCACTGTGCTGCAGATCATGAATGGTCCATTCGTGGATGAGGTGGCAAACAACTTCTCCATGGTGCGTTAAGGGTGTTGAGGGTGGGTGGGCAGGAGGCAGTTTTGCATCAATGTTTTCTTGACCTCCCACCAGGACATGATTTTGGGTGCACAAGCTGTGGAAGCCTCTGCTTGAGATATTCGTTTGTGTTTATTGTGAGAGACCCCCTGCACACGTTGTGTTGCTTGTTCCATCCCGTTCAACCTGATCTGGCACCGTTGTTTGTACCACGCACACCTCAACAAGCTTCATTGTTGATACCCACGCACTCTGTATATTGCATCGTTCTGGCAGCGACTAGCATCAAACAACAACACGGCTATGCAATCACACACATTGATCATGCAGCAAACCATACACCCTCCAGCCCAGCACCCCTTGCAATGCCCAGCACCTAGGCAGCGTTGCACACCATCTCCTCTCCATGCCATCCATCTCCCCCTGCGCCCCACACGACGTGTGGTCGTCCCCCGTGCGTCTGCAGAGAGCGAGCCCCTGTCGTACGCACGAGACGTCACAAAACCCCGCTTTGTGCAGCACAAAACAGAGGCATTTTGGTTTTACCGGTTTCTGTCTATTGTGTACGACCACATTGTCAATCCTGGGCACTGGACGGTGGACATGCGCACCGACGCCCTCGAGCCTGCCAAGCTCGACAGCCCCAACCTCAAGGTAGTGCCTGCTGTGGGCAACAGAAGGATTATGTGTACAGTGCTGGGACACTGGTGAGGGGATACTCACCACACACAGGTCGTGGATGTGGGTGGTGGCACTGGCTTTTGCACCCAGGGCATTGTGGAGCATGTCCTGCCTACCAATGTCACCCTGATTGATCAGTCACCACATCAATTGGACAAGGCTCGCAACAAGGAAGACTTGCAGGGTGTGACCATTTTGCAGGGGGATGCAGAGGACCTCCCATTTGCCACTGATGCGTTTGATAGATACGTGTCTGCAGGGTCTATTGAATACTGTATGTGGTGATGGGAGGTGGTGGTGGTGGGGTGAAAACAGCACACCCTGCCAACAATGACAACCGCGATTATATATGGCGATGCATGCAACATTGCGTGTTGTGGTTTGAAACAAGCTTGGTTTTTGGCCTCTCACACTCAACAACTTCTCACACACAATAGGGCCTGAACCGCAGCGGGGCATTTGTGAGGCATACAGGGTGATCAAGCCTGGGGGTGTTGCCTGCATGATTGGTCCAGTGCACCCAACACACCCTGTATCGCGTTTCTTTGCCGACATGTGGATGCTGTTTCCCACAGAGGACGAATACTTTGAGGTGTGTTGGTTTGTTTGTTTGTTTGTATTCGTTTGTTTGTGTGTGTGTTTGTGTGTGTATGTGTATGGTTTGTGGTGTGCATGTTTCACCATATCAGCACCAATAAATAAAAACAAGCACCAGTACACATCAGATCAACACAATCCTGTTCATCACAGTGGTTTGAAAAAGCGGGGTTTACAGATATCAAGCTCAAGCGCATTGGGCCCTCATGGTATCGAGGTGTGCGGCGTCATGGGCTCATCATGGGGTGCTCTGTCACGGGAATCAAACCCAAGGTATGTGTTGGTTGGCTTGGAAAGAGACCGGCATACAACACCTGCAAAAGAGATGTACCTGCATAAGAGATGTACCTGCATAAGAGAGATGCAGTAGCACACGGGAATGTGTTTGCCATGTGTTCATTCATAGTATCATTCCTACAACACAGGCAGGACCCTCACCCCTGGAGTTGGGCCCCAAGTTGGAGGAATCACGAGCAACCCCATTCAACCCTGTCGGGTTTCTCACACGTCTCCTATTTGGTACTGCAGCTGGCTTCTATTTTTTCGTGTTGCCCATTTACATGTGGCTGAAGAATTTGGTGTGGCCTAAAAACGCACGCAACTTTTAGCACAACAATTCCCAATAGGTAACCCAAAATGCAATTGCCCTCACACATCTCCTACATGTATCCTAACAACAACATACAATACAGGGTGATTGATGATGAATGCATGCAAAATCATCAATGCGCCCATTATCAATACACCCACCATATGGATTAATGTGCCCTAGGGCTTGGGGGCAATCATGTCCTCTGGGCGCACCCACTCGTCAAATTGCTCCGAGGTCAACAGGCCAAGAGCAATGCCTGCTTCCTTGAGTGTTGTGTGTTCCTTGTGTGCTTTTTTGGCAATGGCAGCAGCATTGTCATACCCAATCTGTGGCAGGTATGTGTGGATGATGATGATGATGATGATGGTGATGAGAATGAGAATGAGAATGGTGATGAGAATGAGAATGGTGATGAGAATGATGATGATGATGATGAGAATGATGATGATGATGATGATGGTGATGATGATACGTGGGACTGTCACCACTCACATACACCCCTTCAAACAACAACAACCTGTTGTACACCCTCACCTTGGGGTTGAGTGCCGTGACAAGCATCAGTGACTCGTGCAGCAGCTTATCAATGCGTGTGGTATTGGCAACAATGCCCTGCACACAGTTGGCCGCAAATGACGCAGAGGCATCACCCAGCAATCGAATGGACTGCAAAAGACTGTTGATCATCATGGGCTTGAACACATTGAGCTCAAAATGCCCCTGTGAGCCAGCCATGCTGATGCCCACATGGTTGCCAATGACCTGCGCGCATACCATGGTCAATGCTTCACACTGGGTAGGGTTGACCTTGCCGGGCATGATGCTGCTGCCTGGCTCGTTTTCTGGTAGCTGCAGCTCTCCCAGACCACAGCGGGGGCCACTGCCCAGGAAACGAATATCATTTGCCACCTGATGGTTGTGTGTTGGTGGTGTGAAGCGTGGATCAAGGACAAGGACAGGTGCAAAGCATGTGTCCCCAGTCAAATGGGGTAATGAAGTCAACCTCCCTCCCCCCAAATGGCAACAAACCTTGAACAAGCTGGCAGCAGTGGCATTCAATGCCCCGCTCACTTCCACCACAGCGTCATGGGCAGCCAATGCCTCAAACTTGTTGGGTGCTGTCACAAATGGAAACCCAGTGTCTTCCGCAACCTGGGCAGCCACAGCCTCTGCAAAACCAACTTTAGCATTGAGGCCCGTACCCACCGCTGTCCCACCCTGGGCCAGGGCATACAGCCGGGGCAGGGCCTTGTTTATGGCATCGATGCTGTACCCCACCTGGGCAGTGTAGCCCCCAAACTCCTGTCCCAGGGTGAGTGGGGTGGCATCTTGGGTATGGGTGCGGCCAATCTTGATAATGCCTTCAAATTCTTTTGATTTCGCATCCAGGGCTTGGTAGAGCACTTGCAACCCAGGCAGCAGCACATTGTAAATTTCTGTGACTGCTGCAATGTGCATCACTGTGGGAAACGTGTCGTTGGAGCTCTGTCCCTTGTTGACGTGGTCGTTGGGGTGGACTACGCTCTTGTCACCCAATTTGCCACCCAGGATTTCAATGGCACGATTTGCAATGACTTCATTGGCGTTCATGTTGCTTTGTGTGCCACTGCCTGTTTGCCAGACCACCAGGGGAAAGTGGTCATTGAGCTTGCCCTCTGCCACCTCCCCGGCGGCTTGGCCAATTGCCTTGCCAATCTTGGCATCCAACACGCCCTGGGCCACATTGACCTGGAGTGGTTGTGGTTGGGTGGTTGTGGTTGGGTGGTTGTGGTTGGGTGGTTGTGGTTGGGTGTGGTGATGAAGTACATGTGTGCAGACCCACATACCGTTGCGGCGGCACCCTTGAGCACGCCAAAGGCGCGTACGACAGGCTCTGGCATGCGCTCTCGTGCGCCACCGATCTTGAAGTTTTGCAGGGAGCGCTGTGTCTGTGCGCCCCAATACCTGTGTGTGGCAAGAATATGCACGATCATGTGTGGCCGATCATCCCATCATCCCAACAACACAGCTTTCGTACACTTTACACACCTATCTGCAGGGACTTCCAATGGTCCAAAAGTATCCCTCTCCGTGCGTGTGGATGCAGAGCGCGCGCCTGTGCAACAAGTCGGCATGTGCCAACACGTGGGCATCAACGTTTGCTCATACGTCATGCATCCCTATACCTATATTCATGATTTCGGCTTGCTGGATCAAATGTACTACTTGAGGAGTAGCCATGGGTGACCTGGAAACTAGCTGCTTTCGAAGTGATTGCATTTCCTGCTGGGTTCCTATGGATCCAGTACAGTCTGCTCAGTCTCCTCCTATATCTCCTGTATACAGAGTGCTATATCGATGTGTTGCCAACCCGCCAAAAAAAACAAATACCTAGAAAAAAAACCACCCTTTTGTTTTGTTGAAAGCCTACACCCACTCAGTAAAAAACCCTCAATTGCACGACTATGGCACCATTGGCGATTGGCACACACAACCCCAGCAGTGTTCGCAGCGGGTGCCCACACTTGTTGCAATCGCTACGCCGAGCAAGAGCCCCAGGACGCTGCCCCAGCCGCTCACGATCGCACTGCAGTATGACGGTGCAAGCAGCTGCGGCAGTCAGCAGTGCATTAAAGGTGTATGAAGCCGACTCCATGGATGCAGCATCGCTCACAGACTTTGCAAGTCGGCCACGAGTGGATTTTCAGTCCATTCTCGACAGGGTACGTGTTACTTGTTGTAATGGTGTGTTTTAATGGTTGCCAACACTGCAGCTCTTACACCTATTGCCTCGCATTGCAGGTGGGTCCAATAGTGGAGAGTGTGCGTGCCCGTGGAGACGAGGCAGTAAATGAATACACCCAGCAATTTGACAAGGCAGTCTTGTCTCATGCACCATGCCGGCCCATTGAGGAGTTTGCAGCACCAGAGCTTGATGAGACCACCACCGCTGCATTTGAGCAGGCATACCAAAACATCAAAGCCTTTCACGAAGCACAGCACTCACAGCCTATTACCGTGGAAACAATGCCAGGTGTACGCTGCTCACGCATTTCACGACCTATTGGTATGGAGGAGTGGTACCACCAGGGGGATGTGGTGCACGCAGGTTGCTGACTATCTACCCCAATCCCTCACAGGTGCTGTTGGATTGTATGTTCCTGGAGGCACTGCAGTGTTGCCCTCCACTGCATTGATGCTTGCTGTACCTGCTGGCATTGCTGGCTGCAAGTATGTATTTGGGCAACATTTTGGTGGTTGATGTGTTTACCAATGTGTACCAATGTGTACCAATGTTTTCCACACACCCAGAACCATTGTGCTGGCGACGCCACCTCGCCCCGATGGCAGCATCTCCCCCGAGGTGCTTTGGTGTGCCAAGCGTGCAGGTGTGACCCACATCTTACAGGCTGGTGGTGCACAGGCAGTGGCCGCCATGGCCCATGGTACAGCATCCTGCCCCAAGGTGGACAAGTTGCTCGGCCCAGGCAACCAATACGTCACTGCTGCCAAGATGTTGCTGCAAAACAGTGAAGCCATGGTTTCCATTGATATGCCTGCAGGACCCAGTGAGGTGCTGGTGATTGCTGATGGTGGTGCAGATCCCGCCCATGTTGCAGCGGATTTGCTCTCCCAAGCAGAGCATGGTGTGGACAGTCAGGTGGTGTTGCTTGCGTTGCCAGGCACTAATGTGGATGCCATTCAAGCTGCAGTGGAGGCACAATGTGCAGCATTACCACGTGGGGATGTGGCAGCGCAGGCATTATCCCATTCTTGTGTTGTGCGGGTCAGCAGCAAGCAGCAGGCTGCAGATTTGAGCAACTTGTATGCACCAGAACATTTGATTATCAACACAGAGGATGCAGAGACATGGTTGGATTTGCTGGACAATGCAGGGAGTGTGTTTTTGGGGCGATGGACGCCCGAGAGTGTGGGTGACTATGCAAGCGGCACCAACCACGTATGGGGGTGTGGGTTGTGAATTTGTTGTTGTTGTTATGGTGTTTACATGTACCCCCCCCCAAAAAAAAACAGACGTTGCCAACATATGGGTATGCGCGCATGTACAGTGGGGTATCACTCGACTCGTTTTTGAAAAAGATCACCGTGCAGCAGCTTAGCAAGGAGGGACTTGCAGCATTGGGTCCCACAGTGGCACACATGGCTGCGGTAGAGGGGTTGGATGCCCATCGAAGAGCAGTGACGTTGCGTCTGGGGTTAGATTAGGATTGGGCGTTTGCTTTGTGTTCCCTTTGTTTACAATCAACAATAGGCTGATGTAACTCAGTTTAATATCATTGCAATGTTGCGGTGTTCAGCTGGACGGCTGTCCGTGACTGCAACATCATCTCGCAGAAACAGATGCCCATTGTTCCAAGAGCACACACCATTCCATCTCCGACATCAAAACACTCACATAGTGCATCATGTGCCGCATCATCATGGTGGTCGTGGGCGAGTGCTAGCTGCACAACCATCAGATGCTTCGTCCACATCTGAGTTCAACAAAACAGCCACGAAGCAGTGGAAGTGGGCACCAGCTACTGTAGTAGAAAACAGGTAGTGGATGTTCAAGCAGGCAAAATACATCTGTATGGATACACACACACAGCCACACAACACAGGTCGGAATCGGCCAATGGACAGCTGCGCTCACTCACCCTGAGTGTGCAGGACCATGTGACGATTCTCGAGGGCCGCAAGATGGGACGCAAGCCCAAAGATTCCCGATGGGTGGATGCATTGGAGGTTCCAGGTCAGTTTTTGGGTCTCCGGGAGGGCGTCGAAGCCCCCGATGCCGACGCCCAACCCACCAAGCTGTTTGCAATAGCATCGTCACCCTATGATGCAAAGCGCAACTCGGCCATGCTTGATGCTGCGCTGGTGGAGGTCCTGGTGGATCGTGCAGGGGATGAGATGGAGGCGCGCCTTTCACAGCTTGCACCTGGCAGCGTTGTACACGTGACACAAGTGGTTGGCTCCGGGTATGTTGTTGGGATGTTACTCATGTTGCTTTCCATTATATTGTTAATATTATATCAACATTTTATCATTCTTTATGATGTTCAGGTTTGGCACATTGTTTAGCGAGTCAGAGGGGCTGTTGCTTGCAATGGAAGAGAGGCACAACCTCGTGATGATTGGCGCAGGCACACAGTATGATGGGTGCACACAATGGTTAATGCACACGTATTCCCCAGTAGACCCCCCCCACACACACACAAACACATTGCACCCATCCCCACAGGGGCTTGGCGTCGTTGCGTGCGTGTGTCGAATGGACCCCAGTGCAGGCACATGCAACGACACGTGCTGTTTCGTTATTCATCCTTGCTGATAGTCCCCAGGCAGTTGCCTATGTCAAGGACTTTGACAATTGGCGTGCATGTGGGGTACGTGTGCACCCAATCTACTGCCATCCCATGCAGCTTGCACAGCAAAACGGTGCCAGCTTGTCTCCCCGGGAGTTGCTGGAACGTGAACTGTTTCCTGTTGATGCGGAGGGCAATCCAGTGGACATGTGGAGCCGGGAGAAGTGCACCGTGTTGATGAGTGGTCTGACCCCTGATCTCATGTCTTTGTTGACCAAACGCATCATTGGGGCGGGTGTGCCTGTGCAAAATATTTTATGCACAGGGGAAATGTAGTTTTGGTTGTTTTTATTGTAATTTTGCGTAGCATAATTGTGGAAATACAACAAACAATAAAGACCTTGAGGCAGCAACCATTCGAGGAGTGGCAGCAACCAACAGCAGCCATGATCATTCCAGTGCGTTGCTTCACGTGTGGCAAGGTACACGAGCGTGTTGCATGTGCATCTATCCGCGTAAATATTCTTGTGCATATATCGGAGTCTCATTTAACAGCACATGGACACTGTTGACAGCAAAACACACATGCTATGCAATCACTTGCTTCACTGTCCATGTTGCAACACCAGGTCATTGGCAACAAGTGGGAGTTGTATTTGGAGCTACTGCAAGCAGGATACGCTGAACAGTATGTTGATTGAGGGTGTGTATATTTGGCATGGTCCTAGTACGCAACCACCAAGCAAACTACCCCCTTAGGGAAGCACTGGATTCATTGGAATTGCAACGGTATTGCTGCAGGCGCATGCTCATGACACATGTGGACCTGATTGAAAAGCTGCTCAACTACAACCCATACGAGCGTGCAGCCACACTGCAGCAGTAGAGATTGTATTTTGGGAAAATGTATACACACACAACTCCCAACAAATTGATTAAGCTGCTGCACATGTTGTCTACCATGAGCCAAAAACCAACATTTTTGTCAAACGCCGTCCTGTATTATTTTTGCAACATACCTGACTGTAGGTTCCAGTAACGCACAAACATACCAGAGAATACTGTCCCATAAACAAGATGTGCTGTGTGGCAAGAAAACGGCGATGGTGTATTGAAATGCTGCCTGGAAGCTGCAAGGGCGTATGGCGGGGACCGGAGAGAACGGCCATCCGTCAGACATACAGCCGACCAGGAATTATATTGACATTCTTTGCACTCTCCGCACACTCTGCATTTCCCACCACCAGCATCACCAGCCTCGGCCTCGGCATAGCACAGGCATCCTCTGTGCGCACGCAATAGGTACGCGTGGCTATTGGTTGTCTGGCATCATCCCATTGTATAGAGCATCCCATCTCCCCATCCCGCACGCCCCTAGCAACTCGTGCATAACCATCTGCATATTGTTGCGTATCCAGTGAGCAACTAGCAAGCATCATCATACATGAGCAACCATGCAAAACGTTGGTCGGACAATTTAATCTTCAACCTCCCGCACTCTTTCACAGTTTCAACCATGTCAGTCTCTACCATGGTAGCCTTTTACGAGGGTGATCGCCTCCAGCGCAGCCATGTGTCGCCAGATGTGCATGCCGAGGACGAGGACGGCAAGATGGGTGACCAGCCCGAACAGGACCATCCCGAAGTGCTTCGTGTGCAAGCCCACCATGAGCCTATGGAGTCTGACTTTGTCTACCGCGCCACCGCTCTGACCACTCCCTCGTCTAAAAAGTGGCGTGGCGTTCGTCTGGGCTCGTTCATGTGTGGTTGTATGGGCGCCAACACCGTGCTCGACGGCACCGACAGCATCTCTGCCAAGTCCAACTCAATCAAGACCATGTCCCCCACCGAATCTTCCATGTCCCCTACCGAATCTTCTGCTGCATCTGATTCTGGCATTCCCTATGACAGCAGCTACCCCAACTCTGAACACGATTTGTTTGAATCCAACATTGTTGTCGGGCCCAAGCTCACCTCGGCACGTCTCCAGGGCCTGCCCTCGACTGGGTTTGATGAGGGCTGCGTGCCTGTTGTGTCTGCCCAAACAGAGCAGGGGCATATGTATCAGCCTACACTGCTCAGCCACCGCAGCCTCCAGGTGCGTTGTTGGTTGTGTGGCAAGTATGTTGCTGGTGTGTGCGTATGTACTTTTTGTTGTTGGTGGCGTGTGCACACATTTTGCTTATTAATGGTGGTGGTGTGTGAGTAGTGTGTCTGCACACAGCTGTGGTACAATAATTGTTATTATATTTATTGTGTGCGTCGTTGTATGTATGCACTGTATGACTTTTGTTGTGCCCATGCTCTTGTTGCTGCCACAAAACAGCAGATTACTCCTCCACCTTTCCTCCAACCAAAAACAGGCTGGCCACTTTTCCTCCCCCCTGCAGCGTACCGCCACATTTGCCCATTCCCCCCGCCCCACCCAGCTGCATGCAGGCCCCCCCTCTGCGTTCTGCTCCCCCACCCTGGAAGCCCTCGACTGTGACCTCCCTGAAGTACACATGCCCCGAGTATCACGCCACTCGTTTGAATTCCCAGCACCAGTCAGCAATTTCAGCAACTCTCCACCGCCCCTGCAGCGGCGCATGACCCTGGCTGCTGCCCCACAATCCAGCAGCCCAGCACACCGCAACATTGTCATTGCATACATGCCAGCACATTCGACGTCGTCCACTTCGTCACAGGAAAACACATGGGCGCCAATGGTACGCAGTGCTACGTTGATGTAGTAGGTGTTGTGTTGTATTTTGTGTTATTTTTATGCGTGCGCTTTTGTGGGGATAATACTACATATATCATCAACACTGTTTGTAGTATGTTGCAGTGTGATACTTGTACTGCATTGGTATAGGAACAACCAGAAAAAGAGGGGGGTATGCCACATAAATTTAGTTGTATCGCGTATGTTTTTAATCAAATTGCAGCTCCGTGCTGTTGTCTGTGTTGTTTTGTGTGTTCTTTTGTTGTATGAGTGAGGCAGCCGTGAAGAGGGATCCGCAGCAGCCAAGGAGGGTGCACCTGAACAGACTACTTGGCCAGCCTTTCGCAGCACTTTTATCCAGCCTTTCACAGCACTTTCTCCGGCTTTTCTCAGCACTTGTCAGTATCCAAATCGAACAAAGAACTTGATCCTTTCGTTGTAATGACATCTCCTTCGATCGATGATGGCCACATTATCGTACACCTCATGGCTGCGTTACATGTGCAGCCCTAACATGGTACATACAGAAAAGAAACAAACAGCATGAAATTGCTACAAATCATTCATGTCCCTTTCGCAGTGCGCTGCAGTCAAAGAAGACACAACAGGCTTGAACGGTTGTGCTTTCTGCACAGCACTGACCACTTCTGCATCCCAAATTGCTTCCAACTGTGTGTACACGGTACACATGCGTACAACAAACATGCTTTTTCCAACCTCGCCAACCCCATCAAACAAACACGTACCGTTTTGCTCTTGTCACTTTGAATGTCACGCCGCCGGTCGTCCTTGGCTACTGCATGTGGGTAGTGCAGCACATAGGCTTCATGGTGCACCAGAAACTTGAAACCCTGGTGCGCAAGGTAGGCAAGACCTTGCGCCTTGTTGAGATGGTACCCTGGAGATGTTGGTGTATGCTGTGAAACAATGCACAGCATGGACAACAAAGCTTCATCACCCCCACACCTCGAAAACGCTCATCAAATAAAGGCAATTGTAAATGCGGCCGCCATGCAAGGACATAAGGTTCATACTGTGTTGGTACATGTACAGGGTGCATGCATGGTATGTGTGTGCGTCCACCCACAACACTGCATACCAGGTGCCCCTTGTGTTGCTGCAGCTCCAATGAAGATGGCACTGGTGGGAAATAGATTTCATATGGCTCTGTTGCAGCTGCCCACCGGTTGTAATCCGTGAAGAGGTGATATTGCAGGTGAAATGGAACAACACGGTGAGCATCCAAATGACTCAACAGCAGCTGCTTGTCACGCCCTGTTGGGTATGGGTTTTATACCGGGGTTTGCACATTGCTACGTGTGCAAGTAGAATGCCTTACCGTGAGCCAATGCCACAGTCAATGCTCTGCCCTGCACATCACTCATAGCAGATGTGTTGTATTCCAGTGCGGGTATGATGTACAGGGCTCGCTGCTGCTGCAAGGCGTGTCCCACCTGGGTGATGAGTGCGATATGATTGTTATGCAATAACCTCAACACCGCCCCATCCATACCGTGGCATTCTTTTGAAGCAACGACACAAAGCTTTGTGGCCCCACTAGAAAATCTGCATCCACAATACCAACCACATCCGTTGTTGCCATGGCCAGCGCCAAGTTTCGCATGGCATTGACTGGCATGCGATAGAATTCGTTAACCTGTGGATCATCTTGCAAATGCTCCACATACACTGCCATATCCAACATGCATGCACCTGTACGTTTGGTGGCATTTTGTGCTGCAGTCAAACCTGTTGTGGGAACCTCAAAACCTATGCCCCACACCTTGCTTTTGTGTGGCATTATAGACATGTTGTGCCCAAGCGGTCAACATGCGCTGTGACCACCCGTGCTGTGTGCGTCCTGGTGCGTGCAAGGTGCCGTTGAGCAACGGTACATACACGGCAGCTGCCAAAACCCCCCTCCATGATGCGCATTGAAGACGCAGGGCACTGAGCCGGTTGAAACTGTACGGAATGGCAAGGGTGGCAAGGTGTGGAGGTCGTAGTATGGCACCGGAGAGGATGACCAGTGGCTGCAGGTCTGCAACCCACCAAGAATTGCTTTTGTTTGCTACACTATATGCTGCTTGGGGTTGTTGAGAACTGTTGCTGTGTGGTTGGGGTTGAACAAACGTGGGTGGTTGCTTGCACGCGATGATCGGTGGCACGCGTACCGTGGTTGTTGTTGTTGGTGGTCTCCTGCATGCGCCACATCAAGCAACAATGCTACAAGTAGCACGACTTGAAGGGCCGCGGACGCTTGCAACAAGCATCTCATCCCCGCTGCAAATGTGCGACACCCATCGGTGTATGCATATGTGGTTGCATTAATGGTGAATTAACTCATAAATGGACATGAAAAAGAACACACGAAATAAAAACTACATAAAAACTACACAACCCCCTCACTCTTCATCGTCTACGCCCATTTGAAAGCTCATAATCTGCACAGGCTGTGCCCCCACCTGTACCTGTGCAGCAATATCCAACGTCCGGTGCTGTGTGCCACGTGCCATACTGAGCTGGCACTTGACAATGTCTTTGGATTGTACTTGGAGTGGGTGTTTGAGGGGCAAGACCAGCTGCTCCCAGTGGGTTGGTGGGTCCCCAGGCGCAGTACTCAGGGTCACTGGGTTGGCACAAAAACGTGCTGAAAACTCCACATCAAACCATACGCAGAGTGCCGTAATCTCCGTATTCTGTTTTTGTGTAGAGGATTTATTGGTGTGTAGGAGGAGTGCGTTTTCATGTGCACTTGTTCTCAAGTGCGCTTGCCCATAAATTTCCCAGCATTTCCAATACACCTCAGAGCACATACCTTGTGCACATGCAATTCACATGAACTCGTAAAATCCGCATCTGACGTCTTCATGGTCATCAAGTCGAATTGTTTCAGTGTACACGTGTCTGTGACCAACTGGGTAGCGTCAATGCGAACGACGGTTGCTCGTTGGCGCCACCGCTGTGCCACCTGTGGTGGATGTGTGGGTGGATGTGTGGATGTGGTGAATGTGTGGGTGGATGTGTGGATGTGGTGAATATGTGGGTGGATGTGTGGATGTGGTGAATGTGTGGGTAGATGTCTGGGTGGATGTGTGGATGGATGTGTGTGTGTGTGTGTGTGGATGTGTGTGTGTGTGTGGATGTGTGTGTGTGTGTGTGGATGTGTGTGTGTGTGTGGATGTGTGTGTGGATGTGTGGTACCAGGGGGGGGTACAGGAACTTTGGGCAAAGATGCATAGGCTGCATATAGTGGAGACCATGCTGGAGGAAACTATACACTATGCATGTTGTATACAATAAACACAATGAACACAAGGAATACAAGGAACACAATAAACACAAGGAACAACCAATAAACACAAGGAACACAAGGAACAACCAATAAACACAATGAATCAAGTATCCCCCATACACCTCCGGTACCTTGTCACCAATGCTGCGCATGTTAAAGCCATACACGTCGTTCCAAAATGCATCATGTGGCACAGGGACTGTGGCTGCTGCAAGATACATGGTGGCCATATCTGGCAGCACAGCACCACCTTGCCGCACAAACCTGTGTGGTGATCAATGGTGATTGGTGGCACAAATGAATATCATAAGTGGCCTTCCATACACCATACACCATTACTCCATACACCACCAGCCCCCCAGCACAAAGCACCCAAGTCCCCACTGTTTGACACACTGGGGGTCTAACACACCTATCACGTGCCGCCAGCACTGAATCAAGCATCGTCTCAAACAGCAAACCATACCCCATCCACTCACTCACAAGCACATCCACGGGTCCCTGTAATTGCAATTGGGCATGACCAAGTTGTTCTAGGCGCCCATGTACTATGGTAATGGGTCCGGCCTGATGTTTGCTTAGGTTATTGGCTTGTACAATATCAAGGGCACATGCAGCAATGGCTGCTGAACCATCCACACCTATGTGGTGGTGGTGGAAAACGCGGTGGCGGAAAACGCGGTGGCGGAAAACGTGGTGGCGGAAAACGCGGTGGCGGAAAACGTGGTGGTGGAAAACGTGGAAAACATGGTGGTATTGCACGGCGGTGGTGAAAACATGGTGGTATTGCACTGCATCTTGTGGGCTTGTGTGTACATGGGCTCTATACATGTTGAACAAAACCTATACACATGCAACATGATCTATACACATTCAACAAATCTCTATACACATTCAACAAATCTCTATACACATGCAACATGCGTAGCACATACCTACAACATGAGTAGCACCAGCACGTGCAGCAAACATGGACAGTATGCCACTCCCACACCCAACATCCAGCACTGTGGCTCCCTGCAGCAACCCCGGATTGCCCTCCAATGCTTGACGATATGCTTCTGTACGTGGCTGTGTTGGGTATATGGTGTATGGGTGGGTGTTGTGTATGGGTGGGTGTTGTGTATGGGTGGGTGTCAGGTGTATGGGTGGGTGTCATGATTCAACACATACACAACGTGCTGAACACATATATAACGTATCGGCATAAAGCATTAGCATACAGTGTTGACATACTGTATTGGCTAAAGTATTTTCACAGAGCATGTACCACTATTGATACACACAGTGTCACACACATCTACCACTTGACCACCACCACCTACATGATCAGCCAGCATCTCATAATGCATTTGCAATCGTGAATATGAGTCAAAATACAACTTGTCCACTCGCATTGCATCTGTGTCTTTTGCTGTTGACTGCCTGGAACACCCTGCTGCTGCTGCTTGTTGGTGTTTTTTTCTGAGGTCTTTTCCTTGTTGGTATTTTTCTTCATGGCCTTTTTCTTCCCCTTGGTGTTGCTGACTACTACTAGGTTCCCCCTGACTACTTCTAGGTACAGCATGACTATGAGGTCCTGCATGACTACTGCTAGGTCCTGCCTCCTCCTCCTCCTCCTCCTCACTCAATGCCTGGAGCACAGCATCATCCAGTGTGAACGCACGTAGGGCTGCAAGCACGTGTCGGAGCTGCTCATTTTCATGCTGTACTTGGGCGAGTTGTGCCATCACAGCAGATGCATCTGCTGCTTGCAATGTGCTGTGTCGTGATGGCAATGTGGTAGGAATTACATGCTGCACCTGACCACAAGACAGCCCACATACCCCCCAGGACACCAAAACAAACACATACCTGGGGCCATCATCTTGTGTGTTGTCCGTACCAGCATCCACGGTGCAGCCATAGTCATAAAACAGCAAGGCATCATCTGCCAGAACAGGTTTCAAGTAGATGTCATCCGCCCACGGTGGCGTGGTACCACCCTTTTCTTGTTGGGCGTATGTTTGCAATACAGGTCGTGGGTCTGTGCCTGCTGCCACTGCACTGCGGATGTAATTGACCAGGCGAATGGTATCGTACTCGTCACACTGTACCTGGGTGGGGGAGGATGATGTTGGGCATTGATCGGGATGTCTCTCATACGTGTGAGTGTCTCATGGGCAACTCTATGTGTAAGATCCATATTCAAGATACTTTAGGTGTCCACTATCTCATTTAACCAGGCAGTATGCAGTACCTGGGCATGGTAGGCGGCCAGGTCAAACTGATGTACGGTTGCATCATGTGTCAATGCTTGCTCTATAGAAGGGAAGACGGTGTTGTCAAACAAGCTTTGTGCTTTGTCATCATCTGCATCCTCTCCACTTGCGCCCCAATCATCCCAGTCCTCCTCTTGTTGACTGGTGGCATCACTGTGGCTGCTGTCGCCATCGTCACCACCCATGGTTGATACTATATGATATTGATTCTATATGATTCAAAGTGTTTACACGTTGCAATGTGTCGGGTTGATGCTTTGAGATGCTTTGAGGTTGGGAGTTGTTGAATACAGTGGCTGTTTGAAACCAACTCGATGTCAACAGGCGTATTTAGTGATAACACACAACTTGCAAAGACAACACCCCCCAATACACAACCTGTCTGCACGGCAATTGAACGATACACGCATCATCAACCCATCATCATCGACTGTTTCCTTGCTTCCTTTTGCTGTACACATAAAATACACTCCATACACTCCATGCTTCACATGCAGTGATTTTGCAAAGTGCACCCCCGCTAAAAGCTGTGTGATGGTGAAGCTCACATTGATCAACCGTATACGTGATTCTTTGCCTCTAGCAGAGGGCTTGGATAGGGAAAAGGATGCTGCCATGGACACTTGCAAACAGCAAGCCAAGGTACATTTTGTTAGTTGGTACAGCACATGCGCATACATCTGGCAACTTGATGGCCCATCATCATCGCAGACCATTATAAAGCAGCTTGCCAAGGCCCCACATGGGCAGCCACAGCGGGTATCTGTGGAAAGCGGGCCATACATGTTTCATTACCTCGTATCAGAAGGGGTTGTCTACTTGACGCTGGCGGAAAAGGGGTATCCCAAAAAGTTGGCATTTCAGTACTTGGAGGAGCTACGAAAGGAGTTTACGAGTTTGTATGGCACACAGATTGAGGGCACCACACGACCATATGCATTTATTCGATTTGGTATATGCTTGGGGATTGTTATTGCGGTGTGTGTGTCGCATCCTGTGTTGTGTCACATGGTGGACGCCCCAACACACACCCTTTCCCCACAGACACGTTTATTCAGCGAACAAAAAAGCTCTACCTGGACACAAGAACACAGCGCAACATTGATTTGTTGAGTCAGGAGGTGAATGAGGTGCACGCAATCATGACACGCAACATACAAGACGTGCTGGGCCTGGGGGAACGACTTGACCGTACGTGCTGGTGGTGGTGGTGTGTGTAGTGTTCCTGGTGATATTGTCCTATCACCACCCATGCACTATGCACAGGCACTGCACAGAATGCGGGGTTGCTGGCGGATGAGTCGAAGAAATATCGCAAAAAGACCAAGGACTTGTACAATCAGGTTGGTTTGGTGGAAACACATGGTGTGGTGGTAATCACATCACAGACATGCACCACTCAAGCATACCCTCACAATCCCCTTTTCCCACACACACAATCCCCTTTTCCCACACACAATTCCCACGCCCAAACACACAATCCCCTTTCCCCACAGGCGTTGATGCGAAAGTACATGCCATTGGCCGCATTGGTGGGTATAATCACATTGGTGCTGTGGATACGTTGGTATTTTTATTGAGATACACACACTAGGTAACAACACTTACATACACTGGGTAACAACACTGGATCACACGTATTGTCAGTCACATGTATTGTCAGTCACATGTATTGTCAGTCACATGTGTTGTCAGTCACATGTATTGTCAGTCATATGTTTGTCAGTCACATGTATTGTCACATGTATTGTCAGCCACATGCACTGTCAGTATTATATAATATTACAGCATCGTGGTTGATGCAACAGCGGAGGGTGCATCAGATGTGTTTCCAACAAAGGAGGATGCAGTAGTACATGTCCTTCACCACTAAAAACATCCTCCCGCAAAAACATCCTCGTCACTTTGTGAGCCCCTGTAAAAGCTTGGTCAAACATGCATCACGCAAATCTACAGAGGGGTTGTCTGCAGAGGTCACATAGGAGGCTGGTACCTGATAGCGCTTGGTGCCCAGTTTGATGGTGAAGATGTGATCGTCCAGTGATTCACCGACATGCACTGTGTTGTACGGGATGTGTTGTTGTGTTGTACGGGTATGCTGCTACGGGTGGGGGTATGAGTTGGTGTGGTCATGCATGGTCTTTTCTTGCACAACATACGATCAAGACACAACACACCATTAATACACAACACACCATGAATACCACACAACATACCATTAATACCAGAGGCGGTGTATCCAGTCAGAGGCATTCGCCTGCGGTGCCTTTCTTTGCGTTCCTCTTCCGTCTGTGGGTGTGGGTATGTGTGGGTATGGGGTGGGTATGCGGTGGGTATGTGTATTTGGTGGGTATATGTGATAGGCATGTGTCATGATCACACACACTGCACACAACTGTGTACAACACGTGCAGCACACACCACACAACACTGTGTAGTATGACACATGTAGCACACCACACCACACGTGCAGCACACCTCATAGGGGGGTACTAGGTAGGGGTTGCTGTATCCCCGACGTCCTCCATACATCTTCTTAAACCAATCTTCTGGAGGATTATGTGTGACACCATCCCCCTCTACGTTCGCCTCTTCTGTGTGGGTGGTTGGGGGTGTTCAAATATCATGGTGATGCTACCAACAGCCCCGTGTTCACTGCATTCCTGTACAATCATCATCATCATTGTCATCATCCTCCCCATGCCACACAGTTCCCCCACCTGTATGAAACTGCACGAGTGCTTGTTCTCCACCCTCCACTTTGAGAATGTCCTCTTCAGAATACCACCAATCATCATCTGAGGTTGTGTCATTGAAATGTACCAAGTACTTGTTTGTTTCAGGATCGTAATCGACAATGCTCTCAATTGGGATTTGCTCATACAAAACCATCTCACCCATCTCTGCATCTGCAGCCAATTCCTGAAGGTATGGAAAAACATGATGGTCTGAGAAAACAAACAAGATTGGCAAGGTGTTGTGGTCATGCACCCCTCTCCCACCTACCTCTTGCATCTGGAGCTGCATTTCATTGAGAATGTTGATGGGAAGGTATGTGTCCAAGTCTTCTGGTTTGCCTCTAGCTGCTACTGCCAAGTCACTACAGAGTTTCCCAAGGCGATCATTGCGTCGTGTTATATTGCGCATGTTGATGCCCAGCGATTTTGCAACTTCACTCCATCCAGACCAATGTGCATATGGTGCTTTTCGACTGTTATTGGGTTTGTGCTTTTGTATGCATTGCTGTGCGGGGGCAAGGTGGTGAGGTGGTGATGTGACTGGTGGCGGTGAGGTGGACGTGATGTTGTACCAAGTTGTACCAACACACCAGCAAGAAATCGTGCAAATCCTCTTTTTGTTGATCTGAGTAGTTTGTTTTGCTTCTTTTCTTCATGGTGCGTTGAAACTTGCAAGATGATGTTGTGTGATTGGTGTTGTGAGCTGCTGTTGTTGTGTTTTGTTGTGTGCTATGGGATCCCTGTTGTGCGTGTGTAGTTGGCACCGGCGAGCAAGATAAAGTAGAGTAGTTTGTGACGCGCAAGCCCTGCCAAATGTGTCGAGTTTTCGAGTTTTTTGGGCGGGTTTTGACAGTGTTTTCACGTGTTTTTTGTGTTTTCATCATTGTACGCCTTGTTATGTGCGTTCACATATGCGTGCTCATTTTGCTCCCTTTTCTTCAGCTGATGATGGCATGTTGGTGATCATGACCACGCACATGCAGCAGCAGCAGTCCCTCTAAAGTCCAAGACCAGATGGGTGTGCCACAGTTGTGGAAGATCCTACACAAGCATGGGCTTGTGCGCACGTGTGGTGGCAGTGATCAACCCGAGGGTGTGGTGGATGTTGCCAGCGCAGTGCACGACAAGGTGGTTGCAGTCGACCTCTCCATGTGGACACACCAGGCGATGCACCAACCACAGCTTGCTGCTGCATATGGCCGAGAGCATGCAGCTCTGAAGATTGTGTTTGATCGGGTACGTGCATATGCAATTGTGTTGTAGTATGTGAAAATATAGGTGAAAATAAAACTGGGCACACCCACCCACAGGTTGTCAACATGTTGCGTTTTGGTGTGGTACCCATTGTGGTGCTCGAGGGCGTCACCCCCGATGCCAAGCAGGCGCTGCTGGACGCCCGCCACATGGCGACCCATGGGCGCGCACGTGCCTCTCGGGTGGGTGCGAGCAATGCCCAGAATACCAACCTGCAGCGCAAGGCACGACAACTGCTCGAGGCCCTGGTATGTTGGTTGTTGGTGAGATGTGGATGGTGTGCATGTGTCTACATGGTACACCACTTTACGCACACACACACACACGGTGTTGCCATACATCATGTCCCATTGCTTACACAACACACTCTCCACTCTCCATAACTAGGGTTGCCCAGTGGTGCAGGCCCCAGGTGAGGGTGAGGCAATGTGTGCCGCCCTCAATGCTGCTGGTTATGCAGATGCTGTGCTCTCGTTTGACAACGACACCCTGCTGTTTGGTGCCGCACGTGTATACACCAGCATGCAGCTGCTTGTCAATAACCCACGAGGGTGTGGGGTTGCATGCTGTGAGGCTGCTGATGTGGCGCGGCTGTTGGGGCTGCGGGGGGGGGGGTGGCATGCGTTGAGGGTGGGGGCGGTGTTGATGGGGGGGGATTATGAAATGCAGGGGGCCGCTGCAGTGGGGGGGGAGCTGACGTTGCAGTTGCTGCAGCGTTTGTGTGCAGGGAAAGAGGTTTGTGAGGGGGGGGGGGGGGGTGTTTGTGTTGGTGTGTTGTACAGGTGTAAGTTTTGTACGCACAATTTCTGTATTTTATTTTTTGTTTTGACTGCCTGTTGTTTTAAGTGGCCGGTGGTTTTGACTGCCTGTTGTTTTGACTGCCTGTCATACCACACACACTCACACACTCATCAAACACACACACACACACACACTCACACACTCATCAAACACACACACACACACTCACACACTCATCAAACACACACACACACATGGATTCCCGTTCATACCACAGGATGATGCGGATGGCATGTTGGACCAAGTCGTCACACTGTTGCAGCAGCTACCAAGTGCACAGCTGGCAGCCCTGTCTTCAAGGGGATGTACAGGATGCACCATTTGTGGTAGGGGGTTGTATTTCCTGTTGTGGTAGTGGTACTGGGGGGAGCATGTTGTTGTTGCACTTGAGTATTATTTGTTGTTGCACTGAGAATCATATGGTGGTTGTCGATGCTCTGCTATGTATCACAAGTCGACGGTATACCACACATGCATTCCAACCGTACTTTATGTAAACACTACACATGATGTATACGCTACACATGATGTATACACTACACATGATAAATACACACTCCACAGGGCATGACTGTGGCAAGAAAACCAAACGACACACATCTCGCAATCCATGTGCTGAGTGTCCCCAGCAGCAGCAACAGCCACCTGGTAGTGGTGGTATGCATGGTAAAAGCACAAGCGTACATACAAGTACAAGCATACATACAAGCACAAGCAAAAAAAAAGGTGGTGGTGCTGTTGGTAACGAAAGCAGTCCGTGTACACCACGTGTGTTTGAATCATGTGGGTGTGAATTTCATGTAAAGAGTGCAGATCGATGGCTTGACAAGGTATGCACATTACGTATTGTGGTGTATCACTTGTGTCATGCGCATCCACACACCCCACGCATGCATGTTTCTACACACATGTCACCTACACACATTTCCTACACATATATCTCCTACAATCTCTCTGCACAATGACAATTTTTTTATCATTACTAAACCATCATCACTATACATTGCATTCTCACACCCTCACAGATTATTCGGCGGGTACAGCAGGCCCCAAATTTCATGCAGCGTATGCAGCAGGCATACAGGGCGTATGGGGAGGAGGCAGCAGCTGCACGCGCTGCTGTAGACCCTGCAATGAGGGCATTGGGTGTTGCACAGGGGAAACGGGCAGTCTGGTGAGTCTGTATAGGAGGATGTGGTAGAGGAGGATGTGGTATAGGAGGGTGTACCTAGTGCGTGTGTGTGTGTACGCACGTGGTGTGCATGTGAGGTGTACATATGTGTGCTATGCGTGTACCACCAGAAATGGGGTATCTGTTGTGCAGGGTGCACCACCTTCCCTGTATTTCACTCCCACTTGTATACACCCACTGTATTCTCACTCCCAGGATGCGTCGCCCTGATGTAGCAGCAGTGCATGCAGTGATGTATGGCACAGCTGAGGGAGGGACAACAACCCCTGAGGACAGCATGCAGCAGCTGCGACGCAAATTGCTGCCACTGCTGCTGGAATGGGATGCCACACATGCTGTATGATGTGCTTGGTGTGCATACAAGTGTGCATTGTGTGTGTGTGTCATCATGTGTGTCATACCCCATTCACCACCACAAAGCATCCCTTTGATATTAAATTCAAACAACCACAGAACACCCCTGATGTGGAATTCAAGTTGCTTTCTGCCCCCCGCATGCTCCTCCATGGGCAAGACACCCCCCGTGCATGGCGAGCTGTGGGCACATGGCAGCGCATGCCAGGCACAGCAGCAGAAACAGTCACCCCTTTTAAAAACTCCCAAAAGGGTGGTCCCACACAGCAAGAGAAAAAACACACACCCAGCAGCACAACCCAGGCAGATATGGACACCCAATGGCTCTCTGATACATCAACCACCCCAGAAGCACTGTCTGTTCGTCTCTCCGTGTTGCAAACCACCTACCCTGGGATGTATCGCACCCTTTTAGCATGGCAGCGGCAACAGGATGCTGCACGAGTGGCACGCAAGCAGCATGGGGCCAAGGCAGCAGCACTGGCCAGGGCAGGGGCGGCACCAGGGCAGGCAAGGCTGACAGGGCTGTTTGGAGTGGTGCGCAGGGGAAACAGCAGGAGAGCTCAAGAGGAGCCTGCTCGCACAATACCCCAAGAGGAGCCTGCCCACACAATACCCCAAGAGGAGCCTGCAGTGGCGGTCAGTCAAGCAGTGGCACCAACAACGCCTGGTGGAATAACTGCCAAACTGCAAGTACGGCCGTCTCCCAAGGGGAAAGAGGCACGTGAGGTGATCGACCTGTGTACGCCGGAGCATGAGGAGCCCCAGCTGTCATCCCCTGCGAAAAAGGCAAAAACACCACCCAGGGCTCCACGTGGTGGTAGGGAGGGTGGCAAGGGGGGTGGGAAAAAGAGTGCTCGGGGGGTGCAGCAAAAATTGGACTCGTTTTTGGGCCTGGGCAAGTAATCTCCCCCAATATGCCTATTATTTCTGATTTACAAATGGAACAAATCAATTCTACAGTGTAAACACAACCATAGCAGCAGTCAGCTGTGAGCCCCACTCCTCCACAGCAAGCTAGCAGCCATATCTCCACTCAGGTCGGTTGTTGACTCGGCGTGCAGCATCATGGGGGTGTGCACAAAAAAAGTGACACACACGAGTGATGGCCAGTGACATAAAAAAGAAAATCACTCATGTTTCTGTTGTGTGTGGACGCCCCATCCCCCACCCCCACCACACAGCACACCCAACATCAGCGCACATGCAATCAGCAACCAACACACCATGGATCTCACACGTGATTCCTATACAGAATGATCACCGACCTAGGTTGCAAGGAGTGCAACCTGAGAGAACCTGGGCTGGGCCGGGGAAAAGCGCTCCCCAGACGCTTGATGATTCTGTTTTGGTATTGCAATTGACAATGAACAATTATACATTGCAAACATAACCATAACAGCAGTCAGCTGAGTGAGCTGAGTGAGCCTCAAGCGTCCAGCAAACTAGCAGTCAGATCTCCACTTAGGTCGGCTTTAGGTCGGCTTGACGTTTCTCAGCGCCACAACAAACTCTTGCATCCGTCAAGGTGTGTGGTGGGTAGTGGGACTGCCATTGACCAGGCGGGGCGGCAGGCGTAGGGGCTACGCAGCAGGCACTTGTGTTTGTGATTGCTAGGCGAGCATGTTGTGCACCTCGTCACGGCACGACACCCTTCACATGACTATTTGCATCATGTACAACTCAACGGCACCACCCTGTTGTGCACTATGTACACCCACTCCCACCACAGATGCCTCTTGCTGATCCTGATTCCAATGTGGCTGGTTTGGCCCTGGAAAAGTACAAGAAGGCTGCTGCCACCAAGGTCAACAAGTTTACAGATTTGTCCTTTTCCCTGAAGGCTTGCCTGGCCGAGTTTATCTGCATGGTGCGTTTGCCAGGGGTTTACCATTGCCCGGGTTGTCTCCTAACACATATTGCTGCTTGTCGCCACCACACACACACACACACACACACACACAACGCCATAGACGCTGTTTGTGTTCATTGGTACAGCCACGGCCATGGGTAACAGCCCCGTGTATGCGGTTGGTGGCCCAAAACTCTTTGGGTATGCGACAGGGCGATATGGATACAATGATGGTGCCCTGCAAGAGGGTGTGCTTGCACCATTGCAGACCACTGGCAGCTGGTACGATGATGGATGGTGTAAAAATCATTGTCACAACTCAATGCGTACATGATGTGCAGCACAATTTATGCCATCACATGCGGTGCACTACACCATCACACACAGGGGTCTCACCACAGCACTGGCATTTGGCTGGGCTATCTGCGTGCTCGTGTACTCCGTCGCACATTTGAGTGGAGGTCAATTAAACCCCGCAGTCTCTTTAGCTTTATTTGCATCAGCACGTCTGCCTCCCCTGCAGGTGGGATGTCGATGATGTGAGGGGTTGTGGGTTTTGTGATGGGTTGGGGTTTTGTGAGTGAGGATATGGTGTGGGTGTATGGTGTTCGTGTATGGTGTGTCTGTATGGTGTTGCATGCACTTCCCTGTCCACCTCTCTGGCGCGCACGCACTCGCTCACACTTACCCCGCCAACACTCCCCCCCCCCTTCCCCCACAGTTCATCGGCAACGTGGCAGCACAGTATGCAGGTGCCTGCATTGGTGCACTCTGCACCAAGGGTGTCTTTTTCGACTCCAATGGCACAGGCCTGGCTGCCAATCAAGTCAATGCCACATTCACCAATCAGCAAGCGTTGCTGGGTGAGATCATGATGACGTGCCTGCTGTGCTTGACGGTGCTGCAGACTGCATGCGAACCTCGTTCTATCGCAAAGAACATGGTATGGGTGGTGGTGGGGTGGAATTATGGTGTGTATACAATGGTGTGTATACTTACAAAAGTATACAATGGTTTCATCCACCACACATCTCCCTGCACAATCTACTTTCCCCCCCACACACACACTCAACCCCCCATACAGGCACCCATGGCCATTGGCACAGCAGTGTTTCTCGGTCACACTGTGCTCCTTAATGTGGATGGGTGCTCCATCAACCCTGCCCGTTCATTTGGCTCAGCTGCTGTGGGAAACTACTTTCGAAACTTTTGGTACGTGCGCATGGTGTGAATGGGTATGGATGTGATTGGGTGGGCGTCATTGGGTGTGATTTAGTTGTGGTGTGCAATACGTATTATTTTACTGTAGGTGGAGCATGTGTTTCCATTGTGCAACACACTACACCTACACCATCATGATGATCAACACTATGCACAGTATATACACAGTATCATCATGTACACAGCATTAACACGAACTGGTTTTTTTTCCTTCACACAGGGTCTTCAACGTGGGTCCCTTCGTTGGGGCCCTGTTTGGTGTGCTGGTTCACTGGATCCTGTATTATGGTATGTGGGTATGTGGTTATGTGGTTATGTGGTTATGTGTGTATGTGTTTATTGCTTTCTAATGTGTGTGATGCTGTGTAATATATATGTGATGTTGCAATGTGTTTTGTACTTTGGTACACTGCGTTGCTCAATTACACAGTAGATTCATGTACACAGTACAAAAACACACACCAATTCATTACTTATAACCACACCTGTACATGCCGCACATGTACATACAACACATCACACACAATTTCATTATCACCACCACAGACTGGGACCCCAAGTTGGGCTTCTCACTCAAAAAGAACACCACCAATGAAATCTCCAATGACAACAATGGTCTGTGCGATGCTGCCCTGCGTGTGGGTGCATAAAGAGGCCTACCTTTGTGTGTGGGTGCATAAAGGGACCTGCATGTGGATGCATAAAGGGACCTGGTGGATAACGTAATGTGTGGGTGGACAGGGCCTAGTTACGGGTGTGTAGAGGGACCTTGATGTGTGCGGGATAGGGTAGCATATGGGTGGATGTGTAGGTAGTCTCCCAGAGTCATCGGGATCATGTGTGGTGTATCATGTGTGGAATCATCCATTCCATCATTCTCCTGGCATTGTCAAGTGGGAATGTTGTGTCAGTGTGTGTGCGTGTGTGTGTGCGTGTGGTCGTGCATCATCGTGTATGTGGTTGTGCATGTACTCATTACTTTTCAAGAGTATATTGGGAGCCACATCTCATAGGAAGTCAAATTCTATGTTGGGAGTCAATCCTGTAGGGAGTCGATCCTCTGTAGGAAAAGTCAATACATGTGTTGTGACATGGGGTCTCCATTCAATGACTCCCCAATGGTGGTGTGTGTTTTTCTTGAGCGCCGCTGATGGTGGTGTTTTTTGACAACCCCACTGTTTTTATTACATGCAAATGTCCATGACAATGTGTTGGCACTGCTCACCCAATGTTGGAGTGTCATGTAAGTGTCTGCCTGTGTGTTTTCTTTCCCTCACGTGTGTGTGTGTGTTCTTTCCATCAGTGTGTTCTTTCCATTACATGGGTTTCCCATCATGTATGGTTGCCATCAGTGTGTTGCCATCGTGCGAGTGCATGCATTGGTTTTCCACCTGCATGCCATACATGATGCAACGTCACGTGTTCAGTTGCACACACATGCATTCATAGGTATAGTGCACTGACTGGTACCAATACATGTATGTGTTTGTACATGATAAGGAATGACCAAGCACTTTTTACCCGAGCACTTTTTGACGCTGCTTTGTTACTCAGCCCCCTGTTTTTTGTTCTTGTTCGTTTTGTGTGTGGTGCATGCATGCTATCCATTGTCAGAGGTGTCTATCCACTTGCCATGTTGTTTTGCCTTGTCCCCCAAGAGGTGTTTGCCATGATTTCCCTTTTGCCTGCCAAGAGGGGTGCCCACCTCCCATGTCAAGTACCATGCAACACCTGCAAGCTGGGACACCCACCCACCCACCCAGTTACAACCTAACCACTTTTTTACGTTGTGCGTTGATGTCGATGTTTTGCAATCCACAAGCACGTTGTTGTGTGAGTTCAAGTGCATGTTGCAAAGGTACTGCAGCATGCATTGAACAGTTTCACAACAATGCTGTTTGTACATTACAACGAGTAAAAACAACGATGATGATGGCGTATGCAAGCCAACGTTGTGCCCCACAGTCAACCACAAAGTGAACCACACAGTCTCTCACACAGTCAAGCAGCACCAATCTGTCAGCCAACATTATTGCGCAGCCAATTTCTTATGAAACGCGCATGTATGTGTTTACAGCACACGTGTGTCGGTTACCAAAGTGTGCGGTGTAGGTGTTGCCAAGGAGTGTTTGTGTGCAGTGTTGGTGTTACCAGAACGAGTGTGTGCAGACATTGTATACATACAACCTACACACTGCCTACACTGCAAAATCAGTCAGCAGGTCCCGTTTCCTCATGCGATTGGGTGCATACGGGCGCTTGAGCTTGATACCTGGGGGTTTGTGGTGAAAGGGGGGGGGGGGTATGAGCCATGAGTGGACGTGTATGGGATATGAGGTGGACATGTATGGGGACATTCTTCATTATGAAAGACATCGTGAGTGATGTTTCTCCATGTCATACATAGCAAGCAGTGTTTAGCCTTGTATGCACACACAGCATATGCAGTGCTTTGTACGATGCCTCACACACACAAAAAGAAAAAACACAGTCAGCACGTACAACTACTCCCACCTCTGTGTATACCACCACCACTGTGTATACCACCACCACTGTGTATACCACTACTCCCACTACCACCACATACCAAGTACGTCCTTGAGCAGCCGCAACTTGACATCATCCAGTTTCTGTTTCCTGTACAATTCTCGCTGACGGGCAAGCCACTGCGCTGCCTGGTACAACTGTGCCTCGTCAATGCTTGCATAATCGGGGGGGATGTCTGCATTGCCTGTCTCTGCCTTGTGCCTGTGGGTGGGTGGGTGGTATGTGGGTGGTGTGGGTGTGTTTTGGGTGCGTAAGTGGTGTGTATGTAGTGTGTATGTGGTGTGTATGCGGTGTGTATGTGGTGTGTATGCGGCGTGTATGCGGTGTGTATGCGGTGTGTATGCGGTGTGTATGCGGTGTGTATGCGGTGTGTATGCGTATCCATCATGTACAGCGCCTTGTACACATGTGCACACAGCGTCATGTACACACATGCAGGTAACTATACACACACACACATACACATATACACATATACACATATACACATATACACACATATACACATACACACACACACACACATACACACACACACACACATACACGTCTCCCTCCCCCCTCCTTGCTCCACCACATACTTGCGCAACACATGAAAACAGGCATGCCAGTTGTTTGTTGCCGTATCCACCTTCCACCGAAACCCCATGCCCTCCAATTGCATAATCTTGTGTGCGGGCAGCCGTTTATGTTTTTTCAACCACCGAACCTTGTGTACCCACTCACCCAATGATGGGTTGTCAAAGGGCTGTGTGTAGTTTTTTGGGGAGTGGGGAGAGGTGTGTGGAGTGTGAGATGCTACCAATACACATACTAGTGACACACACATGCTATCCACACACACATGCTATCCACATACACATGCTATCCACACATACACATGCTATCCACACACACACATGCTATCCACACATACACATACACATGCTACTCTCTCTCTCACACACACATGCTACCGACACATACACACACAAACACATACACACTACCCCCACCCCCCCACACGCCACCCACCCCCACCCACCCTCCTCACCCACCCTCCACACCCACCCTCCAATATACAATATATATACATATAATATATACACCTGTCGTGGCACAATACAAGTCAAATACTCATCCTTCCACTGCTGCAACTGGCCAACCATAAATTCCCACTCCACATCCACTGCTGGCTTCTCCGCTGCCTTGGTGTGTCTGGCAGCATACTGGGCATCTGTTTCCTGTGGGTAGCCTGCGAGTGCGGCTATAGGCATGCCCAGTTGTGTGAGCTTTACCACCTGAGAGGGGGGGTTGTGCGTGTGTGTGAGAGAGAGAGAGAGTGTGTGGGTGTGAGGGTGTGAGGGTGTGAGGATGTGAGAGTGTGAATGAGAGTGTGAGAATGTGCATGACAGACGTGCAGCACACCACCCCCACCCCCACCACTCCCACTCCCACCCCCACCACAACCACCACAACCACCACCCCCACTCCCCCTCACATCGACCTGTCTTGGTGTCAACAACCCCATCTTGTACAACACCAGCTGCTGATGCACCCATGCACTGAACGCCACCACAAACCCATGCTCCTTTGCCCTCGCGTCCTTCCACTTGACAGGCACGTTGACATCCCCAAACAAGTCCTTGTATCGTGCAAGCTCATGAAAGTTTTTATTCCAATTGGAATCACGAGGGTCAATGCGTCGGGGAACACCTAGGTCTGCAAGTATTGTTTTTTGGTCAACGGAAAGGAGATCCAGTGGGATGGTCTGTTGTGTGTGGGGGGTGGAGTAAGGGTGCATGTACATCATGTGGTTGTGTGTAATGCACATATGTACATCATGTGGTTGTGTGTATCACTGCGTGTCCATGTCGTGTGATGACATACAAGCATACATATACAAACATACACATACGAGACGCCCACCATCCCCTCCGAAACCACCCTTCCAAACATATCATACCCGCATCTCAAACACCCACTCCCCCAACTGCGCATCCCTGTACCACCGCCTCGGCACTATTGCATCCCCAAACTCCTCCCTAAATGCCCTCAGTCGCACCACCATCGCCTGAAACTGCCGCTGCCAGGGGGCGTTGCTGCCCTGGGCAGTTGAATATTCTTCATCAGTCATGGTCTCACACCCAGCTACGTATTGAGTGAGGTCATATCCAGCTTGACGTAGGGTTGCTACCTATGGGGGTGGGGGGTGGAGAGGGGATGGTGGAAGGGCGGGTAGAGAGGGTGGCGGGGAGGATGGTGGGGAGGGTGAAGGGGAGGGTGGAGACGTGGTGAAGATAGATGGGGTTGTGTGGGTGTTGTATGGGGGTTGTTATGATGAGTGATTGATAGACAATAATACCAATATGACCAACTGGATACATAAATGATGGTATGCGTATGATATACATTGATAGTTGCGTATGATATACATTGATAGTATGCGTATCCGTGTACAACACATTCATGCTTGCACACCCCTCCTTCCCCAAGCACACACCCCACCACACCCACACTCACACCCCCTCACCCCCACCCACCCCTCACCTTGTACACAGGCAGCAGTTGTGCCCTGTACAACACTGGTTGCTGCCAAAACCACTCTGTAAACGTACTGCGAAACCCATGCCATGGTGCACTCCATGAGGTGCTTGGCAGGGTGTGCGTGTTGTACTTGTCCACATAACGAAGGTATGTGTGGTAATGTGTCCACCATATCAATTCCGCCTATTGGCGCGCGCGCGTGTGTGTGTGTGTGTGTGTGTGTGTGTGTGTGTGTGTGTGTGTGTACTGGTGGGATGATATACACAGGTATATGCACACAGGCCTGTGCTTGCCACCACCACCACACATCCTCTCTGTGACACCCACACCTGTTCAACTTCAAATTCAAACCCCACCCCCCGTAACGCCTCCACTTGACATTCGTCCAACCCCTCCACCCCAGCATCCCTCAGTGACTTGACAAACTGACCCAGTGGCTTATCACACCAGTAATGTACAGGAACATAGCTGTTGTTGAAAGTGGAGATGAACTCACGCAGGCGAGGGAACATGGTGGGGAAGGTGTCTCTTGGGGAGGCTTGTTGTTGTGATGATGGCGATAATGACGGTGATGATGATGGTGGTGATGTGCGCAGTGGTTCTGGTATGTCTGTGGTTGCTGTGGGGTACTGTGATGCTGCGCTGACATCCTCCTGTGTGAGCGATCAGGAGGAGCGCAAGCAGTAGGTACCAAGCACCAAGCACTCTCAAAACCCCCAACATTGATCTGCACAATACCTTGCTACATGCAGATTGCAAATGAACTGCACGAACTGCTTCAGTAGCCAGCCATGGTGGTGCAATGCACAGCGTTGCTCGTCGATGTGCTGCAACACTATTTGTATAAAAATACGAAACAACGCAGTGTGCACGATTGTTTACGAATGTCATGGCACACGGGGACGTCCACATAACTCTGCACAAGCCGTTGACCGAGATGGTAATCAACAGCGTGCCGCTATTGCACGTCAACGATCGTGCAACACGTGTCAACATGCACGCATTATAGGTTTGTATTATGATAAACCTATCAAGTGGGAATCAAGCAATCCATACTTTCTCTAGTATGTTGTTACTACACGCCCTCGGGCGTAGCAAAGTACACAATTGGGTGATGATGACAACAACAAACAACACTGCAGAGAAATGATTGGAAATGGACAACAAGAAGAAAAGATTTCTCACACGATTTCACTTGGGCAAAGACATTGCACCACCGCTACCAGCAGCAGTGGGGTGTTCAGTATACAAAACACACATGCACACACACCTCCATGGAGTTTTTCATCATGGTAGGCTACACGCCACCCACCACCCACCCCACCACTTGCATTATCATGAGGTGGACCATCATGTGGTCGATCATCATCCAGGTGCACAACATACATGAACAGCACCAGCGTTGACCAGCGTTGACCAATAATCACACACAGGAACAACAAACACAAAACCGCACCCTGCGTTTTATTGCATGCATGGTGTGTCCATGTGTGTCCATGAATGCATGTGTGAGTATGTGCATTCACTATGGAGGTCATAGCCATGTGTGTCATCAGCAAGGTGCTCCCCTTCACACCTCCACACACCTCGGCACACATGAACACCATCACATTTGTTTGCAAATGACACAACCCAGTGTGTTTTTTGTCTTGTCATTGCATACACCAGCACATGTGCACATGACACAACCCAGTTGTCTTGTCATTGCACATACAATATACAAAGGCCATACACATACACACACAGCATCAAGGGGGGGTCACGATGATCATGTAGTGAAATACGTGTGTGTGTTCTTGACACTGTGTGATCATTATGAAAAGTGGATGTTGTGGGAAACATGGTGTATGAGCAACCATTTGGGTGTATGATCATTATGAAAAGGTGCATGTGGGAAAACAAACATGGTGTATGAGCAACCATTCAGGTGCATGAGCAAAAATACACCACATGTACACCATGACACTCTGCTGCAACCACAAACAGCAGCAGCATCAGAGCATCATGAGCAACAGCACCTACACACGCATGCCACACGATACCAACAATGCAACAACCCATGTGCTCCATCATCTCATTTTCAATTCACACCATGTCATTTTCATTTCACAAAACCAACATACACCTGCTCCACACACACAACCATGTGTGAGAAAACAAACATTCAAAAACAAAAAAGGGACCCCTGAAGTGAAAAGGGACCCCTGTTTAATGCAGGGTGTATGGTTTAGAGGGTGGTTATTGAGCATGGTGGTTATTGAGCAATGTTGTGTTGCTGCCTTGCAATGGTGGGAATGAGAGACTAATGAGGGGGGGGAAACGAATGAGAGGGGAGGGAAAGACAAATGAGAGGGGAAAGACAAATGAGAGGGGAAAGACAAATGAGAGGGGAAAAGACAAGTGAGGTGGGGTCTAGACAAATGTGCGTGTGATGCTATAGAATTCATCATGATACAACAGACCAGTTCATGATACAACATACCAGGCAGGCAGCCATCACAACACACACACCGGCCATACATGAACACCAACCATACATGAACACCAGCCCTGCTACTGATGCATGAACACAACAACTGATGGAGACACACACACACACACACACACAAAAGCACGATACACGCATGCAGACACATACATGCATGCAGACACATACACGCATGGAGACATATACACACAAAAGCACACTAAAACTATAAGCAAGACTACAACATCAAGTTGTGAGGTGACGAAGAGGATTACATGCGTAGATCGTACATGTAGATCGTACATGTAGATCATACATGTAGATACGATATGTTGTTCCACGTATATGTGTATGGTACACATGTGTGTATTCTTTATGTTGTAACTTGAAAAATAGCGGTGGACACTGCGTATTCTTTATGTTGTGTGCCTTGAAAAACACAGGTGGACACACAGAGTATATATGGTGGTACGTACTCATACATGTGGTAATCCGCCATTCATCAGACTGTCTGTGGTTATCCACCAATCATCAAGTCCAATGCAGATATCATCATCCTCCACCTCCTCCTTCCCCCCATCATCATCTATTTCATAAACATCATCATAATACACCACCGATCATGTTTTTGTGGTCTTTCCTGCAATATTGATGGGACCCTTTGCCCCCCCTGTTGTTCCACCTTCCACTTTGCCCCCCCCTCCTTTTTCACCCACCCCACTTTGCCCCGTGTTCCCACCACTGCTGTTGTTATTATTGCCACCATACCCACCAACACCATTATTACCACCCTCACCCACATTAGGATGATGAGGAGCAGCAGCATTGCCCCCATTGCCACCCCCATGACTACTGTTTCTCTTGAGCTGCGGAGTGGGTGGCGTCATAGTCCCCTTGGCCCCGGGGCGGCCCCCCTTGGGAGGTGTCGTCATGGGGCGAGCCCCCCCCCCTTCCCCCATGGGGTACCCCACACCCCCAGCAGGGGACATGCTGCCGTAATATGCACCTGGTGTTGCTGCACCCATCATGGGGTGGAAGGGGACCGCCATGCCATACGGCGGGGGGGGGCCCGGAGGGGGCCCCCCCGCAAACCATGGCGGAGGGGGTCCATGTTGGGGGCTATCAGGGGAGGAGGGTGGGTAGTGCATGGCGGCAGTGGTGGGGATTGACCACCCAGGTGTTGGTGATCCCGACTGTTGTTTTGGTGGGGTTGGGGTCTAGTTTTTTCCATTTGCACACAAGATATGTGCGTACCCATTCCCCCCACACACTCTCACCCATTCCCCCCACACACTCTCACCCACCTGTCCCCCCCCATGTGGAGGTGGAGTAGGCATAAACAGCATAGGTGACCCAGGTGCTGCCATGTATGCTCCTGGGTGTTGTTTGAGCATGGCTGCATGATGATGGGGGTGTTCAAGGGGCCCCTCATGGGGTGACAGGGGCCCATGACCAAGAGGGGGGCCCATCATGGGCATGCGAACAGGGCTCCCATACATAATATACTGTGTTGTTGGGCGTGTTGTCTATTAGGGTTGATGTGTATACAACTGTGTATACATTTATTCCCCCCCCCCCACCCACCCCCCCACCACACATACCCCCCCCCC
>VFQP010000592.1_pt1 | contig 64492 bp, 122 predicted proteins | sample 3512351 | NCBI WGS metagenome assembly VFQP01 (sample SAMN10412372, study PRJNA504923) | tailings metagenome | isolation source: Relicate 1 Philex TSF1 revegetated site | place: Philippines: Tuba, Benguet | collected 2017-08-29
ACAGCGATGGCACCCACTTGAGTGGTATCGCTCTGAAGGTGGGTACAACACACATTGGAGCCGCAATGACACATGTGAACAGTATAGGAAGCATTTCCGTCAACGCGTAGAAACCCTTGTGACCACCTACAGCGACGTGGTGTATGCATGGGACGTGTTTAATGAGGTGAGATGGCCATCCAGGATGGTGGATAGCTTTCAGGGGTGTCCAACATACCACAAAACAAACACACAGGTGGTGTCCAATCATAAGTACATGGATGAATGCAACTTGTGGTATGATTGTTGGTGTGTGTTGTGTTCGAGACCATATCAGCAACATCAATGCCCCCCCCTTTCCTGTAGGAATACCACATTTGTAGACACATGGCAGCAGATAGCCACATTGGCACCCACCTCTTTGCGGTGCTTGAACGAAATGACATTCCTGGTGGGAGGGTATCAGCCCAATGCCACAGCAGATTTCATGTCATACTTGGATATGCTGCTAGAGGCAGGGGCACCCATCAATTGCGTGGGCATGCAAGCACATTTGTACGTGCATGCTTTGGGGCTCAACATGCGTACTACTATGCGAGACCTTCACTTCCAAACACACGCACAGTACTGGTCCCAGCATGATCAAGCCCAAGTCCATAATGGACAGGTATGTTGCTGTACGCACACACACATAGTTTATCAACCACATTCACTGTCATACAACCACATCTCTCTCTCTCAGGCTCAACAAGGTGGCCGCCAAGGTGCCATATATCATCATCACCGAGGTGTCCATGCCACAGGCGCCCAACATGACTGATGACGAGTACTCCGATGCCCTCATAGGCTTTGTTGATCTTGTGACGTCACACCCTGCTGTGGTAGAGGTCGACATGTGGTACGCTTGGAGATGAAGAATACACAGTGAGTGCACTGCACAATTTTACATACCACCATCTCTGCACATACCACCAATAGGGGCTTTCTGGACAACACGAAAATCGGTCCCAATTCAGTTGTGGGTGGGATACTCCAAAAGGACTATACACCTAAAAAGGCAGCACGCGTATTACCGGGGTTGTTCAACACACGGGCAAAAAATGTGGTGGCAAACGCCAATGGCTGCTACTTGTTCATGGGCCCACCTGCAACGTATGCATGGAGTGCCCTGGTGGATGGTGTAATGACCAACGGCACGGTGCGATTGGGCAGCACAGCACCTGTAGCTGTGCAGCTGGGCACACCTCCCGCAGTGGCTGCAAACACTGCAGGTTGAGACGCACGTCTGGAGTGGACCTCGGGAAAAAGAACGATTCAAAACAAATCGCATCAAAATACTTTGCATGTCGTGAATTGTGTACTGATTAGTTATTTAGTTACTATAAAGCAACATTAAGGTAAAGCAACCGGTGCCGACCGCAGCAGATGTTTCAACTTCGTATGCGACCAGCCAACCTGCAGACGGATGGTGTGTGAGCTCCAAAGCAATATGGACATTAAATCGTCATATCGGACGTGACTACTAACACATGCCACGACGATGCCTGGCGTTGGCTTTGCTGGCGACCACGTTGACGATTCGGGCCTTTGGTACGGCATCTCCTATGCTGCCCAAAGCATTAAATACAGCACCCCTTGTGGTTTCCCTCAACGACGACACCGGTGCTGCTATAGACCCACAGCGTCTGAGCGGTGTCAAGGTATGCCCTGTTGTCTATTGTGACCACTAAATTGCGGTCGCCCCACACATCATCACCCCACACGTAGTTTGCGTCTGTGGACAAGACAAAGCTATTTGGTGCTGCCGTTGCTTTTGAAATGCCCACTGTGGCACCATACACTGGCTGGAAAAGTGGTGATGATTGGGACAAGCTCTCCAATGCGAGTATGTACATACATCGGTGAGGGGGGTAACCCACTTGCTTGGTCATCACATGAACCCCTTGACTCTCACAGTTGCAACCTATTTCACGGGGATGGTACCCACCAACTTGAACAAATGGATCAACTGGGTCCCAAATGCACCATCCCAAGGAAACGTGTCGGCACAAGAGATATACGAGGCTACATTTTTGCCATTGGCTCGACAATTAAACATCAGCATGGTAGGGTTGGTTTCTGTGCATGTTCTGGATGATACTGTTTCCACAAACCATCACACCATACAGCGATGGCACCCACTTGAGTGGTATCGCTCTGAAGGTGGGTACAACACACATTGGAGCCGCAATGACACATGTGAACAGTATAGGAAGCATTTCCGTCAACGCGTAGAAACCCTTGTGACCACCTACAGCGACGTGGTGTATGCATGGGACGTGTTTAATGAGGTGAGATGGCCATCCAGGATGGTGGATAGCTTTCAGGGGTGTCCAACATACCACAAAACAAACACACAGGTGGTGTCCAATCATAAGTACATGGATGAATGCAACTTGTGGTATGATTGTTGGTGTGTGTTGTGTTCGAGACCATATCAGCAACATCAATGCCCCCCCCTTTCCTGTAGGAATACCACATTTGTAGACACATGGCAGCAGATAGCCACATTGGCACCCACCTCTTTGCGGTGCTTGAACGAAATGACATTCCTGGTGGGAGGGTATCAGCCCAATGCCACAGCAGATTTCATGTCATACTTGGATATGCTGCTAGAGGCAGGGGCACCCATCAATTGCGTGGGCATGCAAGCACATTTGTACGTGCATGCTTTGGGGCTCAACATGCGTACTACTATGCGAGACCTTCACTTCCAAACACACGCACAGTACTGGTCCCAGCATGATCAAGCCCAAGTCCATAATGGACAGGTATGTTGCTGTACGCACACACACATAGTTTATCAACCACATTCACTGTCATACAACCACATCTCTCTCTCTCAGGCTCAACAAGGTGGCCGCCAAGGTGCCATATATCATCATCACCGAGGTGTCCATGCCACAGGCGCCCAACATGACTGATGACGAGTACTCCGATGCCCTCATAGGCTTTGTTGATCTTGTGACGTCACACCCTGCTGTGGTAGAGGTCGACATGTGGTACGCTTGGAGATGAAGAATACACAGTGAGTGCACTGCACAATTTTACATACCACCATCTCTGCACATACCACCAATAGGGGCTTCGTAAATGGTACCAAAATAGAGGCCAACAAGCGGACTGGTGGCATACTGAACACAGACTTTACACCTAGAAAGGCGGCGCGCGTCTTGCCAGGGTTGTTCAACACCCGAGCAAGCCCCAAGGCCAACCTACAGCGACAATACACGTTTTCCGGTCCACCTGGGCAGTACACATGGAGTGCACTTTTGGACGGGATGGTGTTGGTGAATGGCACAGTTGATTTGGTCAGTGCTTCGGTCTGCAACATCACCATTGCCAACAGTGTGCTTCCAGATGGTATGCTTTGGGAAAGGGATTTGCCTAGATGCCAGTGATATGCACCACCAACCCACAACAACTATTCCCACAGTATTGAGTAACTTGAAGGTGCAGTTTGATACCACTGTCTTGCAACGTACTGCTGCCTCAGGTGGGGTGGCCCCTGCACTGTTGAATGTCACCCTCGAATCTCTCAAAGTATTTTCAGCATCTGTGTGGTTGGAGGGCAACACAAACCTCACAGGACAGAATTTGCAGACGTATCGGACCAAAGGTGGGGGAGTATGTTGAAAGTGTTGCAAAATGTACAAGAAACATTTTCTTTTCCCCACAACACAGTTGCCAACCAGTTTGAAAGCATTGCACCAGCTCGCTTAAACTATTGGCCGACGTGGGAGCCCAATCGAGGCAATACAAGAAGCGCACAAGCTGTGTATGCAGCACAGTATGTAGACTATGCACGGCGCAACAATCTGCAGTTGCGGTGGCGGGCCTTTGAGTGGTATACCAACAACACCAAGTATGGAGAGGATTGATTGTGTGTGTTGTGCATGGGCAATATGCTCACCAAATGCCTTGCAACACAGATTCGCCAACCACTGGTCGCGCAAACTCAACTGCAGTGAATATCAAGTGGCTCTCAAAAACCGCATTAATCGTGTGCTGACACAATACCGGGATGTGGTGTATGCATGGGACGTGTTTCAAGAGGTATGGGGACCCATTGTGGGCTCCATGTTGCTGCAGTGATTGTACACACACGTATACACTCCATCACACAGCTACTCAACAACAATGATCGTGTAAGCGCCTGCAAGTTTAGGTATCACGGGCGCAATCGTGTATGTGTGATGCATGCAAAAACACTATCATAGCACGCAATATTCACACAGGAATACGCTGGTGCCCAAGGCATTTGACTGGGTGGCAGCGCTTACAACACAACGCATATTGCGCTGCCTGGCAGAAAGAGCACTGCTCAACGTGGAGACGCCCGAAGCCACTGGTGCGCACATTGCATTGACACAGTATGTTGCCACGCACAATCCTCACCAACATAATACACCTTGTACGCACAGTGGACGCGTTCGTGGCCATGGTGCAGGGAATACGCAAACTTACCAACAGCATGAACTGCATCAACATACTCTCTCCATTGTACGTTTCTAGTGTGACTGCGTCACCACCCATTTTTGTGCACAACATACACCCGCTCCCACACACAGTGCCTCCATAGCAAGTGTCAACCCCACTCTAATAGTTGCACGGTGGGTTTGTAGCTGATGCTGATCAGATGTAGGTCCCACTTTTCATAATTCACATCCCCACCAATGTACAGGCTGAACAAAATTGCTGCAGTCATCCCTCGAATAATCATCAGCGATGTTGCGCTGACGGACAATGTGGGCACGTATGCGTGGTACAATGCCCTTACGAAAATTGTGGCCACGGCCACAGCACACCCTGCTGTTGTGGAAGTAGGTCTCAGGTACGACTGTGTTACTGTGTTACTTATAACCAGACATGTATGTCACATTGCACATATGCCCCCCAACAAACAGCACTGTCTGGGACGGTGAATCAGCAAACAAAGAGGGATTGTACAATCAAGCATGGGCATCCAAAGTGCCAGAATATGTGCTATCAAATGTCTTTGATATGCCTGGGGTGATCAATTTGGTCCCTGATAATAATGTGGTTAAGTTCCTCGGCCTGCCTGGGTTGTATCAATACGTTGCCAAGTTGTCGGGCAATGTATCACGTAGAGGTCGTGTGCAGGTATTGAATACAAGCACTCCATCTGTGGTGTCTTTGTGATTGAGGTGTGGTGTCTTTGTGATTGAGGCTGGAAATTGCAACTTGCAGGAGTTCCCAACACTTGTATTTGGTATTGCAGCTGCTTTATACTTTATTGCTTGTGTTACTAGTTCAGTTCAATTCTTTTTGAGTAGATTTTTTAAGAGTCGATTTTCTCAAGGGTCGCCGTGCGGTTGACCAATTTGTAAATAGCTATTGGTAAAGCACCCAAAATTAGCATGCATGAATGTTAGATGTTCATGTAACGGACAGTCGCATATACATTGTAAACATGGATACAGTGGTATTGTACAGTTGTTTCAGGGTAGCATCTGCGGAGCTGCGCGATGGGGGTCGGAATCTCTCATTCACCCCAAACCCCGTCATCCGAGTAATCCCCGCGGCAGCATGAGTGATATATACTGTACAATCAATCACGCCAATTCATCATGCATTTTTTAAGCTTGCTAGTCTACATCGCCATCCCCATAGGATGCCTCGCACGTACGAGAATTTTGTTGTAAGCCCACCATGCATGACATGACATGACCTGATGTACGTTACACCACAGAATTCAGGCCAGCGCTGGATATTCAGGCATTCGGGATCAATTTTGTAGACCAAGGTGTCAAAGTTGACCCTGGACGCTTGACCAATGTCAACGTACGTGAATATTGTGGCACACACACGCATGCACGCACCTGCCAACCACGATGTGTGGCGGTTGAAAACGGGAGTGTGTATGGAGTGATTGCCAACAGTCTGGTGGTTCGACAGCACCCACCACACACACAGTTTGTTTCAGTGCAACAGACCAAGGTGTTTGGGGTGGCAGCACGATACGAAATTCCTGGTCTTGCACCATACTCAGGCGTCCGCAACGGCTCGGATATTGAGGCATACAATAATGCCAGTACGTGTGTGATAGGTGACACCTGTGCATCGGCCCCCCATTTCATGTACATGACCTTACCTCCACGCAGTAAAAAGCACATTTTCTGGTCTTTTTGGTGAGAACATAAACAAATGGCCCAATTGGCAGCTCAAACCCCCCGGCGACACATCCAACATGATGGCCAAGAGCATCTATGACACCCAGTTCGTTAATTTTGCCAAAAGCAATAACATGGCCATGGTAGGTGTATGCTGCAGTGTTGTATTGGTGGACGTTATGTGCACAGCATCATCATGTCTACCCCATCCCCTACACAGCGATGGCATACACTGGAGTGGTTTCGCCAGGATGGACGATACGCCACACATTGGAGCAGGCAGCAAGGGTGCGAGGCATATGCCCAGTTCCTGCGAGAGCACGTCACGTCCGTGGCTACCAACTACAAGGATTTTGTATATGCATATGACGTATTCAATGAGGTGTGTACTGGCTGAATAAATGTGCTCATTTCATGCACTGTCCAACTGCATCCCAATGTTGGTATCTCACTCACACAAGGTGGTTGACAATCGCCGATGGGCAGATGACTGCAATCTGTGGTGCGTAGCACATAAGTAGTGGTGCACACATACGATTTTGTATGCGTACATCCACCCATGCACAGGGACACAGTCATCCCTGATACGTTTCGCTTGCTGCAAACCCTTCACCCCAACTCTTTGCGCTGCTTGAACGAGATGACGTTTTTGCTTGCTGGGACGCAGCCGAACAGGACAAACACATTTATGTCCATCCTGCAGCGATTGCTTGACGCGGGTGCACCCATCAATTGCGTGGGCATGCAGGCACACTTGTACGCATGTTGATTATGTTTGTTGTTTGTTTGTTGCGACTGTTTCTCATGGCCGTTTTGTCTCGCACACAGTGGTGGACCAGGCAACGTGAATGCCACCGCCATACGCACAAGGTGTGTGTATTGTATGTATTTGGAGCACACGTGTGTCCCATGCTTTCCAAACTGGACCACCATGCCCAACAGGCTTGACCTAGTTTCATCCAAGGTTCCATACATCATAGTTTCAGAAGTGTCCATGCCCCAAGGCAACATGACCGATGACCAATTCTCTGATGTAATGTTCAACCTTGTCAATTTGGTGGCCAGGCACCGAGCAGTAGTAGAAGTGGATTTGTGGTGCGTGAATCTGGATTTGTGAATTGTGGGTATTATTCAACGTACTGCACACTGTGCATCAATATGTGTCATGTACAGGGGTTTTGTGGACCAAACAGTAAAGGTAACATCAGATACATTTGTGGGAGGCATCTTTCGCCGGGACTACACACCCAAGAAGGCTGTGTCGGTATGTGAACAGGCCAGGTAGTATGTGTGATATGTGTACAACCGCATCCCCTTTCTCACCAGACGTTGCCTGGGCTCTTCTACACACGAGTATTCAACACGCCAGTCAACAGCCAGGGCCAATATGCGTTTCGGGGTCCAACTGTGGCATACCGGTGGTCGGCAAGACTGGATGGCATCCTGAACCTTGAAGGCACTGTCACGTTGGCTGCAGGCACTAACAACATTGATATTTCCACCAATGCTGTGGTCACAGGCATGGATAAAGGGGGGTTTGATATGTGTGCACCACCACAGAATCAACAAACACCTCCTCCAATTTACACAGCATCATCAAACAGTCCCCTGCAAGCTGGTTTCCAGAGTGCACGTGCTGCATCATCCTCTGTATCATCACCTCCTGTTTCCAATGTGTCATTGACACTGGTCAAACATTTTGGTGTGACTGCACGCCTGGAGGGCAATCCCAACCCGCCGCCAAATGGTGTTGCGCTGCTGGGTGATGCTCTGGCAAGATACCAACAACAAGGTGCGCTCGTGGCTGAGTGCAGTCCAGTACAGGCTGTGTATGTTTTGCTCACTTTGCTCATCTGGCACAGTGGCTCGCACGTTCAAGGCAATTGCACCCGGTATGTGTATTGATTGTCTGCAACCTCCTCCACAAAACAATTGTACCACGACACACAACACACACAATAACAGAGCGATTGACGATGTGGCCCGTGTGGGAACCAACTCCTGGCAACACAGCAGACGCACAAGCTGTGTTTGCCGCGCAGTATGTAGACTATGCCCGGCGCAACAATCTGCAGTTGCGGTGGCGGGCACTTGAGTGGTACAGACAAAATAACACATTGTAAGTGAATGCTGATTGTTGGGATACATGTATATATGCTCACAGTACAACATCTCTTGCACCACAGGTTTGCAAACCACTGGTCACGCAGCCTCAGCTGCAGCAAATATGAGGTGGCCCTGCGTACGCGCATCAATCGTGTTGTGACCCAGTACCGGGATGTGGTGTATGCATGGGACGTGTTTCAAGAGGTACATGATTGTGGGTTTTGTGGTGTGGGTAGCATAATGGCACTGAATTCACATGCACCCTTCTCTGCATGCCCTCCCTCTGTGATAGCTCTTGAGGAGCAACGGCCGCATTACTACCTGCAACTTTTGGTGCGTGCCTGTGGTTGGCTATTGGTCAGGCATGAAAAGCCCATGCTCACATGACAACACCACCACACAGGAACACGCTAGTGCCGCAGGCATTTACCCAGGTGGCAGGATTAACCACATCACGCACTCTCCGCTGCCTTGCAGAAACGTCCATTCTGAATACAGAGACACCTGAAACCACAGGTGTGCCTGATTTATGTGGTTGGTTGTACACAAACCTCGCTACTTCAGATCCCTTTGCATTCCTCGTACAACAGTGGATGAGTTTGTGGCACTGGTGCGACAAATAAGGGCAGCTAGCCCCAGTTTCAATTGTGTTAATCTGCTGTCCCCATTGTACGTAGGGTGATAGGTTGTGCCCTGTATCGTCATAATGATATTCATGTTTGTGCGCCCACATGCACAGGCAATCTGTAGCGAGTGTGAATGGAAGTCTCATTACTGCACGGTGTGTGGCGGTGTGCAGCAACGCCCCATTTCCCTCTCATTGTATCACACCGCATCCACACAGGCTCAATAAATTGGCAGCTGTCATACCACGCATCTTGGTGACAGACATCCTGCTTCCATCTTCAACAGACGCCTCTGCATGGGCCAACGCATTGTTGAGGTTTGTGCGCACTGCTGCTGTGCACCCCTCTGTCATGGAAGTGTCAATGAGGTGCGTTGTTGTATGCCCTCGCCAAGCTCTGCAGAAATACGCACGCATGTCACACACACACACAGTAAGCTGTGGGATGGCGAGCTATTCGCCAATGGTGCTGGCTTGTTTGACAACAGCTGGAACCCCAAGCCACCAGCCACCACACTGCCCCGCATCTTTGCACTGTCGGGGGGCCCCAACTTGGCGGCAAATATTCAAGGGGTTGTGAGCTTTTCCGGGCTCCCTGGCGTCTATGACTGGTCTGCCATTGCCAGTGGGACCACACAAACTGGGCGAGTATTTGTGAGTGGGGCTCAACCAATTCCTGTGGTTGTGGTGCCGTGACGTATGGTTGCAGCCTGACAATAACATTGAGCAGGTGGTATAGTGAAATGCATATATCCTGATTACAACCAGGTGACAACCTAGTGCATTGCATACATTTTTAGACGTCGTGTTTGTGTGCACGCTTGTGCGGGCCCTGCATGAACAAAAAATAAATCCAATTTTACATCAATTTAGCGATCGGTGCATTATTACATTGTTGGATGGTATCAATTTTACGTGGTAAAAGCAGAGTACTTGCACAAGCACTAGGTGTACCGATTGCCATCAATAGCACATCGAAACTAGCTTACCCCAGCTTTGTGCAGGATTTTAAACAGCAGGTAGTATGGTGTTCAGGCAAAAGGCTTATCATTTAATATTGCGTTACAGCACGTAGCAATACCGATCGCACAGGCCACGATTTCCAGCATGTCTGCAGCAACTGAAACACAAGAGGTATGGTATTGCGTGAGGGAGTTTAGGTAGATGTTGGGGCTGCAATCACATCCTCTCCCACCAAATTCCCCTTTTCAGACCCTCGCCAAGCCCACGGCCCAACGCACGATCGTGTTTGTCCTCGGTGGACCAGGATCTGGCAAGGGCACACAGGTATGGTGTGTGTGCATACATCTCAGCATACATTGCTGCAGCGCAATAAGACAAATTCCCCCTCTGCAGTGTGCTCGATTGGTCAACGAGTTTGGAATTGTGCACTTGAGCGCTGGTGATTTGCTGCGTGCACACATCAACAGCGGATCAGAGGAGGGCAACATGGTGGCCCAAATGATCAAGAATGGCGAGATTGTTCCATCACGGGTATGTGCTTTTGGGGGGGGAGGGTAATGTTGTGCATGGACCCTTGCACACAAATCGTACGCACATACAGATCACCATTAGCCTTTTGGAAAAGGCAATGAATGACAGTGGTAAGGACACATTTCTCATTGATGGCTTCCCACGCAATGAAGAAAACCGTGCAGCATTTGAAAGCCAGGTATGTGTTGTTTTTCTTCTGCACATGCATGATGTTTTGTGCTTGTATTGTATGTTTTGTGCCACCACGCACCTGTATACCCTCCATCAACAGACGGGCACAGAACCTGCATTTATTTTGTTCTTCGACTGCCCCGAGGATGTTATGACACAGCGCCTGTTGGGGCGCAACCAGGGCAGGTCGGACGACAATATTGAGACCATAAAAAAGCGCTTCAAGGTAGGAGTGGATTTCTCGTCACGTGTGTTGTCAAGCACAGGGTTGAGCACGTAGCGTACAATCACAGGTGTTTTTGGAGTCGAGCATGCCAGTGGTGGAGTATTACGAAGGCAAGGGCAACGTGTACAAGATTGCTGCCAACAGGGCGCCTGATGATGTGTATGCTGATGTTCGACAATTGTTTTTGTGAAAAACCAACCGTAATTTATTTGGTACACAAAAAAAGCTATATTTCGTGTAACCAGTATTTCCTCTGATTAATGAAGAAACTGGTGCAGTGTTGCGCTGCATGCCATGTCTGATGCCCTAGCTTTTGATCACCTTGAGGAGTTTGGTGCAGCAGACGACGAAGATGTCCATTTATGTGATCCAGCAGCTGAGGAAGATGTCATTCTCGTCCGGTGCGTTGTTTGCACGCAGTTGGCCAAGATGTGGGCAAGATGATGATGTGGCATGCGTCACCACGTGTACTCCCCTCACCTTTTTACTTTACTACAACCACCCACAGTCCTGATGCCAACAACAACACCCAAGCTGAACTCCGCATCAACTGCCCCGACGAGGTTGGGTTGGGGTGTGACATTACCCGCCTTATTTTGGATTTTGGATTGAGCATAGTACAGTGCGAGATGACAACCGATGGCCGCTGGTGCTTCCTGGTCATGCATGTTGCACTTGCAGCCCTAGCGCAGGAAGATCCAAATTGGAAGCTTCTAAAGGAGCGCCTGGAGGCCCTGTGTATGCCTGCAAATGCATGGGCAATCCTGCAACGGCGCAACAGCAGTGCATTTGAGGCCCCTTCACAGCGGGCAGCTTTTTTGTTACAAATTGCATCCACAAGCAACACTGGCTTTCTGCACGGTTAGTGGTTATGTGCTCGGGGTGGTACTTTGTCCACACATGCCTGACCGCACCCCCACACCACACACCAGATCTCATCACCACCCTGTGGGAGCTGGATGTGGTCGTGTTCAAATCGTCTGTGAGCACCACCCCCAGTCTCGATGTACTCAACCTGTTTTGGATTTGCGATGCCAAGCTCCCCAGCAATGCCAGGTGTGTTTGTGTCCGTCCCAACCAGCAACCAATCCCCTTTTCACCTTTGTCCACCCTTCGCACAGAAGTATGGAAATTTGTGACCGGGTACGTGCTGTCCTGGGCCCCCAATGCATTGCGTGTACCATCAGCTCTGCCCCAGTGGGCCTGCAGGACAGCAACACGGCCATGGTGCGCCGCAGCGCCTGCAAAGACGTGCGGCAAAGCACGCTCAGCATGCGGGGCTTGCAGCGCGCCAAAAAGGCTGCACTGACGATGCAGCCGGGCACACGCAGACGGGGAGGGCCTATTGTACAAGACCCTGCTGCATCAGAACCTGTGACGGTGCATGTGGACAATGCAAGTTCCCGGGTACACACCGTGGTATCACTGACATGCCCCGATCGCAAGGGGCTCGTGTATGACGTCATGCGCACGCTGCATGACGCCAATGCGCGGGTTGCGTGTGGGAGGATTACAACAGGGCAAGGGGTTGCCGAGTTGGAGTTGTTTGTGCAGGATGCAGAGCGGCAACAGTGTACTGATGGGTATGATGATGGGGTGTGGTAGTGTGTTGTGTAGGGGGGGGTGTATGCACTAGGCAGTATCCTTGTGCAATGCTGGTACACAGAAACAACACACAGAAACACACACACATCCCAATCAGGGAAATGCTTGCCGAGTTGGAGGAGAGCTTGCGTACTGCGGCTGTACTGCCAGTACGATTATCAGTGGCAGACGTTTTTGATGGTATTTGTACAGAACTTGTGTGTACCGCCTACATTGATGTGGGGGGACGAGGGCGGCCGCGGGTAACATACGATGTCACTGCGGCGTTGGCAGATTTGGGGTTGAGAGTGTTTCAGGCAGACATTTTTTGGGTGACGGACGCGCAGCTCGCCAATGACAGCGGTGGTGCGTTGGCGGGTGGGAGGTTGTGGACACTGTGGAGACTGTGCAAGAACAACAACACCAGCATACTACCACAGGGAGTCTTGCATCAGGGGGGTTTCCAGGCCCAAGACAGCTGCTTGAGGTGCATCGGTTTCTTGTGCACTGTCACGAGCATGGTGGACCCACCGAGCAACAAAAGCAACTCTTGTATAATAGAGTGCGTGCACATTTGATTGGTTCTTGATGAGCAGCGTGTAAAACATGTTGGACGATGGATTACCAACTCCAAGCAGCGTGGAACAGCAGCAGCTGGAGCAACGCATCGTGCAGGACTTTTATGCCGATGACGCACCAAATTCACCGCAAACAGGCTTGCACGAGCTGCTGTTGCATAGAGAAGATCATGTGGAGTATCTGCTGAGAGGTCTGTGAGGTTTGAGGCTTTGTTTATGTTGGTTGATCAGCGAACATATGGTTGACAATGATCATCAGGTTTGCAAACCTTGCCTGCTGGCTTTATTGCCCTGGATGCCTCGCGTCCATGGATTTGTTACTGGATATTGCATTCATTGGCGTTGCTGGACCGACCACTGCAGGCAGATGACACCCCATCCCCCGACACGGTGGTGGACTTTCTTACAGCCTGCCAACACCCACAAGGTGTTGTCTTGGTGTGGTGGTGGTGAAGGTGCTCCAATTAACAACATCCACCTGTATCAATGCTCCTCTGAGGAGAATACCATCATCTTCCCCCCTATGAACAACAGGTGGATTTGGTGGTGGGCCCCAACAGCTACCCCACCTGGCAACAACATATGCTGCAGTGGCAGCGCTGGTCACCATTGGTGGGAGCCATGCCCTGCACGCCATTGACAGAAGGGGGTTGAAGGCGTTTTTGCAGAGCCGGTGTGTACCACTTGCACACGGGGGCGGGATGTCGATGCATGATGGTGGGTGTGTGATGAGTAGTAATGGTGGTGGTCTATCATTGGGATGGTGCACACACAACACATACACACATACACCATACACTGTTCATTTCTGCACACCACATACATGTTGTATGGACATGGTCTCATACATGTTGTATACACATGGTCTCCCATTCCACAGGTGGTGAGGTGGATGTACGTGGGTGTTACACTGCAATTGCTGCTGCACATATGACTGGTATTGATATCCAAGACCTTGCAGCCCGGGGTGGGTTGGTTGACTTTATCAAGAGATGTCAGGTGTGCGTGTGTGTAGGAGATGTGTGTGTGCAGGAAATGTCTGTGTGTACAGGAGATGAGTGTGTTGAGCGGATGTACAGTTGTACGTAGGTGCAACATACACACACAGCACATGCATATAAAAGCACGTTGCTCTACGTCCACTCACAACCACGTGTCCACCCCTCAACACCCCCCAAAACCAACACCCCCCAACAGACATATGAAGGAGGGTTGGGTGGTGAGCCTGACAACGAAGCTCATGGTGGGTACACCTATTGTGGCACTGCTGCTCTGTTGTTATTGGGGGAGGTAGAAGTGCTTGACATACCACGATTGCTACACTGGCTGGTGTTCAAGCAGGTGTGGGGGGTATTTTGAGGTGGATACTGAAGGGGGGGTATTTTGAGGTGGATACTGAATGATGACATGAAATGAAACGTCATAGAGAGTGTGTTTTTGTATGTGTGTGTGTGTATATGTGTGTGCCTGTGCCTGTGTATGTGTGTGTGTACATGTTTCCTGTGGGTTTACAGGGTTACAGGCACATTACAGGCACAAGGCTTTGTTTATATCTAGGTGTGTATTGAACAACATTTAAGCACAATATAGCAATATCATACATACATATAATATAATATACACATGTGCAAAGCACCCACTAACACAAAAATCCACCAACACAAAACCACATAGGGTGTCATGGAGGGTGGTTTTGCAGGACGCACAAACAAGCTTGTGGATGGGTGCTACACATTTTGGCAGGGTGCGTTGGTACCACTCATCCATGCACTGGGCCCTGCATTCTTTGCACAAACGGGGCCCCTTGGACCCCCTGTAGATTCCTCTGCAGCTGGGCAGGGGGTGTCTGGACGAGGCACTGTGACACCAGCCACCACACAAGACAATGCACAACCCCAGCAGCAATCACAACCACAGCAGCAGGCACGAGAGCAAGCAGAGCCTGTGTTGCAGGGTATGGCAGCAGGTATAGAGGTGCATCCACTACCAGCACTGCCACAACAATTTGACCCAGGAAGACAAGCATGTGCAGCAGAGACACGTGTGCAGGTAGGATACCATTACTGACTACACACTTGCAGCACGTGTCACAGTCATGTGTCACAGCAAACTACTGAACGTACACTACTACCACTTGCAGTACACTCATTAAAAACAAGCCTTCTAAAAGGGCACACATGAAAAAGGCATACATTTATGTTTTTAGTAATACATACACCCATGACATACACCCATGGTCACCCATGTACAGGCACTGTTGCATGGAAGTACCACCCACGAGTTTCCAGCACATGTCCCCCCCCCCCAATCCCTCCCCCTGCGACTGGAAACCCTCCTTGCCACCACGACACACCACCGACAGTGGCTCCAGCACAGTGCCTTGGTGCTGAGTGACGATGCAACCAGAGCATGCATAGCCATGGATAGTCAAGAGGGAACACCAGTGCATGGTGCTGATGGTGACAAGTCGCAAGTGCATGGTGCTACAGATGGTGGTGGGGGGCAGGGGGTGCATGCGGAAACACAGGGGGTGGACGACACGTTGTGCAACACAAGGGCGGTGCAGCTGTGGGTGCTCCAGTGCTGTCAAGCGGTACTGCGTGATGGCGATCAGGAGAAAGATTTTATATGTGTATGCTCTCATTTGTTTTTTCACATGCACTTGGACACCTACACAGGCCCGGGGTGGGTTGCGCGACAAGCCAGGAAAGGGACCAGATTACTACCACAGCTGTTACTGTTTGAGTGGCTTGTCTGCCATGCAGCATTACGGGGGGTATGTGGTTGGGGGTGAACGCAACAGGCTGAAGCGTGCAGACTTGTTGTGCAATGTGCTGGAGCTCCGAGTGGCAGAGGCCAAGACGTTTTTCAATACCACCTAATGCATGGTCCATAGAGTTTTTTCTTCGTCAGTATTTCTTATTGTGATACACGCACTGTAAACATGTCGGCATTAAGACAAGCAGAGCTGGTGTCTTTGATATACGAACACACAGAGCAATCATCCACTTTCGATCAAGCTTGGGACGCATTTGCCTCGTCCTTTCCGCCTGACGAGTGGCCTCAACTGCTGCAGTGCCTCAAACAATTGCTGCAGGTAACTTTGGCGCACAGTTGATATGGAAATCCACAAGCACACACCCCCGGTGTCCACACACCAGGACTCCCGTGTGCTGCAGCCTGATCAACGCCTACTTGCAAGCTACCTTGTGCATCACGCAACCACACACGATGCAATGCTTGCTGCGCAGTTTCGCAAAACTATATTGCAGGTTGGGTTTTTGTGAACGGAATGTTGTGTGTGTGGCGCCAAGTTGCACACCCACCTACACACCCACAACAGTTGGCAACAGATACATCCTCAAACCTGGCAGAAAGGGCATTGTTATGTCAGTTGCTACTCAATGCAGCATCCTCGGTATGACCACGTGTGTTGTTGGTGCGCATGTAGGTGTTGTTGGTGCGCATGTAGCATACGGTGGATCTTCTACCTTGATCACCTCACCACAGGTTGCTACGCAAACCCCTTTGCAATTTATAGCTGCACATCAAAGCACAGAGGAGGCAGTTGCATCACATGGTGTGTTGCATGTGATCTTGTTGTATGGGATGCTTGATGTGCACCCGTCCATCACGTTGCCTCATCCCCTCGTTCACATCCAACACACTCTAGGCTATGCAGAGCCACATCATGTGGCATCCACAAGCGCCGCCACAAGCGTACAGCATGATGGTGACCAAGGGGATGCGTTGTTGGCATCCGATGCTGATGATGCACAGCAGCTCTTCAACACCCTGCACGCAGCAGCAGCGGTATGGAGAATTTGTGATGGAGAATTTTGTATAGAGAGTGTGCATTGTCTTTCAGTATCGTCCTACACAAACACACTCGTGCATGTGATGCACTCGTGTGTCCCCCATCACCCATGTGTCCACATGGCACCACACAGGCACCGCTGCTCCCCGCCCCTCAGCAGCAGCTGCTCGTATCAGTAGCACAGCATGCACAGCAGATTGCAGCACACCCAGATGTACCACTCCTGACACCAGGGCTGGTGCGCCACAACCCCACCATAGCACTCGCGGTGTGTAGAATGGTGTATGTATGTATGTATGGGTTGCACACCCATTGCACACAATTCGTGCAGCACACAACAGTATGCACATTGACACACCACCACAACGTACACCAACCACAACGTACACCAGCCACAACGTACCACATCACAGGTCCTGCAAGCAAATGTTGGGGGTGTCCACTTTACCCAACACCTCACACTGCTGCTGTTGGCGCCTCCAACAGTGCGCAGTGTGGAAGTGGTGGCGCAGTTGTCAGCCATGGCAGAACTTCCAGAAGATTTCCTGCAAGCCTACATTTTGACATGCTTGGATGCGTGCGCTATTGAGCGGGTATGATGTGATGATGCGTATTGGGGACACATGCGACAAGGCGCACGCTTGGTTATGTCTGCTGTTGCGTGTGCAAAAATAACTTGTTGCAAGCAACGGAGAATCAACCAATCACACACACAGGAGGCGCAACAGACGCGACTTGCACGCTTGGTGTGTGTGTTTATCCAGGGATTGTTACAACGGCAATCTTTGGATGTGCTGCAGGTGCACTTGGAGCTGCAGAGCTTTTGTATAGAGTATGTGAGACTGCGTGAAGCTGCAGAGTTGTATCGTGACTTGCGAGAAATGCAGTAAGAGATGCAGTGAGTAATTTGATATGTTATCGTCTTCCAATTTCCTCCCATGAGACAACCCCAACTTTTGACCTTATTTCCTGTGATAGTATCCTGTACAATTGTTAATTTTAATCTCTCTCGTAGTATCCTGCAGCAGGAAATGGTGGTGGTGTGGAGTAGTGACATAATTGAACATCCCAGCCTTTTCCAACCCAGCAGCGGCTAGGTGATTCCACTCACATCCGGCAGCAATGGCAGACCCTGTTCATCTGTTGTCTGCGTTTAGCAAACACGCAGAGAAACCTTTTGCACCACGCAATCCTGTTCCAGCCCCTTCACCGAAGAACACCGCAGCTGCTGGACCATCGCAACCTGGACCATCGAAAACCGATCAACATGTATGATATAGGATTTATGATTGCGCGAGCAAGTGAGCGCGCGTGTGTGTGACGCAATGCTTACTTCCGATTCGGCCTGAACCCCAGCCGGTTCAGCAACCGCCAACACGTGTGGATCCCAGCAAGCTCGCTGCAGCGTTGCAATGTACGTGGTGATGGGCGTATGGGCGTGCATGAAAAGCATACTTGTTGCACCTTTTTTTAATGTACATCTTGACCACACAGCGGGTCGCCAGATGTCTTCAGTGTCCCTCAACTTGATGTCTTCATTGCCGTCCAGTTTGTTTGGCGTGGGGGGTATGCTGCCTGCCTCGGACCTCAATGCCGAAGCAACCAGTGGTGCAATGGAAGGCCCCAGCCCCCCCAACCTCACACCCGCAACTTCGTTGCTCATACCAGACATTGCAGAGCCAGCACAAGGTGTACTCAAGGACGTCAGACAGAACAGTAGACAGTCCAGTGTTGGTGGTGCTGGTGGTGGCGTGGCGATCAATGTCCCCATGCACATCGGTGCATTGCAAGCCATGCTGCAACAACAAGCCGCCCTTGCATCGCTGGGTGGTCTGCATGGCCTTTACCCTGTGGGCGCAGCAACAGAAGGAGCAGCACAACCAAACGGCATGGAAGCAGCAGCAGTACTGCAAGCAGCCGGCATGCTCAACGGCATTGCTCCCAACGTGGCGGCATCCACTTTCACATCCCTCCCTCTCGCATTGCATCCCACCCACCTGGCCACACTCAGTGCTGCAGCACAAGCAATGCTGCCCCCCAACATTGCCGCACCATCACCCAGCAGCACCACCCCCACAGCTGGTGGTGCACCTGCCCGAGGAGGATCCCTTGCCGGAGGAGGATCCCCACCCATGCATGCACGCACTCCACCACTACAGAATAGTGGCAACGCTGGTGGCACCATGTTGCCAATATCCCCCAGCAACACCACACCCGACAACACTGCGACTGATGGTGGTGGTGCAGGTGGTGGGCAACCCCATAGCAACCCACCACCTACTCCAGCAACACCACACCCCACATTGGACACCATGGTCGCCATGCTCAGCACCACCCCATCCCTGAAACAAGACCTCAAGTCGTTTCTCAACATAGCAGCCATGGCGATTGTGAAAGCAGAGGGAAACACGGTCCCGGAACATGTGGCAGCATGTGGGGGAGCAAGCCCCTCAGAGGTGCAGCGGGTGTTTCAGGCTGTGCTGCCCCTGTTGCCGCCACATCTCAGGGAGCTGGGGTCACAAAGGGCGTATGAGGTGTACCTGCAGTGCATGGCCACGGGGGTTGGGGGGAGCGGGGCAGGGGGGGAGGGGGAGGCTGGGGCACGGGGGGGTGGGGAACATGGTGGGCAGGTGGATGACTTGAATGATGTGGCACAGACATTGCTGCAGCTGGATAGGTACCTGTTGGTGATGGTGATGGAGTGGTGAATGTTGTGGTGATGTGTTGACAGTGTTGTATTGTGGAGGTATATGATCAATCTTGTAGTGTGTTGATGCTCCATTGATGAAAGACTGCATCTGTATATGCACCATGCACATGATGCAATGCACATGACAACACACACACACACACACACGCATTCACACACACACACACACATTCACACACACACTCCTCCACAAAAATATCAGCAGGCAAGCCCCCCCCAAGGCCCCACCATCCCGTCCAATACCAAGGGGGCGTGGTGCTGGACGTGGTGTTGGTGTTGGTGGTGTTGGTGGTAGTGGAAACACAAGTGGGCGTGCTATAAAGTACAATGAGGCAGATGAGGGGGACCCCAACGATGGTGGTGCACTGGGGGCTGGTGGGGCAGGCACACGTGGTGTGTACAACCCATCACCTGGTCTTACATGGTACAGCAATGCACACCAAAGGTCGTCGGTCAGAGGGGGACCCCCACACGACGGTGGTGGGGGTGGTCATCATGGCAAAGCGCGTGGGGGTGCCCATGCACATGGGGGTGTCCATGCACATGGGGATGCATTTGGTGGGCGCCATGCTGCGTACAAGAGACACCGTGATGATGATGATGATGAGGAGGAGGGTGGGCAATCAATGTACAAGCGTGCACGTAATGATACGCGCGATGGTGTGGGTAGGTTGCACAAAAGCAGGAGGAAACAGACACGTCGTACTGATGTTCGTAGTGATGTTCGTGGTGATATTCATTACCATCAGCAGCATCACGAGAGCCAATATGAGGGTGTGTATGTGTGCAATGAGGGTGTGTATGGGTCCAGCGACGAGGATGCGGGTCATCGCACCCACCACTACAATGATGGGGATGACGATGGGGGCGACGATGGGGGCGACAGGGACATGGCACAGCAATCAGGGGCGTCCACATCATCGGGGGATACTATGGGTGTGGGCATGACAGAGTCGACATTTCGCATGAGGAGCTTCAAGGGTGGAGTGCCAGGGAAACGACGTGTCAAGCCCAACTCAAAATGTATGTGTGGGGGGAGGATATGTGGGGGGGATGTTTGTTGGGGATGTGTGGGGGGGATATATGTGGGGGATGTTTGTCGCAATGTGTGTTGCAATGTGGTTTCATGCACGTGTGCTCTTGTAATGGTGGTATCTTGCGTGTACACAACCCATCATCAACACACCATCACCTCCTGCACACACACACCACACACCCATCTCTCCACGCATTCATATCCTCCCCTCACACCCTCTCCACACGCACCCATATCCTCCACGCACACCCTCTCCACACACAGTTGCAGACACAGTGGAGCTCACTGACGATGACGAGGATAGCCATGACACCTCCCCACCCACCCACATCCCCCACAAGCATCTTGCTCGACAGAGGCCCCCCCCAGGCCCCCCCCCCGACAACCAACTCTACACCACGCTGCGCATGCGCAATTCCCACACAACAGATGGGTTGCCTATTCCCTATGTTCTCAATGATAAGGGAAACCCACAGAATATTATATGGTATTCGTGGTTGATGGAGCATGGTTTCTTTTCACTCACTATGGAGGGTGCTGCTGCTCGACTGCAGGTGTGTTGGTGTGTTGCTGGGTGTGTCACAAAAACACAGCACATGTGTTGCTTGCACAGATATCTCTCCCTCTCTCTGTTTCTCTCTAGTTCTCTCACCCACCCACCCCCACCCCCACCCCCACCTCCACCTCCACCCCCACCCACACCCACACCCACACCACATGCTCCAGGTGGGCAACACCACACTCAAAAAGGCATGTCGCCGCCTCAACATCACTCGGTGGCCATATCGCAAAGCTACTGCTGCGGACGACACAAAACGGAAAGAGGTGTTTCAAGTACCTGCTGCTGAGACACAGGCCTTTCAGCAGCACCAATTACAACAGCCACAATTACAACAGCAGCAACAGCTACAACAGCCACAAGTGCAACAGCAGCAACAGTTACAACAGCCACAAGTGCAACAGCAGCAACAGCTACAACAACATGTGCTGTCAAACACACACCAATTGAAAGCAGCAGCAGGACATGCTGTTAGAGGTGGGACTCGTGTTCCGGGTAGCATGGGGCCCACACCTGGTGTGGAGGGCAAGGGAAAAGGTGTTGTGAAGGGAGGTGTTGTGTATGCAGACGCAAGACAGCAGGCACGTGCTGGTCATGGTGTTGGTGCTGGGTCACATGGCCATGGTGTTGGTATGGCACACAAAGCCCTGGGCAATGTGGTGGTGCGTGGGCCTGCAGCCCCGCCTGTGGGAACATGGGTGGTGGCTGGGGCACCGCGTGGAGGGTCGGCAGGTCAGCCACGAAATGTGCATAGCTGGATGTCCAATGGGGTGTTGAGGCAGAAGCAGCATGCAAAAGCAGGGGCTGGGGGTGGGCATGGGTCCAGTGGGCATGGGCCCAGTGTGGCGCCGGTAAAAGAGGAGCAACGGTGAATGGGGAAGGGGGCAAGTGTAGGGGTGGCATGATGTAGGAATGGTATGATGAAGAGGGGATACGGTGAAGTGGGAAGAGCGAGTGAAGAGAAGCATGACGTAGGAATGGCATGATGAAAAATAGCATGATGAAAATAGCATGATGAAGAGAAGCATGATGATTTTGTGATACGCATGTAGTGTGTTTTGTGCGTGTATGTGTGTACGCTTTGTCTTCATGGACAGTATGTTGTTGTTTATCACTGCCTTCTGTTACCATGTGTCCGGATGATTGTTGATGCAGAGTATGATTGTATGATACGTACACAGGTAGCTGTGGTACATGCTGCTGGTGCTCAACAGCATGGCGGTTGATGCAAAGTTGGTATTTTGTATGTGGTCAAAAATGATGCTGTACACATGTTATGCTGTACATGTTGCTCTGTTTTTCCCTTGGGAAGCGACAAAAAATTATCATCAACATTACCATTACACTACTGTGCTTGTACGTCATGATTGATGGCGCATGCGTGTTGTTACCACCATGCGCAGTACATGCATGGTAACAACCGCAGCATGCGAAAACAAAACCAAGCTGATTGATGTTGAACATCTGCGCCAACAACATCTGTGCCAAAAAACACAACAGCACCATGTTGTTGGTGCCAATCGCATTCCTCACACACACACATTCCTCATCGCCATGCATCAGGAGGTGTTTTTGTGTGCGCCCCATGTGTGCCCCCCACAGCAACCGCGTTTCCCCCCCGCCCCCCCAATTCCGCGGGCAGTGTGTCGAGGGTTGCCACTGCTGCTTTCAGTGCCCCCACTGCCGCCGCACATTGCTGCCTGCGTGTTGCAACGTCTTCTCGTTCTGCCAGCAGTTGGCTGTACGTCTCCTCCGCACTGTGTAGGTGTTGTGTGTGATGGTGTGGTGTGGTGCTGTGTGATGTGGAGGATGTATAATGTATATGTGGTGAGGAATCACGCGTGTACTCGTACACATCCACCTGCATGGCCCCCCTCCCCGCACACCCACCTGTATATCGTCTTTATCAAGTGTTGCTGTAACCCCCGTTGCACTGTGTTGACCAAAAAGTGCATCACTGCCTTGGGGACCAGGTCTTGCAGGTTGGCACGCACAATGTCAAAGTAGCTGCTCACCAACAGACGTGTGACCTCTACTTGCACCTGTTCTTGGTCACTGCCTGCATCCTGTACCTTGAGTGTCTGTGGTTGTGTGTGGTGGGTGGTGGGTGGGGAGGGGAACATGGTAATTCGGCGGGTATGTGTAGGGATTGGATGGGTGCATGGTGTACACATACACACACACACATACTTGTGGTGGTTGTCGCAATTGTGGCTCCATGGTGGGGTCCCCCTTGGCCCCCCTGCCAAACAATGAACTGAACCATGAGCCACTGCCAGCACTCCTGTCACTGTCCTCCCCACTACTGTTTATAGAGGGAGTGAGCGTGTGTGTAGAGAGAGTGAGCGTGTGTGTAGAGAGCGTGAGCATGTGTGTAGAGAGCGTGAGCGTGTGTGTAGAGAGAGTGAGCGTGTGTGTAAGCATGGTGGCTGATGCTGATGGTGCTCTTGTCAATGCATGACAAACACCACACCCCCAGTCCACCTCAACACCCCACCCCAACATACACATGCACATCGCACCCACACACAAAACACAATATACACACACACACTCTCTCCGTGGGTCTCCAACACACAAAAGCACACCACAGCACCACACATAGTTATAAATCAAAACATACATATACCATAAAAACGTACCACAGCACCCACATTACAAAAACGCACCTGACTGTGGGTTGCCCTCCTGCCAGTAGTTCTGATGGGCTCAACAGCTCAGGCTCTACACCAGCTGCCCCAGTGGAGGTGATGCGCCTGGTGGCAGCAGCACGAGCAACTCCCATCAGCCCATCAGGTTCTGTGTGCGCGTGATGATGTATGTGTGTAAGGTACAGATTTGTGTGATGATGATGGTGATGATGATTATGGTATGTCTGTCATGTATAGATTTGTGTGATGCTGTAGTGATTACCAAGCAAGCAAAACAAGTACACACAAACTGCAAGAAATAACCAGTACAATACACAGAGCTATACAGGAGGAGACACGTGCATGATTATGTTGTTTTTTCTACCCCCCCCCCCCCCACCCGCCCATCCACCCACATACACTCCACATACCTACACCACGGGGTACTGTTGTTGTGGTCAATGCATCAACACTCCCTGATCCCCGACTCACCCTTCGTGACCCTGGAGCAGTGTTTGCTGTGGGGGCAACTGATGATGGCAGTGTGCCTGTGTTTGTTTGTTTATGTGTTTGTGTGTGTGCGTTTGTGTGTGTTTGTGTGTACATACCAATACCCACCCACACAACACCACATACCAGTTGATTTTGCCTTGTGCACTGTTCCATTTGTCCCCCCACCTCCCAAGGATGTACCCACCACTCCACCATCCTCATCCTCCCCAATGCCCACAGCAGCAGCCCCTTCCCCTGCAACACGACGCTCCATAACCTGTGTGTGTGTATGTATGAATGTTTGTTTGTGTGTGTGTGTGTGTGTGTGTGTGTGTGTGTGTGTGTATACCAAGCATGCAGCATCATTCTTACAACATCATCATTCACAACACACCCAAACCCCATGCAAAGACAAGAACAAGCAAGAGCACCCCCTACACACACACACCCCACACATACACTACACATACACCACGATTACCTGTGCAATAGCACGATTCCCTCCAATAAAGGATGGGTGATCTGTGTTGATATACGCATGCTCACATGCAACCAGGTCACGGATCATCCTATCAGCTGGAGCAGCACCCTGCATTATAAACTCCTCCATCTTGTCCTGAAGCTGTCTCTGTGTGGTTATGAGGTGGTGTGTGTGTGTGTGTGAGATGGGGTGTGTGGTTATGAGGTGAAGGGTGTGTGTGGTTATGAGGTGGGGTGTGTGTGTTTGTGAGATGAAGGGGTGTGTGTTATTGTGAGATGGGGTGTGTGGTTATGAGGTGAAGGGTGTGTGTGGTTATGAGGTGGGGTGTGTGTGTTTGTGAGATGAAGGGGTGTGTGTTATTGTGAGATGGGGTGTGTGGTTATGAGGTGAAGGGTGTGTGTGGTTATGAGGTGGGGTTTCTCAATACACACGCACGCACACACACACGCACACACACACCACACACCACACATACAAACCTGCAAGGCAGGGAACCGCTGGACATCCGGTGGTATGCTGTGGTGTGCAATACGCTGTAGCTCAGCAAACACAAACTCCTTACACTGCAGGGCAGGTGGCAGCAATCGACCAATAGCACGCCGCACCAGCAGTTCAAACGGTGCATCCGGAAGCAGCAGGGAGCCCCGAACACCCCCACTGTTTTTAATGGCTGTGCGAATGTCATCATCAGACAATGTGCTGTGTTGGCAGTGGGGTTGTGAAGGGGGGGTATGTTGGTGTGCGTTTGTGTGTGGATGGTACGGCAAAGCATGTGTTTTGGTGTATATGTACATGTATACAAGTACTGGGTTGTCTTTTGAACACCACACACACATTCTCTTACTAACATACACATACTCTCCCCCACACACACCCCACACCCTGACAACCCCTCACACACACACACCTTCACATCCCCTCCACACACCCTCCCCCCATCATCACATACCTTGCAGGGTCCAATTCATCCAACCCCCGCACAAATATCTCCTGAAAAATATGCCGTATACGCGCACCCCCCGCCAATTCCGACACAGGCAGCGCCTCCGACCTTCCATCAAGCATCTCTATAAATCGTGTGGCATACCCATCAAGCAGCTGCAACAGCAGTGCAGCACGTGCACTGGGGGCATTGGTGGGGGGGGCCTCTCCCAGGGTGGCGAGCTCTGTGCTGCGGCGTTCCAGAGCGTCTTCTAGAAGGGCCCGCAGGCCAGGGAGGAGGGTTCGTATGTGGGCAATGAGCAGGCGGTTCATGCAGTGTGCAAGCCTGTGCATGCCTGAGGTGTGTGGTGAGGGATGGGGGTTGTGTGATGGGTGTGGTGTGTGGTGGTGCGTGCTCAATGTTGATGAATAGACACAATACACACAATACACACAATACACCTTGCATGTAGGCACACATACACACATACACATAACCCCCATCCCTTGCACATACACGCAGAAGCACACACAAAAACACACACACACACACACAAACACTCAAACACATTCCCCATACCACAACGGTCCATAACGTCTCCATATTCAGGGTGACTGCTGAAAAACTCTTGCTCTGCACGCCTGCTCTCTGCCATGCTTTTATTTGTATTGATATCCTGCTGGCTACGATTCACCACACCTGGTAGGGTTGAGGTGGTGGGTGTAATAGACAGGTGTGGGTGTTGTAGAGGGGTGTGGGTAGGTGGGGGGTATGCGTCATGTGCATGGACGTCCATGGTTGTCCACACACAATAGTGGATAGGAGGTAGATAGTGGATGCAAAGGGGCCTGCATACATGCGTAAACACCAAAAGAAACACCCTCAACACATTCACCCCGCAACACATTCACCCCTCAACACATTCACCCCGCAACACATCCACCCCGCAACACATTCACCCCGCAACACATTCACCCCGCAACACATCCACCCCGCAACACATCCACCCCGCAACACATCCACCCGCAACATACCGATATACCCCAACTTGAGTGGCATCGCTTCATTTCGCAACACCCCGACTGCATCGGTCCCCCTATCCATGATATCCAGCTTGGTCAACACCCCAATAGTACGGTGCCCATGGGGGTCAACACTCTTGGCCAATTCCAGCGCGTCGCTGTTGACTATGTCTTGATTGGCGGGTGTGACTGCAAGGATGATGCACTGGGGTGCGGCAATGTGGTCGAGCACCATGCGGCGTATTCTGGCCTCGATGTCTGTGGGTTGGTCACCCACTGGGAGTTTTGCGATGCCTGGGAGGTCCACCAGTGTCATGGTACTGAGGGGGGTGGGTGGGATGGTTGGGTGATTTTGTGGTGTGTAGTGATGCTGTGGTTTATGAGTGGTGTGTGAGTGGTATGAGAATTTGCTGGAATGTGAATTGGCGGTGTATAAACATGCTAAAAAGTGTGATTGAGGAGTGTAAAAACCCAACAAGACAAGACACACCACACTACCACACAGATACACCACGTACAGCACGTTGGGACTGTAGATTTTCAGGCGTATTGGTTTGTCAGACACACCCTTGTTGGTCCCCACCACACGATCCGTCTCTGCAGCAATCTCCTGTCGGATGAGCGCAAAATCATAAAACTTTTTGCCAGGCAGGTGCAGAAACTCGCCCCATTCCTGCTTGGCGGGGGATGTGTCGCGGGCAGGGGGTTGCTTGACGAGCTGCAGCAGCAGGGGACGTCGTGTGACGATGTTGGAGCCACGGGGGAGAAAGTCGCACCCCACAAGGCCCTCGAGCACACTGGATTTGCCAGAGCTCTGGCTGCCAACCACTGCAACCTGCGGCAGGTCGAGCTTGAAATCGAGCGTCACCTGATGAAGATGATGTCGTGGGGGGGTGATTGGGGGGATGATTGCAAAGATCTGTGATCAGTGATGCAATGTGATGGTGATAGATGGAGCAACCAACCTGGGCAAAGATGTCCTGCAGTTTGTTGATGGCTGGAATCAAGCAGTCACCCAGCGCCTTGGGGGTGCTGGGATCGTCGTGTACCATGTTGTATGTATTGTGTATCAAATTGCTGATCTGTCGTTTGGTTGGGGGAAACTGCAAAACAAGATGTTTCTGATGGTGATGGAACTGCTGTTGGATGCTGTTTACTGCTGGTGTATGTGCAACCCCATCTTGTGCAACCCCATCTTGTGCAACTCCATCTGCATACAATTGCAGACAAGTAAACAATACAACTATAGTACTAGCTAGCTATTTGATTATTGTCACACATACTCAATACCCAATCACGATGCCATCGCTACGAAAATCAGCACCACCCCACAACACCCCAGTGTCTGAATCACGCTGTATCACCTGCGCCTTGCCAAACAGCTCACGCTCCACCACCCCCTCGACCAGCTCCACGGTGTGCCCCATGGCCCGCAGCTGCGTCACCACTGCCTCATCCACAGGCTCCTCCACTCGCACACTGCTCTTTTGCACGCACGCCGGTCCCGAGTTGCTGTCAATGTCGGCAATGAGGAATCGTGGTGCGTTGATGGCCGTTTGGGGGTCGTATTTGTAATCCACCAGGTTGCTGATGACCTGCAGGTGGCCCTGGGGTTGCATGAAGCCACCCATGCAGCCAAACGCTGCATACAGCTCCCCAGTGGATTCATACGTTGCCATGGCGGGGATGATTGTGTGGTATGGCCGCTTGGATGCTGTGGTTTATTTGGGGGGGTGTTGTACGACAAGAGGGAAGAGCATGCAATGTGTTGTTGTCATTTCCCACACCATGTACATCTCTCTATGTATATACACAAACCAACGTACGTGCGAGTGCATTGGGATGCCCCCCCTGCAGCACAAAGTTGTATCCCCGATTTTGTACACTAAACCCACATCCTTGTGGCACGATACCCGTCCCAAACCCCATGTAATTGCTGTTGATGAAGCTGCACGCATTGCCCTCACTGTCTACCACACAAAAGTACACCGTATCCTTGGGGGAGGTGTCGGGGGGTGGGGTGGGGTGTTGGGGTGGGTGTGGGACGCCCGGTGTTGGTGCACATGCCTATTGGTGGTGAGGGCGGTGGTGGTGGTGGGGTGTTTATGTGTACATATATATTGTGCGCATGACATATACCAGACTGTGTGAAAGACCGCCATATACACACACATACACACATATACATCCATAATTTACCCAACCCACAACCTTGTGTGTGAAAGACTGTTGCCACACAAACACACAGATACAAATACAAACACATCATCCCCCAACAGACGACACCTTGTCCTTGTCAAAATGTGTTGCCCATTGCTTGGCCGCATACTCCTTGCTCAACAACACATCCAGTGGCACCTGCACATGCTGGGGGTCGGCATTAAATGCAAAGGTGTCAGCAAACGCCATCCGCATGGCTTCTATTTGGGTGTGCAGCTTCTGTGGGTCATGCCAGTCACGTGGGAGTCCATCAGGGTAGGCTGCTTCTAGAAGATTGAGGCCAATCAATGCAGCAAGACCCTGTGTGGTGAGGGGTGATGGTGAGGGGTGTTGATGCATTGTGATGATGGGATAAGGGGTGTGAGGGGTGTGAAGAGAGGGAGGATTGTGTGTGGTGGGGGGGAGGGGGGGATATGAAGATGGAGCACAAGAAAGAGGTGTGCGACAAGGTGATTGATGGGGAAGGTTTATAGTTGTGAATACAACATGTGTGTGTGTCTTCACACCTCAACACCACCTCAACGCAACAATCAACAGCTCAACGTCATCTCAACCACGCCCACCTGGGTAGGGGGTGGTGTTTCATACACACGCACACCCCTATACGTGGTACTGATGGGCTCTACAAATTCAGTCTTGTGTGCCTGTAGGTCCTCCAGCGTCATAACACCCCCTGCATCTTGCAGGGCCTGTACGATTGCCTCGGCAACAGGTCCACTGTAGAAACCTGGTCAGGCAGGGTGTGTGTGTGTGTATAGGAGCACGGAGTGTATGGGGATGGTGTGTGTGTATGGTGTAGGTGCGGTAGAGTATGTACATGGAATATCATGCATGGCACCATATGCTTGTCAACACACACCAAGATGCGCACAAAACATACACGGCACACATTACACAACACACAACCCCCCCAACACCCCCACCAAACACACAGCCTACCAGCATCAGCACCATATTCACCCAAGCAGCGCATGGTGGCTGCAAGATCCGGGTTTCTCATAACCTCACCAGCTGCAGGGCCCTCTCCGGCATCATTGAGCAGGGCCCCTTTGCCTGTCAAGGTATGCAAAGAGAATACCCTTGTGTGTTTTTACCCGATTAATACATGTATGGTTTATACTATACATGCACAACATACATCACCCTTAACAACACCAACACAAAAAAAACAACAACCTATCACATACACACCCTCACATACACACCTGCAGAATTGGCCATGTTGAGTTGCCGTGCACCCTTGCGCCACCAAAATGAGGTCACTGGTTGTACAGGAAACCCCCCTTCAGCAAGTTCAATAGCAGGGGTCAATACTTGTGCAAGGGGGAGGGTTCCCCATTGTTTGACCACTTGTTCCCAGCAGCAGGCTGCCCCTGGTACCTGTCATCGTACACGATATTTAAAAATATAATGCTGCATGTATGATCTTATGATACTGTTATATAGAGCAACCCATGGCATACTGCACAAACTCGTCATTGTTGTAGAAAAAACACCCTCAACAACACACCCTCAACAACACACCCTCAACAAAACATGCTCGTACTGTAGCAAATATGGCATGAAATGGTGACAACCCCCCCTCTGCTTCATCTTTTGCATGCAGGGTAGTCAAGTCCAAATGCTTGGGGGTGCGACCATTGCCCATGGCACACTGCACTTGCTTTGTTTTGGAATTGTAGAAGAGCGCAAATGCATCACCACCCAAGCCTACGCATGGTGTTGTTGCCAGTGGTGTGCGTATGGTGTATACAGGGGTGTTTATAGGGGTGTATACAGGGTATGCATGGCACTCAACAGGAGCAGGGTGGTGTGTGATGTAGGCAGTGTGTGATGTAGGCAGTGTGTGATGTAGGCATATCTACGGTAATACACGTTCATACCTGTGGAGCAGGGCTCAGTGACATTGAGGGCAGCAGCAACAGCAACAGCAGCGTCAGCAGCGTTGCCGCCTTCCCGAAGCACGCGCAGGCCTGTGTGAGATGTGTGCACGTGTACACACATGCATGGACATGGTGGTAGGATGACAACAAACCTGCTTCGGCTGCGAGTGGCTGGTTGCATGCGACCATGCCACGTGTGGCGATCACTGATGATCTGCGTGTGGGAAAGGGAGGATGCAACGCATAATCAGTTGCAGTGCCTGTAGTGCTTTGTAATCGTTGTAAATAGTCGGAATAGTTCATGATTGCTACGTGGTTTTTTGCTGTGCTATGGGGCAGCTTTTTCATTGTGTAGGCAAATAAAATCACACTGCTTTTTTCTGTGCAATCATATTCTTAACAAACATCAACAGAAGCAACCAACAACCCTCACACAGCAATGCTCAACAAGAAAAAGCTGTTTCAGCTTGCCAAGGGATTTAGGGGCAGGGCGAAAAACTGTGTACGTATTTCACGACCCAAGGTGGAAAAGGCTTTGCAATATGCTACAAGGGATAGGAGAGCAAAAAAGCGCGAGTTTAGGCAGCTGTGGGTTACACGTATCAATGCAGCCGCACGAGAGCACGGGGTAGGTGGGATTGATGGAGGGTGGGATTGGTGATGGGTGGGGCCACCTGATGTGTGGGATTTGTGTATTGTGTACTGGATCTTGTTGCAGAAACTGACCCTGGGTACCACCCACACAGCTCAAGTACTCGGTGTTTTTGGCGGGCCTGGCAGAGCAGAATATCAAGCTCGACCGCAAGGTGCTCAGTGAGATTGCCATCTATGAGCCACATAGCTTCAAGGCGCTTGTGGACCAGGTCAAGTTCATGAAGGGGTTGGTGTGATGTCGGTGATGTGGGTGTGATCCTGTCGAACGGGGTTGTTGAGGCGGGTAGTACATTTTGCCATTATTCATTATATTCATTCGTTTATTTATTTGATGCGCGCGCAAACAGTAACAGCAACAAACTAACAACACCATATCCAACAACAACCACTCCATCCACGCAACAACCAGGGTTTCGATGCTTAGCCCACGCGATTCGTGCGCGTTATCATTCCAGACCCTCCCAGAGGATCTGCAGCTGTATATTATGAGCAAGGTCGACTTTACGTCGAGGTACGTGTCGGTATGCCAGGATTGCACCATTTTGTCTTGTAGCACATCCACACACCCCACACACACCAGGCGTACAAGTGTCCCCCTTGTGTGCCGTGCATGGCGTGATTTGATGACCTCTGCAACCATCTGGTCGGATGCGCTCGACGTGGTCTTCCCCGTTCGCCCCGCCATCAACGACACCCCTGCTGCGTCGTATTACGCCACGTTTGCCGTGTCGGTGACAAATTGGCTGGCTCGTGTCCATGCAGCACCCACCGCGGTGTGTGTCACACATGCGGCCAACAGGCCCGATCGTGAGGGAGCTGCGTTGCTGTTGCTGCTGCGTTGCCTCAACTGGAACGTGACCCGCCTGTCCCTTGAGGTATGTGGATGGTAGGGATATGCCGGACACGTGGGACTGTTTGGACACTTTGCATCACCCATACAGCATTTCTCAGCGGTGACGGTGGGCACAGCACTGCGTGTACTTGGCAAGCAGCAGCGATTGATTGGCCTCCAGCACGTTACCATGGGCACGCTCGACATGAAACATGAACACCGCGTGACAGAGGCGCTTGCATGTTACTCTGCCAACACCCTGCGCACCTTGGAATTGGACATTTGCGGCATCATTGACAACCATGAGCTGCTCTGTGGATTGTCAGCACTGACCCAGTTGACGCGATTGCAAGTGACACATCGAGGAGGTAGTCAAGCAGATGGCAATGGTAGCGTATCAGCACTAGATCAGGGTATAGTGACTGCAGATGTGTCGCCATGGTTGAAATCGCTGCGTGCACTGCAAACCCTGTGTTTTGTGGGGGTGCCGCTCCCGTGTGTGCCAGCTATGGCAGAGATGCCAGCGTTGGCGCATGTGCGTGTGGTGGACAGTGGAATTACCTGCTGGGAGGATGGGGTGTACCCAAGCAGCTTGCAATCACTCGATCTGTCCAACAGCCTCATCACCTGCGTGCCAGAGAGTATGGTCTCTCTCACAGCGTTGCATCTGCACAATGCACAACTGCAGCAACACGAAATCATGTTGTTTGGAGATGATGCACTGTTGCAACGGCCACGGTTTCCATCACAAGGATTGCCAGCGTTGCGTGTGTTGGATGTGTCATATGTGGGGCAAGTGCATGGGCTCTCTGAGGCCATGTTGAGGGGAATTGCAGCGTGTAGACAGCTGCAGCAGTTGGTGATGCGGGGGTGCCGCATTGCTACGTTGCCGGTGTGGTTTGGGCAGCAGTTGCAGCAGGTAAGGGTGTTGGATGTGAGCGAGACTGAGGAGCTGCAGGTGCTGCCTACTGAAGCCTTGCAGGCAATGGGGGGGCTGGAAATGGTGATTGCCCGTGATTGTGTGCGGTTGCGGGGAGTGGAGACGGTGGAGGGGATGGGCGCGAGGGTTGTGCAGGTGGTGATGTAGGTGGTGATGTCGTCACAAAACAGCACTCCTCCCGTGTGTTTGCCCCTGAACCTGCCCTGGTAGTTTCCCCTTGTGTGGTTCCCTTGAGTTTTCCCCTAGGTAGATATTTTTTTTGGTACCCTCAGTGTCATCAACTAGTTGCATTGGGTGCATTGCTGTAACGCCTCTGATTCCAGTCATGAGCCCTCAATAGCGTTCCCTGACAGGTGACAACCCCCCACTTTGTGGTGGACGTGACATAGACAACATATAGGATAGTGTAAAGACCAATCACAACGGCGTACCAGTGGGTGGCGGGAGGGTGTGTAGGTGGTGGTGGCAACCCCCCAACTTTGTGGCGGAGGTGATATTGACAACATATAGGATAGTAAAAGCCAATCACAACGGCACGGGGAAGTTGTCGCTGCGAGGAGGGGAGGGTGTGCATGACAACCCCCCAACTTTGTGGTGGACGTGCATGACAACATAGGCAACACCAAAAACAACTAACGAATCACAACATCTTCATCACCAATCACACATATATTTGTTAGTATCATCGATCAACCCCACCATCGCAATGGCACTGCGTCGTTTTGCAAGCCAGTCGGTGTCCATGTTGGGCATCCGTGCTGCAGCACCCACCCAGGGTATTGCTGCAGCAGGGGACTGTAGCTTGCGTGCCGTAGCATGCAGAGCGTTTGCCACTGGTACGTGGGCAGCAACCCTTGAACCAAGGGCCTGAATTGACAATGCCTCACCATACATTCCCTCCAATACAGTGGTGGATGGCCTCAAGTATGCCAAGAGCCACGAATGGGTCAAGCTGGATGGTGACACAGCTACTGTGGGTATCACTGACTTTGCACAGGTTGGGCAACCACCACACAATTGGGGGATTGGTTCACATACAACAACATACCCACCCCAACACCCCAAACAACACAGAGTGAGCTTGGTGATGTGGTGTATGTGGAGCTGCCCGAGGTGGGTGCCTCTGTGAAAAAGGGCGAGACATTTGGCGTGATTGAGTCGGTCAAGGTAGAGGATTGTGTGCGTCACGATCTGGGGCATCTGGGGATGGGCACACCCACACTCCTCAACCCCCCAACAGGCTGCAACAGACTTGTATTCACCTATGAGTGGCGAGGTGGTGGAGACAAACAACGACTTGGTGGACGACCCAGGCAAGGTCAACACGCAGCCATACGATGCTTGGATTATGAAGGTCAAGGTGTCGGCACCTGCAGAGGAGGGGGATCTGCTTGGGTCCCAGGATTATAGCACACACTGCGAGGCGGGGGGGCATTAAAGGGGGGGTGTTTTTGGTGTGGTGACGATCTTGGTTAACACATGTCAAAACACGCGTGATAAAAACAGTTAGTGCAGAAAGAACAGACAGGCGCATCCATAGCAGCCCCTTGTTGATATACACCGAAACCATGCAGAAATGCAGGCAACTTTGTATCTGGCGTGCCCCATCTTGTGGTCATATACATCCTGTTTGGCAAAATTCGTAATATATTGTGTTGTGTGGGGTTGGTGCAGTAGTAGCATGAGTCCCTCCCACTACGCGGAGAGTGCACGGACTTGGCCCGGGTGCAAGCCCCGGACTCCATAACGATTTTCGTTTTTAGTTTCCAAGACATGTCCGGATTCTCCGGATGGCTGGGATCCCGTTTGGTTTTTACACCCTACAGACCCCCCCAATATCCCAGGTGGTTTATATCAGCACAGCGCACACCATCAGCCATCGACCAACAATTGCAAGGGGGGGTAGTGCGAGCTGATCTGTTGACAACCACGCGTCCTTATTGGTGCAAGAGTGGAGGAATACTTTGCAGTGTATGTGTTTTGGATGAATTGCTGTGAAAAAGCTGTGGATAGGAACGATGGTGTTTGGCACACACCAAAAAACACCAGCATAGGTTGTGCCCTATGTAGCACCACAAAACACCAAGTCCTCTTTTCCCTGGTGAATTGCAATGATTCCTGTGTGGCGCATGAGTATTGGGCTCTGCAATGATGCAGATGTGTACTGCAATTCCTCATAATGCTGCACCAACGCATCGTGCACTCCCCCAGCGATGCCCTACTGGGCACGTACCATGAATATAGTGATTGCCAGGGGCCAACCTATCAATCTCCACGCAATGGGAGGGAAGCTGTGAAAAAATACTGTTTCCCATGTTGTTTTTTCCAACACACAATTGTTACAAACCCCCAACACTCTTTTTACTCCCCCCGACCAAAATCCCACTCCCCCTGCGGTCTGACAACGACCCCCGCCGCTGCCTGCGCAACACCTCTTGCCTTCGTGCATTATCCATCTCGTCCAGGCACCCCACGCACACACACTTGCTCTCCACACCACAGTCCCCACTGGCCCCATGCGCCGACACCGCTGTGTGCGCCGCACAATAGTAGCGCTGGCACACCCCACAGTAGTGCGTCCCCCTTGCCTTGATCCTCAGCACCGGTATCAATGTCTTGCTGGTGCACTCTTCATACGCACACACCGATGGCTTCTTTATGTAGGTGGTGACGTCATCGTCGTATGGCGGCACCACAAAGCGTTCCCCACTCCCACTGCTTCCAAACGATGCCGAATAGGTGTATACATGTTGTTGAGGGAGGGGGTCACTGGCAGCACTCGAGACCGCTGACGCCACCCTTGGTAGAGGATTTGTCCCAACACCATTTGTCTGCTGAGGAGCTGCTTTCATGGTCTGCCCTCCTGCCCAATCGAGCCACCCGAGCATGTAGGCAGACCGAGCAACAATGGACAGCAGCACCACCCCCAGCGTACTCACCCACGCACCACTCCACCACGAATCTGCAGTTCCACCACATTCCACAACAGCTGCCTCACTGGTTCCATATTCGTTCCACGCCCGCACCCGATACATTGCGCGTTTGTTTCCCAACTTGTTTCCCACAGCGACCCCACGATCGTCGCTGGTCAACGCCCCGTTGACCAGCTGCCACCGACCAGCTGAGGTTCCCCCTGTAGGTTCAAGCACCTCGACCACATACTTGTGAAAGGGCGGCGACCCGGCTTGCAACGGGGGTGCCCACTGTATTGCTTGGTTATTTGCTTGGTCTGTACAGTGCACATCCACAGGTGCCGAGGGAGGACTTCCCAGCCCGAGCAACAAGCGCTTGACCCCTCGCAGCACCCGCTGTCGATGCAGTGCCATCGTGATGCCCATTTCCTGCAGCGTCTTGCCGTGGGTGAGGTGAGGCAGATCAAAGGCCGTGATGCTGTGCTTGCGAAACGCGGGGGCATACTGTGGCAGCTGCAACCCATGCGATACCCACTCGACAATGTGGTGGGTGGCAAGGGAATGGAGATGGGCTGACAGTTCGGCTCGGGAGACGGTATTGTCGGTGTCGTCCGCAGCCTCTACGTTGTTGTGGGTCAGCGCGATGATGGACTGGATGGTTGCGTCGTCGTGTTCGTCGTGCAACTGGTTGTCCAGGAGGTACTGCCTTAATTCTTTATCCTGTTGGGGGTGGTGGTGGTGGTGTGTTGGTGGGGGTGTTGGATTGTACCCTACCACGTCAAGGGTCTCCGACCTCGATCTGCCCATCTCGATCCGTGTCCACGCTGTCAAAAAAGTTCACAAAATCGGCCTTGTTGCTTTCTGACAATAGCTGATCTTGCTGTGTGGTGAGCCATGTGGAGCATGAAAGCAGCAGCAACACCCATATTGGGGTTGTGTGGATGCGGGCGACTACTCGCGTCATGACCAGAGCACTCGCTCACTACTACACTCTTTTATGCCATAATGATGTGCCGACTATGTGTTGTTGATTGTGGGTGGGTTGGATGACGTCCAGGCTCGGTTTTGTGTACCCTTCAGTGGATGAAATACTCGGCATTTGCAAAGAGGTTTCTCTGGTGTATCGTACGAGAGATGTATTTTGTGAGCTGTTGTAATGTGGAATGGACGATGTACAGATTGGCTGGGGTTTGCAGGTTGGTTGGGGTTTGCCTATTTTGTGATTATTTATACAGTCCACCTGCACGCGCTTGCGCCCATGAGCATTGGTTTGTTGTTCTCATGATGAGGCTGAGGGCGGTACAAGCTACCATCACATACCCACAATGCTCTCTATTAAAAGCACCCATGTGAGCATTGGTTTGTTCTGTTCTCATAATAATGCACACAGGCTGGGGGCGGTACAAGCCACCACCACCCACAATAGAGACCATGCTTGCAAGTACCCATGTGAGCATTGGTTTGTTCTGTTCTCTTGATGATACACACAGGCTGGGGATGGTACAAGCCACCCCCCCCCCACAACAGAGAACATGCTTGCAAGCACCCATGTGAGCATTTGTTTGTTGTGCCCTGTTCATCATGAAGGGGATGGTACATGTTTATAGCGTCGCTACCATCACCCACAGTAGAAACCATGCATTACAACCTAGTATATAATGTGCACGAAAATCACAAATAATCACGCATCTCCAGCACCTCAAGCCCAGCATCCTGCCGCCCCGCAAACATACACTCAGCAGCCACCACATCAAACGTGCGCCCCTCACTCTGCACGTCATCATCCATCACCAACACATCCAACATGGACAGCGCCTCGTCAAGCTTGCCACCACGTGCACATGCACGGATCACCGCATTGTATATTGGCGCGTAGAGTGGATTGCGCTTGGCATCCTCCCCGGGACCCGCAAAATGGGCGTTGTACAGCGACAGGGCGGTTTCCGCTTTGCGGTTTCTTGAACATGCCCCAAACACCTCAAGGATGACGTCATTGGAAATGGATGCAGCCTTGTCCAGGATCTGGCCGAGCAGTTTTGCTGCATAGTCGGCCTGGTTGGCAGTGGCAAGGGTTCGCAGCGCCGCCTCATATGCTTCTGGTGGGAGCTCCACCTTGAGTACACGAACCTGTGTTTGTGAAGATGGTACTGTGTTGCTTGGTTGCTTGGTGTATCCGCTCGCCATCCCAAGGGTGGTCATACCTCGGTCATGAGTTCAATCACCTCTTCCCATTTGCCATCAGCCTCACATGCTGTGAGCTTTTCCACGTATGGTGCTGCTGCTGCATGCACCCTGATTGTTGCTGCTCTGTTGTGCTGGGTGTGTTGGGTGGTTTGGATGCATGGGCGTGGTGGTACGAGCCGGTGGTGCAATACACCACCAAATGCACTGCTATTACATCGCATCATTGTTGGATGCGTTGTCCACATGTTTGCGGTGGACAAACCTGTGTTTATAACTTTATATACTGGGCAACCTCAAGGGGAAGTGCCAAAAACGAAATTGCCACGCGTTGCACCCGTAACATCACTCATAGTACGTAACTATGTTGTATCAACCCCACATATTGTACAGCTTCCCAAGCGTCGCTGATGCATGTCACCGACACATGTAACAACTTGAGCCCCACACAACGCAGCATGTCATCAATGACATGCGACGAGCAAGAGCAGGTGTGAGGATGGACTAGTACAGCGACACCATACCACATACCACCCCACACACCATCCCCATGCCCTCGGGGTTGCCCCCACAGTGAGCATCAACTTGATGGACACGCATGCTCCTCCCATGCACGTGATTGCAAGCACCAGCCTGCAGCGACGCACTTCTTGCAGTGATGTAGGGTCATTGCATCGTGCGTCTTCATCAGCCATGGGTGGGCGATGGGCCAATGGCAAGGCATCCCAGGGGCAGTCTGTCTTCAACCTCGTCAATGCAATCACTGGTGCAGGCATATTGGTATGTTGCAGCAGGGCATTCAACATAGATGCGGTGTTCGCCACATGATGTATGCCACGTTGATGTACACCACGTTGATGAACACCATGTTGATGTCCACCACGTTGATGTACACCACACAATGTACACCACGTTGATGTACACCACACAATGTACACCACGTTGATGTACACCACCCCAGGGGTTTCCTTATTGCTTCAAAGCGTGTGGTCTTGTGCTAGCAACATGTTTAATTCTGGTCAATGTATTTGCTTCTGAGATGTCTATGCGACTGTTGATATTATCTTCTCATATCATGCATCATGCCACGTATGAAGAACTAGCATACAGCACATTTGGTCTTGCTGGACAGGTATGTGGGTGGGTTACTCACATGGATGGGATGCTGTCTGGGTGTTTTGTTGCATGCCAAGCTGGTAGTCTTCAAAAACACCTAGTAGTGTCATACCTGATGACTACACCTGATGACTACACCCGACCACATCCCCTCTACATACCCAGCGATGTGTTGACCTCTGTGTTGTGACAGTCAACATGGGTTCTCTTGTCGCGTATGTGAATGTGTTGGCAGATGTGTGGAGTGCTGTTGCTGGTACTATCATCCCTCCTGGTGCTGAACCCTCTCGAAATGCAATGATGATTGGTATGTTGTGCACGTGTATTGTGTGTGTATATTGTGTGCGTGTATTGTGTATATATTGTGTGTGTGTATCGTGTGTACGTGTATTGTGTGTGTATATTGCGCCAGTGCTGATCGATACGATGAGTATGCATTGTTGTTGCATGTGTGTCATGACGATACACATGGTCTCCCACATTATACCACACACATTATACAACACTACAACATACACGCACACAAAGAATGAAAAAAGTACTCTCCTCACAAGCCCCTCTCCTCCCCTCTCCTTTCCAACAACATCAGTTATTACAGTGTTTGGGGCCCTCCCGGTGGCCCTGTTTGTGAGGGGGCCACAGCTGCTGGCCATCGCAAGTCAAGCTGCAGTGGGATTTGCCTTTGCATTTGGGTTGAGTGTTGCTGGACTGGCATTCACTAGCAGCAGCGTGTCATGGGGTACGTGAATCTGTGTGGTTGTGTGTGGTTGTGTGTGGTTGTGGGTGTTCTACATGTGTGTGGTATTCATGGTTGTTCTACGTGCATGTGGTTGTGTGTGGTATTCATGGTTGTTCTACATGTGTGTGATTGTGTGTGGTAGTGGGTGTTTACATGTCTGTGGTTGTGGATGTTCATGGTTGTTCTACATTTGTGTGGTTGTGGGAATTCATGGTTGTTCTACGTGCGTGTGGTTGTGGGTGGTATTCATGGTTGTTCTATGTGTGTATGGTTGTGTGGTATTCATGGTTGTTCTACTCTGCTTAAGTACACATCACACAATGTATACTCCACATGCGCACCTATGCATACTGCATACCACCACCACCACTATCCCCATCCACCACCACGGTTAGTATCCCACCCACTCACCCACCCACACCCACCAACCCCACACCCACACCCACCATCACATAGCATCCCTCACACTGTGGCGCCCTGAGGGTATAGGCGTTGCATTCCCAGTCATAGCATACGGCTTTACTGCACATCAGGTGCTGTTTGCTATATACGCCACCCTGCAGGGACCCAGTGTGCGTCGTATGAACTCTGTGATTGCTCGTAGTATGATGCTATGCTGTGGGTTGTATTGTATGGTTGGTGCTGCTGGGTATATGCTCTATGAGCAACGGTATGATTGGGAGTGTGGGGTGTGTTGACAATCAGTTGGTGGTGTTTGCGGTTGTGTACCATACCACAGAACAATCATTCACTCATATACACACACATCCACCACCCCTTACTGAAACAACAACAACAGTACTTCTGGGGACTTGTTGCGCAACCTGGGTGGTGCAGCAGCGGTAGGCACGCGTGGCATCATTGAACGCTGCTTAAAGCTGGGGTATGGCATGTCTATACTATGCACACTCCCACTCATGGTGGTTCCGTTTTACACCACTGCGCGGCCCCTGCTGTCCATGATGTCACCTGTCACCCACCCACTTGCATTTTCCAAATCCACTAATAACCACAACCATGAGGAGGACGATGACCATCATGCAGACCATGCATACCGCCTGCCATCCACGGTCAAACCAGTGTCCCCCCCAGTCACCCAATGTCCTCTCATTATACCCACCCCAACCACCACCACTGCCTCTACATGGACCATATCCGCTCCACCCCTGACCACACGGCAGCAGCAGCAGGTGACCATCGTCGTAGTGCTGCTTGCGCTGTGCATCGCAGTCGTGGTCCCCAATGTGGAGTTGATTTTTGCATTAACTGGTGCCACCGCATCCATGTTGCTTGCATATATACTCCCTGCGGCAATATTCCTGAGGGTGCTGCAGCTGCGGGCATCTGGGCTGCTGTGTGGGGACATGGGGGGGTTGCTCGGTGGGGGGGGGCTGGGTGGGGGGGTGCTGGGTGGGAGCAAGGCGGTGAGTGGTGGGGTCGTGGGTGTGCCTTCCACCTCGTCCCCTGGGCAACAAGGTGCGCGTGCTGGTAGGGCAGGTTATTGTGTTGTCGCACATATATATGTCGCATGGCGTGCCCATCATTGCCCACCACAACCGCCCACTGACAGCACATCACAAAGGGCATTCTGTGGATGATACACTACCATTTGAAAAAACAATGCCCACATGTGATGCATGTACATGCAATACCATGGATGGTGCGCATATAAATGTTGTTGCATTCATTGTGCGTATGTAGGCACAATAACATTTCTTTGTGCACCAACACATGCCCCTTTTTTTCCCCCTCAACACATGTCCATTTCCCCCCCCCCTAAACACACATGTGTCTCTCAAAACATGCTCCCACCGCACAAACACACAGTGTGTGGATGGCCCATATTGCACTTCAATCGCCGTGCAGTCACCGCCCTCCTCCTGTTTGGTCTGTGTATGGCAACACTGTGCACCCGATCCACCCTCCTTGCTGTACAACACGAATCCCGGGTGGCGGCGCTGGCTGTACAATTGGCAGCACAGAACGTACAGGCAGTACGATCCAAGGAAGCACAGCAGGCACAGCAGGCAGCGGGGGCAATGGCAGCTGCAACAAAGCAGCTGGATACAGTGCACAAGCAGGCTACTGCGACGCTGGGGGTGGTGGCAGGTGGTATGTGTGGGGGGTTGTGTGTGAGGGGAGGCATGGGATGTTGGCACTCTGTACATCACACACACTCTACAAACACAGGCACACCCACCACCACCACCACCAGCAGCACCACCACCAGCAATAGTGCCACGCAGCACACACAACAGGAGCACCTCAACACCACTGTTGCCACCTTGCAGAATGTAACAGCAGCGTTGCAAGATGCTGCACACCGCCTCGGCAATGTAACAAGTATGGAAGAATGGGAGCTTGTGCTCATACACTGCTATGTATATGAAGGAACTCTCCAACACACAGGGGTTGCAACAAAAACCACAGCAAGCATAGCCCCACCACCAACATCAGATGCAGCTGCGGCCGTCCTGACCGATACCCATGATGAAGCCACCATCCACCAAGCGGTGGAGGTCGCCAAGGAGCTGGGAGAAGCACTGACACAAGACCCTGCTGCTACAAAGACCACCACCCTGGGGGGGTTGGAACGCACCGCGGCGACGCTCCAAGCAGCGGTGGCGGTGGCCAACCAGTCACTGGCAGAGGCAACGCGATTGCACAACACATCCAACCAGGCAGTATTGCATTTGATCAACGCCACCACGGTGGCACTGGATGCCTCGTTGGAACAGCTCCGATTGCACTCAAGTGGGGGGGAAAGTTAGTTGGAACCCCCCATATTTATTTGACTTTTGTATTTCATTATTATCACAACTACTTTTGTGAACACCATCAAGATCATCATGGCTGAGAACAACAACGGCACGGGGGTCAACCGCGTGTTGGCTGGTCTGACAGTGGGTGGGGATGTGTACACACCACGCAACATTCTGCTTACTGGCGGCGCGGGTTTCATCGGATCGCACGTAGCAATCAAGCTGGTGCAGCAGTACCCTCAGTACAAGTACGTGTTGATGCACTTGGCGCGTTGCAGGGGGTTGTACTGTAGCATGCATCAACGTTGTGCTCAGTTGGCGCTGCCACGATGCGTTTTGTTGCTGGGTGTTCAGTGTGATGGTTGTCCCCGATGCTTTCTTGTCAACATTTGATGTGTGTGTGCAGCGCGTTTGTGTGCAGCCGATCACCACACCAGAGATCCTTTCCCCCCGGCGACAGGGTCGTCGTGCTCGACAAACTCGACTATTGTGCCAGTCTTCGCAACCTGGATGCCGTAATAGACAAACCAAACTTTCGTGTACGTGGGAAGAGTTCTTTGGGGATAATCCATCTGTGATCAGTTGCTGCATGCTGATACCCCTCCCACAGTTTGTCAAGGGGGACATTCAGTCTGCAGACCTTGTGACCCACATCCTCAAGAGCGAGGACATTGACACCATCATGCACTTTGCTGCACAGGTAGGCATTGACGTGTTGATGGGGGAATTGACATGCATGTCATATGGTCACTGCAACACCTCATGTACACACACAGACACATGTGGACAACTCATTTGGCAACTCGCTGGCATTTACCATGAACAACACCTATGGGACCCACGTGCTCCTGGAGGCCGCCCGCATCAATGGCAACGTCAAGCGCTTTATCAACGTCTCCACTGATGAGGTCTATGGTGAATCCTCCCTCGGCTCTTCAACCGGTATGGTGTTATTGCGAGTGTATTTGTATGTACACATGTGCCCCTTTTTATGTGTGCAATCATTCCCTTCCTCTTATATATAATCCCCTTACTCTCACCACCACCCAATCAGGCCTGGGCGAATCGTCCACACTCGAGCCAACCAACCCCTACTCGGCTGCCAAGGCTGGTGCCGAAATGTTGGCCAAGGCATACATCACATCCTACAACCTCCCCGTGATCATCACTCGAGGCAACAACGTCTATGGCACCCACCAATTCCCTGAAAAGCTCATCCCCAAGTTTATCCTGCGTGCCTACCGTGGCCTCGACCTCTGTGTCCATGGAGACGGCATGTCCACACGCTCCTACATGTATGTCGAGGACGTGGCAGACGCCTACATCACCGTGCTGCATCGCGGTTCCATTGGTGAAACCTACAATATTGGCACCCAGCAGGAACGCACCGTGTTGAGTGTTGCTGCAGACATTGCCAAGCATTTCAATATGGACGAGGCCAAGATTACCCACGTCAAGGATCGTGCATTCAACGATCGTCGCTACTTTATCTGCGACAAGAAGCTGCATGCGCTTGGGTGGAAGGAGATGATTGGGTGGGAAGAGGGGCTCCGACGCACCATTGACTGGTACCTGACACACCAGGAGGCATCGTATTGGAACAACGGGGACCTGGAAGCTGCACTGCAGCCCCACCCCACCATGCGATTGACGTAATTGGGTCAATTGTTACCCAGACTGTGGGAGGGGAGGTTGGTGGTGAAATGGTCCCCTGTGTGTCCCTCCTCTCATCTCCCTTGTCGGTCCCTCGTGACCTATAAGTATGTGTGCAGTGGCAACATGTGGTGGTGGATGTATGCTTTGTGTGTGACCAACACCTATGGAAATCTATGGAAACAAAACACTTTTCTTTTTTGCACAACATTCGATGTGTTCTTCTTCCACGCCAGCTTTGGGTGTTTGTATACATGTATATATGTGTGGGTACTTGTCGCTGGGCCAAATACTGTAACACACATGATGATACATACTGCACCCGGCAGACCCTATTTCTTCTTACAATGTTGTCTTTATACAAATACTTGACCACCCAGTCACACTGCTGCTGCTCGTGCAAGGGTACGCACCAACGCCATGCGCACGCTCTGCTCCACTGCAGGTGGTGCCCCAACGTCCTCGCCATGCACGGCCATGAGCAACGTCTGTGTCTCTTGAAAACTCAACAGACCCCGCTGTATTTCCAGCAGTGGCACCACAAGAAACAGCAGGAGTGATGCCAACTGTTGTGAGGGGACACCTTGCTGTATGGTGGTCAACAGGCATTGCTTGACCGTCATGGCAGTGGCAGTGATGTTGCTTTGGTTGCTACTGTCACTGCTGTATGCCTGGTGCAATGTGTCTAGGGCTTGTACGAGTGCACAAAGGTTATACAAAAACGTGCTGCTGCGCTCTTGTGTCGGGGGGGAGGATGATGGTGGGATGGTGTCTGATGGGATGCGCAGGGTGGACAACAGCGGGTGTATGAGGGACAGCTGCTGCTTGAGTACATCTGTGTGGGGGGGTGTAAGTGTTGGAAATACCCAAAGAGACGATGAAAGAAAACAATGCAACATACATTCTTCATATATCATCACAGTGAAATATAACCACAACAACAAACCACCCTCTCCTAGTGACCCACGCATACCTGGCACAACATTATTCTCCCTCAGAGCACCTTGAATCGCGGCCACCAACCCACTCACCATCACCCCACACATTCTATTCGCGTCCACACACCCAACCACCTCCACAAGCGCCTCTCCCACCCGCCCCTGCAACCAGGCATCCACCGACACACATTTATGCACACTGTGTTGTATTGCAGTGTTTCCTGTGCGTCGTGCAGTGGCAAGCACAGCAGCAGGGAGGTGTTGCTGGTCGGGGGAGGTGACGGGGAGGGTGGTGAGGAGGGCAGGGATGGCAGTGGAGCCGTGGGTGGAGCAGTGCTCCAGATATCGACATGCTACCTGTGTTTATTTGTTGGTTTGTGTGCGTTTTTGCGTGTTGATTGTTTGTGGTGTTTGTGTGTGTTGATTGTGTGCTGTATTGTTTGTATTATTTGTATTGTTTGTTGTGGTATTTGTGTATGTGTTGCAAGGTGGGAAGGACAAAGGTAATCACTACTATTTTCGCACCACATACCAATCACCCACATATTAATCACCCCCCCCCCACGCCCCACACACACCTGCCATCCCGTTGTCAATGGCATCAATGTTGCAGCATAGTCCATCACATACAGCTCTGCTTGGCTACCACCTGCATGCACAAGGGGGCGTTGCAGCACACCACCTGCCACTGAAGATGCATGGGAGAGGAGGTCTGCTGTGTGGGCCATAAACCAGTCCCCAAACATGTTGCTCAGTGCTGTGATGAGACCCTGTTGATGGGGGGGAGTGGTGTGGGTGAGGGAAGAGGGGAGAGGGGAGTGGTGTGGGTGGAGAGAGGTGTGGGTGGAGAGAGGTGTGGTGGAGAGAGGTGTGGTGGAGAGAGGTGTGGGTGGCGAGCAGTGAGCATTGTGTGTATACATGGGTGTATATGGGTAGCATCACTGTACCACCATGGGAATTACACACCTATAACAAATCCCACACCTACCTGTACATCAGCATCTCCAGCCAGTGGCAACAACGTAGCCAGGGGCTCCAAATACACCCCCACCACATCCTCAACACCCCCCCCACCACCACCACCACTATTACTATGTTGCTGTCGGCATTGCTCCATGAGGGCTGCCAGTTCCCCTTGAGGTCGTGCCATGGGGTGCACATGGAGCAGTTGGGCAATTAGTAATTCCAGCCAGGACCCAGTGGAAGCTTCCAGAGCAGGTGCATCACCCAGTAGGATGGTCACAATGGTGCGACAGCCAGCAGCGGTGGTGGGTGAGACGGCACGACATGCTGTCCATGCATCCTGGTCATCGAGGAGTTGTCGACATGTTGCAAGCCATCGTGTGCTGTGTGGGGGGGTGGGGGGGTGTTTGTGGTGAGGGGTTGTGGTGAGGAAATGTGCAGGGATGGTGGTGTTAAAGCAGAAAGTAATCTACCACCACTAACTCAACAACACAAGATAACCCCAAAAAAAACACGAACGTTACCGTTTCTGCACAAAATCAGCCGCCGAATCCCCCCCCCCTCCCCCCACCATGCGCCCCACCCCCGCCCCCCCAACCCCACCCCCCGGGGCCACCAACACGGGCATCCTGCGCAGCAATATCAACAGTGCCTCAAGAACTTGCAGCTGCCCAGCAAGGCTTGCATCCCCTGCCGACTGCCCCAGCTGCAGGCGCTGCCATGCTGTGTGAAGGCCGAGGAGTTGTGCTGCGGGTTTGATCCACCCGAGGGCAACACATCGGTGAATGGCGTGCCAGTAGGTTGTGTTGTCCTCTGGTATACCCATTGCTGATGCCTGTGTGGTGTAGTAGTCGTTTTTTCTTTTTTTTCAAAGAGGTGGTTGATGTATGTGTGTGTTTGGGTGTGTGTTTGGGTGTGTGCATGCATGTGCCACGCACCATCAGTACAAATACCACCCCCACCACCCACAAGCACACCTCATCAAGTGCATGCTGCTCTGTAAACCCCCCACACAAAAGTGTGGCATTTGTATACAACCAATACGCCATATCCAGTGCAATGCTCCCCACTATGCGTCCCTGACTGACAAAAAACACAAGCAACAGTTGCCAGACAATGCGCTCTGCTGCGAGTACTGCACCTTCCCCATCGTCCTCCATGGTGCTGTGGAGAGAGGGGGTGGTGTGTGTGTGGGGGGGGGGGAACAGTAGATGGGTCATGCAGGAGCACGCTCACACACTAACAACACCACAAACATCAACAACAACAACGTACGGCACGTTGGCTGCTTGGTCGAGGATGTTGGCAATGGTGGTTGCATAATCAACAAGGCGCTGCTGATCAAGTGACGTATCGTTTCGTAGGGCAATGAACTTAGGCAATGTCTCTGTGATCACCCGCCGTCGCAGGGGGCCTGCAAAACCCCTGATGATAGAAATGTAGTTGTTACTATGAATGTATGTTACTGTGGGACTGCATGCATTGAGGATGATGCAGGATATCACAGACACCATACCATGACAGCTGGGTTGTGCTGGATGGGGATGGTTGTGCAGATGCTGCAGCACTATCCTCGATGTCTACCAGCAACAGCTCCGCACCAAGACCCCATGCAAAATGCAATCGTCTTCCTGGAGCGCAGGGGACTTCTGCGAGCACGGTTGTGTCTGCCATCAGTGATTGTAAACCTGATGAGATCTGCAAGTGGCTGAAAATGATTTGATTGATTTTCAAGGACTTGATTGATTTGGTGATGATAAGAATATGTTGCTATTTCTTTTTTGCAGTCTTATATTGTAAATATTGGCTGCTCACACTGCCACACAACCACCTCTATAGAGTGGGTAGCTACATATGACCCAACCAGACAAAGTACCATCATTAGCCACACAACCCCCATCATGGGTGTGGCCTAGTCCCAGAAAGGATCAACGTGATGATGTGGATTGTGGCCTAGATGACGATGACAGCGACGATGATCTGTGCAGTAGCCAAGCACTGAACCAAATCCTTGCTGCTGAACGTGCTGCATATGCTGCTATAGCAGCAGCACAAACCGTTCAATGTATGTGTGCACGTTTTTTGCACAACCACCTTGAGAAATCGTGCATCATCCCCAATCCGACACAGGCACCCCACCACCAGATTTGGAGGATTTTGGCACCGTGTGCAACCGTCTGACTGGCAAACACACAACCCTCACCGTCACTCAACTAGCAGCATGTCAAGTGTGCCAACAGCAAGTCGCCTATCGCTGGTCTGCTGGTCGCCCCGAGGCACGCTGTCCACGCTGTGCTCTTATACTGGAGATTACCTTGTGTTTGTTGTTCTCAAAATGCTTGACACAGGAATACACACATACACAGCAATGCACACACGTACACAGCAGTACCAACAACAACATGTTGTATTTCTCTGTCCCACGCATACCCCTCATGCACACCCACCCTACACAAGCGCCCACCTGCTCACCAACCAATAAACGCTCACCAACCAATAAACGCTCACCAACCAATACATTCCACAGCCTGACAATGCAGCAATGCAGCAGGGACGTCAACTCCATGAAGCACTTGAGCAGGAAGCTACCATACCAGATGCCATCCCCATTCCGGTACATTCTGCAGAAGATGCGTTTGTGGCTCGTCTGCTGGACACCTACACCAAACTGACTGCTTTGTGGAGGGTTGATGGTGGTGGTGATGGTGATGATGGTAATGATGGTGGTGATGGTGGTAATGATGGTAATGATGGTAATAAACCAGGGAGTGGTGAAACAGGGTCCACGTTGGTAGGTGACGGAGGCCCCCCCCAAATTGGGCGAGTGAGGGAGGTGTGGGTGGCTGCCAAGCTGCATGGCATGTGGGTGACTGGGGTGGTGGATGAGTTGCAGTGGCTGAGGGAGACACAACAGGCTCGGGTGGTGGATGATAAGACGAGGGGACGTTCATGTTTGCCTGACATGGCAAGGCAAGCTGGTACACGACTGCAGGTTTCCTTGTACAGGTATGTGGTGTACAATGGTGTGTGGTGGTGTGTAGTATGACATGTATGGTGGTGTGTAGTATGACATGATGTGTATATAATATGCCCTGCTTGCACTGTTCAACAATTCCCCCAAGTGACAGAGAAACACTTGACACACCATCAGCCCCTGCACTACGACATCCCATGCACCATATATGCCACACACTGCCACATGCATCAAATATGACACACACTGCCACATGCACCATATATGACACACGCTGCCACATGCATCAAATATGACACACACTGCCACATGCACCATATATGACACACGCTGCCACTTGCCCCTACAGGGCTATGCTACACGCAATGAATTGTGGTGGCCACTCCCATGCACCTCAACTGCTGCAATTGGCCACACTGCGTGGTCTTGATATTCACCAGCCACTGAGTGCAGACCTGGTGGCGGTGCTCCCTGCTGATGTACTCACCAATGCACTTGCAGAACATGGTGTTGTCACCAATGCATATGGTGTACGCACTGATGCACATGGTGTTGTCACAAATGCATTTGAAGAGCAAGGAGTAGCAGATGTGTTGTGCGAGAGCAGCAAGGACAGAGCACAAGGGAGTAGTGAGGTGCTTCATGGTGTGCATCATCATACCACACACATTACCCTTGCCACCCTGCTCCCTGTACTCCAACGACACCTCGCAGCAGTGGTCCCCCCTATGTCAGACATACTGCACATACGCTACCTGCTGCGCGCCACTGGGGAGGAGTTTGCCTGTGTGCAGGTGGAGCATGACCCACTGTGGCTGCAGGAGCGTCTTGTGTGGCATGGGGCGTTTTTACAGGGGAGTGTCGCCCCGTCATGTGCAAGGTTGCGTGATGTGTGTTTTCACTGTCAGTTTTGGGGGGAGTGTCCTGCTGGGCGGGTGGCACTGGGCTACCCTGCTGAGAAACCACTGTGAGTGACATGATCAAATAAAACAGAGTGTGATCAATCAGAACAGAGTGACATGTACACAGCTATGTGTCTGCCCCCTTTTTTCCCCCCTGCTCGTGATTGGCGTTGATGGTGTGTGTATTTGATGAGCACCAACACACAGGTGTATGTCTGTTGTACTTGCTTGTTTCATTATTATATGTGTTGTTATTGTTGTGATGTTGTTATTCGTTATCCTATCGTTGTGACTACTGATGCTGTGTATTGCGTGTACACTATATGCATTGTTGAACACATAGCACAGCACCTTGACCTTACACTGTGTTTACATTGCACCACATCACTCTTGTATGCAACAAAACACGCTCCCGAAACCAACCACAAAATAATGCATGCCAAGACGTACATGTGGGTGCATACACACACACATACGCGCAGCAAGGCACACCCACCATGTCCACACCATCATCATCATGATCATTACAACAACATATACAACAAACACACACGGGGGATGCTAGGCCTTGCGGCGTGTTGTACGAGCCACAAAACCAGCTTTGATAGGTGCCACTGTCCTTGACGCCCCACACTGTGTACAGGGTTGTGAATGTGTAGAGGATGATGTGGGGGTGTTTGCGATGGGGGGGTGCATAGGATGTGGGGGTGTACAGCTTGGTGTACAGGGTTGTGATTGTGTATAGGGTGTGGGGGTGTATAGGATGTGTGTGTGAAAGCACCAACACACGCTACACCACATGCTACTTCACCCCACGCTTGGTACATAACATACCTGTTGGCATCGCAAAAACATAATGCGGGTAGCACTATCCCTATCAAGCAGCGTGTCGGGGCTCTTGCAACTGCTGCATAGTACATACCTGTTGTTGTTGGTGGTGGTGTTGGTGTTGGTGGGGTTATTGTAATTGTATATACGGAACACAGGGTGTGATTCTATACGTGGTCTACACCACTTGTACCAAAAGCACATTATGCTGACAAGAACATAAAAACACCGCCTACTACGCAATACACTACGCAATACATTACGCAATACACTACGCAATACACTACGCAATACACTACGCAATACACTACGCAATACATTATGCAATACACTACTCTCCACTCCACACAACAACATACTCGTTGACATATCGACGCAAGATGGAGTCAAAGTCCTTGGGTGTGAATCGTCCCTTGATGACCAGTCGCTGCTGTCCATCCACTGAGCCACTGGTACCCATCTCAGCCATGAGGTATGCCTGGAGTATATGAGGGTGTGTGTATAATATGTGGTGATGTACGTGGGTGATGTACGTGGGTGATGTACGTGGGTGATGTATGTGTGGGTGATGTACGTGGGTGATGTACGTGGGTGATGTATGTGTGTGATGTATGTGTGTGTGATGTATGTGTGTGATGTATGTGTGTGATGTATGTGTGTGTGATGTATGTGTGTGTGATGTATGTGGGTGATGTGTGGGTGATGTGTGTGTGTGACAACAGTGATGTGTGTGACAACAGTGATGTGTGTGACAACAGTGATGTGTGTGATGTGTGGTGTGTATTAAGTCAAAGGGGGTTGCCACATGAGGCTGCCATTTACCAACACCCCACACACACCTGCATGTGTTCTGGTTGCCTATTCATAGCCTTGGCCAGCTCCATAAAGTTGGTAAACACCGTTTTCTTGGTACCTTCACGTGCCACTTGTGGGGGCTTCATAGTGGTGCGACGCTTGCCACCAGCCAGCAGTGGGTTGTTTTGTCTCAGCAATGCAAACGCTCGGTCTGTGTTTTGTTGGAGCATGGTGGATGTGAACAAGGGGGATGACCACATGTGTGTGCATTTGTGTTTCCTTGCATCGCTCATCCACATGCATTACTACTTGTGTACAGTGTTGGCATACAGGCACTTATGTACAGTGTTGGCACATATGACAGCATTTCATACCAAGGAGCTCTTCATATGTGTAATCGCGGTCGGTGCCATCCCATGGCAAGCCGCTGCCTGTTGTGCCAGCCCCATCATCCCCTTCTGCTGGTTCTGCATTTTCATCCAACCCAAACTCCTCCTCAGCACGAGCCTGTGTGATTACGGTGATAACGGTGATGATGATGGCTTGGTACACCAGCAACATATGTTGATGCAGCATGATCATGCAGGAATGTGTGTGTGTGTGTCATGTGTGAAATCAAACACAAACCTTGGCCTTTTTCTTCTTCTTCTTCTTGGTGAGGTCGAGCGCGCCTAGGTCACCAAGATCACCCTCTGCTTGCTCATCCTCAACGGCATCCTGTTTGTGCGTATTGCCAATCAACATGATAGAATCAATACGATCTGCTCAGAATCAAACACCCCACCAAGGGGGAAAACAAGAAAGATTGCGCAGCCGCAGATGCGGTAACAGTGCACAACGACGTACCAATGCCTCTGCAAATGCACCCTTTTTCTTCTTTTTCTTTTTCACCAATGGAACCTCCCCATTTTCGCCCACTGGGAGGTGTAGTTGTTCGGGATGTGTCCATGATGCTGCAATTGCTGCTTTGCTGCTTTGCTGCTAGCCAACCAATACATACCTGCCAACTCATCCAGCTTTTCTGCAACCACTGCTACTTCTTCATCCTGCATGTGAATGAGGCTAGGTGTTGTTTTGTGTGTGGGGGGTGGGGGTGATGGCATTGGTGGCAACATACCGCCATGATTGTTGCTGCTGTATGTTGATGTATTGATTGTTGACAAAGTTTGTGTTGAGAAGAATGATTTTGCCAGCCATTTGATGATGAGGTCTACAAAAACAACTTTTCTCACCACCCCCAGCTATACTTGTGCTTTGTGTTGTACCACACATCAGGCCCATCGTGCATTTACCATCAAATCAGCAGCATGACGAGCTCCGTGGGTATGGGTGTACACAAGATCATCAATGTTTCCCTCATCAGGCTGTTGTTTTCATGCTGTTTCATCATTCACAGCGGTGCCCCGTAGCTTCCGATTGCTGGAAGAATTAGAAAAGGGAGAAAAGGGCATTGGGGACGGCTCAGTAAGCTATGGCATGACAGATGGTGGCGACATGGAGATGCGCCACTGGACAGGGTGCATCCTGGGACCTGCCAACGTACGTGTTATGTATGGGGGGAGGGTATTATGGATTTGTTTTTGTTGGGGTTGATGCAACCACGACGATGATGAACCATCGCAATGGGGACAAACGCATCAGGCACTGACACATCACCACCTGCATCATCACACAGACAATTCATGATCAACGCATTTACAACTTGACATTGGAATGTGATGACAAGTACCCTGACAAGGTGCGCTGATGCTTGTGCATGTACCACAGTAACACATCATGCTGCAAATCATCAAGCTGCACCCCACCCACCCCCACACAGCCTCCTACAGTGTACTTTACATCACGCATCAATTTGTCATGCGTCAGTGCAGATGGCAGGGTATGTTGTTTGCAATGAAGAGTGTCCACGTCACAGGTCACACAGGTCACACACCCCGTGCTACACCCACAGGTCGACCCTTCGCTGTTCCCACTCCTGGGCAACTGGCAGCGACACTACACCATGGAAACTATCTTGACAGAGCTGCGTCGTGAAATGGCTGCACCACACAACCGCAAGTTGCCGCAGCCACCCGAGGGCTCCACATTCCCAGCTAGGCCCACACAGCGATGATGATGCTGTGTATGCAGCGGTGACGTTACGGTGACGTTGTGGTGACGTTTTTATACTGCTCAACGCACTTGGTGGTTTGTAACAACCTCCAAGAGACAGAGTGCGTGTGACCTACTTGCTAGGCACCTGCCTGTTTGTTGTTTTTAAACTCCTCCATATTCTCACAACACACGTGCATACAACGACCCCAACATAAACAAGCAAAACCCCACACAAACCCTCTCTCGGGTGCCCCCACCTCGCTGCCATCTCTGCATCGTTTCTCATCCGCAGTACAAACCACCCTACAGTCATGCAGGCACCCTGCTTTGGGGTCGTTGGACGTCGTTGTGCGTGCTTTGTGCCTCCCACTGTCTGCCCCGCGAGCTCGTTGAATTCTGGTGCACCATCATCAGCCCTTTCAGCCCACAGCGAGCCATTGCAGAGGTGCGCCGCAGTGCCATAGACTGCGTGATGAGCATCTGTATGCACAGCCACGCACGCACCAACGAGCACATCAGCAGCATGCTCCCGTTGTGTGGTTTGGAGGTAGCCGCTTTTTGCCAACACCCATGCAAATGCCTCCTACACACAGGACTTCTTTGGTGGGGTTTACACACACTCCCCTGCGCGTCATACATAACCATGCCCATGTGCATGCATTGCGACGTCGCACACCGCTGCACATTGTTGCAGCTGCAAGTGGCTTGCCCAGCGCCGCAGTACGCCTGGCAGTCACCCGCGGCATGCAACCCTCGCTCTTGCGCATTGTCACCCGCCCTGCTGCTGCCGGTGCACGACGCCCACTGACGGCCGGCCCCGTCGCCATCTTTCTCATCCTCGTCGCCCTGGCGTCTGCGCTCGTTCGAGGTTTCGTGCGCAGGGTCGCCAACAACGTGCGTCGTTGCGGCTGCTGTCATGGGTTTGGTGTGCAGCGCTGCCGCCTGTGTGAAGGGCGTGGGGTGGTTGACTGGGAGGGCAAGTGGGAGCACTATGAGCCTTGCCCCTCATGCCTGGGCAAACGGTATACACGCTGTGATTCGTGTGGTGGGTTTGTGCAAAAGCAGCTGTTTAGGCACTGCTCCACTGTCGTTCGCCCGGATGTGGAACCTGCACCAAGTGCGGCTGCATCGGGCAGCCCTCAGGGGGGTGTGCCCCAGCCATTCCGATTTGTCTTCATGGATGATTAGAGGTTGGGGTGGTGATGATGACGATGATGATGTACATTGTGTTGCATAGGTGGTGCGGGGGCACAAGTATGCTACAAGTGTGTGTTTCTTTGACGAGCCTGTGATATTCTTTTTGTGTATGTGTGTGCTGTGGCTGTGTGGATGGTCATGCTCCCCAACACATATGATTGTTTCGTTGTGCATTTCCATGTTTTATTTTATTGTCATCTCGAGGGGACTTTTTCTCTGGGTGATGTGTATTTGATGATGATGATGATGATGACTATTGAAGAATACAAGTACAAATGATGTGTAGGAAACCCCCCATCCCTTGCACACAATTCTTCTGTGCACGCGTGTGTTCATATTGTTACACCGCTGCATTTGCTTGTATGTAACCATCAGACAACAATGTTCCACACTGCTATGATCACCAGCCTTCACTACTACGCTGTGGGCGACAGCTTGTCCACTAATCGCGGCATAAATCTGTCCAGTTGCTCCCACAGAAACCCAAACTCCATCTCATACTCCCCTCCCCGCGCAATCCACACATCCTCACACACCCTGTTGACCTCGTCCCCTGTTTTGCCAGGGCACGCCTTCATCTCCCAAATGGCAAGCTTTTCATCATCTGTCAGCGATTCGTACAGGGCGTTTTTGTAAACCATGTACGAACGCAGGATGACTCGATCAGGATTGCTTGTGCGCACATGATGCAACTCGATGTTGTGTGGAACAGTGTTTTCTACCCATTGCTGTGTCCATTCAAAGGGGGTGGTGGGTCGTTCACGGAGGCCAATGTGCAATCCAACAGACCCGTGGGGGGCAAACAGCATGTTGGTCATCGAGGACCCGGTGAGCCAGATGATCACATGCGACGAACTATACGTGCGAGCCTGGGGTGTAAGGTGGTGATAATTGGTAGCATGCTGATGTGGTTGTATGATGTGGATATATATGTGTGCAAGTGCCACCCATCCTCGTGCCACCCACCCACACGCACCTGATCAGCAAGGCTGTAGCGCTCTGGATAAAGCGACGTCACGTTGGCCATAGGGTAGCGCTCACGAAGGTTGCGCAGCATTTCATGAATGTTTAATATGTGCCGCCCGACCCAATAATCGCGATCCACGACCAACACATTGAGCTTACCCTTGGGGCCATGGGAGGTAACATCAAAGCCCAAGCATGCACCCAAATAGTTTCGCCAAGAGCCATAGACATCAACCTTGTCTGCATAGTGGGTGTAGTCCCACGGCCTGCACTCGGCGAGGGACCCTGATGCACATCCGGGATTGAACAACATGAATGCAGTCTCAATAAATACCACTGTGCCCACAAGGCTGCTTGCATTGCGCAGGGTGATGGGGGTGGCAGACATGCATGCACCCCAATCGTTGCGTATGGGACGTGCTTCATCGGATTCCTGATGGTCGAGGATGATGAAGGAGACCTGTTACGTCTTTTATTCTTCTCAACCCACACCGCCACACCTTGACTGTTTCAGCGTTGGCCAAAATGATGTTGGGCAAGGTGGCCGGATCGTACGCACACCGATCAAAGTGCTTGCAGAGGATGGCATGCACCGTGGGGAGGGTGTTGCCCACAATAGACTTGAAATTGTTGTACACAGATGGCGTTATCAGTGGAGCCAACTTGACACGTGTTGTTGGTGTGTCTGCGGGTATGCCAAGTTCTTGCAAGGTGCTGTGTGGTGTGTAACTGTCGGTGCATACTTGTGATCGCGTGTCAACACATACGTGCCAGCATACCTTGATATCTTTGCGCCGCCCACTTGCATGCGTGCCAGTGCCCACGCCTCTTCTGGTGGTGGCTTGGCAGTCATCAGCACGTGAAAGACGCCCTTGTAGAGAATTACATTTTTGTATATGCAGACCATGGGCTCTGGTGTCGAGCCTGTCTTGGCTTGTTTGCAATCTACAGTCGATTGCACATCTGCTGGGATGTCTGCACGGGAAAATGGGGTGTGCACATCACCCAAGGCTGGCTCAGGCTTGTTTGTAGGTGCAAGCAGATGCCGCCGTGGCCAGGGCGTTTGCCCATTGTGTGCATTGATTGTACATGCTGTGAGCATGCACACTAGCATGCACACGAGGATGCGTGGTGTGGGGGTTGGATGCTTCATCATCGAGAGATGGTGTGATTTGTTGTTGTTCAACTGTTCTTTGTCAACTGCTAGCTACATAGGAATGATTTTGTTGTGTTACAATTATAGACTAAGTGCGTTTTGATTGCAAGGTGTACGAACATAACATAAAATGGAGCTCAATGGGTCATCACGTGATGAGTGCGCTCTTCATGCAGCTACCGTGGCGTCGCTGGCAAGCTCCTCCAGGCGCTCCTTTTGATCCAAGGTGATCATGCCCTGTACGGATTCCTCCAAATCCCCTTCCAATATACGGTTGAGGTCAAAGTTTTGCTTGGTTCGGTGATCACTGACGCGGCTGTCCTTGTAGTTGTATGTCTTAATCTTCTCGCTACGGCTCCCCGTACCAACCTGTGTGTATATGTGTCATTTGAGATATGCATGTGCAATGTGCCCTTCTGCTGGAGTGTGCACATCTATACCCACACACCTGTGACTTGCGTCGTGCGGCAATTTCTGCACGTTGCTTCTCCTGTTCCATCTCAAACAACTTGGCACGCAACAATGCCATTGCACGCTCCCTATTCTTCAGCTGACTGCGCTCTTCTTGGCAAAAGATTCGAAGACCCGTGGGCTTGTGCAGCAGATCCACTGCTGTTTCCACTTTGTTGACGTTTTGCCCACCTGCACCCTGCGCTCGTGCAGTGGTCAATTCAATATCCTGTGTGTGTCAATGAGGGGAGGGGGTTGGGGAATGGTTGAGATGCGTTGAGAGGATGTGCAGCGGATGATGACACAATCCCACCATCATCATCGTACCTTGGGATCAATCTGCACTGTTACATCGTCCACCTCTGGCATAATTGCTACTGTTGCAGTGGATGTGTGCACACGTCCACTAGACTCTGTAGCTGGCACCCGCTGCACACGATGTACCCCACTCTCATACTTGAGCTTGCTGTACACTGCAGTACCACTAATCTATCGGTGATGTGCAGGTGGTGTGATTGTGCGAGTGGTGTGATTGTTGTCATCAGAATACTTCAACGAACATTAGCAGCAACAACAGCACTAGCAGCAACACAAACACAGATATTGCATAGTAGTGCTTCCGTGCCAGCGTACCTGTAGCACAGCTTCCTTAAACCCCCCACTTTCAGCCACGCTGTCGCTCACCCAGCTCACCTTCCACCCCTGTGTGTCTGCATACTTGCTGTACATGCGCACCAGGTCTGCTGCCCACAATGCTGCCTCCTCTCCACCAGTGCCTGAGCGTATCTGTGTCGATGGTGGTGGCAACCAAATGAAAATATGTGGTTTTTTTGTAGGTGTGTTTTGCAGGTGTTTTTTTGGAGTGCTGAAAGAACGGTTTTTGAGTGCTGAAAGAAACGTTGGTGAAGTACACATGCTTCCATGTATGCACACAAATCCTCTCCTTGTTTGTGCTCCCCTTGTGTCACCCATGATCCTTGTGTGTGTGTGTCAACCTCCGCATACCTCAAGCATGATGTTTTTGTCGTCCAGTGGATCCTTGGGGAGCAGCAGCACCTTGAGCTGTTCCTCCAACACATCAAGTTGCTTTGTCAATGCCTGTGCCTCATCACGTGCCAGTTCAACCAGCTCTGCATCAGCTGTGGGGTGCGTTGAGGTGTGTTGAGGTGGTGTTGAGGTGTGTTGAGGTGGTGTTGAGTGGCGGTGTGAGAGGTGGTGGTGTGAGGTAATCATCATGTACTCATGATATCTGGGTGCGCAAACAGGGACCCAATTGTATAGGGACCCGATACACACACAACAACTGCTCTCATATGCACGTCAATACGCATACCACCCTACACATTTACATTCTTCTCGGAGCATCTCCTTGGCCTCATCCAGCTGCTGCTGTGCTTCTTTATACTTGGCATATGTTGTTACTGTAGCCTCCAACTCTGCAGCAGCCATGGCTACTTTTTGAAATTCGCTGGGGTTGGAGGAGACATTGGGGTCGGCCATGCGCTCCTGGGTGTGGGATGGTGTGATGATGTTGCAAGGCGCCGTGCTGTGCCCTTGTACCACAGTATCGCTGCACAGATTCCTGGCCATCATGCCACATACCTGTAGGTCTTGGTACATCTTTTCTGTGGCATCAAGCTTGCGGAGGACGTATGGCTCCTGAGTGTGTGGTGCAGTGATGCCGCTGCATGCCGCTGCATGCCCACACAACAGTATGCACAGAAATATCGACCTGCAGATCACCAAACATCCTATTGCATACCGCATGACAGGTGTGTCGATGCCCCAATGTGCGTTGTTGCAAGCAAAGGCGTGGCATGGCAAGCGAGGCAACCCGCAACGGAGCAGCAGGGAGCTGTGTGTGTGTGCCCACCATCGATGCAGCTGCACAAGGTGCTGTACGATGTGATACCATGCTGCTGGGTGTGCTCTGTATACCACCTGGTCAAACTCAAACTAAACGATTGCAAGACAAAGCAGCAGCCACGTTGATGGGCTGTGATGGATTTTATGATGTACAGCAGCAAAATCTTACAGTCATTGCGGATGATTGTGTAAAATCAACAAGTGTTGCCAAAACTTGACGGTCAACGGTCACAAGTGCATGGTCAAGTGCACGGTCAAACAATTACACTATCATTCAGGTATTTGCCAGACAATGGGTGGCATGCCCTCCTGCTGCAACAGCTTATTGGTTTGACTGAAGTGCTTGCATCCATAAAAACCCTGTACGTGTTGCAAAAAACCACGTCATGCAGAATTTTCTGCTACGCACTACTGCCATGCATGCAATCCTGTATATGTGACAACACTCACAAATGCATCAACGCTCGTACCCGTGCGGCAGACAGACCAGAAGGGTGTGCTGCTGTCAGTACATGATGTTTACGTTCATCAATCAATGGGCGCTTGGATTTGGCAAAGTTGCCCCACAACAAAAACACAAGTCCTTTTCGTTGTGCAGACAAGGCAGTGATGGCTGCATCTGTAAATTCCTCCCATCCTTTTTTACTGTGACTTGCTGCCTGTGTTGAAATTGTGTGGTGTGGTGTGGGGGCGTCTTGTCTATTTACTGTGTCCACATGCACAAAAGTTGTGTTGACTGCATACTGTACACAACTGACTATGATACATCCCATACATCCCATACATACACCCCATACATGCTGTACCTGTTGTGCTCGCACGGTCAAGCAGCTATTGAGCAGCAACACCCCCTGTGCACACCATGGCTCCAAGTTGCCATGCTTCGGTTTGACCAACCCCAAATCCGTTCCCAGCTCCTTGTATATGTTGAGTAGACTGCTAGGAATGGCCATCCCACGAGGAACACTGAATGACAAACCCATGGCTTGTCCGGGCTTGAAGTAGGGATCCTGACCAAGGATGACCACACGGACTTGATCAAATGGGCACGTATTCATAGCTCTGTATGTAAAAAGGGGAGCAGAATGAGGTGTGTACTTGTTGGGAGATTTCATGTGTTGCGAAATACTAACAAAGCATATTGCGACATGCTGCATTGTATATGACTGTTCAACCCCAGTACTGCACACCTAAAGATGGAGTCTTGAGGGGGAAACACGGCCGTCCCCTTGCCCCACTCCCCATCGAGAAACGACTGCAGGTTGGTAAAGGATGTGGTGCGCATGTGATTGGCCATCACAGCTTTCCAGCTGGGTTCGGTGAGGAGGTCTGTGAGCTTGGGGGGTTGCCCCTCCCGTGCTGCTGCAGATGCTGCCTGTTTGGCGAGTGCCATGCATCGGTTGCCCTCTGCTCGACGCGTGGCTGCATCCTGCACTATTGTGTTTTCCTGTTTGTTTTCCTTGTCCTGTGAGGAGGGTTGGTGGGAGTTTGAACGGTGATGGTGTGATGGGATTGCAGCCAACAAACCTGATGGTCTGCTGATGTGGTTTGTACACGTTTGACAGATTGTACAGGTGCAAAGTATTGATCAAGGGTGCGTTTTTTGGTGCTAGACATTGTGAATGAAGGATGATGAAGCAAAATACGAGGTGCGTGCGTTATGTTGACCCTGTAAGCAATACTGTACGCAGTGCATCCAGATGCACACAACACACGCATGGGCTGAGAATAAGAGAAAATGCGGAGAAAATGGGTGTTTTGTGTTCAATGGTGGTGGTGATATTGGACAGTTTACACAACATCACAACAACCCGCTCATCCAAACACAACCCATTCGCAACCATGCAGGCAACATCCTGCATCAACCAGCACGCCGTGCCTTGCCGGGCATCGCTTCGTTCTGAATCGCTCCAGCAGCGTGTCTTTGCTGCTCCTTCGCTGCCCAAGGTATACCCAATGCAACCGCAATGATGCACATGGCATTTCAGACACACGAAACACACAAAACATGCGTGCAGTATCCGGTCAACATGCCAGATCACACACAACCCACGCACCTCGCCGTCACACAGGCTCGCAAGACCCATGTGTGCCGTGTTGCAGAGGAGGTTTCCACCAACGGCGTGGCCACCACTACAACCCAGGTCATGGACTATGAAGAGCTCACTGACATTCTCAAGTAGGTGGTTGCTGGGACGATGAGGTACACGAGCCTTGTACAACCCCTCCACCACCAACACCTTGACAACAGGATGGTGCACGACACCGACATTGTCGAGTTGGAGCTCAAGAGCAAAAAGTTTTCCCTGGCAGTGCGCAAACGCGAGGCCTTGGAACCCCCTCCCGTGCAGGTCGTTGCCGCACCTCCCCCCGTGGCAGCCGCCCCCATAGTGGCAGCCCCACCCCCAGCACCTGCTGCCCCCGCACCGGCCCCCACCCCCGCCCCCGCACCGGCTGCTGCTGCTGCACCCCCTCCCCCCGCCGCACCAGCTGCAGTGGATGGTGTGGAGGTGCTGTCGCCCATGTCGGGTACATTTTACACCACCCCTGCTCCCGGTGAGCCTGCATTTATCAAGGAGGGGGATGTGGTGACCAAGGGGCAGACCATTGGTATTATCGAGGCCATGAAGCTGATGAACGAGATTGAGGCAGAAGTGGGTGGTGTGGTGACCAAGATTTGCGTCAGCCACGGCACATCGGTGTCTCCCGGTGATGCCCTTGTGGTGATCAAGCCCCAGTAAGTAAGAGTGGCTTGCGGATGGGAGTGGGATGGATCGGTGGGCGATGGCGACAACCCATCAACATGGGGTTGTGAGTAGTTGTTTTGAGGATGGTCGTGGAGGGTATTGATGAGATTGATGTGTGGGTTGAGGGAGCTGCTGTTTGTTGGAGAGCATGTTCATGAGGCTACCTGGTGGAAGCGAGAGAGAGTGGGTGCGTTTTTCAATCCAGAACTAACCTTGTCATTTTGCAGCGCAGTTGTATGGGCAGGTGCTTGCATGTTGTGTAACACAAAAGACAACATGTGCGTTGCACAGAAGTTTTGAGAAAGATTCGACCGTGATTGACCGTGATCGAAGCGCAATGTGCATACAGAAACACTGCTCCCTGTGACAATCTTGAGCATTCACACCCAAAATAGGCAGCAATCACATAGAATTGGTGATTTTGGGGGTGGGAGCAGGAGCCACACACGTGTATGATGGAGAAGCGTCCTCAGCGTTTGCACTGTGTCACAACGACAAGGTGTTGCTCCTGGCAGACATGGTAGGTGCATGTGGGTTATACGTACACAGGCACACCATCACACAAGGTGCACATCCAAATAGGGACTGGGGGTGATGCGCGCATACAAGACCCATTTGCACACCAATCGCCCGCCACCCTACGTCTATATCAGCCACAACCACACTGACCATGCTGGCGAGCTCCCAGTCGTGGCAGCTGTTGCATGTGCACAGCAAGCACCAGCCATGACCCTGCTGGCGCAACGGGATGTGTTGAATCGCCTGCTGCAGCATCGCCTGCATGAGCTCCAATCCACAGGGTTGCCTGTGAATGCGTTTCTCACACCTGTTGCTTTGGAACAGGGACAGCAGCATACACTGCCAGAGGGACTGTCTATACAGCCTGTGCGTGCACGTCATGCTGAGCTTTGTTTTGGACTGATTGTACGATGGCATGGACATGCTGTGCTGGGGTGGACGGTATGTGTGGATTGTTGCGATGGATTGTGTATGTTGCCCTCCGTGATGGTGTTGTCTGCACTCCTTTGTGAAAGAAAAAAAACATTTCCACACAGGCAGACAGTGGGGTGGACGATGCCATGTACAAGACACTGCTGGACAGCGGTGCTCCCATGCTGCTGGTGGATGGTCGACAATGCGACTCATCAGAACATGCAGGCATCGCACATGTTGACCGCCTGGGTGCCGCAGCTGCGCACAGAAATGTACGTGTGGTGGTGACTGGATATGGAAGCATGGTGGAGCAGCCACAGGGGATGGCCCACTGTGTCATGGCGACCCCTGGACAACGATGGCAGCTGAGCGCAACGTATGCACAGCTGCTTGGGTGCGAATAATGTGGGTGTCAAAGGAGAGGAGTGGTTTTTCCTTTGGGGGGGGGTTACTTGGGGACAAAGGGGTCATCTTGACCAGTGTGTGTATTAAACAAACAACAACAACAATTGTACAATTGTGGGACAACAGTAAAAAAGCAACAGCAAACATCAACAACAGCACCATCCACCCATTCAGCAGCCCCTTTACACTTCCTTGGGTATCTGGGGCTCGAATGGCGCATTGGACTTGCTCTTGATCATGCTCTCCACGATCTGCAGCTGCTTTGCTTCATTCTCCTTTGCAATCAAAGCCGGCACCATGTCTTTTTCCTCTGTCTCTGCATGCACGAAGAATGCCTGTTGCATGGGAAACGCATGTATGGGTAACGCATGTATGGGAAACGCACGTATGAAAAACAACCACCGACATGAAAAGAAAGGGGACAGACAAACGGGTTGATCAGCTCGTTCCCAACAAGCGCATACACACAAGACAGAACATGCACATCAACATCTCCACACCAGACACACTTCAACCACACTCGTACGTCGCAAAGCTTTTTCACAATCTTGGCAGCATCCATCGATCCGATGCCGGCCTTGATGGCCTCCTGCACGAGCTCTTCAATCTCGGCATGCTGGTGTGTGTTGATTGTGTGAAGTGCGTGTTGCTTGTGGGTGGTGTGTGGTGTGTATGATAGTTGGTACCATGTGGGTTATGTCTGTCATGTACGTGCAATGCACGCATGCACACACACACACACACACACACACACACACACACACACACACACACACACACA
>VFQP010000593.1_pt1 | contig 64465 bp, 62 predicted proteins | sample 3512351 | NCBI WGS metagenome assembly VFQP01 (sample SAMN10412372, study PRJNA504923) | tailings metagenome | isolation source: Relicate 1 Philex TSF1 revegetated site | place: Philippines: Tuba, Benguet | collected 2017-08-29
TTGAGCCGGATCGTGCCGAACAGGCGGACGCTCGCGCCGGGCTCGAGCACGTCTTCGCGCCGCTTGAACGACGCATGATTCAGGATCTCCTGATCCGCGAGGTTTTCACCCTTGAGGCCGATCGTATAGCCCGGAGTGCCGGCTCCGTTGCCCTCCAGCGTGTAGCGGATCTCCGCCGAAACGAGCGTGTATCCCGGTGTCGCGATCTCCTCTTCGCCGATCTTGTCCTGGTCAAAGGCATGGAGGATGCCCGCGCGGGCAAACCAATTGGCATCGCGATAGTAGAGGCCGCCGCCCAGACGGTGCGGCGGAATGCGGGGAACGTTTACGCCGCCTTCGAACTCGGCGCGGACAAAGTCGTACTGACCATCGATGCCCCACACGCCCCGCCAGATCGGCGCCACGTCATATTGGCCTGCGGCTTCAAGGCCATAGAAGGTGGCATCGCGCTGATCGAAGAAGACGAGGTCGAATACGTGGCCCTCGCCGTCGCCATGATCGTGGCCGCCGTGATCTTCGGTGCAGTCGAACTCGCCGCCGACTGCCTCCGCGCCGCAGGTAAGACCTTGAAGCTGGCGGTAAATGAAGCCGTTGTAGCGGGTGTAGTACGCGGAAGCGTCGAACCGGAACGCACCTGTGCTTTTCTTGAGGCCGAACTCGGCGGTGGTAGCCTTCTCCTCGTCGAGAAATGGATTGCCGACTTCGAACGTCCCGGTGGCTTCATGCATGCCCTTGGAAAAGAGCTCCGCGGCATCGGGCGCCCTTTCCACATACTGCCCGGTCAGGCGCGCCACGGTCTGGAACGGCAGTTGGTAGAGCAGGCCGAGGCTTGCACTGACCGGCGTGAAGCTGCGCTCGCCTTGGAACTCATGAGCGTGGAAATGCCCGTGGTCGCCGTGGATCTCGCCGTGGAAGTCTTCCCAGCCTGTGCCGTCGACCGTAGCGTGTTCCAGACGCGCGGCAGCTTGGAAGCGCAACGACTTCGTCAGATCCAGTTCCTCGAACCAGAACGCAGCGGCGCTTTGCGTATGTGCGGGCTCGAGCAGGGATTCGCCTTCAAAGCTTTGGCCACGGGTATTGCGGTTCGCCACGTGCAGTCCGAAGGCACCGTTCGCGGTGCCAAGGACAGTGCCGACTGGCAGATGTTGCAGCTCGATGCGAGCCTCCTGCTCCTTGTTCGTGAAGCGGGAACCGAGCGAGAAGCCCTCGTCGTGGTCGTCGTGTCCGTCCTCATGCTCGTGCATCGCCAGCTCTTTGTGGGCATAGTCCGACGCGCCGAACCAGAAGCGCACGGCTTCGAGGCCGTAGTCGCGCACACGCCATTCGCCTTTGGCCAGCACCTTGTCCTGAGCCATATCGATGCGAGGCAGTGCTCCTTCGCGCGCCTCCTCCCCGGGGATTCCGTACAGGCTTTCGATGTGCGCGAAGGAAACGCCGACGAAGCCATCGCTCCAGACACGCGAGAGGCCAATTGATCCGCCCTGGCTGTCCACGAACGAGTTCAGCTCTTTGCCTTTCGGAGTGTCGTAGTCCTCGGCACGGCGCACGAAGCCATCGGCGTGGACCGCGAAGCCCGTCACCTTTGATCCCGCCGTCACCTTGAACGCGCCGTCGCGCCCTTCGTCGACCGAAGTCAGGCCGCCCGTGACCGCGCCACTTAAGCCTCTTTGAGGAATGAACGTCGGAATGCGCTCGTTCTCGACCGAAACGACGCCACCAATGGCTTGCGAGCCATAGCGCAGCGTCGCGGGGCCGCGGACGACCTCGACGCGATCGGCCGCGTTCGGGTCGACAGGGATGGCATGATCCTCCGAGATGGCCGCGACGTCATGCGTGCCGATGCCGTTCTCCTGTGTGCGAACGCGGTAGCTGTCGAGGCCGCGGATGATCGGACGGTTGGCGCCGGGCGCGAACGTGGTGCCGGCGATACCGGGTTTGCCATCGAGCGTGTCGGTGATGGTCGGGCCGTTGGTGGCGGAGATGTCCCGCTCGGTGGCAATAGTGACGGGAACGAAAGCCTGCTCGCCGAAATTGAGTGCGGCGCCTGGCGGGACGGGCGCTTCGCTCGCGTCGGACGCTTGCGTGGCGGTCTGCCCGGATGGTCTCGGCTTGCTCTTGGGTTTGACGACAGGGCTTGGGGTCGTGACCTCGATGGGCGGCAACTCGGTCGTCACCGGCTCCTGCGCAAGCCCAGGCGACGTCAGGAGCATCATGACTATGGCGGCTCCACCCGTCCGCCGGAGCGCGACAAGACCGATACCTTCGGCTGTCTTCCCAATCAACTCACCCGACATCTCCGCCTCTTCACTTCTGGATGTTATATTATATTATCCGGATAGGAGATCACACCCGCCCGGGCAAGGCGGTTGAGACGGCGGTGAGCGTGGAGCGAGGTTGACGTTGCGGCGCGGGCACAGGCGGCGCGGCGCGCTTCGGCGCGCCCACACGGAACTCATGGCGCCGCGGGTTTACGCGCCACAGGTACGCCCACCCGTTCTCGCAACACGCGAAAAAAGATGACGCAATCAAATTTGCGGTGTCGCGAAAAGGCAGATATTTCGCAGTTCCTGGGTTCAAAAAAGCTATTTCTTATCGCTGCTAAAACAGCGGATGGCACGGCTGTTCACGGCCAAAATGGGGTTTTGCGAAAGTTCCGAATTACCGCAGTGTTTGAACTGCGGCGCCTTTCCACACGTCATGAACAAGAAATAGCTGGCGATCCCAGGCTTAGGGCAGGCCAGCCCCGAAAACGCCCTAACGACACCAACTTATCGAAGTTGCCGATCTTCAAAAATCATTAATACGAATAAGATCACCTTCGCAAAACGCCGTTTCTGCTTCCTCGTAGCTTTCGAGTAACTCCCACCGTTTCGAACTTAAAATATGATGCGAAATGATACTCGAGCCAATGCGCTATATTTGTGAAGAGGACGCAGTGAAGATCATGATTAAAAAGGCAAAAACATATTTCTCAGCGGCTGCAATATTGGCCACGGCTTGGACCGCGGGGGGCGCCGCCGCCTCCGAGCTTGAAACCACGCCGCCTCCGGCACCGGGTTGGACCGTCAGCTTCACGCCTTACGGCTGGGTGACGTGGCTCGACGGCGACCAAACCGTGAGAGGGCGGACGGTCAGTGTCCAGGTCGATCCGATCGAGCTCATAGAGGATCTGAACCGTGTGCCGTTCATGGGGTACGGGGAGGCGAGGAAGGGCCCGTTCGCGTTCTATGGTGATCTCGTCTACGCGAGCATTGGGCTCGGCGGCGACAGTGTCAGAACACGCAGCAATCACCCCCTCATCAACGGCACCGTAAGCGCGTCCGTTGGCTTGGACTACAAGCTGACGATCGCGGAAGCCGGTGCGGTCTACCAAGTGATGGGCGGCCAGACCTCGTTCGACGTCCTTGCCGGTGCGCGATACTGGCATCAGGAAGCAGACATCGATTTCGCGCTGAGTGCCACCTTGGACGTCAGCGACCTTGTCGTTTCGAGAGGTGTCGCCATCTCTCGCAGCGGCAGCGTCGACTGGGTCGATCCTGTCGTCGGGGCGCGGATCCGCCACCAGATCGCTCCAGGCCAGGAGTTGATGCTGCGAGGCGACGTCGGGGGATTCGGCGCGGGCAGTCAGTTTTCCTGGAATATCCTTGCTGCGTACAACTTTGAGATCTGCGCAAGCGACGGCGTGACCTACTCCGGCGTCCTTGGCTACCGGCTGCTGGACGTCGACTACGAGCAGGGCAGTGGCCGCACCCGCTACGAATACGACATGCTGCAGCACGGTCCGCTTAGCGGACTAACCATCCGCTTCTAGCTACTCGCGAAAGCAGGCCGGCATTTCCAGCTGCTGTTTACGGATTTGTATGCGAGCGGGCCTCTTGCCCGCCTTGCGCGCCATTCCCAAGACAACTCCTGCGGTACACGCCGAGTCAATCAGGAGGAACGGCCATGAGTTGGAGCGATGCGGTGAAAGGACTTGTCGCAGACGCCGAGCAAACGGCCTTGCCCGGTCTCGTCCAGAACCTGCTCGGTGCGGAGGGGCTTCAGGCCATTCTGGGCAAGCTCCGCGACGCGGGATTAGGTGATCAGGTTGCGTCTTGGCTCAATAGCAGCCGGGCCAATCTCCCGATCAGCGTCGATCAGCTTCGCGCAGCACTCGGCGATGAGCAGATCCGCAGCATCGCGACCTCACTCGGATTGCCGATCGATGCGGTCCTCGACGGGCTGGCGAAGTATCTGCCCCAGGCGGCGGCAGCAGCGGCGCCGGAAGCCGCACCACAGCCTGGCAGTTGAATCGGCGTGAGGTTTAGCTCAGCGGGCCGCTGAGTACGGTGACCTTGAGCTTTGCAAGCCCTGACTTGGCGAAGCCGAGCTGTTCGGCTGCGGCTCGTGACACGTCGAGCATGCGACCTTTGACATAAGGCCCCGAGTTGTTCACGCGCACGAGGATCGTGGTCTCCGTTTTGGGATTTGCGATCACCAGCAGCGTGCCGTTCGGGTAGATCGGGCTCGCGGCGTTGTCCGGCAGGTCGGCGCGCATCTCCTCGCCGGAAGAAAGTGGCTGGCAGGGGTTATGGGGATCGACCTTGCAGTCGTCATAGAAGGACGCGGTCACAGTCTCTTCGAAACCGACGAGGGCTTCGGTCTCGGCCGCGGTTTTCACGCGGTGGCAAACGCCGTTGTAGCAGTAGGTCTTGCCGGGTGCCTTGGCGTCCGCCGCGCTAGGAAGCATCGAGGCCGCGATCGTTCCGGCAAATCCCGCTGTTACGACGAAAGACACGCGGCGAGGCTTTAGCTTCATGAGGCGTCCTTGCGATATTGGCTGCAGAACGCACCAAGTGCCTGATTCGTTGCTAAAATGTGGCAATCGCTGACGGAGCCATCCGGCGGCGGGTTTTAGTTCACAGCCTTGGGTCTTCTTGTCATGAAAGCGTTGCGCAGACACCGCGCGCCGGAGATTTATTTGCACGCACCCGGGGATGAGACACGATTTCGTCTTGTTTTATGCCCGTTGTCCGGTGCTTCACTTGCGCTACGGAAAACTACGTAACGCAGTTGCATCGCGCTTCGCGTCCACGCCTCATTATGAGGGCCGTCGCGGAGACTTCAGGGCCTCGCCGTCGCTATGACCGAATGCCGTTCTCACGACTCCCTGCCTTTCCTCCGTGCCTGGGCCGCCGATCCAGGCCGGGTCGGCGCGATCATGCCTTCCGGACCGGCGCTCGCGGAGCTGATCACGAGCGAGATCAGTTCTTCCACTGGACCGGTGATCGAACTGGGGCCAGGCACCGGCGTGTTCACGCAGGCGCTCATCCAGCGCGGCGTGGCGGAGAGCGACCTGACGCTGATCGAGACAGAGCCGGAATTCGCAGACTTGTTGCGGGGCAGGTTTCCGAAAGCACGTGTGCTCGAGGTCGATGCCTGCAAGCTGCCTGTGCATCGACTCTTCGACGATGCGCCCGTGGGCGCTATCGTAAGCGGACTTCCTCTGCTGAACATGGGGCCCCGGAAAATCATGTCGATCCTTTCCGGCTCCCTTTCCTATGCGCATCCGCGCGCCGCCTTCTATCAATTCACCTACGGCCCGTTGTGCCCGGTGCCTCGCGTCCTGCTCAATCGTCTCGAGCTCAAGGCGAAGTTCATCGGCCGGGCGTTTCTCAACATGCCGCCGGCTGCGGTGTACCGGATCAGCGCGCGGGCTCCGATGGCCGTTTCACGGCCGGGCCGCATTTCCGTCGACGCCTAAATAGCACCGACTGCTCGTTAAACGCGCTCAAGACCGCCCAGCGCGGTTGACCTCATGCGCGCGCGTGGCGGCACGGCGCCGAAGACCATGAACGCGCGGTCTTCGAAGGCATGTTTGCACCGCTCGCGCAGGGCTATGGGAGGTACGCTGGACCAGCTCGGCGCGGTGCTGTCCCAGTGCTATGGCCCCCGATCGCGGCACTCCGGCGCTTTAGCGGGAGAGGCCCTTTGCCTTTAGCTCCGCCAGATACTCGCCCCAGCGCTTGTCTTTCTGCAGCGAGAGCATGTGCAGGTAGGACCAGGTGAAGAGTCCGGTGTCGTGACCGTCGTCGAAGACGATGCGGACGGCGTAGTTGCCGACGCCGCGCAGCTCCTTGATCTTGACGTTCTTCTTGCCGCCAACCGTGACGCGTTGCTCCTTGGAGTGTCCCTGCACCTCCGCCGAGGGGCTCAGCACGCGCAAGAACTCCGCTGGCAACTCGTGCTCGTCCTTGGTCGCAAACGACACGCGGAGCGCTTCGCCGCCGTGGACGACATCGAGCTTCGGCGGCTTCATGCCTTTGCCGGATGCCTTCTCCAACTCAGACCAGGCCTTCGCCGCGATGTCGCGGAATGCCTGGGCGCTCGGGCTGTCGGGCACGGTCGCCGTAACCGGGCGGCCGGTATCCGACGTCTCGCGCACTTCGATTGTGAGGGGGACCTCGCCCAGGAACGGCACGCCGATCTTCTCGGCCTCCGCCTTGGCGCCTCCGTGGCCGAAAATGTCGTACCGTGCACCCGTGTCAGGCGCGATGAAGTAGCTCATGTTCTCGACGATGCCGAGGAGCGGCACGCTGACCTTCTTGAACATGGCGAGCCCCTTGCGGGCGTCGATGAGCGCCAGGTCCTGAGGGGTGGAGACAATGACCGCGCCGGAGAGCGGCACCTGCTGAGCGATGGTGAGTTGTACGTCGCCGGTGCCGGGGGGCATGTCGATCACGAGCACGTCGAGATCGCCCCAGAGCACCTCGCGCAGCATCTGGTTCAATGCGCCGACGACCATCGGTCCGCGCCAGACGATGGGCGTGCCTTCATCGACCATGAAGCCCATCGACATGGCCTTGAGGCCATAGCCCTCCATCGGCAGCAATTTCTTGCCCTCGGCTTGCGACGGCTTGCCGGTGATGCCGAGCAGGCGCGGCTGCGAGGGCCCGTAGATGTCAGCGTCCATGACGCCGGCTTTGAGGCCGATGGCCTGAAAGCCGAGTGCGAGATTGACCGCGACCGTCGATTTGCCAACGCCGCCTTTACCGGACGCGACGGCCACGATGTGCTTCACGCCGGGAACGCCCTGGGTCTGGCGAACAGGAGCCGCCGGCTGCGCGGCGGCTGCGGAACTCGAGCCGTCGCCGGTTGCGCCCCGCGACCGCGCCTCGGCTACGCGCGGGTGCTCGCGGGTATTGCCGCCCGGTGGGACGGCTGACGCGGTGGGCCGGGCGGCTGGGCGCGCCGCTTGCGCCGGTCCCGCTTCGGCGGTGAGGACGGCGACCACACCCGCGACGCCCTCAATTTCCTTAACCACCTTTTCGGCCGCGCCGCGCAACGGCTCCAGCTCTTCGGCGCGCGCGGCGGGGACCGTGATGGAGAAGTAGACCCGGCCGTCCTTGATCAGCACGTCCGAGACAAGGCCGAGATCGACGATATTGCCGTTGAGGTCGGGGCCTTTCACACGGCGCAGCCGCTCAACGACCTGCGCCTTCAAATCGGACATGCGGTGCTCCTGATCCATGATGGGGGAAGGCTCTTGCGGCGGCGGCTGCCCGCGCCTGTCCCCCTCCTCCCACTTCGATGGCGAGTTTCGGGTCTGCCCTACGTCAAGCACGGGAAACTCGCAATGGTGGAATTCACCGGAGTTCTCCCCTGCCCTCCTTTCCGATATAGGAAGTCGGCAAAGGCCTCGCCAAGGGCTTTCGCACTCGCGAGAGGGGGATCGATGAACGGACTGCTGGCCATTAGCCGCCTGATCGACCGGGTGTCCGGAACGATCGGCCGCTCCGTGGCTTGGCTGATCGTCGCGGCCGCCGTGATCAGCGCCATCAATGCGGTGGTTCGCAAGACGTTCGACTGGAGCGCGAATTCTCTCCTCGAGATCCAGTGGTGGCTGTTCGCAGCCGTGTTCCTGCTGGCCGCGCCCTGGACGCTGGCGGCGAACGAACACATCCGCATCGACGTCGTGAACAGCCGGCTATCCGCTCGAACCCGCAACATGATCGAGGTTGTCGGGCACGTCTTCTTTCTGCTGCCCACGGCAGCGCTCATCGTCTACACGTCGTGGATCTTTTTCTCCACGGCATTCGCGCAGAACGAGCAGTCCCCCAACGCGGGCGGACTGCCGCTGTGGCCGGTCAAATTTCTGATCCCGGTCGCGTTCACGCTTTTGTTCGCACAGGGTATCTCCGAACTGATCAAGCGCATCGCGATCATGCGCGGAGATCTCCCGGAGCCTGCGGCGCATAGCGGATATCACGACATGGCTGTCGCGGCTGGAGCGGACCTCGGCAACGCTCCTGAGCGTCACAAGTAAACGCTCGATCGAACCGGGGGACGGCGGCGCATGACTGCATTTCTGGCTCAGAACCTGGCGCCGATCATGTTCGCGTCGCTGGTTCTCTTCCTGTTGCTCGGTTATCCGGTCGCCTTCTCACTCGGTGCAGTGGGCCTGATCTTCTTCGTAGTGGGTGTCGAGCTGGCCCCGCATTCAGACGGCCTCATCACGCTGTCCTGGCACCTCTTGCAGTCAATGCCGGGGCGTATCTTCGACGTGATGCGTAACGAGACCCTGCTCGCAATCCCGTTCTTCACGTTCATGGGCCTGATCCTCGAGCGGTCCGGGATGGCCGAGGACCTGCTCGAGACCGTCGGCCAATTGTTCGGCACAATCCGGGGCGGTCTGGCGTACGCCGTGATCTTCGTCGGCGCGCTGCTCGCCGCGACGACCGGTGTCGTGGCAGCAAGCGTGATCTCCATGGGGCTGATCTCGCTGCCCATCATGCTGCGCTACGGATACGACCGGCGCCTCGCATCCGGCGTGATTGCCGCATCCGGCACGCTGGCGCAGATCATTCCTCCGTCGCTCGTGCTGATCGTTCTCGCCGACCAGCTCGGCCGGTCGGTCGACGACATGTACAAAGCCGCGATCGTGCCGGGCTTGATGCTGGCTGGGCTCTACGCCGGCTACGTGTTCATGGTGTCCTTGATCAATCCAGCTGCAGCGCCGGGGCTGCCGAGCGACGAAATCAGCCACCGCGAGCCTGACGGGTCGCGCGGTCTCGCCTCGCTGGGCGTGCTGACCATTCTGGCGGCCGCCTTCGCGACATGGATGATGCAGGGCTCGCACTACAGCGGGATCGACCGCGCGATCTTGGCTATGGCGTGGGGAATTGCGTTCGCGTTGGTCGCCGCGTTGCTCAACCGGGCGCTCTCCCATTTTTCCGGGCGTAGCCTGCTGTCGACAATCGCGGAACGTGTCACGTTCGTCATGGTCCCGCCGCTGCTTCTGATATTTCTGGTGCTGGGAACCATCCTCGTCGGACTTGCCACACCGACGGAGGGCGGCGCAATGGGTGCCGTCGGCGCGCTGCTGCTGGCAGCCGGCAAGCGCTACAGCGACGGCGATATCCGGCGCTTCAACATAAAGATTGTGCGCCAAGCGGCCGAAGCAACGGCGAAGCTCGCCGCCTTCGTCATGTTCATCCTGATCGGTGCCCGTATCTTCTCGCTCACGTTTTATGGCGTTAACGGCCATATATGGGTCGAGCACCTGCTGACCTCGCTGCCCGGCGGCATGTACGGCTTCCTGATTGCCGTGAACTTGCTGATCTTCCTGCTCGCCTTCTTCCTCGATTTCTTCGAGCTGTGCTTCATCCTGGTGCCGCTGCTCAAGCCAGCGGCAGAAGCGATCTTCCGCTCCGCGCCGGAGGCCGTAGCGATCGCGAAGAGCTTCGGCTTCGCCGTGATCACGACCACGGATGCCTCAGGTGTCGTGACGGAGACTGTCGCCGACGTCACTCCCTTCGTCGTCTGGTTCGGTGTGCTGCTCGCGGTGAACATGCAGACCAGCTTCATGCATCCGCCGTTCGGCTTCGCGCTCTTCTATCTGCGCAGCGTCGCACCCAAAGACCCTTATCAAGACAAAGTCACCGGCCGCATCATGCCCCCGGTCAAGACCAGCGAAATTTACTGGGGCGCAGTTCCCTTCGTCGGCATTCAGCTCGTGATGGTCGCCTTGCTGATGTTCATGCCTGCGCTCGTGATGACGAAACCGGATACGAAAAAGCATCAGACGCCGGCTGCGGCTACTTCAACACCCTCGCCATGGCCCGTCTCTCAACAGAACCACCGCGGATTTGCGCTCGACCCCGCGCCGCCGCGGATCGAGGGTGCGCCCGATGCGCCGCAAGGTGGGCCGGGCGCGCCGTCTCTCGACATGCGCGAACTGCCAAGCTTTTCAGCGCCCGAACGCGCTTTGCCGCACAATCCGCAGACACGCTGATCCGGCGTGACTTGAACGATCTCTAATTATCCGGGCAATGTTCGGAGAGACCCTCCGTTTTCCATGGGGCCGTTCCGCAACAGTTCCGTGGCGCGATACACAGCGTCACAATTTCAGACTGGTGATAGGCTTCATTGTCTTGCTAAGTGAGAACACGAGATCGAGCTCACGTCGCGCGTCCCAGGGACGCCTCGCAAACGGGAGTAGCTTGATCCCCTTGCATCCGTCATAACGTTCAGCGTCTCTAACCCAGCGCGTACTCCGAAAGCCATTCATGCGGAAGACAAGAACGTTCTCTTCTCCGAATCTCGGAAACGAGAAGATCGACAATCTCGGAGCACCTGTCGAAGTCCGCCGCCATCCCGGCGCGCGACGGCTCACGCTGCGCGTCAGCCGAACGCGGCGCGCGGTGATTGTCACTTTGCCCGTGCAGTGCGATCTCGACGAGGCCGGTTCGTTCATCACGCGCAACATCGAATGGGTGCGGGAGCATCTCGACCGGCTGCCGACGGCGGTGCCGTTCAGCAATGGCGTCTTCATTCCGCTGCGCGGCGAGGCGCACCGCGTCGTTTTCGCGGGTCCCGGAAAGCGCGGCCTGGTCGAACGTAACGCAACCTCGTCTTATCCGGAGCTGCGCGTCTTCGGCCATGGTGAGCACGCGCCGCGCCGCCTCAAGGACTGGCTTACCAAGGAAGCGCACCGCGATCTCGACAGACGCGTCGCTTTTCACGCCAAACAACTCGGCGTCATGCCAAAGCGGATCGCGGTCCGCGATCAAACCAGCCGCTGGGGTTCCTGCTCAACGACCGGCGTGCTCTCGTTCTCCTGGCGCCTGATCATGGCGCCGTCCGAGATCCTGGACTATGTGGCGGCGCACGAAGTCGCCCATCTCAAGGAAATGAACCACGGCCCGCGCTTCTGGGCGCTCGTGCGCAAGACGATGCCCGGCCTCGAAGAGGCAAAGAAGTGGCTGCAGATCTACGGTATGGACCTGCACCGCTACGGCGAACTCGCCAACGAGCCGCGATAGCGGCGATGATCGGCCTCTCGAAGCCGATGCTCCAGCGATAAACGTCCGCCGGTCGTCCCCAGGGTAGCTCATGGCTACCCTTTTCCTCACGTCATCGCGATTTCCTTCTCGCGCAGAGCCCGCTCGATCGCGACGTGAAGGTCGTTGATCACGGTCGAGCGATGGGCGAGCTGCAGCACAAAGGCGCGCACCTCGAACTCCAGCGCCGAGGCGCCAAAGCCAATGAAGAAGACGCTCGGCGCCGGCGTATCGAGCACCTGTGGCGTGGCCTTGACGGCATCGAGGATCAGCATCTGAGCCCGCAGCGTATCGGTCCCGTAGCGGACCGAGACCTTGAGCGTGACGCGCGTGATGCTGTCCGTCAGGGTCCAGTTGATCACCTTCTCCGTGATCAGCGACTTGTTCGGAATGATGATCTCGCGGTTCTCGCCGTCGGTCATGCTCGTGGCGCGTATGTGAATGCGCGACACGGTGCCGGTCAGATTGCCGATTGTCACGGTGTCGCCGACGCGCACGGGACGTTCGAACAGGATGATCAGGCCGGAAATGAAGTTGGCCACGATTTCCTGCAGGCCGAAGCCGACACCGACGCCGAGGGCGGCGACGATCCACTGCACCTGGTTCCAGTCGAAGCCGACGCTGCGGAGCGCAAAGACAATGCCGACAATTGCGATCAAGTACCGGCTGACCGCGCTCACGGCGTAACGGGTTCCCGCTTCCACGCGCAGCCTGTGCAGCGCCGTGATTTCGAGCAGACCCGGTAGATTGCGGGAGGCGATGAAGGTGACGACGCCGATGGCGAACGCAACCATCACGTTCGATACGGTGACAGGAACACTCCGTGTGGCGCCGTCGATATTGACCGTCTGCTGCCAGAGCGGCACGTCGAGAAGGGCCAGCGATGGCAGAGCCTCGCGCCAGAAGAAATAGAGGGTTGCCGCCAGAATCAGGATTGCCGCCAGGCGCACGAGCTTGCGCGTCTGCTCGCTGATCGATGCAATATCCACCTCGGGCTCCTCGACCGGGATCGTGACCGGTTCGCCGGTCGCATCGCTGGCCTGCTGGGCGGCGAGCTGGGCGCGCGCTTTCTCGCGGCGTTCGTATGCGCGCCGGATCTCGAGGCGGCGGCGCGTCACGAGCACCTCGCGCATGACGACGTTGTAGGCCAGGAAAGCCGCGACGATGATCGCAACGGTCAGCATCAACCCGTCCTGGATCTGGGCCGCGCCGTCGTAGTAGCCCCAAAGAGCCAAACCGGCGATAGCCAGCGGGGCGAGAGAGATCAGGGGGTGCCAGATGAAGCGCGTGACCCACAGGGGATGGCTGGAGTTCAGGCGCTCCGCGAAGATGCCACGGCGCGGATCGAGAATGCGTGCGAGAAAGATGGACACGGCAATGCCGCCGGCGAGGAACGCGAAGCGCCCCAGTCCGTCGCGCAAATTCTGCGCACTGCTGACGTTGATCATTCCAAGAATGAAGGCGACAGGAATGATGGCGTACTTCAGCCAGACGATATTCTGCCAGAGCTCAATACGGGCCCGGTCCGACCAGCCGAAGTGGACCGAGAACAGGCCGTTCTCGACGCATACGAACTGCAGGAAGCGCAAGAAGGTGACGATGGAGGCGACTGCCAGAAGGCCTGTGCCGACGCCTGCCGCGAATTCGGAGGCCTGAGGTGGCTGTGTAAGAAGCCACCCTGCATAGCCGAGCAGAATCGGCGTCTTGACGGCGAGCAATCCGGAAATGACCAAGGCTTCAGGCGTGCGCCAATAGTTGTCGGTCGAATAGCGGCCCACTGCTGTCGATATAGCTTTGAGGCGCGCAAACAGCCGACGCCAAAACACGGTCAGCGTTCCGGTCACGAACAGCACCAGGGCCGTCAATAGCGGGTGATCGATGGCGCGTTCGACGAGAGCTTGTCCCGTCGACTTCCACGCCTCGAGATCTCCGATCCAGCCGAAGCTCGCGCGCACTTGTTGGAACCAGCCCCACCCCACCGGCTCGGCGCTCGGCAACCAGAGAAGCCGACTGTTCAGAAGGGCCCGCAACTGGGTCGTCTGGTTGAGCAGATCGCGCTCGGCGCCGTTCAACTCGGCCAGTTGAGCGATGCGTGTCACGAGTGCGTCGTGAAGCTGCACGTAGAGGTCGCGGCGTGCAGACACGAGCTTTTCGAGCGCCGGCTTGACGTCATCGGGCGGTGGCTGCTCTCCTTGCTTCACTGAACTCGCCAATACGCGATCCGCCATACCGCCGGTATCGGACAACGCCCGGCGCGCTTCGTCAGCCTGGAGACGCTTCAGGCGCGCATCGACGATCGCCTGATCGCGGTCCCAGATGCGGCGCTCGAGCCGCGACGTGTTCGGCAGTTGGGCCCGCATCGCACGCAGCAGCTCGCTGAACTCGCTGCCGATGCTGCCGATCTCGAGAACCTGCTGAGCCGCGGCCTTGGCGTCTCGAACCCGCTGGATCTCGCTCTGGATTTCGGCAAGCTTTGCCTTGCCGTCATCAATCTGGCGTGTCGCATCGGATTGCCGATCGCTGATGACCTGCGTGTCCTTGACATAGGCCTCCAGCACGGGGTGCTGAGCGGCCAACTTACGCGCTTCTCGCGACGCTTCTTCCTGCTTCTTCGCCGCTTCCTGCTCCTTCAGGTAGTTCAGGCGCGCCTGGATTACGGGAATACGCTTATTGAGTTTCTCCAATTTCGCCGCCGCGAGGTCGCGCCGGGCGGTTGCTGAAGCCTGACGGGCCGGAAGGCTGATCAGCTCCTGCTCCAACATATTGAGCTTTGCCGAGCGCGCCCGGCGCTCGGCGTTCAGAGCCGCTCGGCGCGCTTCCACGAGCACCGGGTCCTGATCTGCGGGAGCGGCGGCATCCGGATTTTCCAGCGCGTCCAGCGCCTGCTTTTCCGCCGACTGTTCCTCGCGCGCTGCCGTCGAGCGCGTGCCCATATCGCGAAGGCGCGACTCGAGCTGGTCCAGGTCCGACTTCGTGGTCGCTACTTCGCTGGTGGCTGCGTCGAGCGCCTGCTGCGCTTCCGTCATCGGAAGCTTTTCGACGCGTTTTGCGAATTCATCGATGCTCGGCTCGTTCTGAAGCGCCTCGAGCTGCTGCTTCGCCTCGGCAACGCGCTCGGGGGAGCGCTGAGCGGATTCCTGGAAGCGGGTGGCGGCGGCGGCATTCGCTGCCGCCGCTTCGAGCTGACCTAGCGCCGTGCGCAACAGCATGAGCGCTTGATCGCGAATTGCCGGCGCGATGTCGGTGCGTGCTTCGAGCTCTTGAATGCGCGCCTTGCCCCGTTCGAGCGCGCGGTCGGAGGCGGACGCGGCGTCAGCCTGGTCTGCCGGCGGTTTCTGCCCGGCGGGAGCCGCCTGGGCGGGATCGCCGGGCGGGGCCGGCGCATTCTGTGCCGGGGCGGCGCCCTGCGGCGGGGCAGCGCCCTGCGCGGGGACCGGTGCGGGCTGCTGAGGCGCGGCGCCCTGAGGCGGGGCCGGGTTCGGAGTTTGCGTCGACTTGGCGTTGACGGGCGCCGCCTTCTGCGCAGGTGCAGGCGCAGCCTGCGGGACGGGTGCAGGAGCCGCATGCGGTACCGGTGCAGCTTGAGGCGCGGGAGCAGCCTGCGCAGCAGGTGGAGCTGCCTGCTGCGGCGCCGGCGGCGTTTGCGCTGCGGCGGAAAGGGCCGAGAGCGCGAGCAGGATCGCGCCGGTGAGGCTCGAGCAAATGTTTTTCATCATGGCGCCGAAGTAGCTTTATCGGTTGTGGTAATCAACCCGCAGCGCGCTGGAATGCGACAAGCTCGTCAGCGGCTGCGTTCCTCGCGCCTAGCATTTTGGTCATTCAGGCTTTTGTGCGGCGCGGCGCGGATTAGGCGGGCAAACAGCCGCTCTTTAAGCTTCAAGATTGGTAAGGTTCGCGTCGAGCGACGCGGCGAGACGCGATCTGCTTTCCGCAGCATTGACCCAGCCGAGACGCTCAAGCCGAGTTCGCTAACGCTACCGCATCGAAATCCAGATGGGCCTTGCACTGACTGCTTGCCGTCAATAGCCTACGGCGGGTCCGACACTGCGAGAAAAGGCGAGCCAATGGATATCGCGCAACCTTCCCACTCGGAAGCGTTCGTCAATCCGGATGCTATCGCCGGCCTCTGCAGGGAGGTCGCCTTCGCGCCGGGCGATGTGCTGCGAAAAAAGGGCCAGCACTACGATTCCATGTATCTGCTCATCGAGGGCGAGGTCGAAATCGCACTCGAGAAGAAGGGGCAGGCTCCGACAATTTTGACCCGCCAGCGCGGCTCGCCGATCGGGGAGATCAGCTTTCTTACGGGACGCACGGCCACGGCGCACGTCAAAGCGCGCACGCCGACGAAGGCGCTTCTCATCGATGACGCGACCTGGGCTACGCTCGAACGCGAACAGCCGTCTGTGGCGGCCGATCTCTATCGCCAGCTCGCCGAAGTGTCGGACGGGCGGCAGAGCTTCAATCTCCTTTTTCTTGCGGACGAGACGGGCAAGCCTGCGGAAGCCCCCGTCGAAGTACGGCTTTGCCGCAATCCGCAAATGCTGCGCGAAGCGCAGCGCATCCGCTACGAGGTCTACTGCGAGGAACTGGGCCGGACGTCACCCTTCGCCGACCCCGAGCAACGGATTATCGCCGACGATCTCGACTCCTTCGCTCACGTGCTCATAGCCGTTCAGGGCGAGGAAGTTGTGGGCACGATGCGCCTGAACGCGGCGTGCCAGGGTTCTCTCGGCCCTCTCGTCGAGCTCTACGGCATGGACAAGTCACCGCATCATCCGCAGGCGACTTCAGTGTGCACGAAGTTCATTGTCCGGAAGGCGCACCGCTATGGTCAAGCGTCTTTCAAGCTCATGGCCACTTCGGTCGAGTTCGGGGTGCGGAACAAGCTCAGGGATTGCTTCATCGACTGCATACCGCAATTGTTGCCGTTCTACATGTCGATGGGTTTCCGCCAGAGCGCGCCCGCTTTCCTTCACCGTGAAAACGGACGTTCCATCCCGCTGATGCTCGATATCGAGCGCTATGCGCCGCGCATAAACAGACTGACCGGATTTGTATTGCGATAGCCCATACCAGGAGGGGCGGACATGCCAGGTTTCGCTTTGACAACGCACCCCGGTGATATTCCATGACCGATATGGACATCGCTCTCCTGATCGTCATTGCCGTGCTGGGGCACGTCATGGCCTTCATCTGGTACGCGGCTTACAAGCGGCAATGGACAATCTGCAATGTCCGCATCTACGACCTGAAGATCGACGACAAGCAGATCCGGCGCGAAATGCGCAATTCCCTTCACACGCCGATCCACGCCGTCATTCTCGCCGGCTTCCTCTATGCCGGCTTCTTCACCAACCGAAGCGTGGCGTCCGGATTCGCCACCGTGGCGCTGGCATTCGTGTGGGCCGAGATCTGGCACTACGTCTCGCACCGTGCATTCCACATCAAGCAATTGCATTGGATTCACGTCGAACATCATAAAAGCCACATCAACAGCCCGTTCACCGCGATCTCGTTCTCGTTCGTCGAGAAGCTGGTTTTCGACGTGGGTTTTCTGGGCGTGCTGGCCCTGATCGATCTCGCCTACAGCCTGAATTTTCAGGGCATCGCCATCTGGTACATCGGGTACCTCATCATCAATTCGTTCAGCCACGCCAATTTCGAGATGCGCCCCGGCGAATACAACAAGCTCGTCGGGCGCGTGTTCACGAGCACGACCTATCACGCCCTCCATCACTCCCGGTACACCAACAACTACGGGCTCGCGACGCGGGCGCTCGACCGCATATTCGGCACCGAATGGACGGACTACGAGCCGTTGTTCGACCGCGTCACCGTGGAACGGCGGCCGCTAGCGAAGTTGCGCGAGAAGATCGAAATACCTCAGCCGCCAGCGGCTAAGTGACGAAGACCGCTAGTGGCCCGGAGGCCGTACAATGATGCGACCCTGAGGCGTTATGGTGGTTTGCCCGCGGTCTACCGGCACATTCGCTTCCTCTGCCGACGCGTTGGTCAGCACCTTGGCGAGGAAATCTTCGGCGATGGGTTTGACGGGGTGGCTCGGCGCGTTGGCTGGTGCCGGGGGCGGTTGGGCCGTGTCAGCATCCGGCAGTGACTGAGGCACCTTGCCCGTGTGCGCCGCCAGCATGACATCGTGCCAGATCTCAGCGGGCAAGCTGCCGCCCTTGACCCGGTTCATGGTACGACCATCGTCGTTGCCCACCCACACGCCTCCTGTGAGGTAGGATGTGTAACCGATGAACCAGGCGTCGCGATAATCTTGCGAGGTTCCGGTCTTGCCAGCAACGACCTGGCCGGGCAACGCCGCTTTCTTTGCGGTGCCCGATGCTACCGCGGCTTCGAGCATGTCGTTCATCGCCGCGACCGAAGCACGCGGTATCGCAGGGTCCGATTTCGCGTCGAAGCGCTGGAAAAGGATCTTGCCCGCGCCTGTCTTCACGCGCCGGATCGCATAGGGCTCGTTCACGTAGCCGCCATTGCCGAAGGCGGCATAAGCGCCCGTCAAATCGAGTAGCGACACCTCCGACGTTCCGAGCGCGAGAGACGCATCGTTCCGAAGGGGTGACTTCATGCCGAGGCGCCGGGCGGTTGCCGTCACCTTTTCGACGCCCGCATCAAGCAGCAGGCGAACGGCTACCGAATTGATGGAGTGAGATAGCGCATAACGCAGGGTGGTGGGACCGACGTAGCGGCCGTTCTCGTTCTTCGGCGTCCATCGCCCGGCCTTGATCGGGGCATCCTCGACGATGCTGTCGGGCGTCATGCCCATCTCGACGGCCGTCAGGTAGACCACCGGCTTGAAGGCGGATCCCGGCTGCCGGTGGGCACGGACGGCGCGATTGAACTGACTGTCGGCGTAGGAGCGGCCGCCGACAAGCGCGCGGATTCCACCATCGGGCGCGAGCACCACCACCGCCGCCTGGCTGGCATCGAGCGTTTGTCCATTTTCGGAGAGGATGCGCTCCACGATCTGGCCCGCGCGCCGCTGAAGCGCCGGCTCGAGCGTCGTCTCGATAATGATTTCGTCTCGGTCGGCGTCCTGGAAGCGGGCGGCCGCGTCCAGGACGTAATCGACGGCATATGCCATGTCGGCCTGATCAGGGACGCGCATGGAGGAGGAGAAGCGGATTTCACTCGCGCGGGCTTCGTCGGCCTGCTGCGCCGTAATGAAGCCAGCGTCCAGCATCTTGCCGATGACGACGCGGCCTCGCGCGACCGCCTGGACCGGGCTCGCGCTCGGCGCGTATTTCGACGGGGCTTTCAGGAGGCCCGCAATCACAGCGCCTTCGGCAAGGGTCAGGTCGCGCGCGGACTTGCCGAAGTAGCGCTGCGAAGCGGCTTCGACGCCATGGGCGCCCCCGCCGAAATAGACGCGGTTCAGGTAGAGTTCCAGGATCTCGCGCTTGGAAAGGCGGAGTTCGAGCCATAGCGCCAGCACGACCTCTTCGGCCTTGCGGCTGAAGGTGCGTTCGGAGGAGAGGAAAATATTCTTGGCCAGCTGCTGCGTGATCGTCGACCCGCCCTGCGTTAGTCGTCCGGCGCGCAGGTTGGCAACCGCCGCGCGCAGCATACCCCACGGGTCGAGCCCGGCGTGCTCGAAGAAGCGGCGGTCCTCGGTTGCAACCACGGCGTCGGAAACGCGCTGCGGCAGCATATCGAGCGGGATGTAGGCGCGGGACACGCCGCGTTCCGCAATCGGGCTGCCGTCGCGCCCCATGATGCGAATGACGGGTCCGGTCGCCTTGAGCCGCATGGACAGGGGATCCGGGAAGACGACCGTGTAGTACATGAACAGCGCGCCGGTCGCGACTGCGGCAGCGGAAAGCGCGAACACAGGTCCGAGCAGAAGCAGGCGGAAGCGGAGCGGCAATTCGGAGAAGCGCCCCGACCAAGCGGACGCGCGTGCGCTATCGGGAGCCGGTTGCGGTTCCCAATCCGGATAACGCGGCGGCTCCTGTTGATATGGTCCCCGCGGATCTCGCGCGTCGTACCCCATGCTCGCTCGAGCCCCTCACGCCAAGCGGACTGCCACGGCTTGTCGGCCACGAGAAAGCGCGGCCCCTTCGAGGGTGACTATGGAGAGCGTTGGCTAACGGCCCGTTAAGTTTCGAGATGCAGCAGCCGAGGTGTTCAGCGGTGGAAAGGCGCCGCCAGGAGCGCGAGGAAAATGCGCGCACCGATTGTGAAGAACATGAAGAGCAGCTGCCGCTCCTCCAGAAGCAGCTCGACCCAGATATTATATTTGGGATCGATGCCGGTGCCGGTGATGACTCCTTTGAGATCGCGTGCCCAGCCGAGCATCATGGAAAGCGTCTCTGGAGAGTTGTAGGCAACAAGCGCGAGCGCGAACGCGCCGACGATCATCGACAAAAAGATCGTGCTGGTGCTGACCAGAAGACGCAGGAGCATACCGGAACTTCCCCCATCGCCCGCGGTTAGATATCGCGCAGGTGCACGATCTTGACCGCAGGCCCTTTCGTCACAACATGACGAACTCGTTGAGCCTAAGTCGGGAGGCGCGGCCTTACAAGGTGATGTTATCCGACGGAAACGGCCGGCCCAGGTGGATCGGCCATCGTCTTAAAGAGGCGAGTTCAGAAAAGTGATCAAGACCAATACCGTCGAGCGCTATTCCGATCCCGCCGTCGAAGCATCCGTGGCCCGCGTCGAGGCCGTCGCGCATCTCATGGACGACCTGTTCGAGATCCCCGGCACAAAAATTCGTGTGGGCCTCGACTCCATCATCGGCCTCGTGCCGGTCGTGGGCGACCTCATCTCGCAGGCCATTTCCAGCTACATCATTTGGGAGGCACGCCAACTCGGCGTCTCGCGCTTCACGATGGGCCGCATGATCGCCAACTCGGCGATCGATACGGTTGTCGGCATCGTGCCGTTTGCAGGAGATGCGTTCGACGTCGCATTCCGAGCCAATCGCAAGAACCTCGCCCTGCTGAAAGGGCATCTCGCCAAGCACGGCCACGTGCGGCGCAGTACTGGCGGTGCGGGTCCCGTGATCGACGTTCGAGCCCAGCAAGTCGGCTAAATTCCGCTAACTGATTGATGCCCTGAGTCGTTCCGTCTCAGACCTCGCGGGTTCAAGCCTCGAAAAGTGCTGTGGATTTCTTGTTGAGAACATAGTCCGTCAGACCCGACTCAGCCCATAGGTGGAGATGGTTTTTCCGTCACACAATCGTGACGCCGGTGTTGCGTAGGCACACAGCCACACTGCAAGGATCGCAATGCCAAACTCTTTTCGCGCCGTACTATTGGTCGCAGCGCTGACACTCCTCGGTGGCTGCTGTCGCGATACCATCCGCGAGATGGCTTCGCTCAAAGACGGAGTTGCGCCCGCGGCCTCCCGGCAACGCACGGCCAAGGCCCCCGCCGACCGCGACACGCAGTCGGCGAAGGTGGACCGGGAGGACGACGAAGAGATCGAGACCGGCTCGATCCGCAAGCAGTCCGATTGCCAGGGCCAGCATATCGCCTACCAGGCCACCAAAGAGTACCTGAAGAACTTCGGCCCGAAGCCGCCGGATATGCCGGGCGAGCGCGGACCTTGCAAGGCTGAGGCGCAGTAACGCCTCAACCAGCTTCCCGAATTTCTCCGGCGGCTCCGGTCGCCAACAGAACACGCCAGATCTCGACCATCGCCAGTGAATCGAGGCCGCAGTAGGTGAGCAGATTCTTGCGCGCCTCCGCGGCTTCTTCCGCGTCGAGTTCGCCGGTCACGATGGCGTTCCACGTCTCGCTGGCGGTCGCGCCCTCCTGAATAGCCAGTCCCTTGTAGGACAGACGGGGAACCAGCGCGGGCAGCACCCACTTGATCGACGTTTTGCCTCTGAAACCCGGGTGCACGAACATCTGCTCGGTGAAGACGTCCATCAGGTCGACGATGCGTTCGTTCACTGCCGCGAAATAAGCCTGTTCGCCCGGAAGACGTTCAGCGAGCTTGGCGTTGATCCCCTTTTCGAACGGCTTGTTCCACGCCACGATCGTGCCCTCGGACGGCAGCGCCGCCTTGAGGGCCGCCACAAACGGCATGTCCGGACAGGACGTTTCCGTGAAGAGGAATTCGCTGTGAACGGCAGCTCCGCCGGGCCGGTCTACCACATGCAGCGAGAACTGAAACGGCACGTGATTGAACGGGCCATAGCCCGCAAAGCGCGGCAGGGCGCAAGGAAACGTCTCGTAGTCGAGAAACGCGACCGGATAGCGGAACTCGCCGAGAAAAGCCTCCAGGGGCCCAAAATCAACGAACGGGCGGCGCGACTTCGCGGCATCGACCTGATGGCGCTGCTTGATGGTCAAATCAAAATCTGCCGGGATGTCCGTGATCGCCAGGATGCCGTCATCGACGAGCGCCTTGAGCTTCTTTTGAGAGGTGCCGATGCGCGTCAGATCGTGGACGCTATACTCCGGCACCGACGGGTTGATGAACTCGAACGTCGTGCATTGGCTGCTGCGGCCTTTGTAGATGCAGGTGCAGGGCGCGGCCGGCATTGCGGCCAGCTGAATGAGATCGTGCGCTGCGTCCATCTCCTGCGCGACGCGTTCCATGATCGCCGTCGCGCGCTCGGTGAAGTCCTCGCGCGTGAAGAGCCGGTCGAGGTCGAGGCGGCCATCGGAGACGTACTCACCGTTTAGGCGGACGAGATTCAACGTTCCTAGCGGCACGCCATTCTCGCGCAGAACAAGTGCTTGGAAGGCAATGTCGTGCGCGTAAAGGTCGTCCTTCGCCTTTCGATCGTCGCCGCTGGTGGACGCCTTCACCTCGTAAAGGTCGTAAGCACGCCGTTCGGCATTCCAGGCCAGGATGTCGCACGCGGTCGTATAGCGGCCGGTCTCGAAGACGGGTTGGTAGAGCACCTGCGTGCGCGATGCGACGAGTTCCGCCGTGCCAGATGCGTCGCCGCGACGGATCAGGACGCCGCCGGGGAACAGCTCGCGCGCGCGCACGTCAACGTCGTTGCCGATCTCGATGATGGCCTGCTCGAACACCGAGAGCGGCTCGGCGTGATAGACCTCGGGCTTATGGACCTTCACCCAGGCGTTGTGGGCGCAGTCGCGGTAGACGAGGTAGTTCGTCTTGCTGAGCTTCATCCCTTGAGCGCGTTGTTGTTCCGTCACGTTGGCAGCCCCCAAGTGTGAGTACGCGCTTCAATCTTTGGTGCGACCGATGATTCACTTTCGGGCTGATAGGGCCCGAAACGACATGGTCTGCCAGCCGCCCCGGCGGCTGCCCCTGAAACTAGGCTTCTCCAAGCGGGCCGCGATGCCTATCTCTGGCAGGCACACATGAAACCCGACGCGGGCCCAAACGTACAAAAGGCTATAAGCTCCGCCAAACGCAGAATGAGGCCTTCCAGTGCTTATCCGCAGGGCATCCGACATTCCGTCTTCAGAGATTACACCGCACGGCGTTTACTTGCAGCGGCGCGAATTCCTGGGTGCGGGCTTGGGCTTGACCGCGCTGGCGGCCTTTCCGGGCGCGACGCGCGCGGCGCAGATTGCTGCCGTTAAGAGTCCGTATTCGATCAATGAAACGCCGACACGGCGTGCGGACGCAACGTCGTACAACAACTTCTACGAGTTCGGCACGGACAAGGCGGACCCCGCGGCGAAAGCGGGATCCCTCAAGACGGCGCCGTGGTCGGTCAAGATCGATGGGCTCGTCGGGAAGCCTGCGACCTACAGCCTGGAGGACATTCTGAAACCGGTGACGCTCGAAGAGCGCATCTATCGGATGCGCTGCGTCGAAGGCTGGTCAATGGTCATTCCGTGGGTCGGGTTCCCGCTTGCGGAACTGCTGAAGCGTGTAGAGCCGATGAGCGGCGCAAAGTACGTCGCATTCGAAACGCTCGTCCGGCCGGAGGAGATGCCGGGGCAGCGCGGGCTCTTTCAACCGCTGTCATGGCCTTACGTGGAGGGGTTGCGGCTCGACGAAGCCATGCACCCGCTTACGATCCTCGCGACGGGCATGTACGGCGAGACACTCCCGAACCAGAACGGCGCGCCGCTCCGGCTCGTGGTGCCGTGGAAGTACGGCTTCAAGGGCATCAAGTCGATCGTGCGCATCTCGCTTGTCGACAAAGAGCCGCCGACCACCTGGAACAAACTCGCAGCGGAAGAATACGGTTTCTATTCAAACGTGAACCCCGAAGTGGATCATCCGCGCTGGAGCCAAGCGACGGAGCGGCGTATCGGCGAGGGCAGCGGCCTATTCGCCAAGCGCCGGCCGACGTTGATGTTCAACGGCTATGGCGATCAGGTCGCGCAGCTTTATTCCGGCATGGATCTTCGTGCGAACTACTGAGACATCCGAGAAACTCATGACGGCCGCCGTGCAAACTCGCCGATATGCCTTGGCCTGGCCATCCTGGCTTGGGCCGGGAAGCTGGGCGCTTTATGGTCTCGGGCTCGTGCCGGCGGCCTGGACGTTCTATCTCGCGGTGTCCGATCAGCTCGGCGCCGATCCGCTGAAAGTTCTGGAGCGCTCACTCGGCCTCTGGGCGCTGCGGTTTCTGGTCTTCGGTCTCGCGATCACGCCGTTGCGCCGTCTGGGTGGGCCGAATTTGATCCGCTACCGGCGCACCGTCGGCCTGCTGGCTTTCATCTACGCGGCGTTTCACGTGACCGTGTACCTGTGGCTCGACCAGGGGCTCGATCCCGGGCTGATCTGGAAAGACATCGTGAAGCGGCCCTATATAACGGTCGGACTCTTCAGTTTCCTGATCCTGGTCCCGCTGGCCATCACGTCGAATGCCACGATGATCAAGCGGCTCGGCGGCGCGGCTTGGCAACGCCTGCACCGGTGGGTCTACGTCGCCGCGGCCGCTGCAGCCCTGCACTTCATCATGCTGGTCAAGGCGTGGCCTGCCGAGCCGTTCGTCTACGCGGCCATCGTGGCCACGCTCCTGCTCTTCCGGGCGGCGGATCGCTTCCGCAAGCCCAACCCAACTCGCAACCCGATCGCAAGGGGATAACCATGACCGAGACCCACGACGACGCTTACTGGAGAAAGAAACTCACACCGGAGCAGTATCGCGTGCTGCGCGAAGGCGGGACGGAACGGCCGTTCACGGGCGAGCACCTCGAAACGCATGCGGAGGGCAAGTTCACGTGCGCGGCGTGCGGTACGCAGCTCTTCGCATCGGATACGAAGTTCGACTCCGGCACCGGCTGGCCGTCGTTCGATCAGGCGCTGCCGGGTGCGATCGAGTATCATGACGATGCGTCGCACGGCATGGTGCGGACGGAAGTCCGGTGCGCAAACTGCGGATCACACCTCGGCCACGTCTTCGACGATGGCCCGACCGGAACCGGTAAGCGCTACTGCATCAATTCGGTTTGTTTGAATCACCAGAAGGGATAGACGCGAAGCCCCAAAAAGACAGACCCCGCCGAGGAGCCTTGCGGCTCCGGGACGGGGCAGCACCTTTCGGCGCCTGACGTTCGCGATGACTCGCGACCGTCTGCATCAATAACTCCAGGGCGCACTGAAGGTTCCGAGCTTTTTTCAGCCGGCTTCGCCGATGATGTAACGCTCGATATCGCTTTGCGGGATGCCCTTCTCGCTGCGGGCCCAGCCACGGACGGACACCCCAGCCTGATGCACCGTGTCCGGGTCGCCCGAGACGAGCGGATGCCACCACGCGAGGCCACGGCCCTCGTGCAGGCGACGGTAACCGCAGCTCTCGGGAAGCCACTTCAGCTTGCGCACGGCCTTCATGTCGATGGACAGGCAATCTGGCATCTTGGAGAAGCGGTTCGCGTAATCCGTGCAGCGGCACGAGTCGAGATCGAGCAGGCGGCAGGAGAGCCGCGTCAGGTAAATCCGCCCCGTATCCTCTTCCTCGATCTTGTTGAGACAGCACTGGCCACAGCCGTCGCAGACCGAGTCCCATTCGGAGGGAGTCATGTCCTGGAGGCGCTTGGTTTCCCAGAAAGGTTTCTCCCCCTCGCCCGCCGACCAGACGCCCGCGTCACTTCCTGCCTCGGCCGCAACCTTCAAGCGATGTTTGGCGGTGAGTTTCGCCGACCGGCGCGGACGCGACGTGTCGGGCTTCGCCGGCTTTTCCCGAGTGGTGCGCTTGCTCACGGCGATATCGCTTTGCGGAAGCTTCGATTTTTTGTGGTGCCCCTGGCCCGACTCGAACGGGCACGTCATTGCTGACAACAGATTTTGAGTCTGCCGCGTCTACCGATTCCGCCACAGAGGCTGTGAGGCTTTTCGATCTCCAGCGTCTACCCGGGCTCAGAAAGGGTTGCAAGCCTCGCTTTGAAGGCTAGCCACAACTCCCCCAAGGCATTTTTGCCTGCGTCCCCAACGCGGCGAGATCAACGAACGTTTCGCTCGGCGGCACTTCGACAGCTTGCCGCACCCGAGATTGATCGAAATCAAACAACGTTCAGCATCATTTGGGAAAGATCAGGTCATCGGCCGTCGGATGAGCCGATCAATAAAAACGAACAAGGAGAGGTCAATGCTTAGTGTTGTGTGTCCCGTGCATCCGGATCGCCTCGTTCCCCTGAAAGACGTCCTCCACATCACCGATCACCAATCCACTTGTTGGATGAAGTTTTATGCTGCCGTGGATGCGGCGATCAGGGTCATGCCGTCGAGTGCGGCAACGGACTCAGACCCCACCCGCGCCAGATATCCTTCGTTGCCGAATGCAATTGAAAATGAGCTCCGGCAGCATCTCCTGCGTGTAGAAGCTTGCCGCGCTCTCCAGACCAGCGTCACGGAGCTTTACGCTGTCCTGTCCAACAAGCAGCGACTATTGGCAAATCGCCTGCTTGTCCCGCTGGTCGGCGGTGTGATGACAAACGGCCAAACCGCTTCAATACCGCAGCGGGCCGAGCGCCACGCTGGTTCTGTCGCAGCTTAATCCCACATCGCGGCCGGCGCTCTACCGGCCATGGTGCCCGGCTTCTCCCCCGAAGCCGGGATCGCGGTCGGTGTCCCCCGGCTGACCGCGACAAGCCCCCGGCGCGCACTCCCTCGTACCCCCGTCGCCGGGGGCGTATTTCACACGCTCCGGATAATTCCTCGCGGTTATTTCCAGGTGTAGGTCACGCGGCCGGTGCCGTGAACGTGCTCGGCCACCTCGACGTGATCGCCGACGTGGGGATCGGTCTTCTTGAGGGCCATGACGTGAACCAGACGCCCATCCTCGAGCTTGACGTCGACGGCGAGACCTTCCTCGATCGCCTTGGTCGTCGTTCCGACCAGGGGACCGATCGTCGCCACGACGCCCGGCACGTGGCGGGTTTGAACGGTCGCATCCAGACCGGTGAACCAGAGTCCGACAGCCGCGAATGCTGCCAAGCCTATGCCCGCTCCCACCCATTTGAGCCGGTCCATCCAGAGCTGGCGTTCAAGCTTGCGTCTTGTCTCGTCGCGCATTTTTCGTGTCCCCGGCGCTCGGCCGATTACCTGTCCGGGCGTCTATATAGCGATGAACCCGGCGGATGCGAAGGGGACGTTCAGTGCAGGGAAACCGGAGTTGGCCCGGGAGCAACAGTCGCCTTGGCCGGCGCGAGCCCGCGCCCGTTCCAATAGTAGCTCGTCATATAGTCAAAAAGGACCGACCGGCGGCGCAGCTTGATCTGCGATCCCACTTCCGGCAGGCCGAGCGCGACCGTGCCGACCCGCACGATTTCCCCGTTCTCCAGCTTGGCCTCGATAAAGGGATATTGCTGGCCGGTGTCGCTGTTGAGCCGCCAGTGGGCGTGCTCCACGGTCCCGACGACGCTGAGCGTCTCGCGCTTGCCGATCTGGAAAATGACGGTTGCGGCACCGACGGCCGCCAAGGCGGCAAAGGCCGGCAGCCAGAATATCAGCTCACGCCGCCAACGGCGATCGAGCCGCTTTCGCGATTCGTTGCGCATGGCCCCCTCCCCCGAGAGCATTCGCTCTTCTCTGGAGTCGCCCCCCGCGACGTGAACACTGTGCGCCTGATTCTTGGCCAAAGTCTGGCCGCCAATTGCCACCTTGTCGCGCAAGGCTGGTTGCTCAGGCCGCCTTTTCCTGTCCTTCAACCAGCCGCACGATGTCGGCCATGATGTCGTTCAACTGGAAGTCCTTGGGCGTGTAGACCGCCGCAACGCCGAAGCCTTTCAGCTTCACCTCGTCCTCGGGCGGGATGATGCCGCCGACGACGACCGGGATGTCACCCAGGCCTTCCTTGCGCATGCGCTCCATCAATTCGGAGACCAGCGGCACATGCGAGCCGGAGAGGATAGACAGGCCGACCACGTGGGCGCTCTCGTCCACTGCCGCGCGCACGATCTGCGCGGGCGTCAGGCGGATGCCCTCGTAGACGACTTCCATGCCGACGTCGCGGGCGCGCACGGCAATCTGCTCAGCGCCGTTGGAGTGGCCGTCCAGGCCGGGCTTGCCGACCAGGAACTTGATGCGCCGGCCGAGCTTGGCGGATGCGGCTTCCACGGCGGCGCGCACGCCGTCCAGCTCGCCGCTGGCACGTTCGGGTGCGGCTTGCGCCACGCCGGTCGGCGCGCGGTACTCGCCGAAAATCTTCCGGAGCGTGGTGCCCCATTCGCCCGTCGTCACGCCAGCCTTGGCGCACGCGATCGAGCTTTCCATGATGTTGCGGCCTTCCTTAGCGGCCGCTTCGAGATCGGCGAGCGTCTTGGCAACGACCTTCGCGTCGCGGCCCTCGCGCCAGGCTTTGAGGCGCTCGACCTGCTCCGCCTCGACTGCCGGGTCGACGACCATAATCGCGCCTTCACCGGCCGTCAGCGGCGACGACTCCGTCTCGGTCCATTTGTTGACGCCAACGACGATCTGTTCGCCGGTCTCGATCTGCCTCACCCGGGAGGAATTGCTCTCGACGAGCCGCCGCTTCATGTAGTCGATGGCCGCGATGGCACCGCCCATACGCTCGATGGTGGCCAGCTCGGCCTTGGCTTCTTCCTTGAGCTGCTCGACCTTGCGCTTGATCTCGGCCGACCCATCGAAGATGTCGCCGTACTCGAGGAGATCCGTTTCGTAGGCCACGATCTGCTGCATGCGCAGCGACCACTGCTGGTCCCACGGGCGCGGAAGGCCGAGCGCCTCGTTCCAGGCCGGAAGCTGAACAGCGCGAGCGCGCGCGTTCTTCGACAGCGTCACCGCCATCATCTCGAGCAGGATGCGATAGACGTTGTTCTCGGGCTGAGGCTCAGTGAGGCCGAGGCTGTTCACCTGCACGCCGTAGCGGAACATGCGGTTCTTGGCTTCGGTTACGCCGTAGCGCTCGCGCGTGATCTCGTCCCAGAGCTCGCCGAAGGCGCGCATCTTGCAGATCTCGGTGATGAAGCGCATGCCGGCGTTGACGAAGAACGATACGCGGCCGACCACCGTGCCGAATTCCGCGTCCGGCACTTCACCGGAAGCTTTGACGGTGTCGAGCACGGCAAGCGCGGTCGCCAGCGCGTAGGACAGCTCCTGCACCGGCGTCGCGCCAGCTTCCTGCAGATGGTAGGAACAGACGTTGGTGGGGTTCCACTTGGGAACTTCGCGATACGAGAAGACAATCGTATCCTTGATCAGGCGGAGCGAGGGCTGGGGCGGAAACACATAGGTTCCGCGCGACAGGTATTCCTTGATGATGTCGTTCTGGATCGTGCCCGTCAGCTTGGTGCGGGAAGCGCCCGTCTCATCTGCCGTGGCGATGTAAAGCGACAGGAGCCAGGCGGCCGTCGCGTTGATCGTCATCGACGTATTCATCTGATCGAGCGGAATGCCGTCGAGAAGACGCTTCATGTCGCCGAGATGCGAAATGGGAACGCCGACCTTGCCGACCTCGCCTTTCGCCAGCTCGTGGTCCGAGTCGTAGCCAGTCTGCGTCGGGAGATCGAACGCGATCGAAAGACCCGTCTGGCCCTTGGCCAGGTTCTTCCGGTAGAGCTCGTTCGATTTGGCAGCCGTCGAGTGGCCGGCGTAGGTGCGAAACAACCAAGGCTTATCCCGCTCCGGGCCTTTCGCCGCCGCTCCGCTAACCTTCTTATCCGACATTCTCAGACCCTTCGTGCGCGTTCACGATTTCCCATAGCGTACCGGCCGCCCGGTGCAAGGCAAAAGTCTAATTCGTCACGGGGTGGGAGCGCGGCTAGATGCGGACGCGACGGGGCTCGGGAACGGCCACCGGGGAGCCGGAGGTCAGCGGTTTGCGGATGCGCAACACGGCTTCGACGGCGCGGGCCAGCAGCACCATGATCACCAGCGCGAGGATCATGCCGAGAGCGGACGTCATGACGATGTTCGATGCCTTTTCGTGGGTTAGGAAAATGCCCATATGCATCGAGGTGTATACGCCCGTGAGCCCGCCCCAGAAGATGGCCGGGGCAAAGACGAGCGAAAGTCCCTTGACCGGCAGCATCGCCCGCATCACCAGGAAGACCACCAGCGTCAGCGCGCCGACGATCCAATAGGTCATGCTGTCGGCCGCAGCGATATCGCTCAGGACCTTCAGACCCTCTTCCGCGCCCATGACCACTCCCTGGCAACCCCGAAATCGCTTGTCAAACGGACTTCCTAGCGCTTTTTCATTAACTCTTCGTTGGCTGGCGGCGGGCACGGCACGTGGACAAACTACGGGCTTCCCCGGTGCGACTATGACAAACCCTTTATTGCGTCGCGAAAAAGTGCTTGAAACGTGCCGAAAGGTACGGAGGGCCGCCTAAGGCCACGGTTTAGAGTCTGATTTTCGTTCTGGATGCGGCTGGATTTGCTCGCATTTCAAACGATCAGGCTTTAGGCAGCACCAGTCGGCCTGGGAGCCCATATCGCGTCAGGGAGAGACGAGAGCATGTCGAGCCAGAGCGCCGCAACCAAGGGCACCGAGCAAGGTGCACCTGCCATTGTCGCGGCCAAGAAAGATCTTTACGAAATCGGCGAAATTCCGCCGCTCGGCCACGTGCCGAAGAACATGTATGCCTGGGCGATCCGCGCCGAGCGTCAGGGCGAACCCGACCAGGCCATGCAGGTCGAGGTATTGCCCACCTGGGAGCTCGACAGCCACGACGTGTTGGTTCTCGTGATGGCTGCCGGCGTCAACTACAATGGCGTCTGGGCCTCGCTCGGCAAGCCGATCTCGATGTTCGACGTGCATAAGAACCCCTACCACATCGCGGGATCGGACGCGTCCGGCATCGTCTGGGCGGTCGGTTCCAAGGTGAAGCGGTGGAAGGTCGGCGACGAAGTCGTCATTCACTGCAACCAGGACGACGGCGACGACGAGGAGTGCAACGGCGGCGATCCCATGTTCTCGCCCTCGCAGCGCATCTGGGGCTACGAGACGCCGGACGGCAGCTTCGCGCAGTTCTGCCGCGTGCAGGACCGCCAGCTCCTCGAGCGTCCGAAGCATCTCACCTGGGAAGAAGCGGCCTGCTACACGCTGACTCTCGCCACCGCCTATCGCATGCTGTTCGGCCATCGTCCGCACGTGCTGCGTCCTGGCCACAACGTGCTCGTATGGGGTGCTGCCGGCGGTCTCGGCGCGTTTGCCGTGCAGCTCTGCGCCACGTCGGGCGCCAACGCGATCGGCGTCGTCTCGGACGAGGATAAGCGCGACTTCGTCATGCAGCTTGGCGCCAAGGGCGTCATCAACCGCAAGGACTTCAAGTGCTGGGGCCAGCTGCCGAAGGTCGGCTCGCCCGAGTACAACGAGTGGCTGAAGGAGATGCGCAAGTTCGGCAAGGCCATCTGGGACATCACCGGCAAGGGCGTCAACGTCGACTGCGTATTCGAACATCCCGGCGAGACGACGATCCCGGTCTCGGTACAGGTCGTTAAGCGCGGCGGCATGGTCGTCATCTGCGCCGGCACCACGGGCTACAACCTGACCATGGACGCCCGGTATCTCTGGATGCATCAGAAGCGCGTGCAGGGCTCGCACTTCGCCAACCTGGCGCAGGCTTCGCAGGCCAACAAGCTCGTCGTCGAGCGCCGCATCGATCCGTGCATGTCCGAGGTCTTCTCGTGGGCACAGATTCCGAAGTCGCACATGCGCATGATGCGCAACGAGCACAAGCCGGGCAACATGGCGGTTCTCGTTTCGGCGCCGACAACGGGCCTGCGCACGTTCGAAGACGTCATCGAAGCAAGCCAGCAGCGCTTCGGCACGGGCTGAGCGCTCAAGCCATACTCCACGAAAAGCGCGGCAGAGATGCCGCGCTTTTTATTTGCCGAGAGCGGGAGCGTTCAACGGCTCGGGGCCCGATGCCGTTGCACCCTGTTGCGTCTCCGGCATGCCGACCAGGTAAACGACAAGGCCAACGGCTGCGATGGCCGCGAGCGACAGGAACGCTGCATCATAACCGGCATACGTCACGACCAAGCCGGCATAGCCCGTGCTGAGCGCGGCGCCGATGCCGGTCGCCGTCGCAATGGCCCCGAGAGAGACATTGAAATGCCCCTGGCCGCGGGTGAGATCCGCCACAACGACGGGAAACAGCGCGCCGAAGATGCCGGCACCGACGCCGTCCAAAAGCTGCACGCCGATAATCCAGTAGGGACTGTCCGATAGCGGATAGAGCGCGCCGCGAATCGCGAGGACGAGAAACGCCGCCAGGAATATCGGCTTGCGCCCCCAGGTGTCGACTTTCGCGCCGACCAGCAATGCCACCGGAACCATGATCACCTGCGCGGCAACAATGCAACCCGCCATCAATGACGTGGCGAGCGCGGCATTCTCGTGAGCGAGCTTCTGGCCCGCCAGCGGGAGCATGGCGGCGTTGGCAAAGTGAAAAAGTACCGTCGAGACCGCGAAGATCAGAAGCAAAGGGTTCGAAAGGACGACGCGATAGCTGGAGGGGACATGCGGCTCGCCGGCGGATTGGCCGCCGCCGCCCGGCAAAAGTCCGCGCGCGATGTCGTTGTCGATGGCAGCGGCGGGGATGCAGAGCGTCGAGACGATGGTCGCCACCGCCATCACGGACATCACCCAGAAAACGACGACCGGGCCGAATGCGTACGCGAGCCCAGCCGCGAGGGCCGCCGCGAACGCATTACCCGCATGGTTGAAACCTTCATTGCGACCGGTCCGCGCCGCAAACGCCTTCGGGCCCACGATGCCGAGGGTGATGGCGGCGATGGCCGGCGGGAAGATGGCGGCCGCCATTGCCGACAGGCTTTGCACCGCGGCCACGGCATAGTGGTTCGTGACCAAAGGGACAGCAAGTGAGGCGATCGTGACGACCACAGCCGCGGCAACGACTAACATGCGCTTGGCACGGGATTTATCGACGAACGCTCCGGCTGGTGTCTGGGCCAAGATGCCAGCAACTCCCGCGACCGACATGACAATGCCGATCGAGGCTTCGTCCCACTTCTGATTGGCGAGCAAATAGATGGCGAGATACGGCCCGAGGCCGTCGCGCACATCAGCCAGGAAGAAGTTTAAGGCGTCCAGCGGATAGAGCGCGCCGCTGGCCGCAGCGGCACGCTGGGTCATGATGCTCTTGCGTTGAGAGATATGAACGCTCGAATCCAGCGTCGAATGCGTGAAGCCCGGAGCGGTTCCGCGTTGCCGTCTGTGACAAACGTACAGGAAGCGGCGGCTGACTACTTCTTTCGGGCTAGCTCCGAACAACCTGCCGTCGCATCGGGACCGGATTCGACATAGCAGGCGGCGATGCGATCGGGATCCAGGATGCGACCGTGGTTGTAGCCGTGACTGTCGGACGCGACCCAAGTGAAGGACGTATTGTCCGGATAGATAACACCGAAGAAGTTCTTGGTGCCTTCCGGATATGTGAAATGGCCACGAAAGCGCCGGTCCTGCTGCTCGGTGATTTCGACGGTCTTGGTGCCCCAGACCTTGTAGCCTTTCTTGTCGGAGATGGTGCGGTTCTCACCGACCCAGGTTCCGACGAGGTTCGGGATCTTAGCGTCATCCTCGGCTCGGGCGACAGTCCCGGCCGACATAAAAACCGCCAACGCCGCAGTGGCGATAACCGAAACCCGGGCGTGAGCGAAGCCGTGCGTCATCGCGGATGATCCTCCAGCGCTGTCTCTTCGATGGAATGCCCGTTCGTCAGCTTCTTCAGCTCCATGATGCCGCGGTTCAGCTCCGCGCCGAGGAGAATGATGACCGCCGTCACCTGGAAGAAGATCATCGCCACCATCAACTGCGAAAGACCCGCATAAAAGCGCGCGTAGTTGCTGATCGAGAGATAGTACGAATAGAAGCCGGCGATCGCGAGCCAGAGCACGACTGAAAACGCCACGCCTGGCCAAACGTCGGCAAGGCGGCGTTTTCCTGCCGCGAGCCAGAGATGGAATGCGAGGAGCTGCGTGCCGATGACTGCCGCGCCCAACAGGTAGCGCACGGCCGGCGCGAGCCACGTCGAATCGAGCAGTGATCGGACTAAAGACGGCTCCACCCACGACGGTCCGAACTGCGCCGCGAACGCGGGGCCGACGACAACCGCCCAGGTCAGCACCAGCATCGAGGCACCGCTGATCAGCACGAGCAACATGCTGAGCCCAAGGCAGATCGGATAGGGCCGCGTCTCGGCGACACGGTACGCGCCGTTGAGGGCCGCACGCAGCGTCTCGACCGCGCTCGTGGCGAAGAAGAGGGCCAGGAAGCCACCGAAGGTCAGGAGATCGATGCGGGTCTGACCCATGATGGCCTCGACCTGGGGCGCCAGCGCCTCGGCCACAGCCGGCGGCAAATTATGGAACAACTGCGCGACGGCCTCGGCTGCCAGCTCCCGGCCGCCGAACAGGCCTGCCAGTCCGCCAAGGAAAATGCAGAACGGAAACAGCGAGACCACGAATGCGAACGCAACCGCGCCCGCCATGGCGAAGCCAGAGTGCTCGTAGAGACGGTAGAGGGCGGCCAGCAGAGTTTTGTAACGCTTCATTGAAAGGCAATCTGGCGACTGTTTCGGCGAATGTCGAGCCGGGACCCTAGTGAGTGCGCGGTTGGAGGTCCATGACCTCTTGGCCACGCTGCGAGATTTACCACCCTCATTAACCTCCGGACACCGTGGACGGAGGGTGCGACTTCTCGTTCACATTCTCGCCGCTCAGCAGGCGCGAGATTGTCTTGACGGCCGGGCTCGGAAATTTGCACATGGCCACAAGAAGCGGCCGGTCTGAAACAGGCCCAAGCGCGTATGTCCCAGAACACGGATCAGCGGAGGAGACAAGATCTATGGCGGCTGTCGAGCTCAAGGCGGACACCAACCTTCTCACGGAGCCACAGCGCTTGATCGATCGAACGGCAGAGGCCGTCGCGGCCGCCGACAGGGTGCTGGCACTCGCCAAAACCGGCGTTAAGGCCGCGATCAAGGACGCGGGTGGCGTCGACGAGGCGCAGCACGCGGCTCATGGTCTCGCCTGGCTCGCGACCACCGTCGAAGCGCTGCGTCAGATGAACCTGTGGGCGGCCCGCCTCAAGGATGAAGGCAACTTCGGTGAGTTCGAGCAGCTCTTGCTCCTTGCCGCCTTCGCCGAATACGGCGCGCAGATTGCGGGCGGCATCCCGATGAGCCAGCTCGAAATCATCCGCCCCGAGGCGCTCGGCGTTTCGAAGGCCGAGATCCGCAAGTATGAGGATGCCGTCGCCGACGTGATCGCAGCCGGCAGCGACCAGAGCGTCAAGGCCAAGCTCGCAACATTCATCGAGCACGCTCAGGGAGCGACTACCTTCGGCAACTCGGGCCTGGACGAGACCATGGCCGCCATCCATGAGCAGATGCGCGATTTCTCGGAAGCGGAGGTCGTGCCGCACGCGCACGAGTGGCATCTCGCCAACGAATACATTCCGCTCGAGATCATCCAGAAGGTTGCCGAGCTCGGCGTGTTCGGTCTCACGCTGCCGGAGGAGTACGGCGGACTTGGCCTCGGCAAGCTCGCGATGTGCGTCGTCTCGGAAGAGTTGTCACGCGGTTACATCGGCGTCGGCTCTCTCGGCACGCGCGCCGAGATCGCGGGCGAGTTGATCCTGCACAACGGCACGGCGGAGCAGAAGGAAAAGTATCTGCCGAAGATCGCCACCGGCGAGTGGCTGCCGACGGCCGTGTTCACCGAGCCGAACACCGGCTCGGACCTCGCGTCCCTCAAGACGCGCGCAGTCAAGGACGGGGACACCTACAAGATTACGGGTCAGAAGACCTGGATCACCCATCCCGTGCGCGCCGACATCATGACCGTACTGACGCGCACGAATCCGGACGAGAAGGGCTACAAGGGCCTTTCGATGTTCATCGCCGAGAAGCCGCGCGGCTCAGACGGCGAACCGTTCCCGGCGAAGGGCATGACGGGCGGCGAGATCGAAGTACTCGGCTATCGCGGCATGAAGGAATACGACATCTCCTTCGACGGTTTCGAAGTGCCGGCCGCCAACCTCCTCGGCGGCGCCGAGGGCCAGGGCTTCAAGCAGCTCATGAACACGTTCGAGGGCGCACGGATTCAGACGGCCGCGCGCGCCGTCGGCGTTGCCCAGTGCGCGATGGATCTCGCGCTCAAGTACGCGCTCGAGCGCAATCAGTTCGGCAAGCCGATCTACGCGTTCCCGCGCGTCTACAACAAGGTCGTGATGATGGCGGTCGAGACCATGATCGCGCGCCAGCTCTCCTATTTCGCCGCGCGCGAGAAGGACGAAGGGCACCGCTGCGATCTCGAGGCCGGCATGGCGAAGCTGCTCGGTGCCCGCGTCGCCTGGGCCAACGCCGACAACGCGCTTCAGATCCACGGCGGCAACGGCTTCGCGCTCGAATATCCGGTGAGCCGCGTTCTTTGCGACGCGCGCATTCTCAACATTTTCGAGGGTGCCGCCGAAATCCAGGCGCAAGTCATTGCGCGCCGGCTGCTCGAAGACAAAGCCTGATCCGCATTCCATTTTTCAAGCGCAGGGGTCAGGCCGCAGGTCTGGCCCCTTTTTAATTTGAAGGTTTCATGTTCTCGGTGCCCGCCTGGCTCTGGATCGCATTCACTGTCGTGGGCGCGGCCGCGCAGACCGCGCGCACGGCGATGCAGCGCGAACTCACGGAGACGCTCGGCACCATCGGCGCGACGCACGTGCGGTTCCTGTTCGGGTTGCCGTTCGCACTCCTGTTCCTTGCCCTCGCGACCTTCGCGCTTCCCGATCCACTGCCGCCGATCAACGCCGAGGCGCTGCTCTGGATCGGTGGTGGCGCGGTCTCGCAGATCGTCGCGACGGCGCTCATCCTCGCAGCGATGCGAGAGCGCTCCTTCATCGTCGCCACGGCCCTCGCCAAGATCGAACCGGTGTGGGTTGCCATCACAAGCGCGCTTTTTCTGGCGGAACCGCTGACACATCCCATGATGGCGGCCATCGTCGTCGCAACGCTCGGTGTGTTGCTGATGTCCTGGCCGCGGCATGCTTTGGAGGCTGATTCACGCCCTCGCAGCGCGCGTGAACGCTCGCATCCCGGACGATCAGGCGCCCGCCACGGCGGTCGCGCGCCATCGCTACAATCGGCGCTGCTCGGCCTCGGGGCCGGCGCCCTGTTCGGCTTTGCGGCCATGGGCTATCGCGGCGGCATCGGCGCGCTCGGCGGACAATCGTTCATCGGAGCAGCGACCCTCGCGCTCGCAATGGCGCTCCTCTTGCAAACGCTGCTGCTGACCGCCTACCTTGCCGTTCGCGACAGGCCCACGCTGGCCGCGTTGCTGAAAGCCTGGCGGCCATCGATGTTCGCGGGTTTCATGGGGGCGTTCGCATCGCAATTCTGGTTCCTGGCTTTCGCCTTGCAGAGCGCGGCGCTGGTGCGGACGGTGGCCCTCGTCGAGATCCTGTTCGCATTCTTCGTTTCACGCGGCGTATTTCATCAAAAGCTCGGCACGCGTGAGGCGGTCGGCATCGTGCTGCTGGTGGGCGGGGTCGCTGCGCTGCTCAACAGCGCCTGATACTCTCGCGGACACGTGATTTCCATTTGCACCAGCGTTTATTAGAAGACTGATACGTCTTCGTTTTCTTCTTCCTGGCAGGACATGTTTCGATGCGTTTTTTCCTCTGTGCCGCCTTGGCATCCTCACTCGCCGCTGTTTCCGTTCATGCCCAGGACGCACCGGCCGATCTTCCAGGCGCGGACGCGTTCCAAGCCGGATCCGGACGCATCTGGTTTGCCGGCTGCGCGTACGAATCGGACCGGTACGTCACCTGTAAAACGGCGGCACCCGGAGCTCTCGAAGCGATCGCGAGCCCGGGAGACCAGACGCCGGGCGCCGCCCTCCAAATGTTCGTCAGCGACGTTTTCATCGAGAAGGGATGCGCCTTCGAAGCCGGGCCGGACAGCTTCCGCGTCAACGGCATCTTTCTCTCTTTCGACTCCAAGGCGGCAAAGGCCATCCGGTGCTCGGGCAAGAAGCCGGGCCTCGCGTTCCAACCGGGCGTCATCACGCTGCTCGATACCGTCTACTTTTTCTCCGGCGATCCGCCGCAGTAAGTGGAAACGGCTTCCCTCCATTTGAGCCTGCGGGTACATGCTCGGGGATGACGCAAAAATCCATTCTCATCACTGGCTGCTCCTCCGGCATCGGTCTCTCGTGCGCGCGCATCATGCGTGGCCGCGGCTGGCGCGTAATCGCCACGGTGCGCTCACAGCAGGACTATGAAACGCTGTCGCGGGATGTGGGCGTCGAAACGCTGCATCTCGACCTCGCCAATCCGAACTCCATCGCGCGTTGCGCAGACGAGACGTTACGGCTTACGGACGGCCGGCTCACGGCGTTGTTCAACAACGGTGCCTACGGGCAGGTCGGCGCGGTCGAGGACATCACGACGGACGTCCTGCGCCGGCAGCTCGAAGTCAACGTAATCGGCACCCACGATCTGACGCGCCGGCTTATTCCTTCTATGCGGGCGGCGGGCGAAGGCCGCATCGTGCAGTGCTCCTCTGTCCTCGGCTTCGTTTCAGTGCCCTACCGCGGCGCCTATTGCGCATCAAAGTATGCGCTCGAGGCCCTGAGCGATGCGCTCAGGCACGAGCTCAAGGGTACGGGGATCTTCGTCTCCATCATCGAGCCCGGCCCGATACGGACGCGCTTCGTCGAGCACGCGCTGGCGAACTTTCGCACGACCGTCGACATCGAGGGGTCTGCCCACCGCGAAACCTACCTCGCGCGGCTCGCTGCAATGGAGAAGGGCGGCAAGTCCACTTTCAAGCTGGAGCCCGAGTCAGTGGCCTGGAAACTCGTGCATGCAGTCGAGAGCGCCAAGCCCAAGCGCCGCTACATGGTGACGGTGCCTACTTATATGGCCGCCATTGGAAAGCGTGTCTTGCCGGCGCCGCTCAGCGATTGGCTCGCCCAGCGCATCTAGGCGTGAACTGCGAGTGCCGAGGCAAACTCCTCCGGCACGATGCTGTCACCGAGGCGCTGCCGCAGATGGGTCAGCAGCCCGCGCATGACGTTGTCGCGATGCTCGCGTGCGTGGAAATGCCGAGCGGTCACGTTGTAAAGATAGTTGATCAGCGCGACCGCGCGGTCCTCGGTGATGACACCGAGAGCTGCTTCCAGATCAGGCGGCAGGGGAGCGTCCGCGCTGGCGACGAACGGCCCGATCTGCATGCGCGTGATGGGCTTAATAGCATACAGTTCGGCACACACTGCATCGAGGGCGGCGCGATCATTCGCGGCCAGTAGCGTCGAGCATTTTAGAACCATGAGGTAGACGTGGAACTCCGAGGACGGCTCGGAAAGCTCGATGGCTTTGTCGTAGAGCGAAAGGGCCTCGGCGAACTCACCTTTCCACATTTTCATTTGTGCTCGCGTGGCGAAGGCAGCGGCGAAGGCGGTACTTTTTTCGAAGGCGTCGTCTGCTAGCCGCTCGGCCAGCTCCCAATGGCCACGCTGTATGAAGAACAGGAGCCTGGCCGCAGCAAGCACAAGCAGAGGGTTGTCCTGGATCGCATGCAGGGATCCAAGCACAAGACGCTCGATCTCGGTCTCAGTTTCCGTCCATCCCTCGACGTTCGGTTTGTTCTCTTTGCGCTGGAGGAGCCCCGTGTGCAGCGCGAGCGCACGCATGATTCCGAGAGACGGATCATTTGGATTAATGGCCTGGGCCCTGTCGAGGCGCGCCATCGATTCAGCCCAGCTTTCCGGCGTTCGGGTCAGCATGAGCGCGGCGTCATGCAGGCGAAGCTCAAGCGGCGTCTGGGTGGGAGCGACTACACTTTCAGCCGGCACCGCGAGATGCGCCCAAATCGAATCCCTTATTTCCGCAGCCAGTACCGCAACGGAGCTGGCTAGACCATCGGCCCCGAAGTTTGAGCGAAATCCCTTTAGCACGATGCCGGATACGCCGGTCCGCAACACGCAAGCGGCGTGCAATTGCTCTCCGTCGGCGTGCAGGCTCGTTTCCAGCGAGTAGGAGACGGCATCGGCGGGATTGGCGCCTTGGCGCCAATCGGTTTTGAGCACGATGCGATGCTTGCCGCCTGTCGCGGCGTTAAGCTCGCGCACCAGGAGCGGAAGAGCCGATTCAGCAAAAGAAGCCGTCGCAAGATCGCCTAGGCCGTAGCACGGGCCGATGACGATGAAGGCTTCCGTCGCTCCCGCCTCGGCCTTCGCGATCCAAACATAGCCTTCGCCGTATTGCGTCGCGATGAAGCGCGGTGAGCGGGCATTGTCGCCAAGCTTCGAGCGCAGCCGGTTGACGAGAAAATCGACGTTGCGGTCCGATATGTCGGAGCCCGCGTGCGAGATGGCATCGAGAATTTGCTCACGACGCAGGAGCTTGTTGGCATTGCCCGCGAAAAGCTGCAGCAGCGCGCGCTCGTGGCGGGTAAACCGCAACTGCTCGTCTTTGCCGCGTTCGGCGGTGAGGAATGAACCGTCGAACACAATGTCTTCATAACGCTGCCGGCTCATGGTTTGCACCCGTCGGAATGTAAGGTAGCCAACATAACCCGGCAGTCGTCACTGAACAGACGTTTTTTCAAATATTGGAACAACAATCTTCGGCGAGATTCTTCTTACACGGCGGGGCCCGCGCATCACGCGGAAGGATCGGCGAAAATTGACACTACTTACGTATTGGATTTTGGCAGCGCGGGCATCGGCGGCGCGGCACTTGCGGAGCTTTGTCTGCATTATGCTGTCCGTAGCCGTCCTACCGGCCATGGCATTCGCGGAAACACCGGTCGACGTTGAGCTCGTCATCGTCGCCGATGTCTCCATCTCCATGGATCGGGAAGAAAAGCGCCTTCAGCAGGAAGGCTTCGTCGCCGCTTTCCGCCACCCGGACATTTCGAAAGCGATCGGAACGGGCCTCCACCGGCGCATTGCCGTTACTTACGTCGAATGGGGAGGTGACGGACAGCAGCGCGTCGTGGTGCCCTGGATGCTTGTGAGCGGTGCCGACAGCGCCCTGCGTTTTGCTTCGCGGCTGGAGAGGAACCGGCCGGCGAAAATGGTGCGAGGCACATCGATCAGCAGCGCGCTCATCAAGGCGGCAGCTCTCATGGAGCGCAACGGATTTGCCGGTACGCGCCGCGTCATCAATCTTTCCGGCGACGGGGTGAACAACAAGGGGCCGGAACTTCCGGAGGTGCGCGCCGAGGTTCTGTCCAGCGGAATCACGATCAATGGCATGCCTATCGTCTACAAGGGCCTGATGGACGGTGTGATCGATGATCCTGAAAGCCAGCCACCCGCCAGCATGCTGATCGGCTATTTCGAGGAGCACGTGATCGGCGGGCCGGATGCCTTCATCGAGCCGGTGAAGGGTCTCGACGACTACTATGTCGCCATCCGGCGCAAGCTGAAGCGGGAGATCGAGGCGCCGGTGCTTTCGGGCCTCGGCGGCGCCCCAACATTGCTCGCTAACCGCTGAGTTCCATCTCCACGGTCCGTGGCTAACCTAAAGGGGATTCAGCGCAAGCAGTCCGCTCTCACTCCAAGACGCCGGATTCCACGCGGTTCACGGTTTTTCAATATTCGGCCGCCAAAGTATGTCCACTGATGTTAGGGGCGGTGGCATCCGCACGGTCGGAGGCTGCCGGTATTTCAACGGTACGCCGGCCATGTCATTTCTCGACGTCATTGCGAGCAAGCTTTTCCCAGCAAAGGCCGCAAGCGCACGCAGTGCGCGCGGTAAGGTTGAGGATCTTCGATCGGTCGTGAGAGCGCCGCAACGCATGCGCAGCGGTTATCTCTGGGCCGACAGGCTGATCACGCCGCGTCCCTGCATGATCAAGGATCTGTCTCACAGAGGCGCTCGCGTCGAAGTCATCGGCGATCCGATAAAACCGACGTTGCTCTCGGATGGGGTGAAGCTCTACTTCGACACCGAAAAGCACGAGATCCAATGCTCCATGAGATGGAACAAAGGCCAGACCTTCGGCCTGCGCTTCGAGAGCGGGCCTAAGCCGCCGTCGCGCAAATACCGCTCATTCTAACGCGGGGATGACCGTCATAAGCGCGAGGTTCCAACTCGCTCTCGCGCCGTCTCACGCAACCTTTCCAAATTGTCTTCTGCCTTACATTTTTGTGGTCATGCCGCGCGCTACTTGCGCCCGTGCATGGGCGCCAACACGTGGATTTCCAGCAGCGTGTCGAAGCGCAGGTCTCGATCAACATACCTTACGTGAGGTCCCGATCGGCGAACCTCGCGCTGTGGAACGAGTACAACTGGAGTACTTCCAATGACGAAGACCTTTGCGAAGCTGGCTGCGGTTTGCGGAACGGCAGCGGTGCTGGCCGGCGCGGCGGCAATGCCGGCCAATGCCCTCTACCTCGGTTACGGAAACGGAGATCCCGGTGATTGCGGTGATTTCTGGGCTTTCCAGCGCGGCTGCAAGCCCGCTCCCCAAGCTCAAGTCCCCGCCACTGCTCCGACCGGGCACGCTTACCATACGGCGCACCGCTACGCGCGCACACATCACCACCCAGTCACGCAGCAGCGTATGATCGATAAGAACTCTTGAGCTTTCGGCTAACGCGGCGGGGCATGACAATCTCTGCCGCGGGCGCCTTCACTCATTCAGCTTTGTCGAGGATCGTGCGAATTTTTAGCGCCAGCTTTTCGACACTGAAGGGCTTCTCCAGGAAGTTCGTCCCGGGATCGACGATACCGTTATGGACTACGGCGTTGCGCGTGTAGCCCGTGGCATAGAGAACCTTCATATCCGGCGCGATCTTCAGCGCTGCGTCCACGAGTTGGCGGCCAGTCATGTCCGGCATGACAACGTCAGTGAAGAGCAGGCTGGCCTTGAAGCCATTTTCGAGCATGCGCAGGGCTTCCGGTCCGCCCGATGCGGTGATGACGTTGTAGCCGAGATCGCGCAGCACCTCGGCCGTGAAAGACCTTACCCGGTCCTCGTCTTCCACCAGCAATATGGTTTCGCCCTGCCCCGTGTACGATGACGGCGGAACGGCCGCTTCCGTCTCGGATACATCTCCGTAGAACCGCGGCAGGTAGATCTTGACCGTCGTTCCGACGCCGATCTCCGAATAGATCTTCACGTGCCCGCCCGACTGGCGAACAAATCCAAACACCTGGCTCAAGCCAAGTCCGCTGCCCTTGCCGACGCCCTTTGTTGTGAAGAATGGCTCGAATGCCCGGTCGAGCACGTCCGGCGGCATGCCCACGCCTGTGTCCGTCACCGCAATGACAACGTATTGGCCCGGCTCGATCTCATATTTCCGGCCATAGACATCGTCCACGTGCGTGTTCGCGGTTTCGATCGTCAGCTTGCCGCCTTCAACCATCGCGTCGCGCGCGTTCACCGCGAGATTGAGCAGAGCGCTTTCAAGCTGGGCGAGATCGGCCTTCGTTCGCCACAATCCGGCGGCCGTGATCGTCTCGATGCGGATGTGCTCCCCGAGCGAGCGCAGCAGGAGCTCGCTCATACCGGCGATCATCCGGTTTGCGTCGATCGGCTCGGGTGACAACGGCTGGCGACGCGAAAACGCCAGTAACCGCTGCGTCAGCGTGGCTGCGCGTTCCGCTCCTTCCATGGCGCCATCGATGAAGCGCTGGACGTCGGTTTCCCCGCGTTTCAGCCGGCGCTGCATCAAGTTGAGACCGCCGATGATGACGGCGAGCATGTTGTTGAAGTCGTGGGCGATGCCGCCGGTGAGCTGTCCGACCGCTTCCATCTTTTGCGCCTGGCGGAGTTGCTCCTCCGACTTCATGAGGGCGGCAGTGCGCTCGTTGACTTGACGCTCGAGAGCAACAGTGAGCTCGCGCAACTCGTTTTCAGCACGGCGGCGCTCGACCGCTTGGCGCGTGCGCTCCGCAACCTCGCGGATAAAGGCGATTTCCTCCGCGGGCCATTCGCGTTTCGACGCGTTGTTGAGATAGAGGAGGGCGACCAGACCGTTTTGCTCGGTGATCGGCATGTTTACCACGGATTGCGCACTGATCGCCTTCAACGCATCCGCGGTATCGCGCGTGCGCGGATCAATTTCCGCGTCGGCGAAGATGACTGTTTCGCCGCGCTTCAGCTCGTCGATATATGATCCAAAGTCCCTGAACTTCAGCGTGCCGGCGAGGCTTTTGATGCCCTCCGCATTCCAGTCTTTCTCGATGGTGATCGTTTCAGCCACTGGATCGATCGTGCCGTAGCCCGCCCGGCTAACGCCCATAAGTTTGCCAAGCATGGCTGCCGATGCGTAGGCGATCTCGGCCGGATCCGTGAACGTCCGGATCTCTTCCTGCAGTTCCAAGACTGCCTGACGTTGCATTTCAGCGGTTTTGATCTCGTGGATATCGGTGCAGCTGCCGTACCACCTCGTGATCCGCCCCTCGCTATCCCGCACACAGTTGGCGCGGCCGATTACCCAGCGGTATGCGCCGCTCTTGTGCCGCAAGCGGTACTCGATGCGATAGGGTTCTCCCGTCTCGAGGCTACGGCGCCAGATCGCCCACGCGTGCTCCCGATCGTCGGGATGGAACATGTCCTTCCACTCTTCCCCATCGGTCGACCCTAGCGGCACTCCGGTGAATTCGTACCAGCGATCGTTGTAGTAGTCGTGGTAGCCGTCCGGCCGCGTGGACCAGATCATCTGCTCGATGGAGTTGGTGATGGCTTTGAGCTGCCCTTCGCTCTCGCGAAGCTGTCGCTCGTAACCCAAGCGCGCTGTCGTCTCATTCACGATACAGAGAACACCGGCGGCCTTTCCCGCCGCATCTTCCACAGCGGAATAGGCGATGTCGAAGGTGACTTGCTCGGGGACGCCGCGGCGTTCGATGTAGAACGGGCGATCCTTTGCATAGACCGGCTCTCCCGTCGTGCGTACGCGGTCGAGCAGGGCCTTTAAGTCATCCCACAGCTCCCCCCAGTTCTCGATGGCCGGCCGGCCCAGGGCATGGGGATGCTTGTTGCCGATCGTCGGAGCGTAGGCGTCGTTGTAGAGGGCGACGTACTCCGGTCCCCAAAACAGAACGATTTGAGCTGGCGACGCCAGCATCATCGCGAATATCGTTTTGAGGTTCTCCGGCCAGGACGCGGGCTCCCCCAGGGGAGACTTTGACCAATCGACGGATGCGACCAGCGATTTTACGGAACCGCTCGGAGTGGCGGCAGTGGATAGGGGCATCGAAACACGCAGCAAAATTTGACTGGGAAATCGTCGCGGCGGCAGCCGCCGCTGTCAAGTCTACCGCCCCCCGGCAGGCCTGATCCGATACCCTTCTTACTTTCAGAACTTAGTTTGCGAAACGGAAATGTAGGACATCGCCATCCTTGACGACGTATTCCTTGCCTTCGAGCCGCATCTTGCCGGCATCCTTCGCCCCGACTTCCCCGCCCAAGGCCACGTAATCGTCGTAGGCAATCGTTTCCGCACGGATGAATCCTTTTTCGAAGTCCGTGTGAATGACGCCCGCTGCCTGGGGCGCTTTCGTCCCGCGCGTGATCGTCCATGCGCGCGCTTCTTTCGGGCCGACCGTAAAGTAGGTGACGAGATCCAATAACTGGTACCCGGCGCGGATCAAGCGGTTCAGGCCCGGCTCGGAAAGGCCCATCTCGTTCAGGAACTCGATGCGGTCCTCCGGAGGAAGGCCGGCGAATTCGGATTCGATCTTGGCCGAGATGACGACGGACGCGGCGCCTTCGGCCTTGGCGCGCTCCTGAACTTTCGCGGAATGCGCATTGCCATTGGCAGCCGAGGCTTCCTCGACATTGCAGACGTAGACCACCGGCTTCGACGTCAGGAGTTGAAGTCCCTGAAAGATGGGTCGCTCCTCGGGCGTGATGTCGGCTGTGCGTGCGGGTTTGCCCTCACGCAGCGGAGCCAGAACCTTTTCCATCACAGCGAGCTGGGCCTTCGCATCCTTGTCGCCGCTCTTTGCCTTTTTCTCATTCGCCGCCACGCGCTTCTCGAGGCTCTCGAGGTCGGCCAGCATCAGTTCGGTTTCGACGACGTCGGCGTCGGCGAGCGGATCGATGCGGTTCTCAACATGCGTGATGTCGTCATCCTCGAAGCAGCGCAGCACGTAGGCCACCGCATCCACTTCGCGGATGTGCGAGAGAAACTTGTTGCCGAGGCCTTCGCCTTTGGACGCGCCGCGGACAAGACCGGCGATGTCGACGAACGTCAGACGCGTCGGAATGATCTCGGCGGATTTGGCGATGCCCGCCAACTTCTGGAGGCGCTCGTCCGGCACGCCTACCTCGCCGACATTCGGCTCGATGGTGCAGAACGGATAATTGGCCGCCTCGGCCGCAGCCGTCTGCGTCAGCGCGTTGAACAGGGTGGACTTGCCGACGTTCGGCAGGCCCACGATGCCACACTTGAAACCCATGGGAAAAAGCCTCGAGATCTCTATTGAACCACGGAAGGGTTCGCTGGTGTCCCGATTCCGAAGTTCGCCAGAGCTCGCAGCTAGGTACCAAGCGAACTTCGGAATCAAAGGGACACCAGCAAGCATGATTTGCCAGTGTGATTCAGATCGAGAAATTCGCTCGATGCCTCGCCGCCAGTATGGCGAACTTCTCGATCATCACACTAGGCTGGCTACACCGGCACCGGCCGGGGATCAATGCAAAACGGGCCCACGGGCAGAGGTGTCGCGCCACCTCCAGCCCTAAGCCCGTTTTCTAACCGTTTGCGGCGGCGGAGTGGCCAGCCGGCTCATTCGCTGCTGTCGTCGTCCTCGCCCATGATCTCGTCGGAGGCCGTGATCAGACCGACGGCGGGGTTGGTGCCGCAGTATTCGCCGATTTTGTGCATGTCGGCTTCGAACGTGTCGGTGTCGAAGATCTTGTTGCCCGAGTCCGAAGCCTGATAGCCGGCAATCCACATCAGGATGTAGCCAAGGCCCTCGGCCTCTTCCTGGCTGGACTTCACGGCGGCCTCGCAGGTCATGGTGGCGAGGTCAACGGCTTCTGATCCGTGCGGCGTGGCGTTCGCGCCAAGGAACTTCGAAGCGACGGTCAGCACGCCGACCTTGGGCTGCTCCCGGCAGGCGGCGAGGATCTTATCGAAATCCTTGCTGAGGCCGCCGAAATCGATGACGGCGCCCTGCTCGTCGGTGACGGTGAAGCCGGCGATCCAATACAGGATGCCGCCCATACCGGACTTGTCTTTCTCTGATCCCGACTCGACCGACTGTATCAATTGGCTGCAACTGACCGTAGAGAGGTCGATCTTTTCTGCCGATGCCGTCGAGGCGAAGCCTGTGACGGTCAACAGGGCAAAAGCCATAGTGGCAAACAGGCGCTGCATTTGGTCCCCCGGATCAAGTTGGCATGGCGACACGACTGCGAGCCAGTCGCCACACTCCGCACTTCGCTCCTAATGCGGATGGCTTTAGCCAGCCTGACCACTGCCTGACCTTGCGCCCTTCTCTCAGCGAACCTTAGCGAGTTCGAACGCCGAGTAGCTTGCGGGACTCGGCAAGGCCTCCTTGCCCGTCATGGCGTCGGCCAAAGCCTCTGCGAGCACGGCCCCGGGTTGTAAATCCTTGACGGCAATGACCATAAACGGCCGCTGCCAATTGGTGCCGCCCTTCTCACACGTGGGACACCGCTCGCGATACTGGCCAAGGTTCAGAGTCGAAACCGGGACTTCGGTACCGATGGCGGCCGACACGATATCCGCGGTGCGCGCGGCCCGGCGTCCTGCGCGGGCTTTTTCCTCAGCCGGGTTGCCTTCCTGGGAGGCGGCGCCAACCGCAATCACCTCATGTGCATTCGACAATCCGTCGCGCACTTCCTGGTCGAGAACGTCTTTCGCAAGCTCCTCGCGCGCGAGCACGCGGCCATCCTTTTCGAGATCGTCAGAGCTGCCGCGGACCCATAGGAACTGCTTGCGCGCGACTACCACATCGAACGTGCCGAGGCGGCCGGCCTTGTCGCGTCCTTCGATGGCGAAGATCAACGTTCCGCGCGTCTGGCGCATGGGCTCGGACGACGCGAGCGGCGCGATCTCGGTGGGTACATACGGCGCCGCGTAGGGATCGACGACAGCGTTGTGAGCGACGATCGCAGTGGTGGTGAGCGCCGCCGTGGACGTGAGCGCAACAGCTGCACCGGCCTTCGTTTGCAGGAAGGAGGCGATCCAGTTGTACCAATCCTGCCAATTGCGAACGCGGTCGAACCACTTGTAAGTGCTCCACGCGCGCCGCACTTTTTTCGATTTCTGGAATTGCTCCTTGAGCTTCTCCGTATCGAGAGACATGTCCCGCTCCCCTAGACCAGTTTCCCTGACCGGTCCCCACCTGCTCCGAGGTTAAGCCTAGCGCAGTTTGCAAGCGGGATGGTGACGCGAAACACGCATCGCAGATCAGGATGTTCGTTATCTACGGAAACGAACGCAGGCTTGATCAGGGCTTACGGGCAGCCAGCCATTTCTTGAGATTTTCGGCGATGGCGTTGGCACTCTTGCCGGCGCGCTCGCCGGCTGGATGCGCGCGCGGCTTGGGCGCGGGGCGCTCAACCGCGTTCTCTTCGGCCGGCGCTTGCTGCGCCTTGCTCTGTCGCGGGTCGCCGGACTCGCCAAGCTCTTTTGCGACATCCGTCAGGAAGCGGGACTGATCCCCCTTGGCAAGGCGGGGCGATGCCTTGGCAATGCCCTCGAGCAGCGGCACGAGCCACTCCTGGTCGGCTTTCGTAAAGTCATTCAGCACCCATCGGGCCACGAGTTCCTTCACGCCCGGATGGCCCACGCCGATGCGCACGCGCACGTAGTCGTTGCCGAGATGGGCCGAGATCGAGCGCAACCCGTTGTGGCCCGCGTTGCCGCCGCCGGTTTTGACCTTGAGCTTGGACGGCGCAAGATCGATCTCGTCGTAAAAAACGACGATGTCCTCTTCCGCGATTTTCAGGAACCGCGCGGCCTCGCCGACCGAGCGGCCGCTCTCGTTCATGTACGTATCGGGCTTGAGCAGCAGCACCTTTTCGCCGGCGAGCTCGCCATCTGCGGCGGTGCCCTGGAACTTGCGCTTCCACGGACCGAAGCCATGGGCGCGTGCGATCCCGTCGACGGCCATGAACCCGACGTTGTGACGGTTTCCGGCGTATTGGCTGCCGGGGTTTCCGAGGCCGACGAACAATTTCATCACTAGTGTCCCGATCCGAAGTTCGCCAGAGTTCTTTGCTAGGTACCGAGAACTTCGGAATCAAAGGGACACTAGCAAGCGCATGATTTGCCGATTGTGATTCAGATCGAGAAATTCGCTCGGTCACTCGCGGAAAAATTGGGCGAATTACTCGATCATCACACTAGATGATCCAAAACAAAAAAGGCCGGCACCCGTATAGCGGGGCGCCGGCCTTTTGCGCAAATGCGCCGTTCTTACTTCTTGCCGGCGGGCTTGGCGGCCGGAGCGGCCTTGGCGCCAGCGGCCGGGGCTGCGCCCTTGGCAGGCGCAGCGCCCTTTGCTGCGGGAGCTGCAGCCTTGGCATCGCCAGCGGGCGCGGCAGCCGCGCCTTCGGCGCCGGCGCTCGCGGCCTCTTCGTCGTCCTTGTTCTTCGCGCCTGCGATGGTCGCAATCGTGAAGTCACGGTTTGCGATCGTCGGCCTCACGCCCTCCGGCATGGTGACAGCGGAAATGTGGATCGAGCGGCCGATCTCGAGACCTTCGAGGTTGATCTCGAATGCCGCGGGAATGCGGTCGTACGGGCAGAAAACTTCCACGTCGTGGCGAACGATGTTGAGCACGCCTCCGCGCTTCAGGCCCGGCGAGGCCGCGTGGTTGACGAAGCGGACCGGAACGGCGACGCGAATGACGCCATCCTTGCCGATGCGCAGGAAGTCGACGTGGATCGGATGATCCTTGACCGGGTCAAGCTGGATATCGCGCGGGATGACGCGGATGGTCTTTTCTTTGCCGACGCTGATGTCGAACACGGTCGACGTGAAGTGACCCTTGATGAACTGCTTCCAAAGGTCGTTGCCGTTGATGGCAATGATTTCTGCGGGCTGACCGTCACCGTAAACAACTGCGGGAACGTTCCCTTCTCGGCGAGCTTGGCGTGCGGCCCCCTTGCCTGCACGCGGGCGCGCCGTGGCTTTGATCTCGATGATCTCGCTCATGGCATTTTCTCCAATGAAAAAAGGGCCTTAACCAGGCCCCACTGGCTGCGACCGGCCTCCAAGGGTGCCGGGCAGGTCTCTCGCTTTGGCTTGAGATGGGCGCGTTATAGCCGTGGGCGGGTAAATTGGCAATCGGCGTCCGACTTAGAAAATCCCTTGTCGATGCCCCATATAGCCTGGGTTAATGAGGGCGCGCAGGGTGCCCTTCCGCTGCGTTGCCGGGGCCCGCATGTTACACTCTGCGCAAACGCCGCCATCAATCCGAGACCTGGATGACCCGCAAAGTTAGCAAGCGCCGACCGGCGCAGGAGCAAGATAAGCTCATCTTCTCGGCCCTGCGCGAGTCCGGCCGCCCGGTTTCCGCCTACGAAATCATCGACCAGCTTCGCGACCGGGCGACGCTTGCGCCGCAGACCGTCTACCGTGCGCTCGACAGGTTGATCGCAGCAGGCTCGGCGCACCGGCTCGAGTCCCTCAATGCCTTTGTCGCGTGCGGCCAGTCAGGGCACCAGCACGAAGGCGCGGCAGTGTTCGCGATCTGTGACGACTGCGGGACCGTGTCGGAGTTCGCCGAGCCGCGCGCGGTGGAGGCGCTTTCGAACTGGGCCAAACGCTCCAAGTATACCGTGCGGGCGATGACGCTCGAGCTGCGCGGGCGCTGCGCGGACTGCGCGCAACGGATTTCCTGATACCTTAGCAAATAAGAAAATGGGCGCGTGTCCCGTTGGGTCGGACACGCGCCCTTATCTGTCTGCCGATGGAGCAACACCAGTCGTAGCGGTTACGCCGCCACCTGCTTTCGCGCCGCTAGGCGGCGACCTTCGCCTTCCTGATGGCGCGGAGCCGAGCGGGAGCGGGCTTTCCGGCCTTGCTCTTCCGCTCGCCGTTCTCCCCTGGCGCCGAACCGCGCAGGTGCGTCTTGACGACGACCTCGCCTGCTTCGAACGCCTCCTGGAGAACCGGGATGGCTCGCGCGGGATCAGCGGTCCCGCTCATGAAGACATCGAGCGCGGCATAACCGGTTTCCGGCCAGCTATGGATGGAGATGTGGCTCTCCTCCAGCACCGCAACGCCCGTGACTCCGCCCGTGGGCTTCAGGGGGTGAAGATGCATGTGCAGGAGCGTCGCGCCCGAGGCTTCCACACACCGTTTAAGAGTCCGCTCCACGTGCTCGACGTCGTCGAGCCGCTTGGCACCATACAGATCGATCAGAAGGTGCTGGCCGGCATAGCGGCCCACGCGGTCCTCGGTCGTGTCCTCAAGAGCAACGCGCGCACCCTGCGACGCGTGCAGATCTTCCTTTTGGGCGGGGCTTGAACGAGTCAAGTCCATCCCCAATTGGAAGAGGGTGTCATTAAAGGCCATATGACCCTCCCCAACCAGCAGACAGATTCAACCCGAACGCTCCTTACCTTGGGGGTGTGGGGATGGAAGTCCTTGACCTTAAGGGCAGGTGGACGAACGGAGAACGCTGATATGATGCAAGCGCCCCCCCATCGCAAGAGAAAAGTGACCCCGCGCGCGTAAAAATTTGCGCAGCGTTGTCACACGCTTTTAGCGGGTCGATGCCGGGGCGTTTCGCGCAACGATTTGAAAGCCGCGCGCGCCATCATTGCGGATTGAGAAACTGCTCGAGCAGCTTCTTGCCTTTGGCTTTCGTACTTTCGGCTTTCTCGCCGCCGCCAAGCAGATCGTTGACGATCTCGTCGGCCTTCTTGCCTTTGAACTGCTTCCCGATCTCCTTGATCGTCTCAGCCGCCTTCGGGTTCTTGAGTGCGCCGGCGAGATCGGGCGTGAATTTCGGATTTTCCCAGGTGCCATGCATCCGAACGGGCACCTCGAAGCCGGAAGCCTCTTGCGTTGCGCCCTGGCCGGTAAGGTCGGCCACCACCTTCGGGCGCAGCATGTAATCGACCTCGCGCGTCGGCAGCCCGACTTGGCCGGATCCAGAAACGCGAAGAAGCGGGCCAACCAGCTTCAGATCCTGGTTCGCAGCGATGCCGGACTTCACGGTCCAGGTCGATGTCATCTCGCTGAAGTCGGTCTTGTCGGTCGGGCGGGTATCGAGGCCGCCGAGGTTTCCCTTGCTCAAGTTGCGCATCATCTCCGCGACGTTGATGCCGATTATGGCGCCGTCGGCGAACGCGAACTCCATCTTTCCGTTCAGCGTCTCGACGATCTGGCGCTCGGTGGTGCCCTGTCCGGCCAGCGCGAGCGAGAGGCGGCCCCGACCCGTCACGCGGTCGACTTCAAGTGCATCGGTGAGCAGCGGTTGGGCTTCGATCCCGTCGAGAGCCAGATTTGCTGCCAGACTGGCGGACGTTCCGGCCGTACCATCGAGCGTGATCGTACCGCGTCCCGTGCCCTTGTAGAGGCGCACCTGATCGAGCGTCGTTTTCATCACGCGGTTCTTCAGCGCGACCGTGACGTCGGATTGATCGAGGTGGATCGTGCGGACGGTGAGCTTGCCGATGGAGAGCTTGGCATTCGCATCGATGACGCCGAGGCCGTCGAGGTGCAACGGCTCTTCGTCCCAGCCGTGACGCTTGGTGTAGCCCTTGACGCGCGGGCCGGCCGGCGCGGGCTCCTGCAGCAGATCTTCGATGGATTGCGCCTTTGTACCCTCGCCTGCCGCGGCAGGAGGCGAGGCTGCGCGCCGCGCTTCGCCGGTGGACCGGTAAGTGTTGAGGTCGAGTTCGGTGAGCTTCAGGTTGGCATTGACCAAGGGGCGCGCACCGCGCGTATCGAGCGAGATATCGCCCCTCGCGGTGGTCTGATCGAGCACGATTTCGGCCGTTGAAAGAGCAAGCTGGTCCGGCGCGGTGCGCAGAAGACCTTTAGCAGTCAGCGGTCCAAAGCCTTGAGAAGGCGGGAGGTCGAGCCCAATCCACGCGGCGAGATCGCGGGCTGATGCCGCTTTCGCAGAAAGGATGCCTTCCGCCGAAAGGTCGTCATGCAGCCTGGCGGAGCCATCGAAGCTGGCATCGAGGGCGTCGCCGCCGAGCGTGAACTTGAGCTTGGCCGGGCGGTTCGCGCTGACTTCCGCGGGCGAGGTGAGAGCGGAGTCGAAGCTGACAGTCTTCCCTTTCCAGGACAGGCTTCCGTGGGCGACCAGCGGCTCGGTCAAAGCTGCGAGTTCCATTTTCGCATTGATGTTCGAGACCTCGGTCAAGCTGCCGTTGCGCGCGTCCCGGTAGTTGAAGGTGCCGTTGTCGATGCGCACGTCTTCGAGCCTGACGTCGCCGACGCGAAAGCGCTTTCCGCCATTTGCGGCCGGCATCGTCCCATCGGCATCCGAAATTGTTTCGCCGGCTTGAGCGAGCCGCGTCCAGTCGCTGCGGCCCCCTTCGGACGAAGCAAAATTCCATGACCGGCGCCCGCTGGTGTCCACCTCCAGATTGAAAACGGGTTCGCGGAGGACAAGCGTCGAGACGCGCACCTCGCGCCGGATCAGAGGCCAAAAGGCGACGCTGACGTCGAGCGACTTCATCGCTACGAGAGGCTTCGCCGCTTCTACCCCCGGCGCGCCGGATAAAGAGACGTCTCCCAGCGACACGCCGAGCGAAGGATAGAGCGTGAAAGATGCGGGACCTGCAATTACGAGATCGCGCCCGGTCTTCTCCTTGACGGCGGCGACGACGCGATCACGCACGAAGTTCGCAGGCAACGCGACGACAGCGAACGCAGTTGCACCCGCGGCCATCGCGGCCAAGCCGAGCGCGCCATAGAAAACCAGTGAGCCGGTGCTCGAACGCTGACGCTGCGGCGGGCCACCGCGCGTGCCCCGCACATCGTACCCGTCTCGCCCTCGCGGGGAGGGCTCAAGCGACGGCTGATAGCCTTGCGGCTGGCGAGGATAGGCATGCCCTTGCGGGGCCGGCCTGCCTGGAGCGCGCCCTTCTTCCGAAGGACGGTAAGCCTCGAAGCGGGGCGGCGGTCCCGGCGGCGGATTTCTGCTCGTCATCGAGCTCCAGACCTCATGCAAGGCCGCGGCAGGGCGGGCCTCGAACCCGCGGTTACGGCAGCAAACTTAAGCTCATAGACGCCAATTGTGTCAGGCCGCGGCCGAATCTGCGCCCGCTCGTCCACACTTATTCACGTCCCGCGCGCGACAAATATTCGATTGCCACGGTCGGCGCGCATCTCCGTGTTCACAACCCCCGGGCGGAGCGCATAAGGAATGGCCGACGAGTTGTATTTCATCATTACGAATCAGTAACTTCGCGGCCGTTTAGAATCGCAGCGCGGCCATGTTTCGAGCCCGATTTGAACATGCGAATCGGGCACGCTGCAACCTATGAGTGAACGTACTCGCCTGCCCCACCTGCTTCGGCCCGTGGCGTTTGCGCTGGCCTTGGCCCTTCCCTTTTACCTCACATCCGACGGCACCGCCCGATCGCCCGGTGTCACCTCGCAGCTCATCAGCGGGCGCGCGACGGTGATCGACGGCGATACGATCGAGATCGCCGGCGAACGCATCCGCCTCGAGGGTATCGACGCTCCCGAGGTCGGACAGACTTGCGGCGGCGGCTGGTTCGGTACTTGGGCTTGCGGAAGCCAAGCCACGGCCCAACTGAAATGGCTCGTTGGAAGCCGACGCGTCGATTGCTCGGCGGCGGGCCGCGACAAGTACGGCCGTATGCTCGGTTGGTGCTCCGTCTCAGGCAAAGACATCAACGCCGAAATGGTGCGCTCCGGCTTCGCGTGGGCATTCGTCAAATATTCGACGCGCTATCAGAACATCGAAGCCGACGCGCGGCGCGCAAAAATCGGGATCTGGAAAGGCGACGCGCAGGCCCCATGGGATTATCGCGAAAACCGCTGGCAATTCGCCGAAAGCGGTGCCCCGAAAGGCTGCGCGATCAAAGGCAATGTGACGGAGAACGGCCGCATCTACCACATGCCTTGGAGCCCCTGGTACGCGAAGGTAAAAGTCGAACCGGAAAAGGGCGAGGCCTGGTTTTGCAGCGAGGCGGAGGCCGCGAAGGCCGGTTTCCGTCCCGTCATGGGGCAGTGAACGCGGCGGGCAGCCTCACCCGGCCGGCCGTCCAGGATGGTTGCCAGATTGACTTCCCATAACGGAGGGGAGACATTCCCGTCCGTACGCGCACGGAGCGGACCCTTCGATTCGTCCTCTGCCGGTGCGCCGGGTCTCAGGAGGGAAACGTTCCCATGGTCCGCCGTCCGCTTCACGCCGCCCTGCTCGCCGTCGCGCTATCCGGCTTGGGTTCGTGCGTCGCATCAGCCAGCGATACCTGGCCCGGCATTCATGCGGAAGCGTTCGCGGGACGCACGATCGAGGACGGACGTGGGATCGTGGCGCTGACGGCTCCCTACCGGCCGGACGACGTGCGCAGCGTGCCTCTTGCCGCCGACATCAAGCTCGGCGACGGGCGCACCATCAAAACCGTCTCGTTTGTCGTCGACATGAACCCAGCGCCGGTGGCCGCGGTGTTCCGGCTAGGCGAGGGACGGTCGCGGGCGCGGCTGTCCACCAGCATTCGCCTCGACCAGCAGTCTGACGTGCGCGTCATCGTGGAGACGAACGACGGCGCACTCTACATGGCGGAGCAGCTCGTCAAGTTCGCCGGCGGGCAGGCCTCTTGCTCAGCGCCGCCCGTGGGTGACCCCGCCGAGATCGCGGCCAGCATGGGCAAGATGGATTTTGCCGCCGTGGGGCCGAAACCGAACGGCTCGCATCAGACCGCGCAGGCCCGTTACGCACTGAACCATCCGAACCATACCGGCATGGTCCTCGATCCGATCTCGCTGCTCTACATCCCGCTGCTGATGGTCGACCGCATCGAAGCGCGTCAGGGCGACGAACTCGTTTTCGAGATGACCGGCTCCATCACAGTCGCGCAGAACCCGACCGTCGAGTTCGATTACATTACGAACGGCGCGACGGAGATGAAGCTCACGGCCCATGACACGAGCGGAGCCGTGTGGACGCGCAGCTTCCCGATCGGTCCTGCCGGCTAAGGCTGGTTAAGCGTTCAGCACTGAACTGTCGTCGCCTCTGCCCAAGGCACGCGCGGACACGCGTGTTTTCACGCGTTTCCAAATGTTCGAAGGAACCAAATCGATCAGCAGGCGTTTTCTCGACGTCTAAGAAAACTTTGGAAAGCTCGGGAGTTGGTTCTATGGGCAATTTGCTGCACTGGGCCGTTGTTTTTCTTGTGGTTGCACTTGTCGCGGCCTTCCTCGGCTTCGGCGGCGTTGCCGGTACGGCGATGGAAGGCGCGCGCCTCCTGTTCTGGGTGGCGATCGTATTCCTGGTGATTTCGCTCGTACTGGGGCTTATCCGCCGAGCGTAAAAAACAACGGGAACGGGCTCGGCTCTTCAAATGGCGAGCCCCTCTCTCTTCAAACACAAAAGTTCTGAACCATGGCGCGCGTGGCGAAGCCGGTCCCGACCGTAAGCAACGACACCGTGCTCTGGCTCGACGCAAACTACCAAGACTGAACAAGAACAGGAGTTCTCACATGAACTGGGATCGGATCGAAGGCAACTGGAAGCAGTTTTCGGGCAAGGTCAAGGAGAAGTGGGGCAAGCTCACGGACGACGACCTGACGACCATCAACGGCCGCCGCGAACAGCTCGAAGGTAAGATCCAGGAGCGCTACGGTTACGGCAAGGACCAGGCGAAGAAGGAACTCGACGACTGGTCGAACTCGCTCTAAGCGATTTCACCATTCAAGAAGAAAGACCCGGACATCGGGCGCCACTCAAAACTTTTCCGCCGGCGAGCTTAGCTCACCGGCGGATTTCATTTTGCGGGTTGGAATTCGAGATCAGCCTCCGGGGAAGGTGATCATGATCTTCATGCGCACCAGCTCGGGGAAATAGGCTTCGAGACCCTTGCCCGCGAAAAAGAGAATAACGCCGAGCAGCATCAGCGCCGGAATAGCGGCCAACACCGCCTTCAAGAAGAAGGCGACCAGACGCAGAAACGGAACGTCGAAACGCTGCACAGAGGCGGGAACAGGATCGTCGCCATAGACCGCCGGAGCGTGGCGGGTGCGCGCAAGGTAGGAGGATGGATCGCCGAGCGCGGCATCCATCGACCGGCCATCCCGCTCGCGTTCCCGCTTTTCGCGCGCACGGGCTTCCTTCTCGCGCCTCAGCGTGCGCGGTAGATCATCGAATTCGCTATCCGCAGTGAGCGGAAAGTTCACGTCCGTCATCTTCTACACCTGACTCTTGAAGGCGCCGCGCCGCCTGATCCTTGGCTGCTTTGGCCCCCGGCGTGCCTTCTATTCCGAAGGCAACGTTATTGCTAAGTTGCGCCGCGATTTTGACGGGGAGGTGTTCGTGAGCGCACTAAAGGGTCTGATACGTACCATTCCGGATTATCCAAAGCCGGGCATTATGTTCCGCGATGTCACTACGCTTTTGGGTGACGCCAAGGGTCTCAAAGCCGCCATCTCTGAGATGGCGGAGCCTTTTTTGTCGCAGAGGATCGACGCGGTGGCCGGCATCGAGGCGCGCGGGTTTATTCTTGGCGGCGCGATCGCCGACCGGCTCGAATGCGGGTTCATACCGATCCGCAAGAAAGGCAAGCTGCCCTGGAAGACCATCGGTCAGGAATACACGCTCGAATACGGCGTCGACATCATCGAGATCCATGAGGATGCCCTGGCCGCCGGGCAGAGGATCCTGATCGTCGATGACCTGATCGCGACGGGCGGAACGGCGGAAGCCGCCGCCAAGCTCCTGCGCCGGAGCGGCGGCGAAATCGTCGGTGCCACCTTCATCATCGACCTGCCCGAACTCGGCGGGCTCAAGCTTCTGCAAAGCCACGGAATCCCGTGTCATGCTCTCATTGCGTTCGAAGGGCACTGAATGGCGCTTTCGGCCGACGAGCTTCGCAACGCCCTGACGGTCATCGCCGGCTGGCGGGACGACCCGGACAAACCGGTGGTTTGTATCCGGTGCGCCGCAACGGGGCTTGCGATCTCAGATCGGTCGGCACGGCCGTACGCCGAGTGGTATCATCTCAGCTGCGCGGCCTGCGGGTTGGACGAGACCATTCACATTCCCTTGGGCCCGCCCGTTATGGGCGGGCACGACTGAGCGAAGGCCAACAACAGCGATGAAGATCAACGGCACAGCTTACCGCACAATCTGGCCGGGCGAGGACGGGCAATCGGTCGTCATCATCGACCAGACAAAGCTTCCGCACCGCTTTGAGACGGTGATGCTGCGCTCGGTCGAGGACGCCGGGCGCGCGATCCTCTCCATGCGGGTGCGCGGTGCTCCACTGATCGGCGCCACAGCTGCCTACGGGCTCGCCCTGGCACTTCGCGACGATGCGACGGACAGCGGCCTCGCAAATGCGATCGCCTTCCTTGCAAGGCAGCGGCCGACAGCGGTCAACCTCCGCTGGGCGCTCGAGGAGACGCGGCAGGCGATTGCGGGACTGGCTCCGGCGGCGCGCGCCGAAGCTGCATTCGCGAAGGCGAACGCGATCGCCGAGGACGACGTGGAAACTTGCCGGCGCATCGGCCAGCACGGGCTCGGCGTCATCCGTGCGCTCGCCGACAAAAAAAACGGCGAGCCTGTCAACATACTCACGCATTGCAATGCGGGCTGGCTCGCATGCGTCGACTGGGGCACTGCAACGTCTCCCATATATCAGGCTCACAACGCGGGGATCCCGGTTCATGTGTGGGTGGACGAGACACGGCCGCGCAATCAAGGCGCGTCGCTGACGGCGTTCGAACTCATGAGCCATGGCGTGCCGCACACGCTCATCGTCGACAACGCGGGCGGCCATTACATGCAGCACGGCAAGGTCGACCTCTGCATCGTCGGCACCGATCGCGTGGCGTCGAACGGGGACGTGGCGAACAAGATCGGGACCTACCTGAAGGCGCTTGCCGCACACGATACCGGTGTGCCCTTCTACGTGGCGCTTCCCTACTCCACCATCGACTGGACCCTCACGTCCGGAGCCGCGATCCCTATCGAGGAGCGCAGCGCGGACGAGGTGCTCAAGATTCCGGGACGTTTGGCGGACGGCAGGGTTGCAACGATCGATATCGCAGCCGCGGGCTCCCCTGCCGCCAACCCCGCTTTCGACGTGACCCCAGCCCGGCTTGTCACCGGATTCATTACAGAACGCGGTATCGCATCCGCCGACCGCGCGGGACTGCTATCCCTCTATCCGGAGCAGCGCGAGACGGCGGCATGACGAAAGCAAAGATCAAGGGCGGCAAGGACAAGGCTAAGCCGCGCGAACGCGGCGAAAGCCGCCTGCGCGAGCAAGTTATCGCGACGGCTTTGGAAATGAGCCGAAGTGGGCTCTCGCCCAATCGCTCGGGCAACGTCTCGGCGCGATTTTCAGATGGCATGCTCATCACGCCGACGGGGATGGCCTACGAAGACATCGGCCCGAAGGACATCGTTTTCGTCGCAGGCGACGGCACCGTGCCGGGCAAACAAAAGAAGCCCTCGTCCGAGTGGCACTTTCATCTTGCCGCCTACCGTGCGCGACCCGACATGAACGCGGTCGTGCATACTCATTCGATGCATGCCGTCGTGCTCGCGTGTGCCGGCCGGCCCATACCCGCCTTCCACTACATGGTCGCGGTGGCCGGCAGCTCCGATATTCCGCTCGTACCGTACGCGACTTTCGGCAGCCCGGAACTCGCCGACTATGTTGCGCGCGGACTTGCGCACCGAGACGCGTGCCTTATGGCGCATCACGGCGCAATCGCAATCGGAACGACCCTTCCTCGCGCGCTCGAACTCGCCCACGAGGTCGAGGTGTTGGCCGAGCAATACTACAAGGTTTTGACGATCGGCCCGCCACAACTCCTGCTCGAAAGCGAGATGGAGATCGTGATCGAGAAATTCAAAACATATGGGCAGAAGGCGCAGGACTAGGCCCAGCGCACGCGATCAGTCGCGCGGAAGCATGGTGTCCAGGATGTGATGCATGTTCTGCGGGCCGACGTAGCCGGAGATGCGACCAATCTCGACCCCATCGCGAACGAGCACGAGCGTCGGGACAATGGTCACCGGGCCCGAAAGCTTCAGCGCGTCGGCTGCCGTGTCGTTGACATCGATGAAGCGAAGCGGGGCCGCCTTGCCTGCGCGCGACGCGGCGTATGTCGGCGCAACGTCGCGTCGGAACACCGGACAATAGATGCACCCTGACGCCTCGAAAGCGATCAGCTCGACGCCGGTCGGGATGGCCGCCGTGTCACGATCGGGTGCGGCGGTTGCCGAGACCGGCGCAGCGAGGGCCGCGAGTCCCAATCCGATACAGCGAACCACTTCTGTTATGCGCGATTTCCTTTGCATGGCCCTGGCGCTGCAGCTTCGATGCCAGTGATCTTCGCGTATGCGACAAAGCGCATTGCCTGCGTCATTCAAGGTAAAAACGACGCCCGAACCATCGGCATGCTGAAGCGTTAACTAGCTGACAGTTGATGCAATCGAGAGCGAGCCATGCGCCGCACCAAACTTGCGTATCCAAAAGGATTTCACGTCTTGATCGGCGACGGCCACTCGCAGGCTGCTAGCATGGTCATCGAGCCCGGCGAGAGCGAGGGCGGCCCGAACAATCGCCACCGCGGCGCCGATCAATGGCTCTATGTTGAAAGCGGGAACGGGGAAGCACACGTCAACGGCCACGTCTATGGGATCGAAGCTGGTTCTCTCGTTTTGATCCAACGCGGCGACACGCACGAAATCCGCAACACGGGCGGGACGGCGCTCAAGACACTCAACATCTACGTCCCACCCGCTTATGCGACAACGGGCGAGGAACTGCCCGCTGGCCATAGCTGATCCGGCTCTATCTGACCTTCAGATCTCTGCTTACCAAAGTTTACGAAAATCCCTAGGGACTCACGAAAGGGAACCACTGTTCGTATTAGATGTTACAGTTAAACGACAACGCTAATGCCTGCCCAGGTGACGCTGTGACAGAAGAAACGACGACACTGCCTTTGCTTCTTTCCGGAACCACTTTCCTTCTTGCCTTGACTGCCTTCTACGTCGGGCGATCGCTGTGGATAGCGCGGCGCGAGTGGCCGGAGTGCCGAACCGACACCAAGGTTCTCTATCTGCTGGTGGCACCGCCGCTCACGCTCGCCGTCGACATCCTGAATTTCACCGACAAGCTTTTCTGGCGCGCCGAGACGCCCTTGAGGCCCGCGCACCGCCGGCGCGCCACGATGGTAACGCGGCTGCGTCCCAAGACGGCTTTCCGCTCGTAGGGCTTCCAATCCGACTGCTAAGCGCAGCGCCTCGCCTTGTCAGGGCGAGCGGGACCACGCCGTGACAGAAGCGCTATTCAATCTCAGAAAATTTTTAGAGAATTGGTGGAGCCAAGCGGGATCGAACCGCTGACCTCTTGCATGCCATGCAAGCGCTCTCCCAGCTGAGCTATGGCCCCTGATCTCACTCTTCGGCCCGGCACGGCAATTTAGCTCCGCCGGGCACTCGCGTCCGATATGGGCTCGGTCGCGATCGTGATCAAGAAGACCGGCTCATTAGGCCGATCGCCTCGAAACTTCAAGAGAGAAGTTGGCGCGCGTGAACGAAAAACGTTCCCCCGCGCCTTCGCCCCTCAGCGCTCCTCATCGCCTTCCGTGACGGGGCCGCCGATGATGTTCGACACATCGCCGCCCTCCTCTTCCTCTTCTTCAAGGAAGGTCTCGTCGTCCTCCGAGGTGGCGGCTGCATCGCCATCTTCCTCGATCTCGGGCAGGGCTTCATCAACTTCTGCCTCGGCGTCGACGGCGACAGGAGCCTTTTCCGCGTAGTCGGACTTGCGTCCGCGTCGGGGAGACTTCTCTTCGCCGCCAGCGGCTGCGATCGCGAGCGGCGAAGACGCCAACTCATAGATCGAACCGCAGATCGGGCAATTGATCGGTTCACGATTGAGATCGTAGAACCGAGCGCCGCATTCGCTGCTCTGGCAGGTGCGCTTGGTCCCGCGCGCTTGTTTCGTCGCCATGGCTTTTGCTCACCAGTCAAATTGGGATAGCGGGGTCTGCCACAGCGTCTTGCGGCTGTCAAAACGAAATCCGCGTTTCGGCGCAGAAAGCACACTCCCGGCGTTGACAGTCCCCTCGCCGGACGGCTCTATGCGCGGGCTTTCCCATAAATCGCGGGTGCCGCAACTGCTGCCCCCGCCTGCGACATCCGGGCCGCCATTGCTGTGACACACGCCGCTCCTTCGCCCCTTGCCTCCCTTCGATCCGGCCCCCTCAAGGGGAGCCTTCGCGTGCCCGGCGACAAATCTATCTCGCACCGCGCCCTTATGCTCGGCGCGCTGGCAGCGGGACGGACGCGGATCCGCGGGCTGCTCGAATCCGAGGACGTCATCAATACGGCCCGTGCCGTAACCGCGCTTGGAGCCCCAGCCAGCAAATCCGGGGACACCTGGGAGGTGCTGGGCCGCGGGACAGGCGGGCTCTCGCAGCCCGAAGGTCCTATCGATTTCGGCAACTCCGGCACGGGCACGCGCCTAATGATGGGCGTGCTGGCGCCGCACGACGTGACGGTCACCATGGTCGGCGACGCTTCGCTTTCCAAGCGGCCGATGGCGCGCGTGCTCAACCCACTCAAGGACATGGGTCTGGAAGTCGACGAGAACCGTGACCGGCTCCCGCTCACGATCCGAGGCACGTCGCGTCTCGCGCCGATGATCTACAGGCTGCCCGTCCCCTCGGCGCAGGTCAAAAGCGCGATCCTGCTCGCGGGAATCGGCGCCGCCGGCGAGACAACCGTGATCGAACGGGAGGCGACGCGCGATCACACGGAGCGGATGCTTCGGCATTTCGGCGCCGACGTTTCGAGCGTTACGCGCGACGGCGAGACCCACATTACCGTCAGGGGCGAAGCCGAACTCGAAGGTCGAGACGTGACCGTGCCCGGGGACCCCTCGTCGGCGGCCTTTCTCATCGCCGCGGCTCTTTTGGTTCCAGGTTCGGAGATCACCATCCAGGGCGTGCTCGTGAACCCGACGCGCACGGGGTTTTACACCACGTTGCAGGAAATGGGCGCGGACGTCGCGTTTCTCCACGAGCGCGAGGAGGGCGGCGAGCCGGTCGCCGACATTCGCGCGCGGTTTTCCAAGCTTTCCGGCGTCACGGTGCCCGCCGAACGCGCGCCTTCAATGATTGACGAATACCCGATGCTGGCTGTCATTGCGGCCTTCGCAGAAGGTGCGACGCGCATGTTGGGCCTAGCCGAGCTCAAAGTGAAAGAGAGCGACAGGCTCGCGGCAACAGCGGCTGGCCTGGTCGCAAACGGCGTCCGCGCAGAGGTAGATGGCGAAACGCTTACCGTCCACGGTTCAGGATCGGTCGCCGGAGGCGGGCTCGTGGCGACGCACCTCGATCACCGCATCGCCATGTCATTCCTCGTGATGGGGCTCGCGAGTGCCAATCGGGTGACGGTCGATGACGTGGGCATGATCGCGACCAGCTTTCCGGAGTTCCGGTCACTCATGGAGCAGATCGGCGCCGCGTTCGACGAGGCCGCGGCATGATCATTGCCATCGACGGTCCGGCGGCTTCGGGAAAGGGCACGCTGGCAAAGCGGCTCGCGGATCATCTCGGTTTCGCCTGTCTCGATACGGGCCTTCTCTATCGGGCGGTGGCCCGTGACCTGGCGCGGGCCGGATTTCGGCTGGAGGATATCTGGGCCGCCGTTGCCGCAGCCCGCACGCTTCACCCGCAGGAGCTTGAAGATCCCGACTTACGCGGCACGGCCGCCGGGGACGCGGCGTCCATCGTGGCGCGTATTCCAGAGGTCCGCGCCGCCCTTTTGGCCTATCAGCGCGATTTTTCCCGTCGTCCGCCCGGAGCCGTCTTGGATGGGCGCGACATCGGCACCGCCGTCTGCCCCCACGCGGACGTGAAAATCTTCGTGACCGCCGCCCCGGAAGTCCGAGCGCAGCGCCGATTTGCCGAATTCCAGGCCCGTGGCGCAGGGGTTGCCTATGAAACGGTGCTTTCCGACATCATCGCCCGCGACGCCCGCGATTCGGGCCGCGCAAACGCCCCCATGGCGGTCGCTGCCGATGCCATGTTGCTTGACACCAGCAACTTGAGTATAGAAGCGGCATTCGACGCCGCCGTCGGATTGATCACGAGGAAGACAGGCCGTTAGGGCCGCATGAAACATGCGGTCCAATTTTAAATGGCAGGGCCAAGGCCCATCACGGCGGCGCCGACCAAAGATCCACATCCAGTGTGCCGGTTGAGAACCGTCCGAATGCGCCTCCATGCGCGTTCGGAACTCAGGGGCACATTCCAATCCGCGCTTGCTACGCCCGGTCATCCGGTTGCGGCGGGCTTCCCACAATTCAAACACACGTCCAGGAGTTTTAATGTCCACTGAGATCAGCAAAGACTACAGCCCGTCGCGCGACGAATTCGCCGCGATGCTCTCCGAGAGCCTCGCCAAGGACGACGTCTTCGAAGGCAACGTCGTCAAGGGCAAGGTTGTCGGCATCGAGAAGGATCTCGCCGTCATCGACGTCGGCCTGAAGATGGAAGGCCGCGTGGCGCTGAAGGAGTTCGGCCTCGGCGGACAGCCGGGCAACATCAAGGTCGGCGACACGGTCGAAGTCTACCTCGAGCGCATCGAGAACGCGCTCGGCGAAGCCGTTCTCTCGCG